>ENA-OPWH01000153-OPWH01000153.1-human-gut-metagenome-genome-assembly--contig:-NODE-153-length-63907-cov-3.690284_pt1 | contig 63907 bp, 68 predicted proteins | sample MGYA00241506_ERZ502004 | MGnify/ENA primary metagenome ERZ502004 (study PRJEB25962, sample SAMEA2043049) | human gut metagenome | biome: human gut; feature: human-associated habitat; material: faeces... | reverse complement strand
TATAAACAAGTTTTCTCGGCATAAAACATCATTTCAAAACAAGATTTAGAACTTAATAAAATCGATCATAAAATATTAAATACACACTTTTCTTGACAAACCCATATTCAATTATTTGGATGGATCATCCGATTCCATTTTGTATCCGCTACCAGTAATTTATGATTTATGATTTTATGCGGTTAATATTATTCTTTGATTTACCAGTTGTTTCAAAAGAAGATCGAAGAGTTTATGCTACGTTCAGAAAATATTTGATCAAAAATGGGTATATTATGATGCAATATTCTGTTTACTGTAAGATCTTCGCAAATCGAGAAGCTGCAGTTAAACACGTAAATATACTTCAGAGAAATGTTCCACAAAAAGGACAAATTCGTTTGTTATTAGTTACTGAAAAACAATATGCGAAAATTGAAATTATTGTGGGAGGTAAATCAAATCAAGAGGAAATCGTTAACAGCGATTCATTTATAAAGTTATGAATTTATTAACTATAAAGTGTGATACAAAATCATGGAAAATACAGATTGAAAATGTAAAATATATCATTTCAGATGTGGAAGATAGTTTTGACTTATTGCAAGCTTTAAGATTATTTACTGCTAAAGAAAAAAGTGAATATAGAAAAGAGAATAATATATTTTCATCCGTATTTATTAATGAGAAAGAAATCGAAGCAAAAAGTAACCTGTTTATAGAAATATCTGATACGTATTCTTTAAATGAAGATAAAAAATTAACCACGAAGTCATTGATGTTAAAATATCTTGAAAGTAGATTACAGAGTAAAGAATACTTTGATACAATTAGTACCATTGATATTTTATTAAATTCCTTATCAGAAGAGGTTAATGAAGATTCTTCATTAAAGGTAATGTTTAATGGAATCAACTACAAACAATTGATAAAAATGCTAACACCGATGTATGAAGATCAACTGCAGAAAGATGAGTATGATTTGACTAGAGAGAATCTAATAGTATTTCAGTTAGATTTGATAAAGTATATTGCCGAGAAAAATTCTAAATATGACAATATTTTTATATATGGCAGATTAGATTGCTTGAGTAATTATTTAGTGGAAAAACTAAATGACATGAAGAATATTAAGACAATTATTTTTGTAGATTCATATAATGAAAATATGAGACTGAAAGATATATACCTTTATCAAAATGAACTATCAGATTTTGCAAATTTAGAACTATTCTATAATCAATTCTCACAGATTGCTATGCAAATTTATACGCTACAGGAGGTAGAAGAGATGATAATAAATTACCTACAAAAAATATACACTCATAAGAAGCATGATATTTATCAAGAACTAAGCCATTTTTCGATTAAATAAGTCTATGTTTTAATCAATTCAAAAATGTGATAGCATGTTTTTGAGGTTTTGTTACCATATGAATTTTTGCTAGAACAGAACTTATCCATCCAAGATGCGTGAATTTCAGAAGTTTTGTTACCATATGAATTTTTGCTAGAACAGAACGAAACTGACCGACGACATGCTCAGAGATATGTTTTGTTACCATATGAATTTTTGCTAGAACAGAACCAAATACCGATTGATGATCAGTTCAGCCAGGTTTTGTTACCATATGAATTTTTGCTAGAACAGAACGAGCAACGAAGGAAGCCGAAGAAGCTCAACGTTTTGTTACCATATGAATTTTTGCTAGAACAGAACCAGAACTAAGGTTTTTTATTCTCCACACGGGTTTTGTTACCATATGAATTTTTGCTAGAACAGAACATTACGAGATCACCTTCAATGGCAACGATGGTTTTGTTACCATATGAATTTTTGCTAGAACAGAACAATGACTTGTAATCAAGATACCGGAAGCAGGTTTTGTTACCATATGAATTTTTGCTAGAACAGAACGGTTCAAGGACGATGAAATATATATCTGTCGTTTTGTTACCATATGAATTTTTGCTAGAACAGAACCACAAATGCCAAACAGCAATTCTATGACCGGTTTTGTTACCATATGAATTTTTGCTAGAACAGAACTAGACCTCGTCTGACCTTGTTACAAGGGCAGTTTTGTTACCATATGAATTTTTGCTAGAACAGAACAGCACTGAAAATAGAAAGTGATGTGACAAGGTTTTGTTACCATATGAATTTTTGCTAGAACAGAACGAAATTTGGAATACTATAATGGATTCAATAGTTTTGTTACCATATGAATTTTTGCTAGAACAGAACTATAACCACCTCTAATCTAGAAATAAGAATGTTTTGTTAACATATGAATTTTTGCTAGAACAGAACTAATATCTGCCTTAGATAACCATGAAGTTAGTTTTGTTACTATATGAATTTTTGCTAGAAAGGACTGCAGAACATAGCACCTTTGTGAAAGTTGATTTTGTTACCTAATTATTCCATGGTAACAGAGTCACTGAATCTATGAAAATAGAGCCATCCGTTCCACATAGGTAGAGTCATTCAATCTAATGAACAGATTTCTTGCTTAGTTCTTCATTGTGTTCTCAAATGTGAACGTGTTATAAGTATGTAGATGTATTCTTTTTTAGAACGAAATATGTCTGTTTTGTGATTATGTGCTGGTACAAGGACACGGAGGCGGGCGCTATGATTGAACGTAATAGTTATTTGAATCAGTTGTTAGATTGGAAAGATAAAAATATTATTAAGGTTTTAACGGGATTCGTCGTTGTGGGAAAAGTACGATTTTGAAGCAATTTCAATCTTATTTGATGAATCATGGTGTTGCGGAAAATCAAATCATTTCGATAAATTTTGAAGAAATGGAATTTGATGAACTTTTGGATTATAAGAAGTTGTATCAATACATTAAAGAGCGAATGGTAGATCATAAGAGAATGTATATTTTCTTAGACGAAGTGCAAAATGTATCGATGTATGAAAAAGTCGTAGATAGTTTATATGTGAAAGAAGATATAGATGTTTATATTACTGGTTCGAATTCTTATATTTTCTCAAGCCAACTAGCTACGCGTTTAAGTGGTAGATATGTTGAAATTCCGGTTTTGCCGTTTTCTTTTAAAGAGTTTTATTCTTCACAAAAGAATCTTGATAAAGATTCAGCTTTCCACGAATATATGACGATGGGTGGATTTCCATATATAACGCAAGCGCTTTTACAGGATGAAATGATTAATATGTATATGGAAGGCATTTATAATACCATCCTAGTAAAAGCTATTGAAGAGCGAATCAATCGGAAGCAACAAGAGTTGAATCCGAAAAATATCACTGATGTTTCATTGTTAAAAGCGATTTCTAAGTATCTTTCCAGCGTTCTTGGTAGTCCAGTATCTATACGGTCTATTGCCAATTATTTTAAATCTAATGAACGTAAAATATCGCCGAATACAGTAAGTGTTTATGTGGATGCTTTGTGTGAAGCCTATCTGTATTATCCTGTAGAAACGATGGATATAAGTGGTAAAGAAGTATTAAAATCAAATAAGAAATTCTATATTGTCGATACGGGAATTCGTAATTTTATTTTACCGAAACAAAGATATGATTTAGGCTTTACGCTGGAAAATATTGTTTATTTTGAATTGCTTCGGCGAAAATATCTGGTCAATGTTGGTAAACTTGGTCAAACTGAAGTGGATTTTATTGCCAAAAAAGATGGTGTATACACGTATTTTCAAGTAACGGCTTCTATGGTAGATGAGAGTACCTTTCAACGTGAAATACGACCTCTACAAGAAATTCGCGATAATTACGAAAAGATTATTTTAACTTTGGATCGTTTTACATTGGGAAACTATGAAGGCATCAAAGTTATCCATGTGATTGACTGGTTACTAGAAGATAACAATTAAAAATAGGACATTATTATGAAGAAAGAATGGAAGATAGGACTCTTGGTTTTAGGGATATTGTTGACTTTGTCTAAGTATTTATGGATTGTGGGTATTGTTTTGATTATTTATGGGTATTCTTCCTTTAAGAAGGAATAATACTATGAATTATATACATCTGTTTACAATTTGTGAATAAAATTAGTGATTTCTTGTCTATGCTGTGTTAGAATACTTTTACATTGAAAAAGGAGTATTGGATATGGAAATTGTTTGCTTAGACTTAGAAGGTGTATTGGTTCCGGAGATTTGGATTGCGTTTGCCCAAGCGAGTGGTATTCCTGAATTAAAAAGAACAACACGTGATGAGCCAGATTATGATAAATTGATGCAGTATCGAATTGATATTTTAAAAGAACATGGTTTGGGATTGAAAGATGTACAAGATGTCATCGCAACGATTGATCCACTACCAGGGGCAAAAGAATTCTTAGATCAATTACGTGAAGAAACCCAAGTGATTATTATTAGTGATACGTTTAAAGAATTCGCTAAACCTTTAATGAATAAGTTGGGATGGCCAACGATTTTCTGTAATTCACTTGTTGTTAGTGAAGCAGGCGAAATTACTGGTTTTACAATGCGTATTGAACAATCGAAATTAACGACGGTAAAAGCTTTACAATCCATTGGTTATGATACGATTGCTTCTGGAGATAGTTATAATGACTTAGGTATGATTCAAGCCAGCAAAGCGGGATTCTTATTCCGTTCCACGGAACAGATCAAGAAAGATCATCCTGAACTTCCTGCCTATGAAACCTATGATGAATTACTTGCAGCTATAGAGGCACAACTTGCCTAATAGCTGCTTTTTTGATAAATTGTATCTTGTTTAAGACGGAGGTTATTATGGAATCCATTGCTACTTGGTTTGCGTCTACGCTTGGGCAGCATGTATCTGCACAAGTTGTTATTTTTATTACATCTTTAATTCCAATTCTTGAATGTCGGGGAGGCTTGATTGTTGCTTCTTTATTAAAAGTGAATATTTGGCAAGCTATTCCGATTTGTGTCATTGGAAACATTATTCCGATTCCTTTTATTCTATTCTTTATTAAAAAGATCTTTGCGTGGTTAAAACGTTTTTCTTTTGCCCGCCCATTTGTTGAAAAACTGGAAAAACGGGCCATGAATAAAAGTGATGGTATGAATCATGGAGAATTTTTAGGATTATTGCTTTTTGTTGGGATTCCTTTACCAGGAACTGGCGCCTGGACCGGATCTTTGATTGCTTCTTTACTGGAAATGGATATTAAGAAAGCTTCGATTGCGATTTTCTTAGGTGTCTTATTAGCTACCTTGATTGTTTCTACTTTATCCTATGGCTTATTGGGGGCTCTATGAAATGGATGATTGCTTCCGACTTTCATGGGTCTGGTTTTTATACCCAAAAGCTCTTTGGTTGTTTCGCTAAAGAACAATGTGATCGTTTATTGATACTTGGAGATATTTTATATCATGGACCACGTAATGATTTGCCCAAAGGCTATGCGCCTAAAGAAGTGATACAGATGGTGAATGCGCATGCCGAACAAATTGTCTGTGTACAAGGCAATTGTGATTGTGAAGTGGATCAAATGGTCTTAGATCTACCGATTTTAAATGCGGCCATGCTCTTTGATTGTGGCAACCATATCTTATATGCCTGCCATGGACATAAGGTGATGCCAAAGCTTAAAAAAGGGGATATCTATCTACAAGGACATACCCATGTTCCTCAAGCGGAATGGATTGATGGGATTCTCCATTTAAATCCAGGTTCTATTGCCTTACCGAAAGAAAATAGCTGGCATGGCTATATGCTTTGGGAAAAAGAGTGCTTTGTATGGAAAGATTTTGAAGGTAATATAAAGGAAACATTACAACTGGGAGTGGATTAATCTACTTCTTTTTGCAATTTAGAAAGAAACGTGATACATAATACCTATGAAAAAAATGCGGATTGAGAAAAAAACCAATGTACGAAATTCGATTATGCGATTATTCTTTGTGGCAGTCGCTATCTTATTTCAACTCTTTTTAATCTTAAACTGGTTGGGAGCTTTTCGCATCCTGCCCTATCAAACCAATGCGATTCTGCATATCTGTGCCATTATTGTTTCTTTATGGGTCTATGGAAGAGATAAGAATGCTTCCATCAATATTGCCTGGATGTTATTGATTCTAGCCCTTCCGATGGTCGGATTAGTTTTGTATGCCATGATGGGAAGAGCCTCATTAACCGATAAAATGCGAAAAGTCTATGCCGATATTGATGCGTTTTTATTCCAACATTATCAACAAGACGATACCGTCTTTGCTCGTTTAAAGAAAGAACATCCTTATGCGGCAGGTCAATCACGCCTTATCTGGCAAAAAGGAAATTTCCCCGTCTATGATGATACCCAAGTGAAGTATTATGGAGATGCCTATGATGGCTTTTTAGCCCAGATTGAAGAGATGAAGAAGGCCAAGAAATTTATCTTTTTAGAATATCATGCGATCGAAGATGGACCTTCTTTTAAAATGATGAAAGATGTTCTGATTCAAAAAGCCAAAGAAGGTGTTGAAGTACGCATCTTCTACGATGATATGGGAAGTATTGGTTTTATCAATAAAGACTTTATTCGTCAAATGGAATCCTATGACATTCAATGCCGCGTCTTTAATCCTTTGCGGCCATGGATTCTGGTCTTTATGAATAACCGAGATCATCGTAAGATTACCGTGATTGATGGAAAAGTTGGCTTTACCGGTGGATATAATCTCGCCGAAGAATACTTTAATAAAACCCATCCGTATGGATATTGGAAAGACAGTGGAGTAAAGATTGAAGGAAAAGCCGTAGACAGCTTAACCTTGATCTTTTTAGAAATGTGGAATGCGGTTGAACAAACCGATCAATCCATTGATCAATATTTATGTGCCACGGCCAGTCAAAACGATGGCTATGTACAACCCTATGCCGATTCACCTTTGGATGATGAATATCTAGGCGAAGATGTATATATGAATATTTGTAACCACGCCATTGACTATGCCTATTTTGTGACACCTTACTTAATTTTAACCGATGAAATGGTGCGGACTTTTACCCTTGCTGCTAAAAGGGGTGTGGATGTACGTATTATTACCCCAGGTATACCCGATAAGAAATTCACCTATATGTTGACGCGTTCTTTCTATCGTGACTTAGTTATGAATGGCGTCAAAATCTATGAGTATACACCAGGTTTCTGTCATGCCAAGATGAGTATAAGCGATGGAAAGATTGCGACTTGTGGAACGATCAACTTAGATTATCGTTCGCTTTACTTACATTTTGAAAATGGCTTGTATATGGTCGATTGTGACTGTATTAAAGACATCAAAGCCGACTTTGAACAGATGTTTAAAGAGAGTAAAGAAGTCACTCGCGAATACAAGCGCAAAGTGTCTGTCCCTGTTCGTACGTATCGCGCAATTCTTCGTCTATTATCCCCATTATTCTAATTGTATCCGTTTACATGCATATCAATGGTTGACAACTGTTCATAAAATGGCTATATTAATGTCAAAGTTAAGACAGTGAAGGGAAAGAGTAGTTTGCGAACAAACTAGTAGAGACTTTCTGGTCGGTGAAAAGAAAGAGGGAGTCCAAACGAACACATCCTGGAGTTAATTATGCGAATCAAGTAGTGTAATTCGGGCGTCTCCGTTACCAGACCAGAGTGTGATAGCACTTAGTGAGGTCATTATTGTGAAATAATGATGAAATAAGGTGGAACCACGTTAACAACGTCCTTATATAGGGCGTTTTTTTGTTTATAAGGAGGACACTATGAATCAAATTCAAATCCCATTTGGTATGCGTGACATCATTTTAGAAGATTGTACAAAGAAAAGAGCCTTGCGAAACCGCATAGAAAAGGTCTTTGATCGCTATGGTTATCAAGAAATCATTACGCCATCCATTGAATTCTATCAAACCTATCAAAATGCCTTTGGAACCATTAATGAACAAGATATGTATAAGTTCTTTGACCAGGATGGACAAATTCTATCCCTACGTATGGATATGACCGTTCCTATTGCCAGGGTCTGTGCCTCAAAATTTAATAAAGTCGAGCCACCCTATCGTTTCCGTTATTGTTCCAATGTATATAAGGTTCGCCAAATGTTTGGCGGCCATATGTCCGAAGTCAGTGACTGTGGCGTCGAACTCATTGGTTTAGATTGTTTCCATGACATTGAAGTCATTCTTTGTGCTCTAGATACCATGGAAACACTTGGCGTCTCGGATTATACCTTAGAAATCGGGAATAGCGATTATTTCAAGATTGCCTGTCGAGATATTGGTTTAAGTGAAGCCCAACAAGTCGATCTTGCCCAATTAATTGATAATAAGAGTTTAGTCGATTTAAAAGCCTATTTAGATCAATTAGGCTTAAATGATAAACAGAAATCTTTCTTCCAGTCTCTACCTATCTTAGGTGGTGATATTTCCATCTTAGATCAAGCTTTAGAAGTAAGTTTTAATGAAGACTTAAGAAAAGTTGTTTTGGATCTAAAAGATCTGTATCAAAAGTGTGAAGCTTTGGGCGTTGGAGAACATATTCAATTTGACCTAGGTAAAGTACCACATCTGGATTACTATACCGGTATTATCTTTGAAGGCTTTGTCAAAGATGTAGGCCACAGTGTATTAAGTGGTGGACGCTACGATAAACTTCTCAAGAAGTTTGGTCGAGATCTACCCGCTTGTGGCTTTAGTGTGAAACTCGATTACTTACTAGATGTAGTAAAAGCACCAAAAAAAGAAGTGGTAACCATCTATTATCCGGAAGCCAAACAGATGGAAGCCTTAAAGCTAGCCCAAACCTTACGTAAAGAAAAGAATGTAGTCATGAAGGTTTGGACCAAAGAAGATGTGGAGGTAGTAGCATGAGTTTATCCGTTGCCCTGACAAAAGGTCGTTTGGAAAAAAAGACTGTTGCGATGTTAGAACGCTGTGATTATGGAATTGAAAAATTGAAAGATAAAGGTCGTGCTTTAGTTTTTCCCGACACCAAAAAAGATATTCGTTATTTTCTTGTGAAATCCAATGACTGTCTGACCTATGTTGAACATGGTGTAGCTGATATTGGTGTAGTTGGAAAAGATACGATTCTAGAAGGAAGCAAAGACTACTATGAAATGTTAGATCTGGAAATTGGGAAATGTAAATTCATCCTTGCTTCTTTACCCGATATTGATTTGTTGAATAAAGTCGGACACATCAAGATTGGGACCAAATACCCTAATGTAGCCCGTGATTATTTTCATTCCAAAGGAATGGATGTAGAAATCATTAAAATTGATGGTTCGGTAGAACTATCACCTATCTTAGGTCTATGTGATGGAATCGTAGATATTATGGAAACCGGAACGACCTTAAAAGAAAATGGTTTAGTTGTCTTAGATACCGTTTGTCCAATTAGTGCGCGTGTCATTGTCAATAAAGCCAGCTTTAAATTAAAACGCCAGGAAGTTATGAACTTCTTGGATGATTTGAAAGGAATCGTGGAAGAAAATGCTCAGTCCAATTTGTAAAGAAAACCAACAAGAATTAGCCAATTATTTATTAAGCCGTACCCAGGAAATCTCTAGTGATATTTTAGTCAAAGTATCCAATATTTTAGATGATGTACGCAAAAATGGGGATGCTGCTTGCCGCAAGTACACCAAACAATTTGATGGAATTGATATAGATGAATTCAAAGTTTCCCAAGCCGAAATTGAAACAGCCATTCAAGCTTGTGATCCAGCTTTTATGGATGCGATGGAAAAAGCCAAAAAGAATATTACGTATTTCCACCAAGCCCAAGTCCAACAATCTTATTTGTTGCAGAAAGAAAAAGGCATTTATTTAGGCCAACGGGTTTTGCCTTTGGCAAGTGTTGGAATTTATGTACCAGGTGGTCGTGCCCAATATCCAAGTAGTGTTTTAATGAATGCGATTCCTGCTCATGTAGCTGGGGTAAAACGCATTGTCATGGTGACTCCACCTAATAAAGAAGGAAAGATTCATCCCAACATTGCCTTTGCGGCCAAACTAGCCGGCGTTACCGATATTTATAAAATTGGTGGTGCCCAAGCAATTGCCGCTTTAGCCTATGGAACCGAAAGTATTCCTGCCGTAGATAAAATTGTTGGTCCGGGAAATATCTTTGTCGCTGCGGCTAAGAAACTGGTTTATGGAAAAGTCGACATTGATATGATTGCCGGTCCGAGTGAAATCTTAGTCATTGCTGATGATCAAGCCAATCCGGTCTATATTGCAGCCGATTTATTATCCCAAGCCGAACATGATCCGATGGCCAGCCCCATTTTACTAGCTACAAGCCAGATAATTATTGACAAGACCAATGCAGAATTAAAACGCCAATCCGCGCTTTTGCCAAAACGCGAAATCGTGGAACAATCTTTAAAGAATTATGGCAAATCCATTCTCTGTGATTCCATTGAAGAGTGTATTGCCTTTAGTAATGCGATTGCCCCAGAACATTTGGAATTGATGATTCAAGATCCAATGTCAGTTTTATCCCTAGTTGAAAATGCCGGTAGTGTATTCATGGGCTATTATACCTGTGAAAGTATTGGCGATTATTTTGGTGGAACCAACCACGTTCTACCAACTAGTGGTACGGCACGCTTCTCCAGTGCTTTAGGTGTCGATAGTTTTATTAAGAAATCTTGTTTCTTACACTATACAAAAGAAGCTTTAGACAGCTATGGATCGTATATTATTAAGATGGCTCAAGAAGAAAGACTCGATGCCCATGCCCAAGCAGCGAAAGTGAGGATGGAAAATGACTAAAAATATTGAAACCTATCAAGCGCATAACCAAGAAGGTATATTGTTGAATGCCAATGAATCGCCATATATGGTCACGGAAAAAGTAATGGCAGAGATTCTAGAAGCCATTCCTACCATTGATTTAAATCGGTATCCCGATGACTCTTACCAGGAATTGTATGAAGCCTATGCGCAAGTGATGAATCTAGATCCCAATCAATTATTAACGGGAAATGGTTCGGATCAAATGCTTGGTTTAGTCATTGGAACCCATCTATCCAAAGGGAAAACGCTCTATACTTTATCCAAAGATTTTAGTATGTATGATTACTATGCTTCTGAATATGAAGCCAATGTTGAAAAGTATCCGGTAAATGAAGATGGCTCTTTTGACATCGATGACTTTATTGCCCAAGGCAAAGAAAAAGGCGCTGATTTAGTCATTTTTAGTAATCCCAACAATCCGACTGGCCATTGTCTAAAGAAAGAAGAAATTCTTAAAATTGTTGATGGCTTTGATTGTCCGGTACTAATTGATGAAGCTTATATGGAATTCAGTAATCAAAGTGTTCTACCTTATGTTGAAGAACATGAAAATTTGTTAGTAACACGAACTTTATCTAAAGCCTTTGGTCTAGCGGGATTAAGAGTAGGGTTCTTAGTGTGTAACCAAGCTAAGATGCAAGCGTATCGGGCTCGGAAAGTTCCTTATGCGCTGAATTCGATTTCGCAAAAGATTGCGACCATTGTTCTACATCATTATGAGGATATTCAAATCGTCATCCAACAAACCAAGTCTTTCCGTGATGAGATGTTGGATAAGCTCTTGTTGTTTCGCTTTATGGAATTCTATCCAAGTGAAGCTAACTTCATTTATGGAAAAAGTGAGAATAAAGAATTGTTGCTGAAATTATTTGCTCAGGCAAATATTCAAATTCGGGATTTTAAGCATACGGAATTCTTCCGTATTACGATTGGTTCAAAAGAAGAAAATGAAGCCGTTCTTACGGTACTACAAAGTTTTGTAAGGGAGATGTTAACATGCGCCAAGCAAGTATAAAAAGAGATACGCTCGAAACAAAAGTAGATTGTAAACTAGATTTAGATGGTACGGGAAAAAGTACGATTGATACTGGGGTTGGCTTTTTCAATCATATGTTGACTTTGTTGGCCTTCCATTCTGGAATGGATCTAGACATGCATGCCGATGGGGATCTAGATGTATGTGATCATCACACCATTGAAGACTGTGGAATTGTCTTAGGCCAAGCTGTAGCCCAAGCTTTAGGCAATAAAAAAGGCATTGAACGTTATGGCTCTTTTAATTGTCCGATGGATGAAACCTTATGCAATGTGAGCTTAGATTTTTCAGGGCGTCCTTACTTAGTCTATCATTGTGAATTAAAACGGGATCAAGTAGGTACGATGGCTTGTGAAATGGTTGAAGAATTCTTACGAGCTTTTGCGTTTAACTGTGGGCTAACTCTGCATGTCAATGTGTATTACGGAACCAACGATCACCATAAAATTGAAGCGATTTTTAAAGCCTTAGGTCATGCTTTGAAACAAGCCGTACAAGTGACGGGTTCAGGCATCAATAGTTCTAAAGGAATCTTAGAATGTTAGGCATCATTGATTATGGCATGGGCAATCTTGCCAGTGTAAAAAATGCTTGTGATGCGTTGGGGGTAAAAAGTGTTATTACTTCAGATGTCGCAACACTTGAACAATGCCAGCGTTTGATTTTACCAGGGGTAGGTGCTTTTAAAGATTCGATGGCCAATATTCATGCTTCGGGTTTGTATGAGCCTATCCAAAAAATGGTGAAAGAAGAAAAGAAACCGTTATTAGGCATTTGTCTAGGCATGCAAGTGCTTTTTGAAATGGGCTATGAAGACGGGCTTACCCAAGGCTTTGGCTTTTTAAAAGGAACGATTCAAAAAATGGAAGGAAAAGACTTACGTATTCCCCAAATTGGTTGGAATCAATTAGAAAAAAGTCAAGACCATCTCATTTTTAAAAACTTAAATCGACCTTTTGTATATTATGTCCACTCCTATATGGCTTGTGATGTCCAAGCTGAGGATTTACTTGGGTATTCCAACTATGGAACTTTGAAAGTTCCAGGTTTGGTTGCCCATGAAAATGTGATGGGTGCTCAATTCCATCCCGAAAAAAGTGGCAAAGATGGATTGGAAATTTTACGGTATTTTGTGGAGGAATTTGTATGATTTTACTACCTGCAATTGATATCATTGATCAATCTCCCGTGCGTTTGTATCAGGGGGATTATGCGAAAAAAGAAGTCGTGGGAACCAGTGTTTTAGACATTGCCAAAATGTTTGAAGCAGCGGGTGCCGATGCGATTCATTTGGTAGATTTAGATGGCGCAAAAGAAGGCAGTAAGAAAAATGCTGAATTGATTTGTCAAGTAGCGCAGTCCGTATCGATTCCTTGTGAAGTTGGTGGGGGAATCCGAATGATGGATGACATCACTTTCTATTTAGAACAAGGCATCGAACGGGTGATTCTAGGTACAGCCGCAATCAAAGATCCCGATTTATTAAAAGCAGCGATAAAAAAATATGGCCAACATATTGCGGTTGGTATGGATTGTAAGAATGGTGTGGTCTGTGGTTCAGGCTGGTTAGAAGATAGTGAATATACCTACTTAGATTTTGCCAAGAAGATGGAAGCAATGGGGGTATCTACGTTGATTTTTACTGATATTAGTAAAGATGGAACTCTAATGGGACCAAACTTGGAAATGTTAGAAGCCTTAAAGAAAACTGTTTCGGTTCGTATTGTTGCCAGTGGAGGCATTAAAGATTTAAGCCATATCCAGGCTTTGAATGAATTGGGAATTTATGGTGCCATTACTGGGAAAGCTATTTATGCGGATACCCTGGATTTAAAGGCAGCTATTGCGTACTGCAAGGAGTCCAGTCATGTTAACTAAACGGATTATTCCCTGCCTGGATGTGAAAGATGGAAAAGTTGTCAAAGGTGTTAACTTTGTGGGCTTAAAAGAAGTTGGTGATCCGGTAGAATTGGCTAAAAAGTATTACCTGCAAGGAGCGGATGAACTGGTCTTTTTGGATATCACCGCAACGCATGAGCATCGTGACACGATGGTGGAAGTGGTAAGAAAAGTAGCCAAAGAAATCTTCATGCCTTTTACCGTAGGTGGTGGTATTCGCACCATTGAAGATATGCGTAAGATGCTTTTAGCTGGGGCGGATAAAGTCAGTGTGAATTCAGCTGCTGTGGACTATCCGGATTTAATTAACCAAGGTGCAAGATTATTTGGCAACCAATGTATTGTGTTAGCGGTTGATGGAAAAAAACGCGCCGATGGCTCCGGTTGGAATGTGTATGTGCATGGCGGTCGTATTGATACCGGAATCGATGCCTTAGCCTGGATTCAAGAAGGCGTAGAGCGTGGTGCTGGAGAAATTCTTTTAACGAGCATGGATGCTGATGGCACCAAAGCTGGTTTTGACTTAGAATTTTGTAAAGCCGTACGGGATGCGGTTTCTGTACCGGTTATTGCCAGTGGTGGTTGTGGCTCTTTAGAAGATTTTTATGAAGTTTTTGCCAGCCAATCTGCCGATGCAGCTTTAGCGGCAAGTTTATTTCATTATGATACGGTGACAATTGAAGAAGTAAAACGTTATTTACAAACGAAAGGAGTACCAGTTCGTTTATGATAGAAATTGATTTTAAAAAAGGCAATGGTTTAGTGTCTTGTGTGGTGCAAGATGTTAAGACCAATCAAGTATTGATGTTGGCTTACATGAATGAAGCCTCTTTACAAGAAACCATCGATAGTGGGCTTGCGACCTATTGGTCACGTTCTCGTAAGGAACTTTGGAAAAAAGGTGAGACCAGCGGGCACTATCAACATGTGAAAGAGATTTTAGTAGATTGTGATTGCGATACGATTTTACTCAAAGTTGTGCAAGATGGTGCCGCTTGCCATACGGGTAAATACAGTTGTTTTTATCGTACACTGGAAGGAGAGGAAATATTATGACTACAGCATTAGAAAGAGAATACCAGACAGCCTTAGAAAGAAAAAAGAACCCTGAACCAGGCAGTTACACAACGTATTTGTATGACAAAGGTTTAGAAAAGATCTTAAAAAAAGTCGGGGAAGAATCAACGGAAGTTGTGGTTGCGGCTTTATCGCAATCGAAGGAAGAACTGGTTGGAGAACTTTGTGATTTAACCTATCATGCGATTGTCTTAATGGTTGAAAAAGGTATTTCGCTAGAAGATATTGCGGATGAACTAGATCGTCGTGCAGCTAAACAACACAATTTAAAAGCGGAAAGAAAGCCAATTACCAATCGTTAAACCATCTTTTCCAGTTTTTGAACTAAGTTTTCCAAAATGCTTCCTATGACGTATTTTGATGTTAGTATATGGGTGTAAAAAGATTCATTCAAAAAAAGAACATGAACTCAGATAATAATAAGCAGGCATGATTCGACTGGGATGAAAAAAGTTCATCCGAAAGAATAGTAAATCCTAAGGTGGAAAAGTTAGGATAAGAAAAGAATGAATCTACAAAGAGGATCAGCAGAAAGCTGGTCCTTTTTTTTCTTAGTGGTATAATAGGCAAGACGGAGGATGATTTATGCATAAACAGAGTCCGATTGGTATTTTTGATTCCGGATTGGGTGGAATTAGCGTCCTATCTGAAATCCATTCTTTTTTACCGAAGGAAGATTTACTCTTTTTAGGAGATTCAAAATATAATCCTTATGGAACAAAAACAAAAGCCGAGATTACCGAACGTTGTATAGCGATTTGTGATTGGTTTATGGCCCAAGATGTAAAGGCCATCGTGATCGCATGTAATACGGCAACAAGTGCTTGTGTAGATGTTTTGCGCAAACGCTATCCGATTGATATTATTGGTATGGAACCCGCTTTAAAAGTGGCATGTGAAATTGCTCCAGATCAAAAAATTGCGGTTTGGGCAACGAATTACACGTTAAAAGAAAAGAAGTTTGCGAATTTAATGCATCGCTTTGATCAAGATTATACGATTTTACGTGTTCCTTGTCCGAAGCTGGTTGAACTTGTAGAAAAAGATGCACTGGATCAAAGTGCCTTGATCAAGGAAACCTTAGAAGGGTATTTGGCTCAATCTCAAGCTGCCGATAGTATTGTTTTGGGATGTACGCATTTTGTTTTTTATCGTAAAATGTTAGAAAATCTGGTTTCTAAAGATGTACATATTGTCGATGGAAATGCAGGAACCGCAAGACATTGTAAAGATGTCTTAGCCGCCAAAGATTTATTAAATGATGCCGGAGGAAACATTGAATTTCATAATACGCTTCCGGAAAAGATCGCATTATCGCAAAAATTATTGAATGAATTGGAGGAAGAACTATGAGCTTAGCTTGGCAAGATTATACGGAAGCGCAATTCCAGGAAGTCATGGATTTTGCGCAAGAATATATGGATTTCTTATCCAAAGGAAAAACTGAACGTCGCTTTCTAAAGTTGGCGATTGAAAAAGCAGAAGCAGCTGGTTACCGAAATATTGAAGAGATCATCAAAAATAAGGAAACTTTACATCCCCAAGATAAGGTCTATATGAACCAAATGAATAAATCCATTGCCCTTATGCATATTGGAAATGAACCATTAGAACAGGGAATGAATATTCTAGGTGCGCATATAGATAGTCCACGTTTGGATTTAAAACAACATCCTTTGTATGAAGAAGGGGATTTAGCTTTCTTTGATACACATTATTATGGTGGGGTTAAAAAATACCAATGGGTAACGATTCCTTTAGCTATTTATGGTGTAGTTGTTTTGAAGAGTGGCAAAGTGATTGATATAGAAATTGGCGATAAAGAAGATGATCCAGTTTTTGTGATTAGTGATTTATTGATTCACTTAGCTTCTAAACAAATGGAAAAGAAAGCTACGACAGTTATTACTGGCGAATCCTTAAATGTAACCGTTGGTTCAATTCCTTTAAAAGGAGAAAAGACCCAGGCGGTCAAAGCGAATATTTTAGCTTTATTAAAAGATAAATATGGCTTTGAAGAAGAAGATTTTATCAGTGCAGAATTAGAAGTGGTTCCAGCTGGTAAGGCACGTAGTTGTGGCTTGGATTCCAGTTTAATTCTGGGCTATGGTCATGATGATAAAGTCTGTGCTTATACGTCTTTACAAGCTATGTTAGAAGCTAAAGATCTAGAAAGAACGGCGGTTTGTTTACTGGTAGATAAAGAAGAAGTAGGCTCTCAAGGGGCTACAGGTATGCAGTCAAAGTTCTTTGAAAACTTTGTAGCGGAAGTCTTATATGCGATGGGAGAAGGCCAGGATATTCAATGCAAGCGCGCTATGTTGCATTCAGCAATGTTATCAAGTGATGTTTGTGCCGCCCATGATCCAAATTATGCCGATGTATCCAGTCCCAATGACAACATGCCAAAGTTTGGCTATGGCCTAGCTTTTAATAAATATACCGGGGCACGTGGTAAGAGCGGATGCAATGATGCCAATGCGGAATATATTGCTCAGTTAAGAGCGGTCATGGATCAAGAAAACGTACATTGGCAAACGGGAGAATTAGGAAAAGTAGATGCGGGTGGTGGAGGAACCATTGCCTATATTCTCGCAAATTATGGTATGCGCGTTATTGATTGTGGTGTGCCTCTACACAATATGCATGCACCGCATGAGATTGCATCAAAAGCGGATGTATATGAAGCATACAAAGGATATAAAGCCTTTATTAAAAATATGAAGTAGGAAAAGAAATGAAAGAGAAGAAGAAATGAAAGAGAAGAAGATTATAACAATTGTAACAACGGATTTAGATGGTACCTTTTTAGATAACGAGAAAAAAGTACCACCAATCAATCGTCAAGCAGTGGAAAAGTTAAAAGAAAAAGGTATCCTGTTTGGCATTACCAGTGGGCGACCTATTGATACTGTGCGTCCTATGATTGCCGATTGGGGTATCGAAGATGATGTGAGTTTTATTGTGGGAATGAATGGTGGTGCTATCTATGATTTGCGTCGCCGCGACAAAGAAGATTTCCATTTAATCAGTGGAGATGTGATCTTGGAAATCGTAGATTTCTTTAAAGATCTAGATGTGCATTTCCATGTTTTGATTGGACCAACACGCTATACCGACTACAGTGATGAAAAAACGCGTGCCCAAGCCAAAGTATTTGGGGAAATTGAAGTAGAAACAGATCTTTATGAGTTTATGCAGAATCGGGATGTCAATAAATTGATTATGCATTTTGATCCCAAAGATATGCCAGTTGTACAAGAACGTGCCAGTCATTTCCATGATAAGCGTGTCGTTGGTTTTGCGACTGCAGATAACTTATTTGAATACGTGGATCCAAATATCAACAAAGGTTTTGGTATGAAAAAGATTGCCAAACACTATGGGGTTCCTGTATCAACAATCATGGCTTTTGGGGATGCTCCAAATGATAAAGAGATGTTAGGTACAGTTGGCGTTGGTGTTTGTATGCAAAATGGGGCCGATGTATGTAAGTCGGTTGCCAATTATGTAACGGATTTAACCAATGACCAAGGTGCAGTTGGTCATTTCATTGAAGACTATTTTAAGGAGGACTAAATGGCGAGCTGGGATGATATATATTGTCGAATCTGTGAAAATATTTTAACGAATGGACGCCAAGTACATAATCGTACAGGCGTTGATTCAATCAAAATTCCAAGTGCTTTTTTTGAATTGAATGTGGGGAAAGAATTTCCCATCCTTACCACAAAACAGTTGTTTATTCGTCAAGCTGTATTAGAAATGTTGTGGATCTATCAAGCCCAATCCAACGATGTACGCTGGCTTCAAGAAAGAAATGTACATATTTGGGATTTATGGGAAATTGATGAAAATGGCGATTGGAAAGATGTGAATACCGGTAAAGTATTAAAACATTTTGATCCATCATATGCCCATACCATTGGAACGGCTTATGGATATATTGTAAAGAAAATGGGTTTAATGGACCGTTTGATTGACAGTTTAATAAATACGCCGGAAGATCGCCGGAGAATCATGTCTTTATGGCAAGATGATTATTTAGATACAGCAGTTTTGCCAAGCTGTGTATGGAGCAGTGAATGGGATATTACCGATGGTAAATTGAACGCATGGGTTCATCAAAGAAGCTGTGATGTACCTTTAGGGCTTCCTTTTAATGTGACACAGTATGCCGTATTGATGAAACTTTTAGCTCAGGTTACAGGTCTTGAAGCAGGTACTTTATCTTGGTCCATTAAAGATGCACATATTTATGTAAACCAAGTGGATGGTATTAAAGAACAACTGGATCGATACCACCGCAAAGGATCTTTACCAGCCCCAGAACTATGGATTAATCCAGAAATCAAAGATTTTTACGCTTTTGATAACAGTAAGGATCTAAAAGATATTAAACTAGTAAATTATGAACATATGGGTAAGATTTCTTTCCCATTGTCCCAATAGGTGAGACTATGAGATTGATTGAAATTGCAGCAGTTGGAAAAGATAAAGAATTAGGAAAAGACAATGATTTAGTCTGGCATTTTAGCGAAGATATGAAATTCTTCCGCCGTCAGACCAAAGGCCATAGTGTGGTTATGGGACGTAAGACGTTTGAGTCTTTACCATCGATGTTACCGGGACGGCATCATATTGTGATCAGTCGTTCGAAACCACAGTTGCCAGAAGAAGTAGAAGTTTTCGAAACGCTTCATGCCTTTTTGGAAGCCTACAAAGATAAAGATGAAGATATCTATGTCATTGGTGGGGGAGAAATCTATCATCAGCTCTTACCTTATGCCAAGATTCTCTATCTAACCGAAATCAATGCGACTTGTCAGGCAGATGTCTTCTTTCCGGATTTTGATGCATCTTTGTATCATCGTACGGTATTAGGTAAAGAAAGTGAAGATGGCATTGATTATCAATTTGTGAAATATGAGAAAATGTAGTCGTATGGCTGCATTTTTTTGAAGGAGGTTTTATGCAAGAAGTAAAATGTATCGCAACCGATTTAGATGGTACTTTTTTAACCAATCAAAAAACCATCAGTCCGCGAAACCGGCAAGCTATTCAAGCCTGTAAAGAAAAGGGTATTTTATTTGGGATAGCTACGGGTAGACCAACCGAAACGACGCAAAAAATGGTGAAAAAGTGGAACTTGGAAAAGGAAGTAGACTTTATTATGGGCATGAATGGTGGCTTGATCTATGACTGTCATACCGAAAAGATGGAACAATTTCATCCTTTAGATGGCTCTATGATTCAAGAAATCATTCGTTTCTTTGAAGGCACTAAGGCAATCTTCCATGTGAAGATGGGACTAGATCGCTATACAAACTTTTCCAATGAAACAACGCGTAAAGATGCCAAACGCTTTGGGGAAAATGAAATTCAAGTTGATTTGATTCCTTTTTTAGAAGGAAAGAAAGTCGCAAAACTCAATGTGGTATCGGATCCAAAAGATCAAGGCAAAGTGATTGAACGTGCCAATGCGTTTAAAGCCTTACATCCAGAAGTTGTCGGTTTTCCAACCCAGGCTTACATTTATGAGTTTGTCGATTATCGCATTAATAAAGGCTTTGGTTTAAAGAAGGTAGCGGATCATTATGGCATCGGCATGGAAAATACGCTAGCTTTTGGCGATGCAGAAAATGATTTAAAACTCTTAGAAGCAGCTGGATGTGGGGTTGCGATGAAGAATGGGGCAAAGATTGTCAAAGCAAATGCCAATGTGGTTTCCCCTTTTACGAATCAAGAAGATGCGGTAGCCCGTTATTTAGAAGAGCATGTTTTATAAGGAGTTCTAAGGATTCCTTTTTTTTGTGAAAAGACAAAATAAAAAAAGCCTTGAAGGCTTTTTGAAATCAAATAATGGTGGACCCTTAGGGATTCGAACCCTAGACCCACTGATTAAGAGTCAGTTGCTCTGCCAACTGAGCTAAGGGTCCAAGTGCTAATTGCTCGATTATAATATCATGAACATGATGGCTTTGCAAGAAGAATGTCAAAAAACCGGCGTGAATCCTAAAAAAGCTACATAGAGTTATCTTAAATCAGCCTCTAAGAAAAGGGTGATTCTGGACTTTCTTGTAAAAGGCATTGCTTATATCGTTTAGAAAGAGATTATAATAAGCATAGGTAAGAGAGAAGGAGTAAGTAAAATGGAAATCAAAGAAGCGAAGAATTTTCAGCCCATCCATGATTTTATTCAGGGAGAAGGCGTGAATATCAGTCAAAAACGGTATAAAGATATTCAGTCGATTTATGCAAAGGTGGATACAAGTTTAGCTGAGGATACGTTGATGTATGAAGTGTATACCTTAGAAGAAGACCAGCCAAGTCTAGGAAGTCTTTGTTGGGGATTGAGTGTATTGTATCCTGTTTCAGTATGTGGAGAATGTAATATGACAAGAGGCCATTATCATTGTGATCCTACTTGTAATGAATTTTATTATGGAGCCAGCGGAGAAGGTCTATTGCTTTTAACTGATGAAAATGGAAATACCTATGCCGAAAAAGTCAAAGAAGGTTCCTTGCATCATATCTTAGGGTATCAAGCACATCGCTTGGTTAATACCGGAAATACACCGTTAAAAGTTATCTGTGCCTGGTCTTCTCAAGCAGGTCATGATTATCAAAGAATGGAAAGAGAACCCTTTTCAGCGCGTATTTTTAAAGAAGAGGGAAAACTCGTAATTAATGATTTGATACAAAAAGACTAGAAAAAGCTTTACAAATAACTTGGATTTGTGGTAGATTATTCAAGTAAAGAAATGGAAAGATAGAAGTACTCTTCTCACCTGATGTGTTTTGATACATGGGTCAAGGCCAATTCAAATGAATGCCAGAGATTGATGAGTACGTTTATCGTGCTCATTTTTTTGTAGAGAAAAAGGTAGGTGTCGTATATCCGTAATCGTAAAGTAGCCCCAAATAATGTGAATCATGATTTATTTAATGAAAAGATTCCATTTAAAGAAGTTCGTGTAATTGGTGCAAATGGTGAACAGTTGGGCGTCATGTCAAAAAGAAAAGCACAAAATATTGCCAGTGAAGCAAATTTAGATTTATTATGTGTTGCTCCGAAAGCTAAACCGCCTGTTTGTAAGATATTAGACTATGGTCGTTATCATTTCGAACAGCAAAAGAAAGCTAAAGAAGCAAAGAAAAAACAACATGTCGTGGAAATGAAATCATTACGTTTGTCTCCGGTTGTAGATACACATGACTTTGAGACTAAGTTACGCCATGCGCAAAAATGGCTTGAGGCGGGGATGAAAGTTAAGATTGATATGCGATTCCGTGGCCGTTTGATCACACGTCAAGAAGTTGGACGTAAGATCATGAATGATTTTATTGAAGCGTTGGCAGAAGTCGGAAACGTTGAAAAACGTCCGAAGCTGGAAGGTAACACAATGTCTGTTACTTTATCGCCTAAGAAAGTGAAAAAGTAAGGAGGAGCAATTATGCCTAAGATGAAAAGTCATAGAGGACTTGCAAAAAGAGTTAAGAAAACAGGTTCTGGAAAATTAAAGAGATCACACGCTTATACATCTCACCGTTTCCACGGTAAGACAAAGAAACAAAGACGTCAATTAGCAAAACCTAGTACAGTACATGCTACAGACTACAAACGTATTAAAGAGATGTTAGTTAAGTAATAAGAGGAGGAAAAGAAAATGGCAAGAGTTAAAGGTGGAACAGTTTCTCGTGCTCGTAGAAAGCGCGTTTTGAAACTTGCCAAAGGATACTTTGGATCAAAACACACATTATATAGAACAGCTAACGAACAAGTTATGCATTCATTCAAATATGCATACAACGATCGTCGTAAGTTAAAAGGAAACATGCGTAAAATCTGGATTGCCCGTATCAATGCAGCCGCACGTATGAACGATTTATCTTACTCACGTTTAATGCATGGTTTAAAATGTGCAAACATTGAAATCAACCGTAAAATGTTGAGTGAAATGGCTATCCATGATGCTGAATCTTTCACAAAACTTTGTGAGGAAGCAAAATCTGCTTTAAATGCTTAATTCTATAGAGCGTACCAGTTTGGTGCGCTTTTTTTATAAAAAAAGATTGATGATTGAACATCAATCTCAAATTGCAGAGGCTTGATAGCCAGCAGCTAGTACAATATCAATAAGTTCACTAGTGGGGTGTTCCGTCTTCGAAAGAATGGTCACCTCATTTTTATTTGTATCCACTTTTGCCCAGTAGCCTTCTTTTTGATTAAAAGCATTTTCCACTCGAATCGTACAATTCTGACAATGCATGACTGAAACATGTAGAACTGTTTTATAGGGGTAGTGTGCTTTATTTCGATCTATTACTTTTATTCGTTTTTAACTATCACCGGAACCACAACATCCGGATGTGGTTCTTTTTTTCATGGATTTAATCGCAAAGAAAATAATAACACAGAGAATAAGACAAATAATGATTGTACTCATAGGATTTCCCTCCTTACTGCTAGTCTAATCTTTTGAATTAGTTAAGTCAAATATAGTTGCTTATGTATAACATTGTTATTGACAGCTAACGACTGTTAGTTTAGACTTATTGTGGTTAGAGAGTTCTAACTAGGAGGAATTTTATGCCACTATCATTTGCAGATATAAATGCTGTTAACACGATTCGAAAAGTTGGTGGTTCAAAAGAGCAACACCACCATTTAGAAAATTTAGGTTTTGTGGAAGGGGCACAAGTCATTGTTGTTTCAAAGACGAATGGAAACATCATCGTGAATATTAAAGATGTACGTATCGCATTGAGCGAAGAATTAGCGCGAAAGATTTTGGTATAAGTGGAAGGAGGTTTCGCATGACATTAAAAGAAGTTGAAGTTGGTCAAACTGTTACCGTAAAAAAATTACAAGGTCAAGGTGCGACCAAACGAAGAATTATGGATATGGGAATCACAAAAGGTGTGACGGTAAAAGTTGAAAAGGTTGCACCATTGGGTGATCCAATTGAATTAAAGGTACGTGGATATCAATTATCGATTCGTAAAGCCGATGCTGAAATGATCGAAGTAGCTTAATAGTCGTTTTAAAGGAGGGAAAACATGTCTATTCAAGTCGCATTAGCAGGGAACCCCAACTGTGGTAAGACCACTTTGTTTAATGGTTTAACCGGAGCTACACAATATGTAGGGAACTGGCCTGGGGTCACTGTTGAGAAAAAAGAAGGAAAATATAAGGCCAATAAAGAGATTAAAATTACGGACTTACCGGGAATTTATTCTTTATCCCCTTATACGTTAGAAGAAGTTGTTTCGCGTGAGTTTTTGTTGAATGGAAATGTTGATGTTGTATTAAACATCATTGACGGATCTAACTTGGAAAGAAACTTATTCTTAACAACCCAAATCTTGGAATTAGGTATTCCAACGGTTGTTGCCATCAACATGGTGGATGTCATTGAACAAAGGAAGGATTCCATTGATTATAAAAAATTAGCGAAAGAATTAGGTTGTCCAGTCGTTCCCATTTCAGCCTTAAAGAATAAAGGTATTGCGGAATGTATGGCAGAAGTACAAAAAGCGGCTGGTACAAATTATGGCGCAAAAAAGATTTATACCGGAAAATTGGAAAGTGCTTTAGAAACCATTGCCAATGCAGAGCCAGCTTCTATTGAAGAAAGTCGTCGTTTCTTCTATGCGGTAAAATTGTTTGAAAGAGATGACAAAATCGAAGCTTCTATTAAGACAAAAGCCGATGCAAGTGTGATTGAAAATGTAGAAAAAGCCTTAGATGATGATGCAGAATCCATCATTACCGATGCACGTTATACCTACATCACTTCCGTGATTAAAGATTGTTATAAAAAAGGTAGTGAAGAGCTATTAACTACTTCAGACAAAATTGACCGTATTGTCACAAACCGTATTTTGGCCTTACCAATCTTTGCGGTTGTTATGTATGTCGTTTATTATATTTCTGTAACAACGGTTGGTTCCTTCTTGACCGATTGGACAAATGATGTTTTGTTCGGGGAAATCATTCCACCAGCTGTGGATGCTTTCTTGAATTCCATTCATTGTGCAACTTGGTTACATGGTTTGATCGTTGATGGAATCATCGGTGGTGTTGGAGCCGTAATTGGTTTTGTTCCTCAGATGTTAGTTCTATTCTTCTTTTTAGCAATTTTGGAAGATTGTGGATACATGGCTCGTGTTGCCTTTATCATGGACCGTATCTTCCGTAAATTCGGTTTATCGGGTAAATCCTTTATCCCAATGTTGATTGGTACAGGATGTGGAGTACCTGCTGTTATGGCTAGTCGTACCATTGAAAGTGATCGTGATCGTAAGATGACAATTATGACAACAACTTTTATTCCATGTGGTGCAAAAATGCCAATTATCGCATTAATTGCCGGAGCTATTTTCCATGGCGCCAGCTGGGTTGCACCAAGTGCTTACTTTGTCGGTATGGCAGCTATCATTATTTCTGGTATTATGTTAAAGAAGACGAAAATCTTCGCCGGTGATCCAGCTCCATTTGTTATGGAAATGCCTGCTTACCATATGCCAGTTGCGAAAAACGTATTACGTAGTATGTGGGAACGTGGTTCTTCTTTCATTAAGAAAGCGGGAACAATTATCTTATTGTCAACTATCGTATTATGGTTCTTACAAGGATTTGGATGGCAAAATGGTGCCTTCGGTATGGTTGATGATATCGAATATTCCGTACTTGCTTCCATTGGACGTAGCTTTGCCTGGATCTTTGCCCCACTTGGATGGGCACAATGGAAAGCGGCCGTGGCAAGCGTTACGGGTTTAATTGCCAAAGAAAACGTTGTTGCGACATTTGGACAATTGTATGGCTTTGCTGAAGTTGCAGAATCGGGAAATGAAATCTGGGGTCAATTAGCTTCAAGCTTCACACCAGTTGCAGCTTACTCATTCATGGTGTTCAACTTATTATGTGCCCCTTGTTTTGCTGCTATGGGTGCCATTAAAAGAGAAATGAATAACACCAAATGGTTCTGGCGTGCTATTGGTTACCAATGTGCTTTCGCTTATGTTTGCGGAACAATTGTTTACCAATTAGGTAGTTTGTTCACTGGAGGATCATTTGGAATCGGAACGATTCTTGCCCTAGTCTTCTTAACTGGTATCATCTATTTCTTAGTAAGACCAAGTAAAGAAGTCGATGATGCAGAAGTTCAATTTTCTGTAAATCAATAAAAATAAAGGAGGGATTTGAGTGAATCTATCAACATTTCTGGTATTGCTTGTGGTGATTGGCATCGTTGCATTGGCAATTCGCACAATTATCAAAGATAAAAAAGCAGGTAAATCATCTTGTGGTGGTAGTTGTGGACATTGCGGAAGTAATGCGATGTGTCAAAATCCCAAAGCGTTCTTTGATCAAATTCGCAAGGAACAATTTTCAAAATAAACAAAAACTGGAGGAGCAATCCCAATGTCATTTAGTTAATAATATAAATTCAAAAGGGGATATAAAATTTTTTACATCCTCTTTTTTTACTGTATAAAGATGATAAAATAGTTATTACAAGGAGTTGTTGGATTTATGAAGCCATATATGAATAATGAGGAATTGATTGATGAATTAGTACTTCACAAAAATATAAATCGTGAAACAATTCCAGAGAATATATTTAATGAAAGAGGATATACAACGCTTGTATCGCCGTATAAAAGATTGATTTGCACAAATTTTGACACAATGAGGCAAGAATATATATACAAAGAAAATGGAGACTTTGCAGAATATATTAATTTAGCAAAGATAGATGATTTTATAAGCAATAAGTTTAGCATGTACATCGAATGCTTTGAGAAACATTTCAAAACATATGTTGCAGAAAAATTATCTGAAAAATTCAAAGATACGAATTTATCATGTAATGATTATTCTGAGCTTTCCCGATTATCATCTTGTTTACCTAGTACTGAAAGAATTCAACATTGTCATAATATTTCACAATTGAACTGTCATTTTAATTGCTATGATTTATTGTATTTTGATAAAATGTACAATTCTAATATGCGGGAAGTTCAAGCTAACAAGAATATTATTGCCAATAGAAGACGTGCTTTAGATTCAATATTAAGATTAAATACTACACATGGGCATTCGTCAAATATGTTAATTCAGCATAATTTTGATAAGAATACGATTCCACCTATATGGGGAGTCATTCATACACTTTCTTTAGGAGATGTGTTAGCTTTATATAATATGCTAAAAATACAGGATAGATTAAATTTTTGCCAGACAATCTATAAAAAACAAAATGTTTCATATAGAGAGATTAATGCTTTATCGTCAAACATTAACTTTATTAGAAAAATACGAAATAATATTAACCACTATGAGCCATTAATACCAGTATTATTAAAGTATCAAAATGAAGGGAAAGAAGAGGCAATATTTAATATTTTAGACCTTCTAAAAGACTTGTATTTTTCTGGAAACATTCATTCAATTAATGTCATTCGTCGTGTAAAATTTCAAAAATTATTAAAATGTGATTACAACAAAAAACAAGTAGTATATTTAAATAAGATTTTAAGAAACATATAAAAATCGATGGAATACAAACCATCGATTTTTCTTATATATTTAACCAACCCAACTATTATCAGAAAAGACAAAAAACGATAAAACAAAAAGGCCCCTCCCTTTCAGGTGGACCAGTTCTAGCGTACTAGGTACGCCACTTACATGGTTAATATACCACATTTTTTGAAAAATGCAAATATATTTTACGCAGTTCCCCCTTACCCCCACAATAAGCCATAAATATTTTTTAATAATCACTATTTTCTGCGATAGAATAATCATATAAAAATATGTTATTTGTTTATAAATATACGATTACAGGAGCATACTTATGAACAAATTTAAACGCATGAAAAAGATATTAAAACAATGCATATATCAATTAGATGAATCCTCTTCTTTATTTGTTGTCAATCCGGATAAAGACTTTACTCGCAAAAGAAAACATTTGTTTGGGAGCACACTGATGAACGTCCTATTATTAGAAGGTGGCTCATTAAAAGATGAATTGTACAAATTGTTTGGCTACAATCTAGATACACCAACTGTATCTTCTTTTATACAGGCAAGGGATAAGATAAAACCAGATGCTTTTCATACCTTATTCAATTTGTTTAACGACAGAACTCGTAAAACTAAATTATATAAAGGATACCGTCTTCTAGCTGTGGATGGTTCAACATTGCCTATTACCTCAGAAATCAAAGATAATAAAACAACAATCCAAAAAGCGAATAATTCAGATAAACCGTTCTCTGCTTTTCATCTGAATACAAGCTATGATATTTTGGAATATACCTATGATGATATCGTTCTTCAGGGACAGGCTATACAGAATGAACGTGATGCATTGAATAAAATGGTAGAACGCTATAAAGGGGATAAAGCTATTTTCATTGCCGACAGGGGCTATGAATCCATCAATTCCTTTGAAAAGATTAAATTATCTGGAAATAAATATCTAGTTCGAGTCAAGGATATTCATTCCACTGGGATGTTACGCAGTTTTGGACCATTTTCGGATGACGAATTTGATGTGCAAGTTAAACGCACATTAACTAGAAAACAGACGAATGAAATAAAAGCTAATCCTGAAATCTATAAGTTTGTGCCACAAAATCAGCGATTTGATTACTTTTGTGGTACTCCATTTTATGATTTTGAATGTCGAGCAGTCCGCTTCAAGATTACAGAAGATACGTATGAATGTATCGTAACCAATCTGGATAAAGATGAATTCAGTATGCAGGATATCAAAGAGCTTTATCATCTTCGATGGGAAATTGAAACTAGCTATCGAGAACTAAAATATGATTTAGATTTAAATACGTTGCATTCTAAAAAGCGAAACCTGATTGAACAGGAAATCTACGCCAAGATACTCCTTTACAATTTTTGTAGTCGTATTACAAATGGAATCGATATTGCCAAACGAAAACGTAAATACGCATATCAGCTCAATTTTGTTCGGACTTTTCATATCATTCGTGAGCATCTTAAGAAAACAAAAGTCCCATCCTATATTTGTGATGTGATTGCTAAAGAGATTCTTCCTGTTCGAAAGGATAGACAAAGCAAAAGGAAACTGAAACCAAAAGTCCCAGTTTCCTTTAATTATCGTTTTGATTAACGTTTATGACCATATATTTAATAATGTAGCAGAAGTGCTGCACTTTTTATCGTTGCGATAAACAAAAAGACTGCCTAGATGTATCAATCTAAACAGTTTGGTCATTCTTAACTAAATGGCATTGGGAGCAATCCTCCTTTTTTGTATAATGAAAAAGGTGATAGATATGAAACAAGAAAATTATGCACGTTTATTGATTCGTGTGGGATTAGCTGTAAAACAAGATCAAATTGTCGTAATCAAAGGGCCGGTAGAAGCTTATGCTTTTATTCGAGCTTTGACAAAAGAAGCATTTCAAGCCGGTGCCAAAGATGTTATTGTTCGCTATAATGACCAAATCGTCAGTCATGAAAAAGCTTTGTATACGGATGAAAATTTATATACGACTTGTCCAAGTTATGAAGCAGATTTTTACAATCAAACCAGCTTTGCTGGAGCCTGCTATTTAAGTTTAGTTGGACAAGATCCAGATCTTATGCAAGATGTAGATTCGCATCGCTTAGCAGCGTATGCCAAAGCCTTTCGCACGGCTACCAAAGCGTATCGCAATCGTTTAGATTTTATGGAATGTCAATGGTGTGTAGCCGCTGTTGCAACGCCAGGATGGGCAAAAAAAGTTTATCCAAACCTTTCTGAAGAATTGGCTATTCAAAAACTCTGGGAAGATATTTATAAAGTATGTCAGATTGATCAGCGTGATCCAGTTGATACTTGGCAAGCACGTAAAGAAGATTTTCAAAAGAAAGTCCAAGCTTTAAATGCGTTGCATCTTGTCTCTTTGCATTATATCAATGCCCTTGGTACGGATTGCACCATTGAACTTCCCAAAGGCTATCAATTTGCCGGAGGATGCAGCACCCTAAAAGATGGAACCGATTATTTTGCCAATCTTCCTACCGAAGAAGTTTTTAGTGCACCCTTAAAAAATGGTGTGAATGGAAAACTGGTAGCTTCTTATCCTTTAAATCATAATGGGGCTTTGATTGAAGACTTTTGGTTTGAATTTAAAGATGGAAAAGTGATTGATTATGGGGCTAAGAAGGGTAAAGAAGTACTGGATAGTATTCTTTCAAGTGATGAAAATGCGGTCTATTTAGGAGAAATTGCTCTTGTATCTTATGATTCAACGATTTCTTCTTTCCATCAGATATTTTATGAAACATTAATAGATGAAAATGCATCTTGTCATTTTGCCTTGGGACAGTCTTATGCCGAATGTTTACAAGGTGGATTAGATATGGATGCCAAGCAATTAGAAGCCAATGGTTTAAATCAATCTATGGTTCATGTAGATTTTATGGTGGGTACAAAAGACCTTGAAATAACCGGTATTACAGCGGAAAATCAAGTGATTTCGCTCTTTGAAAAGGGGTGTTTTTCCCCGGCTTTTACCAAGTTGTGCGTTTGACTTAGATTCCTATAACTAGTAAAATAAAGAAGTTAAGAGGGTGAAAAAATGGCTGAATATTCAAAACAAAGAAAAAACAGTGCATTGCAGGAATTAAAGCGACTTCAAGAAGAAGATCGTGCTGCAGGCATTCACTATGAAGAACCAGAATTAAGACATTTTGATGCACAAAGTGTCTTTGAAGCAAATAAAAAACAAGAACCACAACGTAAAAGTGCTTTTCATATTGCCAAGCGTTCACAAAAGGCACAACGCGTAAAGGTTCATTCACAAATGTTCGAAAATGAAAAATTCGAAGTGGAAGATTTATCAATTAATCCAGAACATAAGAAAACTCGAACGAAGTTAAAACGTTCGCAAGCAAAACATCTTTTCGAAGAAAAATCAGAAGCAGAAGAAATTCAAGAACCTGCTATCGAACCGGTTGTAGAAGTAAAACCAGAAAAAGATGTAGTTTCTGAACCAACTCAAACAGAAGCTGTTGTTGAAGAACAAGGGGAAACAGTGGAAGTTCCAGTTGTGGAAGAACAAGCAGTTCAGAATGAAGCAGTTGAACAAACAGAACCAGTTGTAGAAGAAACAGAAGAACCTGTTTTTGAAGAAGTTCAACAAGAACCAGAAGAAGCTGGTTTTGAAGAAGTAGAACCAGTTGTAGAAGAAGCAAAAGAACCTGTTTCGGAAGAAACTGAACCTGAACAAGAACCGGAAGAGGCTGCTTTTGAAGAGGTAGAACTCGATGTACAAGAAGCAGAAGAACCTGCTTCAGAAGAAGTTGAATCTGAACAAGAACCAGAACAAGTGGCTGTTGAGCAAGTAGAACCAACTACTCAAGAAGCAGTGGAAACAGATGCAACGAGTGATGTACAAATTCCTGTAGAAGAAGTTCCAGTGGTAACGATGGAAGAAGATAATACGGATGTAGATTCGATTCCTGTTGAAGTCGTTGACGAAGAGGAAGCGGCACCTACGATTGTCGAACCATCTATTGAAGTGGATCAAGATATTACTCCAGCTGAACCAGAACCATTGGAAACTTTGGAAGTGGAAGAAGCTAGCCCAGAATTGGTAGAACCAATGTCATCTTTAGATGAAGAATTTAATCAAGTGCAAGCAGAAGAGCCAGTAGAAGAAGTTGCTAGTGAGCCAGAGGTAGAAGAGCCAAGAGAATTGACCGATGAGGAAAAACTTGCGGCATTTAAGGCACGCCAAGTGGAAGAAATGAAAAGATCTTTAGCTAGTTCAGCGCAAGACGATAAAGAAATTCAATCGCAACAAGTGGATGAAGTAGATGATCTTGTTCGTCCATATGAAGCAATGCCTTTCGCAAATGAAAATACCGAAGCGGAAGACGTTGAACTACAAAATCCAAAGAGTGTTCAAGAAGCTTTTGATGATGTAAAGAAGAATTCCGAAGAATTACGTTCTTCTTTAAGTAAACGCGATATTGCCGAGGAAGATCAAAATCCACAAGGCGAACCAGAAGAAGAACCCGATGAAGTGATTGAATTGTCTGAGGATGATTTAGATGATGATATCGTTTTGACAAATGATGATTTCTTACCAGCTCAAGGGGAGGTTGCCCATGGAGAAGAAAATCTTGATGAAGATGATATTCCGGTTGAATTCTATGATGAAGAAGCACAGACGGAAGCACAATCCGAAGTATCAAAAGAAGTTGAAGCGTCAGAAGATCAAGAAGAAGTGGAAGAAGAGATTGAAACGAGTGATCTCTATGAAGAAAAGAAGCATTTTATGTTCTCAGAATATGTCTTAGAAGAAGACTATTTAGAAGAACAATCGCAGATGGGATACCACTACGTAAAAAGAGATGGAAAACGATTCTTCTTTAGAAAAGGTGATCCAAAAGATTATTATTACCAAGTCAATTATTATAAAGAAGAACCAAGTGCTGATGTAAAAGCCCAATGGAAGGCAGATGGATGGAAACTCTTATCCATTTCAAATTCCAAAAATAAAAAAGATGCGGGCTGGTATATTTTACGTAACGAAGAAAAAACGGGTGAGTATCGTAAGAAAATTGCGAATGAAGAAGAAAAATTTGCCTTCTTCAAGAAATACCGCAATTCTTGCCGCTCAACTTTGTTCTTAATCTTCGTATGTATGGTAGTATGTGCAATTTGTACAGCTATTCAAGTTTATTCAAGTGGACAAATCTATTCTATTGGAATTTTGATTGGAATTGCTGTTTGTGTTGTCTTATTCTTCATTGCCTTGATTGCATTTATCAGCTATTACCGTTTACTACGCGGGGCTACCAAACAAGCCAATTTATTAAATGCACGAATTCGTTTGAAGGAACGTAAACAATCAGCTGCTGATTTACAACAATTAAAATCTGATGCAGAATTGGATTCAGAATGGGAAAAAGTCGAAAGAGAAGAAGCATAATATAGAAGGAAAAGAACCAATGATTCTTGATGGTCGCCATCGGAATGTTGGTTCTTTTTTTTTGCGAAGACGATTGTTTTCGCTTTCTAAGGTAAAAAAGAAAAATCATTTCATCTTGAACATCCTTATAGTTAATTACATAAGGAGGTATACCATGGAGGATATGGAAACAGTTTTGATGCAAATCATCTCTTACAGTGGTGATTGCAAGTCTTCTTGTTTTGAAGCAATGGATTGTTTTCAAAAAGGTGATCATGAACAAGCTAATAAGCTTTTAGACCAAGGGTACGCTAGCTTATTAAAAGCAAAAGAGATTCATGCCAAACTACTTGCGGAATCCGTAGGAAGTAATGAAATTCCAGCAACCTTGTTTATGGTTCATGCAGAAGATCAAATGATGAGTTCTGAGACAATTTTAACTTTAGCAAGAAAAACTTTAGAAATTATTGAATCACAAGTTTTGAAGAAGATGGAGGATTAGATTAATGGTTCATGTCATGTTAGTGTGCAATGCGGGAATGTCTACTGCTATGTTAGCACAAAAAATCAATAAGAATTCTGATGGATATTGTTATGTGGAAGCGTTTGGTGAAGGAGAATACCAAGAACATATCGATGATTTCGATATTATTCTTGTCGGCCCTCAAATTCGCCATTTGATTCCTAGTATCAAAAAAGCGACAAATGATCGAATTCCAGTAAGTTACATCAATCCAGTCGATTATGGAATGATGAAAGTGGACAGTGTCGTCGCACAAATTAAGAAAATCTTGGAGGACTAAGCAATGAATAATTTAGAAGATAAGATTCTAGCGTTTTCGGCAAAACTTGGTAATGAAGTTCATTTGAAAGCCATCCGAAATACGTTTATTTCTATGTTGCCAATTATGATTTTTGGAGGACTTGCAGCTGTTATTGGTTCAGCACCCGCAACCGATAATGCGACAGGCTTTATGCGCGCATGGGCTAATTTTGTTTCCGCCAATAGTTCTGTTTTCTCATGGATTTCTGTATTAGGATTAGGTTTTACATCTTTATATATTACTTTAGGTATCACATACAACTTATGTAAAACGTATAAAATTGAGCCATTGATTCCTTTGTTTATCAGTGTTTTTGGAATGTTTATGTTAGCTGTAAATCCTAAAAAACTTGTCTATGGTATGTCTTTAGCGGATTTAACGTATTTAGATGGTAAAGGAATTATTATTGGCTTATTTGTCGGTATTTTCACCGTTGAAATCTATCGTATTTTAAAGGAGAAAAACTTCGGAAAGATTAAACTTCCTGACAGTGTTCCACCTTCATTAAGTGAAACTTTCTCTTCTTTAGCTGTATCTGTTGTTATCATGTTCTTCTATTTGATTGTCTTTACCATCTTTAACTCTATGCATACGACTTTAGCTGCATGGTTAGGTGGTCTTATTGCACCACAAGTCAAAGCTACGGATAGTTTGATCTTTATTTTAATCATGACATTCATTATTAATGCAGCATGGTTCTTTGGCATTCATAATGCCACATTCTGGGGTATCATGGGACCAATTATGTTTATGAACCTTTCAACCAATGCAGCCCAACAAGCAGCTGGTCTAGCTCCTAGCGCTATCTTGACAGAATCCTTCTGGGTATATTTCGTTTGTATTGGAGGAACCGGAGCTTGTTTATCTATTGCCATCCTCTGTTGTTTCTCAAAATCAAAGATGATTAAAACCGTAGGTCGTATCAGTGTTCTTCCTGCCTTCTTTGGAATCAGTGAACCTGTCACTTTCGGCTTGCCAATGATGTTAAACCCTATTTTCTTTATTCCTTGTGCATGTGTTCCAACCATTAATGCGTTGATTGCGTATTTGTTTATGCATACACAAATTATCAAAAAGACCTATGCGATGCTTTCTTTCAATATGCCAAGTATCTTTGGTTCTTTCTTATCTACCGGTGATTTTAAAGCCTTAGTTTTAGTTGCCGCTCTATTAGTTTTGGATATGATTATCTATTATCCATTTATGAAGATGTATGAAAGACAACAATTGAAATTGGAGAACCAAGAATAAATGGTCAATCTAGGATGTGATTGTGGCAAGGAACTCATCGAAGCCGCGCAAGGTTTACGAGAAAATGATTTCGTCCTGACAAATATTAAAGTGCTAAATGTATTTACCAAAGAATGGATCTGTGCCCACGTCTATGTATATAAGAAGTGGATTTCTCATGTGGCCTATGATTTGGATGCACCTTTATTAAAGGCAAAGAAGAAAATAGATGGGCAAGGATTTTACCTCTCTCCCGCTTTTGTCGATGCACACACGCATATTGAAAGTAGTTTATTGACCCCAGCCAATTACGCCAAGCTTGTGATTTGCCATGGAACTTTGACCGTATTAGAAGATGCCCATGAAATTGCCAATGTTTGTGGTGAAGAAGGCTTAGAATATATGCTTGATGCAGCCAAAGATTTATCAATGCGGCAATTGCTAACCGTTCCTTCTTGTGTGCCATCGGTACCCAATTATGAAAACAGTGGCGCTGTATTTGATGCGAAGATCTATCAAAAGTTTTTAAACCAGGATCAAGTGATTGGTCTAGGGGAAGTCATGGACTATAAAGGTGTGATTGATGGGGAACAAAGAATTTGGGATATCCTCGATGTTGCCAAAAAACAGAACTGTTATATACAAGGGCATGCTCCACTTTTACGCGGTCCACAGCTCTCAGCCTATTTGAGTACTGGAATTCAAAGTGATCATGAAGCACGTAAAGTTGATGAAATTATAGAGAAGTATCGTCAAGGTATGTGGATTGATATTCGTGATGCCAATACCAATCACAATATGCCAAATATGATTCAAGCTTTTCAGAAAATCGGTAACTACGATCGCGTTAGCTTCAGCAGTGATGATCGAAGAAGTGATGTAACCAAGCGTCTAGGACATTTAGATGGCATTATCCGTCATGCCGTAGCATGTGGCATGCCTTTAATAGAAGCATATATCAGTGCTTCGTATCGCCCTTGTTTAGAAGCTGGTATCAAACATTTAGGTGCGATTGCCCCAGGCTATGTTGCTGATTTTAATATTTTAAGTGATGTGGATACGGTTGCTATTGAAGCCGTTTATTTTGAAGGAAAATGTGTAGCCAGAAAGGGAAAATTGCTGGAAGAAATTCAAACTCCACATACTAGGGATGTCTTGACTCAGACGGTCAATGTGCCTGATTTTACCCTTGAACAGTTTGCCATCCAAAGTAATAATCCGCAGGAAAATCTGCATGTGGTTGCCTATGAATCGTATGGCTCTTCAATTACATATTTAGAAGAAGGTTTATTTCCTGTCGTTCATGGACGTGTGGATCTTTCTAGTCAGAAAGATACCATGTTTGCAGCTGTGATTAATCGCCATCACAAGCCAAGTTATTCTCTGGCCCTTGTTAAAAACTTTGGTATCGATCATGGCGCCATCGCAAGTACTGTGGGACATGATTCACATAATGTAACTATTGTCTATGATACCCCAGAAAACGCGATGCAAGCCTTGCAGCAACTGCAGAAACAAAAAGGCGGATTCTGTGCTGTTGAAGATGGTCAAGTTATTGCTTCACTGGCCTTACCAATTGCGGGGTTGATGTCAGATAAAGATATCGATGAAGTGATTGAAGAAATTAAACAGATGAATCAAGCTTTGGTGCAATTAGGAAATACCTTTATTGATAATCCCATTTCGCGTATAACGATTTTATCTTTACTCGTTTGTCCGTATGTAAAGATTTCGGATATGGGCATTGTCATGACAGAAGAAAAGCAATTTGTACCTTTGAAGGTATCTTAAAAAAATACGTAGAACCTCTTCTATTCAATTAAAATTTTATATTTATTGGAGTATAATCGAAATATATTTCATAAGCAAAGTAGAAGAGGGCCTACGATATGCAAGTATATTTGAATCAACGACAATATAAAATCTTAGAAATATTATCACACCAAGAAGAATGTATTACTTCTTTGGAAATCTCTAAAAAATTATCCATCAGTTCAAAAACTGTACAAAATGAAATTGCTACGATTAATCAACTCTATGGAAAGAACATTATTAGTGCCAAAAAAGGTCGGGGCTATAAATTAAAAGCAGGCTTTTCTCTCAATGGAGAAAACCAACAAATGTTAAGCGAAAATCGTAAGATTTTTATCATCAAAGAATTAGTGACCCATAATTCGATTGATTATTATGAGTTAGCCGATAAATTGTATATCAGTCCTTCTTCTTTAAACAAAGATATGAAAGATGTCAATGCCGAAATCAACCAACGATTTCATGTGTCAATTGTCCGCAAGCAGAATCGTTTGTATTTTAAAGGCAACAATGCCAATAAACAGAAAGTGGTTGTGTATTATCTGCTTGAAGAAAGTGAAAATGCCGACTTCGATACAAGTGTTTTAGAATCTTATTTTGAAACATTAGATGTACGAAGTATCCGCAATACTATTTTTTCCTATGTGCGAGAAAAACATATTAATCTGAATGATTTTCAGCTTGTGTCCATCTTATTGCACATCTTGGTTGCACAGCTCAATCAAACCTTTCAAGAACCCGTTGTGCACAGTGACTTTTCAGAGTATTTGTTTACTAAGACTGGTTTACATTTAAATGAAGAAGTCGCAAAACGAATCGATATTTCTTTTCGTTTGGGCAATGATTCTATAGAGCAAGACTGCATGGACTATAAGGAATTTTTACTCCATGTTTTTGATGATATCAAACATATTTATTCGATTAATTTTAAAGAAGATACTGTTTTACTCGATGAATTATCTTTGCATCTAAAGTATGCAGAGCAGCGTTGTAAAACAAATACACAATTGAAGAATCCTTTGATTGAAGAGTTTAAAAAGAAACATGTTTTAGTCTATGATATTGCGGTTTACATCGCATCAAAATTTTATGATAAGACGAAACTTCACTTGGATATGGATGAAATCAGCTATTTAGCAATTCATATTTTAGGTTCCCTGCAAAAGTTAAAAGAAGGAAACCTAAAAGTCGTCTTGATTAATCCCTACGGCAAAGCCGTGGAAAGACTGATTGTCAATAAATTGGATACGATACCGAATGTATTGTATTGTGGAAACTACTCTTTCTTGGATGAAAAAGGTGCCTTAGCTGTTCATCCCGATTTGATTATTACTCTGGTTCAACTAGATTGGAAACATACTTGTGAAATCTATAAAGTAGACGATTATTTAAATTCGCAAGAATACACGATGATTGAGCGTTGTATTAAACAAATCCATGTAAAGAAAGCGATGCAAAGCTTAACTATTTCTTCTTGTTTCCACGAAAGTCTCTTCTTAACCCATGTTTCGGCAAAGTCGAAAAAAGAAGTCATCGATTTGATGTGCCAGAGACTATTGGATAACGGGTTTGTGGATGCACAGTTTGCCCAACAAGTGTATCAAAGAGAAGAAGTAGCACCTACATGTTTTTCTGACCAGCTTGCCATTCCTCACAGCATTAAAAAATGTGCGAAGAAAAGTGGCATTAGTGTGGCAATCTTAGAAAATCCTATTCCGTGGAACGGATATGCGGTTCGAGTAGTCTTTCTGTTTGCCTTAGATAAAACGTTTGATCAAGTTCCAAAATTGTATGAATTGATTCTTGATGCCATTGATGATCCAAAGCGGTATGAAGCTATTTTAGCTTGTGATGATTTTTCAAGTTTTATGTCGATTTTAATGAAAGAAAGGGAACGTTAAATGAGTACACATATAGAAGCTGGAAAAAACGATATTGCGAAAATCGTTTTGATGCCAGGTGATCCATTACGGGCAAAAATGATTGCGGAAACCTATTTAGATGACGCAAAATTAGTTAATCGGGTACGTAATATGCTCGCTTATACAGGCTATTATAAAAATCAGCGCATCACAGTTATGGGAAGTGGCATGGGTATGCCAAGCATGGGAATTTATGCCTATGAATTGTTCGCAAAATATGATGTAGATACGATCATTCGTATTGGGACCGCTGGTTCTTATACCGAAAAATTAGACGTATATGACACGGTATTAGTAAAGGAATGTTACAGTGATTCAAGTTTTGCCTACGTGCAATCCTTAAAAGAAACGCACATCGAAAAACCTTCTTTTGATTTAAATCAAATCATTTTAGCTACAGCGCAAAGAATGAATGAAACATTACACTTGGCAAAAACGTATTGTGGAGATGTGTATAAGCGGGAAGCCTGTGCACAACCTTTATTAGATAAGGTGATTAAAGAAGAAAAATGCGAATGTGTGGAAATGGAATCGTATGCCTTATTTCATACTGCCGAAATCTATCATAAACAAAGTGCATGCCTTCTAACCATTTCAGATAGTATGGTTTCCAATCAAAAAACAAGTAGTGAGGAAAGAGAAACTAAATTTGTGAACATGATTGAAATCGCCTTAGAATCCACATTACAGTTATAAAAGAAATGGACGAGTATACCTTGTTCATTTTTTTAAAGAAAGGAAGTTTACTATGAAAATACAATATGGAAACGTAGCATCCCCACAATGTGATTGTACCAATATCCCAGTTGCCTTAACGGATGCAACGATGCAAGAAAGACTAGATAAAGTATTAGCTAGAATGGAAGCTGAAAGCTATGATTCTTTAGTTATCTATGCCGATTTAGAACATGGAAATAATTTTGAATATTTAACGGGTTTCTTACCACGTTTTGAAGAAGCCTTACTCGTACTTCATAAAGATGGTCACGCTTATATGGTAATGGGAAATGAAAATTTAAATAAAGTAGCCCATGCCAGAATTTCAGCCACTGCCGTTCATTGCCCATATTTCTCTTTACCAAATCAACCAATGGAAGTCGAAAAAGATTTCCAAGGTATTATGGAACAAACCCAATTAAAAGCTGGATCAAAAGTCGGACTTGTGGGATGGAAGAACTTTACCAGTCGTTTTGAAGACAATCAGACTCTGTTTGATGTGCCTTATTATATTGTGGAAACGATACAGTCAATCGTTGGAGAAAAAATATATAACGCTACATATTTATTCATTGGGGAAAATGGAGCTCGTTGTACAAACAACGTTAATGAAATTGCCCATTATGAATTTGGTGCAGCCTTAGCCAGTGACTGTATGTTAAAAGCCATGGATGCCTTAACACCAGGTATTTCAGAAATGGAACTTGGTAATAATTTAAATGCCTATGGCCAGAAAAACAGTGTAGTGACCATTGCTGCTTCTGGACCTAGATTTATCAAAGCCAATTTATATCCAACCGAAAATACGGTGAAAGTAGGAGATTCTATCAGTTTAACGGTTGGCTATAAAGGGGGATTATCTTCACGTGCTGGTTATGCCGTACATGAAGCCAAAGAACTAGAGGAATCGCAACAAGGTTATGTCGATGATTTAGTGAAACCATATTTTTCTGCCATCGCAACTTGGTTAGAACAAGCCCATTGTGGTATGCAAGGTGGTCAATTGTATGAATTGATGAAAGAAACAATGCCGCAAGAAAGGTATCATTGGGGCTTATGTCCAGGTCATTTAACCTCAGATGAAGAATGGTTATCTTCGAATATTTATAAAGGCAGTACAGAAACGACTCAAAGTGGCATGTTGTTTCAAACCGACATCATCCCTTCGCTTTCCGGTTATGCAGGAACAAGTGTAGAAAGTACGGTCTTGTTTGCGGATGAAGCATTAAGAAAAGAAATTCAAGATAAAGAACCTGAATTGTGGCAAAGAATTTCAAAGCGTATTGCCTACATGAAAAACGAATTACATATTGAACTCAATGAAGATATCTTGCCAATGTGTTCTACGGTTGCCTATTTACGCCCATTCTTATTAAATAAAGAAAAAGCGATGACATTATGAGTAATACAAAATTAGATTTTGTGAAAACATATATTATCAACGCAATCTTCTTTGTGCTAGCTTATTCTTTTCCGTTTATTGGAATTGTATTGTTGGCATATGCAGTAAAGAAAGAGAAAAACCAGATAAAACTATATGTTTCATGCGGAATCCTTCTTTCTTTTCTCGTACATCTTATTCAATTCTTTTGCTGAAATATGTTTAACACATTAAGATACTATTAAGTGGCTGATACCCTTATTTTATAAGGCGTATTGGCCTTTTTTGTTTTGTATGGAAACTGCGTAGATTCTTGGATTTCGCATAAATCTTCTTTCCTAAGAAAGGAAAGGGATTAGAAAGTAGGGATAAGATAAATATCTTTTATAATTTGACACCAAAATGACGTATAAGCCTTTAGATATGGGTTTATCTGGATTTAGTCTGTGTAGCGTACAGTTTTTTTCGTTTAACAGTTTGATGTTGGAAAAACTAGCGAAAGTGTTTTAGTTATGTGGGTTTTCTCTACTTTTCTATTTTGTATCGAAACTGCGTAGATTCTTGGATTTCGCATAAAATTTCTTTTCTATTTTGGGAAAGGGAGAAGAGAGGAGGGATAAAAAACATCTGTTTTAACACCAAAAGTGCGTGTGAACCTTTAGATATGGGCTCATCTACATTTAGTCTGTGTAGCGTACAGAGCTTTACCATTTGACAGTTTGATAAGGAAAGAAGTGGCTAAACTCCTTTAATTATGCGAGTTTTCTCTTCTTTTCTGTTTTGTATGGAACTTGCGTATATGCTTGGGAAAGGTCATGATACAATAGTTCTGGGTGATTATAGGATGAATCAATTATTAGAGATGTTAGAAACAAATCCAATTGTAGCGGCTATTAAAGATGAAGCGGGTCTAGAAGCGGCATTAAAGAGTGAAGTGGGCATTGTCTTTGTCTTACATGGAGATCTTTGTACACTACCTGCAATCGTAGAGAGAATTAAGTTAAAAAAACGGATGGCGATTGTTCATGTGGATTTGATTGAGGGTTTATCCAATGATGAAGTTGTGTTGGATTATATAAAAAATGTAGTTCATGCGGATGGAATCATTACGACTAAAAGTAGTTTTATTCAATATGGAAAAAAGATTGGTTTATATACGATTCATCGCTATTTTGTCTTAGATAGTATGGCCCTTCAAAATATTATTAAACAGGCAAAGAATGCGGTACAACCGGATGCGATTGAAATTTTACCTGGGGTTCTCCAACCAAAAATTGTGCGTTATATTACCAAACATTCCCCAGTCCCTGTAATGTGTGGAGGCTTGGTTACAGTAAAAGAAGATGTGATTCATTGTCTGCAGAGTGGAGCGATTGCGGTTTCTACGACGCGGAAAGATTTGTGGGACCTATAGGTTTGACAGTTTAAAAAGTGCTGCTTATAATTTCTTTAGAACAAGTAAATCTATGTATGAGACAAGAGAGTATACATAAAACAAGCAATTGTTTTTGTGTACTCTCTTTTTTATGAAAGAAGGAGAAGAATATGTACGATGTAATTATTGTAGGTGGTGGTATTTCAGGTACGACTTTAGCTTTTGAATTGAGTAAATACCAGGGAAGTATTCTATTATTAGAGAAAGAAAACGATATTTCTCAAGGCACCACAAAGGCCAATAGTGCGATTATCCATGCGGGCTATGATGCCAAAGAAGGAACTTTAATGGCTAAATACAATGTCTGGGGAAATAAAGTAACCTCACAATTGTGTAAAGATTTAGATGTACGTATCAAAAACATTGGTTCTTTAGTTGTGGCATTTAGTGAAGAAGAGAAGCCAATGCTTCAAACTTTGTATGATCGAGGCATAAAAAATGGGGTTCTTGATCAAAGAATCATTGGTAAAGAAGAACTGCATGAAATGGAACCAAACTTATCAGAAAATGCGATTGCGGCTTTATATGCACCAACGGCTTGTATTGTGGATCCATGGGATATTGCGATTGCGTGTGCTGAAACGGCCGTAAAAAATGGAGCCGAAGTAAAACTCAATGCAGAAGTAAAAGCTATCCAAAAGGTAGAAGATCATTTTGTCGTAAAAACAGATACGGATACGTTTGAAACAAAGCTGGTTGTCAATGCAGCTGGCGTGGAATGTGATAAAGTATACGGCATGGTAAAAGAGCCAGATTATGAAATCGTACCGAACAAGGGAGAATATTACTTGTTGGATAAAAGCCAAGGTACATTGGTGAATCATGTGATTTTCCAATGTCCAAGTGCGAAAGGTAAAGGGGTTCTTGTCAGTCCTACGGTGCATGGCAATTTGATTGTAGGACCAAACTCTAATCCAACCGTTGATGGGGATTATAGTACGACTCTACAAGGCTTATCAGATGTAAAAGAAGCTTCAAAGAAATCGGTTCCTACGATCAACTTCCGAGAAAATATTCGCACCTTTGCCGGTTTAAGAGCTCGTCGAAAAGATCATGGCGACTTTATTATTGGGGAAGATTCACAAGTTTCAGGCTTCTATCAGATTGCGGCTATGCAGTCTCCTGGCTTATCGAGTGCTTATGCGATTGCCTTGGATACGACAAGAATGATGCAGGAAAAAGGTTTCTTTACCCAGGCAAAAGAAAATCCTGTTACGACACGAAAAGTTGTTCGATTTAAAGAGATGGATGATCAAGAAAGAGTTGCTTATATCAAAGAACATCCTTTATATGGTCGTGTGATCTGTCGTTGTGAAACGATTACGGAAGGAGAAATCGTGGATGCTTTGCATCGTCCGATTGTTCCCGTATCGATTGATGGTATCAAACGTCGTTGTAATGCGGGAATGGGACGTTGCCAAGGTGGTTTCTGTGGACCACGTGTTCAAGAAATCATTGCCCGTGAATTAGGTATTCCTCAAGAAGAGGTTCTAAAAGATAAAAAAGGTTCACAAGTTTTATTTGGACGTACAAAAGAGGGAGGTCTTCAATAATGCGTAAAGAATATGATGTCATTGTCGTTGGTGGAGGGCCTGCCGGCTTAGCAGCTGCTCTGCAAGCTCGTCAAAACGGTGCTGAAAGTGTATTGATCATTGAACGAGATAAAGAATTAGGCGGTATCTTAAACCAATGTATTCATAATGGATTTGGCCTACATCACTTTAAAGAAGAGTTAACCGGTCCAGAATATGCGGGTCGTTATATTGATGAAGTAAAGAAAACAGATATCGAATATTTATTGGATACGATGGTTATCCAAGTAACGCCAGATAAACAAGTCTATTGTACAAATGAAGAAAATGGATATATGGTCCTACAAGGAAAAGCCGTTGTCTTAACGATGGGTTGTCGGGAAAGAACGCGTGGTGCCATTGCGATTCCAGGGGATCGTCCAGCTGGTGTATTTACAGCCGGAGCTGCCCAACGCTATGTAAATATTGAAGGCTATATGCCAGGTAAACGAGTATTGATTCTTGGCTCTGGAGATATTGGTTTGATTATGGCCAGACGTATGAGTCTGGAAGGAGCTAAGGTCGTTGGTTGTGTTGAATTGATGTCTTATTCCAATGGTTTAAATCGAAACATTGTCCAATGTTTGAATGATTATGATATTCCTTTGTACTTGAGTCATACCATTACCGATATCCAAGGTAAAGATGGTCGAGTGAATAAAGTCGTGGTACAAAAAGTCGGTTCAGATCGTAATCCGATTCCAGGAACCGAAATTGCATTTGATGTCGATACGGTCTTATTGAGTGTTGGTTTGATTCCAGAAAACGAATTATCAAAGACGGCCGGAATTGAAATTGATAAAGGAACAAGTGGACCTATCGTTTATGAAAATATGGAAACAAGTATTCCCGGTATCTTTGCGGCGGGAAATGTTGTCCATGTTCATGATCTAGTAGACTTTGTGTCTGCCGAAAGTGAAGTAGCTGGGAAAGCAGCTGGTCAATATGTCCAAAATGGAGAAGTATCCAGTGCAACGACATTAGAAACAAAAGCAGTCAATGTAGGTGCTTTAGTACCACAAAAGATTCGTAAAGATGCGATTGAGAAATCGGTACAGATTTCCTTCCGCGTTAGAACACCAATGCATGATGCAAAGATCTTGATTAAAGATGGAAAAGGAAATCAAGTAGCCCAATTTAAACGGGAACATATGGTTCCTGCCGAAATGGAAAACTTGGTCTTGCCAAAAGTGTTGGTTGATCGATTGGCAGACAATACATTAGCGGTTGAAACCGTAGAGGAGGCTTAATCATGAAAGAGCTTATTTGTATCACTTGCCCGAGAGGTTGTCATTTAAAGGTTGATGAAGAAAATGACTATAAAGTAACGGGTAATAGCTGCCCTAGAGGAGCTGTATATGGAAAAAAAGAATGTACCCATCCTACCCGTGTGATTACTAGTACGGTAAAAATTGAAGGAGCCAGCCAGGCTAGAGTGAGTGTGAAAACCGCAACAGATGTACCTAAAGAAAAGATTTTTGACATTATGGAAACTTTAAATCACATTACGATGCAGGCACCGGTTCATCGCGGTGATCTTGTAGAAAAAGATGTCTGCCATACAGGAGTTGATGTGATTGTTACGAAGGATTTAGAAAAAATAACTTGTTAGAAGCCGACAGAACTCTGTCGGTTTTTTTATGGATTAAGGATTTCCAAAGAGTCAATTGACACATCGGGAATACAGAAGATTTTCTTTCTTTCCCTTGATAAAATTTAAATACAAAGATTTGAAAGCGGATTCAAATCAAAAAAATAGATTCATCTAACCAATGAGAGGAAGGAGAAAGTTATGAAAACAACACACAAAACATTATTAGCTACGGCTGTTACAATGGGTGTTATGTTGCCAGTGGGAACGATTACCGCAATGGCAGAAGAGACTAAAAAAAGTCCAGAATCCCAACAACCCGCTGTGACAGAAGTGGCACCGGTGGAAAATGTGGAACCAACACCGATTGTTGAACAAACACCGATTGTGGAAGAAACACCAGTGGTTCAAGAACAAGAACCGGTTTCCGTAGAACCGGAACAAAGTGAACCAGCCCCAGTACAAGAAAGCCAAGAGAATAGAATTCAAACTAGAGGCGTTACCGATGTAACTGGTGGAGAGGTCACAAGTACGTATACGCATACCTATTACACAAAAATCCGTATTGTGGGTAATGTAACGATAAATAATTATGCAGGTCAAGAAGTAGAAAAGGTAAAACCTATTACTAAAGAGACGAATTTCTTTAAAGGAAATATTAGTAATTTGGAAAATGAAATTCGAAATTTCAGAGAAACTTTTTTGCAGGAAATTGCGGACTCTTATGCATCTAGAGGAACAGTAACTTACGTACCTACTGGTAGTAAATTGATGTTTGATCATTTTGGAAGCGGAAATGATATTAAGTTTGATGAAAATGGTAAAGAATTAGATAAACATTTGATTGTGGATGAATATCAGATTTATGAAATAACTTTTGATATTAATGTGCAAGAAAATCAACCAACTGAAGAAGAAAAAGAAATTTCTTCCGTGGATATTGGAAATGTATTTACCGGTTTCGATGCTAAAAAACCAGTTAACTTTACTACGGGATTAAGTCCAGATTCTATGAATCAAATGGAAATTGTAGACGAATACTGGCAACAATTGGATCATATTCTTGTAGGTGATCCTTATGTTGGTCGTATCACAAAACAAGATCCACGCAATCCAACAGCGGGTGAGTCTTATGGATATAATGTAATTTTGAACGCGAAAGATGGTTATATTTTCTCTGAGGGATTTAAGAACTTTGCGGATTGCACAGTTTTATGTAATGGCAAACAAATTAAATTAGGCAATGACCCGCTTAAAAAATTTTTACTTGCGAGTCTTTCAGCAGATAGAAAAGAATTGAGACTTAGCGGACTTATTACGATAAAGGTGAAAGATGAAGATCCACAAGAAGATATTGTTTTAAATGAAGCCAATATTGAGAATGTGAAATTTGATTATCCACCTGGATCTGTCCCACAAAAAACGGCCCAAGTTTCAGCAGCTGATCAAGGTAAGTATGAAATTTACGATGAGTATTGGGAAGAAATGGTTGAGTTAGAAAGTGGTGAACTTGTACCTGTAGCGTTTTGGCACTCCAATGATTTTTTAAATAATAGTCTAGCTGCTGATAAACGAATTACTTCTTTTGAAGCAGGAAAACGTTACATGTATTCTCTAGATATACGAACTAAAGATGGATTTACATTTGCGAACAAGGATAATATTGTGAATGTAAATGGAAAAAGGGTGAATAGTTCGAATGCAGATAAAACTCCTGCAGGTTTATTTGTGGTAGCAATCAACTCGATTAAACCAAAAGCATCGGAAATTGAGAATCCAGATCAACCGGATCAACCTAGAAAACCAGAGCAACCAGGTAAACCAGCAGATGGTTCCGAGAATAAACCAAGTAGTCCAAGTACAGAAACAAAAACGGATTCGAATAAAACAGCTACTGTCGTTCAAACAAGTACGACAAAAGCCACAACTACTGAAACGGCAAAAACAGAAAAGAAAGATTCTGTTCAAACCGGTGAAGCTACTAACTTGGTTCAATGGTTATCTTTAATGGCATTAAGTTTTGTTGCCTTCTTAAAAGCAACGTTTGTTCTGAAAAAGAAATAGATTTTAGATAAGCTGTGATGCATTGCATTGCAGCTTTTTTATCTGAAAAAAATAACCCAGTATGTACTGGGCTAAGCTAATTCGTGATATTTTCCTAAGAACTCTTTGGTTCTTTCGTTATCCGAAGTAAACATCTTATCTGGTGTCGTTTCTTCGACAATAACGCCTTTATCCATGAAGATCATCCGATTAGATACATCGTGGGCAAAGGTCATTTCATGGGTGACAATAACCATTGTCATTTTTTGTTTCGCTAGATCTTTAATAACTTTTAGAATTTCTAAGGTTAATTCAGGATCTAGAGCACTGGTTGGTTCATCAAAGAATAAGATCTTTGGTTTCATGGCCAAAGCACGGGCAATGGAAACACGTTGTTGCTGACCGCCACTTAACTGACCAGGATAGGCGTTTTCTTTATCGGATAATCCCATTTGGGTAAGTAGGGCTCTTGCTTCGGCGATGACTTCTTCTTTGTTTCTTTTTTGAATACGGATCGGTGCATCGATGATATTTTTTAAAACGGTAAAATGTGGGAATAAGTTAAAGTTTTGGAAAACTAGACCAAAATAACTTAAAGCCCTTTTTTGTTGCTCTTTATTACCATAAACCGAATGACCGTTTTCACTCTTTACCACTTCATCATCCATATAGATGATGTTGCCATCATCCATTGTTTCTAAGAATGTTGCACAACGCAACAAAGTACTTTTACCCGATCCTGAAGGACCGATAATGGTTACGACTTCGCCTTCGTTAACGGATAAGTTGATATCTTTTAAGACTTGGTTGTTGCCAAAGTTCTTTTTGACATGATTCATTTCTAGTATTTTCATAAACCCACCTCTTAGTTATAGTAGTTCATTTTCTTTTCGAAGTGTTCCATAATCATAGCTACGATAAAGTTAAAGATGTAATAGAAAATTGCAGCAGCTACAAAAGGAATCATACTTTTAAAACTAGCGGCCAAGGCTTTGGCTTGGGTAAACATTTCCATATAGGCAATCGAGAAAGCTAAGGATGTATCTTTAACCAAGGTAATGATTTCATTAGTTAAAGAAGGCAAGATTCGTTTTAGAACTTGCGGGAAAATAATCGTAAAAAAGGTTTGTACTTTGGAATAGCCTAAGACCTTCGCGGCTTCGTATTGTCCTTTTGGCATGGATTCAATACCGGAACGATAGATTTCGGCAAAGTAGGCAGCGTAGTTTAAAGAGAATGCGATAATAACAGCTACTCCACGATAGGCTGAAGAAATAGACATGCCTAAAATGTAATAAGGGCCAAAATACACAACTAGCAACTGCAACATCAAAGGTGTACCTCTTAGAATAGAAATATACACTTTTACAATCGATTGCAGGATGATGTTTTTTGACATACGCCCAAAGGCAATAATTAGACCTAAAGGCAAAGAAAATAATAATGTTAATAGGAAAATTTGAATCGTCGTGCCCATTCCACCAATGAGTTGGGTAAATGAGCTTAGTAATGAGATTGATCGTACTCCCATAGGTTCCTCCTTCTACAATAGAGAAACCAGGTCTTTGCCTGGTTTCGTATTAATCTGCGGATAAGATACAAACGTTTTCGCCATCAAACCACTTTTCAGAGATTTTCTGGAACGTTCCATCTTTTACCATTTCTTTTAATGCTTTTTCTACTTTATCACGTAACTTGGTGTTGCCTTTTTCAAAGCCTACGCCATATTGTTCGTTGGATACTTTTTCATCTAAGATCTTTAAATCGCCTTTGCCGGCAATTTGATCTTTGGCAACATAGATATCCATCGCTACCGCATCCGCTGCGCCAGATTCCAAATCCATGATACCAGTATTGTAGTCAGCTACGCTAGTATATTGGGCAAAAGAATCTTTTAACTCTTTGTTGTCATTGATAGCTGTTTCGGCACTGGATTCTTTTTGGACTTCGACATTTTTGCCTTTTAGATCAGCTAAAGAATTGATGCCTGAATCGCTTTTTACTACGACAACTTGGGAGTTATCCATGTATGGATCAGTCCAAGTGTATTTCTTTTCTCTTCCGCTGATGGTAAATCCATTCCAGATACAATCAATCGTACCAGATTCCAATTCCATATCTTTGGAATCCCAATCAATTGGTTGGTACTTCACTTTCATTCCCATACGCTTAGCAGCTTCTTTAGCTAAGTCTAAGTCAAAACCAACATAGTTTCCATCGTCATCGACATAACCGAATGGTGGGAAGTTTTGGTCAAATCCAACCACGAGTGTCTTATCGTCGTTGTCGCTAGAGGCTTTTTTATCCCCACATCCGACAAGTCCGAATGATAGACCTGCAACAAGCGTTGCTGCAAGCATTTTTTTCCATAATTTCATTTTTACATTCTCCCTTTAATATCTAGAATTCTATCACAGAAAAAGACGGTTTTGAAAAGTTTTCAGAACAAATGTCGTTTTTTTCATAACTGTCTATGATTTTTATACAATTTATGGCTGGAATTGAAGCAATTGTCGATTTTTTTAAACGAAAGTGATAAACTAAAAACAGTTAAACGGAGGATAAAAAATATGGAAAAAAGACCGGTAGTATTGGTTGTAATGGATGGTATTGGAATTCGCGAAGACAAGACAAATAATGCAGTTGCCTTAGCGAATAAACCAACCCTTGATAAATTATGGAAAGAATGCCCACATACGCAATTGCGTGCACATGGTTTAGCTGTTGGTTTGCCTACAGATAAAGATATGGGTAACTCAGAAGTTGGACATAACGCACTTGGTTGTGGTCAAATCTATTCACAAGGTGCAAAACTTGTAAACGAAAACATTGAAACAGGGGAAATCTTCCATTCTAAGACTTGGAAGGAATTAGCTGAAAACGCTAAAGACAGCAAGATGCATTTCTTGGGTCTATTAAGTGATGGAAATGTTCACTCAAATATTTCTCACTTAAAAGCTTTAATTAAAGAGTCTAAAGCTGAAGGAATTAAAGAAGTACGTGTACATGCCTTATTAGATGGACGTGATGTACCAGCTACTTCTGCCTTAGAATATGTCGATGATATTGAAAACTTTATGGCAGATTTAAACGATGATAACTTCCATGCATGCATTGCCAGTGGTGGTGGACGTATGCAAATCACAATGGACCGTTATGAAGCGGATTGGTCAATGGTTGAACGTGGATGGAAGATTCATGTAATGGGTGAAGGAAGACAATTTGCCTCAGCTACAGAAGCTATTGAAACCTATCGTAAAGAAACCGGTGTTGTTGACCAAGACTTACCTGGATTCGTTATTGCCAAAGATGGTCAACCAGTAGGAACCATTGATGATGGCGACAGCGTTGTATTGTTCAACTTCCGTGGTGACCGTGCCCAAGAAATCTCTTTAGCCTTTGATGGAGACGAAAGCTTTGATAAATTTGATCGTGTAAAAGTACCTCAAGTAAAATTTGCTGGTATGTTACAATACGATGCCGATTTACAAATTCCAAAGAACTACTTAACGGAACCACCAAAAATCAAATACACATTAACAGAAGAATTGTGTAAACACGGGGTTCGTGAATATGCGATCAGTGAAACGCAAAAATATGGTCACGTTACTTACTTCTGGAATGGTAACCGTTCCGAAAAATTTGATGAGTCTTTAGAGACTTATGTAGAAATCCCAAGTGATGTTGTTCCATTTGAACAAAGACCTTGGATGAAGGCTGCGGAAATTACAGATCAACTTTGTGAAGCAATTGAAAGTGGTAAATATGATTTCTTACGTACAAACTATCCAAATGGAGATATGGTTGGACATACGGGAAGCTTACCAGCTACAATCATTGGTGTAGAATCTGTTGATTTGGAATTAGCTCGTGTAATTGAAGCATGTGATAAAGCCAATGCCATCTTAATGATCATGGCCGATCATGGTAATGCTGATGATGAAAGCAAGACTAGCCATACTTTAGCACCAGTTCCATTCATTATTTACGGAGCCGATGTAGAGTGTAAACAAGATGATTCACTTGGATTATCTAATGTTGCTGCAACGGTTACAGACTTATTAGGTCTTGAACCAAACGAACATTGGAACGAATCAATTATTAAAAAGTAAGACTAATTTGAAACGATTCTTTGAACAGACTTTGTATCGTCTGCGACAAGAATCGTTTTTCTATTGTATAATGGTTGGCATGAGAGTCATTGTAGCTTGTTCGGGTGGCCCAGATAGTATGGCCCTATTGGATATCTGTCGTAAAAAAGGCTATGAGATTGCGGTTGCCCATGTAAATTATAAAAAAAGAGAAACAGCCAATCGGGATGAGAAGATTGTTCGTCAGTATTGTGAAAACTATGGAATTCCCTGTTTTGTCGATGAACCTACGTGGGATCATGTAGGCAACTTTCAAGCTTGGGCCAGAGATGTTCGTTATGATTTTTTTATTGATTGTGCCAAACGTTTCTCAACTAAACAAATCGAAGTAGCCCATCAGATGGATGATTGTCTGGAAACCTATGTTTTTCAAAAGCAGAGTGGACGACTTCCCGGTTGTTGGGGCATTCAAGAGAAGATGTTGCGTAAGGGTTTTTGGATCGAGCGACCTTTACTTGGCTATACGAAGGCTGAACTGGCCGAGTATTGTGACAAAGCTAGGGTGCCTTATGGTATTGATGAAAGTAATCTTTCCGATGACTATACACGTAATAAAATTCGTCATCACATTTTGGCAAACTATTCGCAAGAAGATAAAGTAGCCTTGATGGAAAAGATTCGTAAAGAAAATGCCGACTTAGAAATGCAAAGAGAGAAAGCCGATGCCTTTTTGAAGAGTGATTGGACTTGTTCACAATTGATTAAGGAACAAAGTCCGTTTGTGCTGGAACGTTTCTTGTATCAAAACTGCCATCAGCACTTGGCGATGAAGCATGTTGCCTCTTTATGGAAACAGATTCAAAGTGACTGTCTAATTGATTTAGGTGACTATACCTTAGAAAGTTTTCATGATCATTTATATTGTGAGAAAAAGCAGGAAGCATTTCAGCTTTTCTTACCTGCATTGGAATATAAATCGTATGGGCCTTTTTCCCTTTGTGAAAAGGGAAAGGTGATTGAAGGTATGAATCTACAGTCTGGTGATTTTCCTTTATGTATTCGAACCGTAAAAGAAGGGGATAAGATTGCCTTACGCTTTGGTACCAAAAAGCTTTCACGCTTTTTTGTGGACCGGAAAATTCCAAAAACATGGCGAAAAAAATGGCTGGTTGTAGAGAATGCGGAAAAGATGATTATTTTTGTACCAGGGATTGGTTGTGATGTACAACATTTTAGTACTCATCCGAATGCCTTTATGATACAATAAAGTTTGACTTGAGGAGATAATTTGTATGATTTCAAACGATATTGAAAAAATTCTTGTTTCACAAGAAGCCATTACCAAACGCTGTAAAGAATTGGCTGCTCAAATTGAAGCAGACTATAATGCCATTGGGGAAGTTCCTATTGTGGTTGGACTTTTAAAGGGAAGTGTTCCTTTTATGTCTGAATTGATGAAGTACTTTACTTTTCCTTGTGAATTGGAATTCATGAAGGTTAGTTCTTATGATGGAACTGAATCCATTGGGGATGTTCGTATTGATTTGGATATGATGACTTCCGCAAAAAATAAATATATTTTACTAGTCGAAGACATTGTGGATACGGGACGTACTTTGGTAGAAGTTACCAAGATGTTTAAGAACAAAAAAGCCAAAGATGTAAAAATCGTTTCTTTATTAGATAAACCAGATCGTCGTATATGTGATATTGAAGCTGATTATGTTGGTTTTGAAGTTCCAAATGAATTCGTAGTTGGATTTGGTTTAGACTACAATCAAAAATATCGTAATTTACCATATATTGGTGTATTAAAACCAGAAATCTATGAATAAGGAGGATTAAAGAATGAAAAGAAATTGGCTAAATCTTTTGCCAACGATTTTCGTCATTAGTATTATTCTTTCTTTGATTGCGTATAGTGCACAAGGAAATACGGTCCAAATGGATTACACGCGTTTTGAAAAAGTTGCCAAGACGGCAAAATTTCAAGATTCGACGATGGATATTGATGATACGGTCATCAAAGTACATGGAACCTATACCGATAAAAAACACGATTCGAGTGTAAGCTATAGTGTCATCGTACCAAATACTGATGAAAATATTGATTGGTTAAAAAAGACATTATCCAAAGACCAAGGCAAGATCACGGTAAGTGATCCAAACTCTGGGGCAATTTGGATGAACTTGCTTGCCCAAATTTTACCGTTTTTAATTGTAGCGGTTTTCTTCTATTACATGTTTTCCCGTATGGGTGGTGGCGGTTCGACCAACAAGGCTTTCGAATTTGCCAAGAACCGTGCCCGTATTGAAAAAGATGTAAAAGTTCGCTTTAAGGATATTGCGGGCTGTGACGAAGAAAAAGAAGAAGTAGCGGAAATTATTGACTACTTGCGTTCACCGAAAAAGTTTACCGATATGGGTGCCCATATTCCGAAGGGTGTCTTAATGGTTGGTCCTCCTGGAACAGGTAAAACCTTACTGGCTAAAGCGGTAGCGGGAGAGGCAAATGTACCATTCTTCTCGATTTCGGGCTCCGATTTCGTAGAAATGTTTGTCGGTACTGGTGCTAGCCGTGTCCGTGATATGTTTAAAGATGCGCAAAAAGCTGCACCTTGTATTATCTTTATTGATGAAATCGATGCCGTTGGTCGTCAACGTGGTGCCGGAATGGGCGGCGGAAACGATGAACGTGAACAAACCTTAAACCAGATGTTGGTTGAAATGGATGGTATGAATGACAATGGTGGTATTGTTGTCATTGCCGCAACCAACCGTCCGGATGTCTTAGACCCTGCTTTATTGCGTAGTGGTCGTTTCGATCGTCGTATTACGGTTACTTTACCAGACATTAAGGGTCGTGAAGAAATCTTAAAAGTGCATGCGCGCAATAAGAAGTTAGCCAGTGATGTTTCTTTGCATAACTTGGCTCAAAGAACGCCTGGTTTCTCAGGTGCGGATTTGGCCAATGTCTTAAACGAAGGAGCTATCTTAGCGGTTCGTAATAAAGAAGCGAAAGTAACAATGGAAGACTTGGATGAAGCCATCGACCGTGTCATGATGGGTCCAGCGAAAAAATCCAAGAAATACAATGAGATGGATAAGCGTCTGGTTTCTTACCATGAAGCGGGCCATGCCGTAATTGGTTTGAAGTTGGAAGATGCTGAAAAAGTGCAGAAAGTTACGATTATTCCACGTGGTGAAGCGGGTGGTTATAACTTGATGACACCAAAAGAAGAGAAGTATTTCCATCGCAAGAGTGAATTGTTGGCGCAGATTACCGGTTTACTAGGTGGCCGTACAGCCGAAGACTTAGTCTTTGGCGAAGTGAGTGCCGGTGCCATCAATGATATTGAACAGTTAACGAAGTTAGCGAAGAATATGGTTCGGGTGTATGGTATGTCTAGTTTAGGACCTATCCAATATGCCGATCCGCAAGGCAATGTATTCTTAGGCCGTGATTATACCCAGGGTGGAAGTTATTCCGAAGGGGTTGCCGGCGAAATTGATAAAGAAGTTCGTAAAATCGTTAATCAATGTGAACAAGAATGTCGTCGGATTTTAACCGAAAACCGGGACTTGTTGGATCTGATTGCGGAAAACTTATACGAACATGAAACATTGACGAATGAAGAAATCATGAATTTGATGAACTATGGTCAATTAAAAGATCCAAATCAAGTTGTAGAAGAAGCGGAAAAACCAAAAGAAGAAGTTGTTCTGCCGCCAACACCAGATCAAGAAGCGAAAGGTATTGATCAAAAAGATTTGGATGATGCGTTTAAAGAATTAACGAAACGAAAAGACTAAATAAGAAGTCCCATGTATTGATGGGACTTTTTCTCCATAAAAATAGAGGTGAAGAAAATGAAAGATCAATTAACAAAAGCCCTTGTATGTGAAGGAAGGGTACGTTTATATTTGGTACGCACAACGGATTTAGTCCAAGAAGCCAGAGACCGATTTGATTGTTATCCATGTGCGGCTGCGGCATTAGGTAGAACTTTATCGGTTGGTACGATGATGGGTTCGATGTTAAAAAGTAAACAGGAAATGTTGACGATTACCATTAATGGAGGTGGTCCTTTAGGAACCATTATGGTGGATGCCTATGCGGATGGTTCGGTGCGTGGCTTTGTATCCAATCCTCATGTACCAACAAAAACGCGTGAAGATGGACATTTAGATGTGGCGGATGTCGTTGGAAAAGAAGGAACTTTAACGGTAACCAAAGATTTACATATGGCGGAAAACTGGACAGGAACCGTTGATTTACAGTCCGGAGAAATCGGGGATGATTTTGCCTATTACTTTACTTTGAGTGAACAGACCCCAACCGCAGTCTCTGTAGGGGTACTGGTTGGTCCAGATCAGAATATTCTTGCCAGTGGGGCAATGATTATCCAAATGTTACCGGATGCAACGGATACAGATATTTCGATTTGTGAACATGTCTTAGAAGGTTTAAAACCTATGTCGACTTTGATTCAAGAATACGATGATACCAATTTAGAAGAATTGGCGCGTGATATGTTTGAAGGAGTCCATATTCTAAGTACCGAACCGGTATCTTTCTCTTGTCCTTGTTCAAAGGAAAGAATGGAACGAGCTTTGGCAACAATTGCGGATGCTGACCTAAAGGCGATGATTGAAGAAGATCATGGAGCTGAAGTGACATGTAATTTCTGTAACGAACATTATCAATTTAGCGAAGCAGAATTAAAGGCTATTTTGGAGCATAAACATGACTTCCAAGCTTAAAATTGGAAATGTTGAATGTCCGAATAATGTAGTGGTTGCGCCAATGGCAGGGATTTCCAATATTGCCTTTCGCCAGATTTCTAAAGAGCTGGGTGCTGGTCTTGTCTGCAATGAAATGGTCAGTGATAAAGCTTTGTTCTATGGTTCGAAGAAAACCGAAGCAATGTGTATTTCCCGTGCGGATGAACATCCTTTGAGTTTTCAGATCTTCGGACATGATATCGAATCGGTGGTGTATGCAGGAAAGTATTTGGATACGCAAACGGATTGTGACATCATTGATTTTAATATGGGTTGTCCGGTTAATAAGGTGATTAAAGCGAAAGCGGGTTCCTATTTGATGAAAGATGTGGCGTATGCCAAAGATTTGATTGCCCATTTAGTACAGGCGGTAAATAAACCAGTAACGGTTAAGATGCGTTTGGGTTTTGATGCCCAACATATCAATTGTGTGGAAATGGCACAAGCGATGGAAGAAGTTGGGGTGCAGGCAATTGCGGTACATGGGCGTACACGCACGCAGATGTATGAAGGTAAAGCCGATTGGTCTTATATTAAAAAGGTCAAAGAAGCGGTTTCGATTCCAGTCGTTGGCAATGGCGATGTGCGCAGTGTTGAAGATTATTTTGCGATACAGGAACAAACGGGTTGTGATGGTGTTATGTTAGGACGTGGTATTGTCGGAAATCCTTTCTTGATAGCGGACTGTGTTCAAGGTCATGTTGGTAAACACAGCATCGAAGAGCGTATGGAAATGTGTTCTCGGCATGCGACTTTATTAGCGGAATATAAAGGGGAAACTGTAGCGATTCGTGAGATGCGGGGACTGGCTAGCTGGTATTTTAAAGGCTTAGCGAACAGTCATGCTTTTAAGAATGCGTGTAGTTCTATTCAGACTTTAGAGGATCTGCAGAAAATCTTAGCGGAATTTAAAAAACAGAACATGGAAAGTGCATAGACTTTCGGTGTTCTGTTTTTTTACTTTATGTAATTTAGCAGGAATTCACTAGCGCCAATGATGATATACCTTTGGTTATCTACCATGGCTTTGTAGGGCTTATTAACGACTAATATTTTTTGGATTTGATCGTTTAATTTGATAGATGGTCGAATTTCTCTGTCTTTTGTTTCCGAGTTTGAAACATCGGTTGATATTTGTATGTAGAATTTTCGTTCATTTTTTTGGGCAAAGAAGTCAATTTCATTGGTTTTTCGAATGGATGTTCCAGTTTTGTTCTTTTCGATTGTATCAAAGGTTCTAACGTTTACCGTGTATCCATCGTATATGAGTTCGTTATAGACAATATTCTCTAATAACTGTCTTTCATCTGGATACGCAAAATTGAGTTGTGCATTTCTTAAACCGGTATCTACAAAATAATATTTTCTTAAAGCGCCGATTTCTTTTTTGCTGCGAATATCATAACGTGTCGCTTCTTGTAGAATAAAAGCATCTTTGAAATAGGTTGTTTCAAATAATCCTTTCAAATATTGTTTCTTTGCATCTTCATCCGATAGCACGGAAGAGGCATTCCTCCATATTGCATATATTCATATAGAGCATCGGTTTTAGATCCTTTTTTGTAGAATTCTACACTTTTTCTGATTAGAATCATATTCTGTGACGGGAATTTTACTGTTCATGTTACGAAATATAAGGGCTTTCATTATTTAAAAAAGTGAACTAGTAGTTTATAATGGACGTAGAAATAAGGAGTATTTGGATTATGTTGGATAATAAAGTAAAGGCTTTTTTTGAAGGAAGCGATATCACATCCTATCGATATTTTGGGGCACATGTAAGTAAGAATGGGGTGGATTTTAGAGTATATGCACCGCATGCGAAATCCATTGCCTTAGTTGGTACATTTAACGATTGGGATGGAGAAGCCAATCCGATGAAAAAAGATAAACATGGAATTTGGGAAGCTCATGTAAAGAATGCCAAGATAGGAGATTCATATAAGTATCGTATTCATCAGGCAACGGATGAAATTGTTGATAAGATGGATCCTTATGCCTTCTATAGTGAATTGCGTCCAAACACGGCAAGTATTGTTGCGAATTTAACTTATAATAAGTGGACCGATGATAAGTGGATGGCCCAACGGAATAAAGGCTTTGATTCACCTGTGAATATTTATGAAATGCATGCGGGTTCTTGGAAGAAGGAAACCGATGATCCACAAGAGTTTGTGAAGTACAAAGATATTGAAAAGGATTTAATTGCGCATTGTAAGAAGCATCACTTTACGCATGTAGAGATGATGCCACTTTGTGAATATCCGTTTGATGGCTCTTGGGGCTATCAATGTACAGGCTATTTTTCTAGCACATCGCGTTATGGAACGAATCAAGAATTGATGCATTTTGTCAATGCCCTGCATAAAGCGGGAATTGGTATTATTATGGACTTTGTGCCAGTGCACTTTGTCAAAGATAATTATGCCTTGGCAAAATTTGATGGTACGCCTTTGTATGAATACACCAAAGATGAAGATGCCCATTCAGAATGGGGAACGTATAATTTCAATTTATGGAAAGAAGAAGTTCGTTCTTTCTTAATGAGTGCAGCGAATTTCTGGATCGATGTCTATCATTTTGATGGTTTGCGAATGGATGCGATTTCGAATGCGATTTTCTGGCATGGAAATAAGAATAATGGTGTCAATGAAGGGGCTTGCGATTTTATGAAGCGCATGAACTTTGAATTGAATAAAGCCCATGATGGTAAGATCATGTTGATTGCCGAAGATTCTACGGATTTCCCAAATGTCACAAAATCAACCTTAGATAATGGTTTAGGTTTTGATTATAAGTGGGATCTTGGTTGGATGAATGATACCTTGGATTACTGCAAGAAAGATCCAATTTACCGCCAATGGCATCACTATGATGTAACGTTCTCTATGGCGTATTTCTATTCCGAAAAATTTATCAATGTCTTCTCTCATGATGAAGTGGTTCATGGTAAGGCCACGATTGTGGATAAGATGTGGGGAAGTTATGAAGATAAGTTCTCCCAGGCAAGAGCTGTATATACCTATATGTTTACCCATCCTGGTAAGAAGCTAAACTTTATGGGTAATGAAATTGGTCAATTGAGAGAATGGGATGAAACCAAGAGTTGTGACTGGTTCTTATTAGAGTATCCAATGCATGATGCGTTTAATCATATGTTCCAGGATTTAGGCAAATTGTATGTCGAAAATGATGCATTCTGGAAAGATGATTACAATCCTTGTTCTTTTGAATGGGTCAATGCGGATGATACCCAACACAATATGTTCTCGTATTTACGGAAAGGAACGAAAAAGGATTATTTGATTATCTTGAATTTCTCAACGAATCCATATGCCAAACAACAATTTGGGGTTGGCATTAGTGGGGAATATAAAGAAGTCTTGAATACCCAATGGGCGAAATATAATGGAAATCTTCCATCGGATACAGCCCAGAAGTGTCAGGCGGTTCGTCTTTCCCGAAATGGAAAACCATTTATGATTCAGTGTGATGTGCCTAGTTTAGGTGCCACAGTATTTGAAGTAGAGAAGTTGTAGCAATACAACTTCTTTTTTTAGAGGACATAAAAATGGCTTCTACTTGATTCGCATTGAATGAAGTAGAAGCCTTTATATGATAAGTCTATTCATGATTACTCCTTTCTTTTCTTTCTTATTTTTGGCTAAAAGCTTAAGTTCCCATTGGTCTGTACCTTTCCTTTCTTTTAGATATTTCTTATGCCTTTTTCTATTTTCATTATAGCTAAGCCTAGGCAAAATCCCAGCAAACTGGAAAAAGTGGTTCTATATGTGGGATTCTTGTGTATAATTCTTGTATGACACAATATTTTGAATGGGATCCAAGGTTGGATCAGAAGGCAGAAACGTTTACTTTTTCTTTAAATGGCAAAGATTATACGATGCAAAGTAATGCCGGGGTATTCTCAAAAGATAAACTGGATACTGGAACGCGTATTCTATTAGAAACTGTTTTAAAGAATGAAAAGCTATGTAAAAAGGTTTTAGACATGGGCTGTGGCATTGGTCCGGTTGGTGTAGTTTTAGCCAGTGAATGGGATTGTGCTCTAACGATGGTTGATGTGAATCAAAAAGCGATAGAATGTGCCAAAGTAAATATGCGAAATATCCAAAAAGAAGCTACCTTTCTTTGTCAGGATGGGATCAAAGAAGGTATGTTTGATTGCATCTTATTAAATCCACCGATTCGTACCGGTAAAGCTGTGATTTACCGTTTATTTGATGAATGTATGGCGCATTGTTCGGGTTCTTTATGGATTGTGATTCGTAAACAACATGGCGCAGCTAGTGCCCAAAAGTATTTGGAACAAAACTATGCGGTGAAACGCATGGGAAAAGAGAAGGGTTTTTGGGTCTTCCAGATTCAAAATCGATAAAGAATTTCACACCATTTGGGTGTGATTTTTTTTGAAATACAAAGTTTTCCATATTCTTAACCAAGTAGGCCAAATGACTGGGATTCTTAGATTTGTCCGTTATAATGAAAGTACAAAAAGGAAAGATACTTAGGAAGAAGGTTGAAACCGATGTACAAGTAAATGGCTTATTTATTGAAACATACCGCAATAAATAAGGGAAAAGAAAAGGGTATTTAAAATAAAGATGAGATAGAAGGGAGTAATCATGAATAGATTCATCTCATAACAGGTCCTTGCAGGAAGAAGATGTTGGAGCAAGGACCTTTTACTTTGCGTAAAATTATGCTGCGTTTATGGGCAGTTTTAGATTTTTGAATTTAGATAGGAGGTAAGTAAAATGGCTGCATATAAACCAGCTAAAACTTTAGATGAACAAATTAAATATTTAAAAGAGAATAAAAAGGTTTGTTTTAATATTATCACTGAAAAGCAAGCTAAAGATATATTGTTTAGATATAACTATATTAATGTCATTACGCCGTTCAAACATCACTTTGCAAAACTTTCAAATAAAAATGAGGTTATCAAAGAAAATGGAAATCATGTATATGAAAATGATGTTGAATTTAGTGAATATTATGAACTGTATAAAAGTGAAAGAGAAAAATATCCGACTATTTCAAAAAATATCATCTCGTTTGAAACCATATTCAAATCAATTTTTTCCTATAGGATACTAACTATGTATACACTAGAATCAAAAGATGATGTTATTGTCTTTCTAGATGTAGTCAGGATAAGAATACCTAATAATAATCATTATAGTGATGAGCGTATTCATCATATGAACAAACATATTGATGAATAAAAGACAATATCAATAACTATCATGATGTGTATTGCTTCTTTGATAGAATGTCTTTAGGCCAAACTTTGACGGTATATTGTGGCTTAGAATACAAAGAACAAGATAAAATTTTTAATGATTGTAAAAAAGCTGAAATTGACTTTGGAGTGGATAAAACCCCAGATTTTATATCAAAGTTCTTTACTTTAATAGCAGTTCGTAATTGCGTGATGCATTGTAATAGTTTGGAAATATTGATACGTTTTTATAATCCAAAAACGAAGACTCTTCGTGATAGTACAAATAAGAAAAGATTTACAACTATGATTAAATATTTGAGTAAAGAAAAAGACTATACCGATATGGTATAGTCTTTCTTCCGACCCTAGGTCAATTTACATCTGTATTCTAAATAGCATTTTGCGGATTGTCAATAAAAATATGGCTGCGTATTCTATCAAATTTTATGGTTCTTTACCTTTGTAAAAAAACGAATCCCTGGGATTCGCTTGTGTGTAAGATGGCGGAGACGGTGGGATTCGAACCCACGTGCCGGTTAAGACAACTCGATTTCGAGTCGAGCTCGTTATGACCACTTCGATACGTCTCCAGTGCATTTATTCTAGCATAATTAATAGCGGCTTACCAAAATGAATTGAAATGAAGGGGCAGCTTTGGTATATTTTGCCTATGATGCAGTGGTTGATTTCAAAATTAAAAAAAGAATCCTATACTGAAAATGAGATGCGAAGTTTCGTTGGTCGCATTAGCGGCGTAGTCGCGATTTTTTTTAATCTCTTTTTATTTGCGATAAAGTTTGGGATTGGCTGGATTGTTCATTCAATTTCAATTCAAGCCGATGGAATGAATAACCTAAGTGATGCCGCCAGCAATGTGTTATCGATTGTTTCTTTTCATATTGCTTCAAAGCCAGCGGATAAAGAACACCCGTATGGACACCAGCGTTCGGAAATCTTGGCTTCTTTTTTAATGGCTATGTTGATAGCGTTATTGGGTGTGGAAATGTTTAAGGAGAGTATTAATAACATCCTTCATCCCCAAGCGATTGATTTTCGTTGGGTAACGATTGGTATCTTGTTGGTATCGATTTTAGTAAAACTCTATATGTATTCTTACAATAATGCCTTGGCAAAAACGTATTCTTCCTCTTTATTAAAAGCCGTAGCAGTTGATGCGATGAGCGATGTGATTGGAACTAGTGGAGTTCTAGTTTCCAGTATCTTATCCCCACTCTTGCATTTTAACTTAGATGGATATATGGGTTTGGTTCTTTCTTTTGTGATTTTAAAGAATGCTTATGAATTATTAAAAGATACATCTTCTTCTTTGATTGGACGTGCACCGGATCCAGAAATGGTCAAAGATCTAGAGAAGATGGTTTTAAATCATGACTTGATTTTAGGGGTACATGATACGATGATTCACGATTATGGTCCGGGACGGATTTTTGCCAGTATTCATGTGGAAGTAGATGCCCATGATGACATCTTAAAGACCCATGATGTGATTGATAATATTGAACATGAAATCAAAGCAAAAGAGGGCATTGATTTAGTGATTCATATGGATCCAATTTTACTACAGGATCCAGTAACGGATGCCTTTAAGGCAAAGGTTAATAAAGCGATTCGGGAAATTGATCGTGGTTGGACTTTCCATGACTTCCGCGTCGTGAATGGACCGAGTCATTGTAACTTGGTTTTTGATTTGGTGGTTCCATTTGATGAAAAATACTCTTTAGATCAAATCAAAGATGCCATCAAAGCGCATATGGATACTAAACAAAAGGTCTATCTTTCAATTACGATTGACCATCCAATTGTTTAAAATAAACGTAAAAATAGCTTGTGTGATGCACACAAGCTATTATTCTAAATATGCATTGACTTGTTCTAAAGACAAATCAAGAATCTTTGCAATTTCTTCTGTAGAATAATATGTCGACATATTTTGTATTACCTCTGTTCTTATTTCTAATACACCTTGCAGGAAGCCTTGGACATATTCTTCAATAAACTTTTCTTTAGCATCTTGGCCATATCTTTTATCAATTTCATTTTCACAAACATACTTTTTCGCTTCATGGTAAACAGCACTTTTGGTGATTTCGGGAAATTCTTTTTCTAAGTCTTCCCAAGAAATCGTATCGAGTTTACTTTCACTTGGATTGTACATATCAATCACCTCATTTTTTATGTGTTTTCTTCCGAATTATTCAGATAAGCTTCCACTTGGTCTATACTCATATCTAAGATATTCGCAATTTGTTCGGTAGATAGATGCTCAGAGAATTTCTGGACAATAGCTGCTGCGCCTATTCCGATGCCTTTTTTTATTCCCTTTTCTATTCCCAATTTTTGGTAAATATTCATTTTTCGGTAATAGGATGAAGTTGTTTAAGAGTTACATCCATTGCCTTAAACTTTTTGTTAATGTCAGTGATAGTGCTATTACCAATCGCATATCTTGTACGAATGTCGTTATAAGAGAAGCCGTCTCCTAACATTTCAAGAACACCAATAATTGTAGTGCTTTTCTGCATACAAAAAGACCT
>ENA-OPWH01000143-OPWH01000143.1-human-gut-metagenome-genome-assembly--contig:-NODE-143-length-66221-cov-4.589880_pt1 | contig 66221 bp, 60 predicted proteins | sample MGYA00241506_ERZ502004 | MGnify/ENA primary metagenome ERZ502004 (study PRJEB25962, sample SAMEA2043049) | human gut metagenome | biome: human gut; feature: human-associated habitat; material: faeces... | reverse complement strand
GAAGGTCACCGTCGTCCGCAAGGGCAAGGTCCGCCGCGCAAAGCTGTTCTACCTGCGTGGTCGTACGGGCAAGGCTGCCAAGGTCAAGAGCGATATTTGATCATCCCCGATTTGAAACGGGAGAAAAGGGACAACCTTGTTGTCCCTTTTTTCTTTATCAAAATTTCGGAAAAAATGCGGCTTTTTGCAGGCACCGTTCTTGCGAAGAGCCTGTCGGTTGCGGTATAATCGGGTCAGCAGTGTAAAACCAGAAGGTGAGGTGTACCGGATATGGAAAAACAGGAACAGGCAAAGCCCGTGCGTGGGCAGAACCTGCTGGAATGGTACGAGGCATTGATCTCGGCAGCGCTGGTGCTGGTGCTGATCTTTTCGTTTTTCTTCCGCATCATTCAGGTGGACGGCAGCTCCATGGTGCCCACACTGGTGAACGGTGATAAGCTCATCGTGTGGGGAGCAGGCTATACACCGCAGCGTGGTGACGTGGTCATTGTGGACAGCTATACCTCCTACGGTAAACCGCTGGTCAAGCGTGTCATCGCCAAGGGCGGAGATACCATCAGCATTGATTACGATTCCGGTGTGGTCATGGTGAACGGTGAGGTCTTGCAGGAGGACTACATTGCAGAGCCTACTTATCTTGGCTATGATGTAACTTTCCCGTATACGGTGCCGGAGGGCACGGTGTTCGTGATGGGTGATAACCGCAACCAATCACTGGACAGCCGTTCCACCTATGTGGGCTGCATTGACGAACGGGACATTCTGGGCAGGGTGCTTTTGTGCTTTATGCCCTTTACAGATTTTGGGGTGGTAAAATGAACGAAATGGATACCCGCTTTGCAAACCAGTACAATATTCAGTGGTTCCCGGGCCACATGACCAAGACTCTGCGCATGATGGAGCAGGAGATCCAGCATGTGGATGCAAGCCTTGTGCTGCTGGACGCGCGCATCCCGCTTTCCAGCCTGAACCCGGAGATCGAGCGGATCACGGCCCGGAAACCCAAGCTCTACGCGCTGAACAAGGCCGATCTGGCCGATCCGGCTGTGACGGAGGAGTGGATCCGCTACTTCCGCGCGGCGGATGCGGGCTGCGTCGCCATCAGCGCCAAGCAGAAGGGCGGCGCCAAGGCCGTCCAGACTGCCATCGAAAAAGAGCTGGCGGGCCTTTTGGAGCGCCGTCAGGTGCGCGGCATGGGCGGCGCAAAGACGCAGGTGATGCTCTGCGGCATCCCCAACGTCGGCAAGTCCACCTTCATCAACACCTTTGCGGGCTCGGCCCGCGCTAAAGCCGCCGACCGCCCCGGTGTGACCAAGGGCAAGCAGTGGGTCAGCACCGAAAAGTTTGATCTGCTGGATATGCCCGGCGTGCTCTGGAAAAAGTTCGATTCCAAGACGACGGCCTCCAATCTGGCCTTCATCGGCTCCATCAAGGACGATATCCTTGACGTAGAGGAGCTGGCGATGAACCTGCTGGACGAGGTGCGCCGCAACTACCCCGACTTGGTGGCCCAGCGCTACAAGCTGGACGCCGAGACACTGGCACTGCCGCCCTACGAGCTGATGGAAGCCATTGGCCGGAAGCGCGGCTTGCTGGTGCGGGGCGGCGAGGTGAACACCGAGCGCTGTGCAGTCATGCTGGTGGATGAGTTCCGCGCCTGCAAGTGGGGCCGCATCTCGCTGGAGCGCCCGCCCCAGCGGGACGACCTCGTGGATTTTGCGGAGGAGGACGACGAATGAAACGGCGCTCCGACGAAGAGATCTCCGCACCTCTCTATGGGTATGACGCCGACGTCCGGGCCCAGTACGGCTGTTTTGCCGGGGTGGACGAAGCCGGGCGCGGCCCGCTGTGCGGCCCCGTCTGCGTGGCGGCGTGCATCCTCGACCCGGAGCATCCGGTCTACGGCATCAACGACTCCAAAAAGCTGACCGAGAAAAAGCGGGAAGCCCTGTTTGACGAGATCGTGGAAAAGGCACTGGCCTACAAGATCGTGTTCGTGGGGCCGGACATCATCGACCGCGACAACATCCTCAACGCCACCATGGGCGGGATGCGTCAGGCCGTGGAAGGGCTGGACATCGTGCCGAACCTCGTCCTCATCGACGGCAACCGCACTCCGGCCGGGCTGACCATGCCCGCGCAGCCGGTGGTCAAGGGCGACGCCACCAGCGCCAGCATCGGCGCGGCGTCCGTGCTGGCGAAGGTCAGCCGGGACCGCTATATGATGGAGCTGGACAGGCAGTACCCCCAGTATCAGCTTGCAAAGCACAAGGGCTACCCGACCAAGCTCCACTATGAGCTGATCGCGCAGTACGGCATCCAGCCGTTCTACCGCCGCAGCTTCCTTAAAAAGCAGGGCTACTGGCCGGAGGGCAAGTGATGAACCGGGCCGATCTCGGCCGCAGGGGCGAAGCCGTGGCGGCGCGCTATTACCAAAAACAGGGCTGTACGCTGCTGGTTCACAATTACCGCGTCAAGATGGGGGAGATCGACCTCATCCTGCGGGAGCCGGACGGTACCATCGTTCTGTGCGAGGTCAAGACCCGCAGCCCGGACCCATTGGCCAGCCCGGCGGAGGCTGTGACCTTAGCCAAGCAGCGCAAACTCATCCGTGCCGCAAAATATTATCTCCAGCAGACCGGCCAAAGCGATGAACCCGCCCGTTTTGATGTGGCGGAGGTCACCCCTCTTGACAGCGGGCGCTGGATGGTACATATTATAAAGGGTGCATTTACCGCATAAACGGGGTGCACCGGTGGGAAAAGGCAGAAAATGGCGTTTGCCGCTGCCATCAAAAAAGGGCCATTGTGGGCCCGCGGACGAAAAGGAGCGACGACAATGCAGTTTTTCAGCACGAGAGACCGGAACCGTGTGGTAAGTGCGTCTCAGGCCATTGCACAGGGCCTGTCCGACGAGGGCGGTTTGTTTGTTCCGCAGAGCTTTCCGCAGGTGGATGTCCAAGCGATCTGTGGGCTGGAATACCCCGAAATGGCAGCGGCCATCGTGGGGCAGTACCTGACCGATTATTCACAGCAGTTCCTCGCCGAGGCGGCGAAGGCCACTTATGGGGAAGCCTTCGGCGGCAAGGCAGGGTATCTGGCCCCGGTGTCCGACAGCGTTTATTCGCTGGAGCTGTGGCACGGCCCGACCTGTGCGTTCAAGGATTACGCCCTCCAACTAATGCCGAAGCTTTTGGTGGAGGCAAAAAAGAATCTGAACCGCACCGAGAAGACCCTGATCCTCGTGGCGACCAGCGGCGATACCGGCAAGGCTGCGCTGGACGGCTACCACGACATCCCCGGTGTGGAGATCGCAGTCTTCTTTCCTACGGGCGGCACCAGCGAGATCCAGCGTCTGCAGATGGCAACGCAGGAGGGCGAAAATGTCGCCGTCTACGCCGTGCGTGGCAACTTTGACGATGCCCAGACCGGCGTGAAGCGGGTCTTCGGCGATGGGGCCATCGCGGCAGAGCTGGCAAAGCGGAATATCCGTCTGTCCAGTGCCAATTCGATCAACTGGGGCCGTCTGGTGCCGCAGATCGTCTACTACTTCGCGGCCTATGCCCAGCTGCTCAAGGCCGGAACGATCGCCTTTGGCGACAAGGTGGACTTCTGCGTCCCCACCGGCAACTTCGGCGACATCCTTGCGGGCTATTATGCCAAGCAGATGGGTCTGCCTGTGGGCAAGCTGGTCTGCGCGTCCAATGAAAACAACGTCTTGACGGACTTTCTCACCACCGGCACGTATACGGCCAAGCGGGAGTTCTTCAAGACCACTTCGCCCAGCATGGATATTCTGGTCTCGTCGAATCTGGAGCGTCTGCTCTACCACGTCACCGGCAGCGATACCGAGGTGGCCGCGCTGATGAAGAGCCTCGCCGAGACCGGCAGCTACACCGTCCGCCCCGAAACGCTCCGGACCATTCAGGAGAGCTTCGCGTGCGGCTGGAGCAGCGAGGAGCAGGTGGCAGGGGAGATCCGCGCCCGCTACGAACAGGACGGCTACCTCTGCGATACCCACACGGCGGTGGCCTTCCATGTGGCCGCGCAGCACAAGCGGGACGGCGTGCCCATGGTGGTGCTCTCCACCGCATCGCCCTTCAAGTTCCCCCGCAGTGTGCTGGAAGCGCTGGGCCAGACCGCACCGGCCAACGATTTCGAGGCCATGCAGCAGCTGGAAGAGATCACCGGCCGCACCGCACCGGCCAGCTTGTCGGCGCTGCGCCGGAAGGCCGAGCGCTTCAACACCGTCATCGACCCGGAGCAGATCGCACAGGTGGCGCTGAGCTATCAGGCGTGATGCAACGTTAGAACAGGAGTAACAGAATGGCACTTTATGTGCTTGGCGATACCCATCTCTCCCTCGGCGGATCCAAGCCCATGGATATTTTTCCGGGGTGGGATGGCTACGTGGAGCGGCTGGAGCGCAACTGGCGCAAGCTGATCACCCCGCAGGATACCATCGTGCTGGCGGGGGATATCAGCTGGGCCATGCGTCTGACCGATACCCGCAAGGATTTTGAATTTCTGCAGCAGCTTCCGGGTCAGAAGCTCATCATGAAGGGCAACCACGATTACTGGTGGACTACGGCCAACAAGATGAACGCTTACTTAAAAGCGGAAGGCTTCGATACCCTGCACATCCTGCACAACAACTCCTACACCGTGGAAGGGTACGCTCTGTGCGGCACGCGGGGCTGGCTGTTCGATGTGGGGGAACCCCACGACGAAAAGGTGATGAACCGGGAGATCGGGCGTCTGAAAATGAGCTTGGATGCCGCAGAGCCGGGCCTTGAAAAGCTCGTGTTTCTGCATTATCCGCCGGTCTACACCGGCACCAGCGCCCCGGAGATCGTGGCGACGCTGAAGGAATACGGCATCAAGCGCTGTTTCTACGGTCATCTGCACGGCAACGCCATCCGGTATGCAGTGCAGGGGAATGTGGACGGCATCCAATACAAGCTCGTCAGCGCGGATGGGCTGCGTTTCTGCCCGTACCGCATCAATTAAAGGCGGACCGCGCGGGCAAAAAGAACAAAAAGTCAAAATTTGGGCTGGCAATTGTGTCTGGAACGTGCTATAATAAGTTTTGACGCGATTGTTGCACCCAATTGAGCGCGCGCGTCCCCGCATTTCGCAAACAGCTAGGACGCGGTGCGCGGTTGCAGGAGGCGGGTCCACCCGCCCCAACGCAATAGAATTTTTGAGTGGAGGATACACAAATGAATTTCATCAAGTGCGAAAAGCTCGAAAAGAGCATGGCAGAGCTGCAGTTCTCTGTTGACGCTGAGGCCTTCAAGGCTGCAGTTGCCGACGTCTTCAAGAAGGAGGGCAAGAAGTACTCTGTGCCCGGCTTCCGTAAGGGCAAGGCTCCCCGTGCTCTGATCGAGAAGATGTACGGCGCTGATGTCTTTACCTATGACGCCATCAACGAGCTGTTCCCCGAAGCTTACGAGGCAGCCGTCAAGGAAGCTGGCGTTGAGCCTGTTGGCCGCCCGGAGGTCACCGTTGATTCCGCAAGCGAGACCGAGGGTGCTACCCTGACCGTGAAGGTCGCCGTCAAGCCCGAAGTCAAGATCGGCAATTATTCCGGTCTGACCGTGGAGAAGACGGTCCATACTGTTACCGATGAGGCTGTGGACGCTGAGCTGAAGCGTGTGCAGGAGCGCAATGCCCGTGAGCTGACCCGTGAGGGTGCTGCACAGAACGGCGACATCACCGATATCGACTTCGAGGGCTTCGTCGATGGCGTTGCTTTCGATGGCGGCAAGGCAGAGCACTACAGCCTGACTCTGGGCAGCGGCTCCTTCATCCCCGGCTTCGAGGATCAGATCGTCGGCCATTCCGCTGGCGAGGAGTTCGATGTCAACGTGACCTTCCCCACCGAGTATCAGGCTGCTGAGCTGGCTGGCAAGGAAGCTGTCTTCAAGATCAAGCTGCACGAGGTCAAGTACAAGGAGCTGCCCGCTCTGGACGACGAGCTGGCAAAGGACGTCTCCGAGTACGACACGCTGGACGCTTTCAAGGAGTCCATCCGCAAGAACAATCAGGAGCAGCTCGACAAGCAGGACGATCTGGCTGTTGAGAACGCTCTGGTCGATCAGGTCATCGACGGCATGGAAGCTGAGATCCCTCAGGCTATGTACGATGCCCGCATGGACGAGATGGTCAACGACTTCGCCTTCCGTGTGGAGCAGCAGGGTCTGCGTCTGGAAGACTACCTGAAGTATATGGGCCAGACCGTCGATCAGTTCCGCGCTTCCTTCATGCCGCAGGCTGAGAAGCAGGTCAAGATCCGTCTGGCTCTGGAGGCAGTTGCCGCTGCTGAGAACATCGAGGCTTCCGAAGAGGAAGTTTCCGCTGAGATCAAGCGCATCGCTGACCAGTATAAGATGGAAGAGGACAAGGTCCGTGAGCTGGTCAACGTCGAGGATCTGAAGAAGGATCTGGCCGTCAACAAGGCCATCGACTTCATCAAGAGCCACGCCAACATCGTGGAGAAGGCTGCTGAGGCCGAGAAGACCGAGGACGCTGAGTGATCTCAGCTTCCAAGGCCGCAGTTATGAAACGGCAGCACGCTGTTTTGTAAGCAAAGGTTGTTAAAATTGACCGGTACGGCCCTGTTTCTTTTGCCGTATCGGTCAATTTTGCAGATACCATTATTTCGATTTCTAGGAGGCGAACTTTATGAGTTTTGTTCCTTATGTTGTTGAACAGTCGGCACACGGCGAGCGGTCCTATGACATTTTCTCCCGTCTGCTGAACGACCGCATCATCGTGCTGAGCGAGGATGTCAACGATACCACGGCCAGCCTTGTTGTGGCGCAGCTGCTGTATCTGGAAGGGCAGGACCCGGATAAGGATATCAGCCTGTATATCAACAGCCCCGGCGGCTCCATCAGCGCGGGTATGGCCATCCATGACACCATGCGGTATATCAAGTGCGATGTTTCCACCATCTGCATGGGCATGGCTGCTTCCATGGGTGCCTTCCTGCTGGCCAGCGGCACCAAGGGCAAGCGCTTTGCGCTGCCCAACGCGGAGATCATGATCCACCAGCCGCTCATTGCAGGCGGCCAGAACGGCGGTCTTTCCGGCCAGACCACGGACATCAAGATCCATGCCGAGCACATGGTCTATATCCGCGACAAGATGAACCGGATGCTCAGCGAGTACACCGGTCAGCCGCTGGAAAAGCTGCAGCTGGATACGGAGCGCGACAACTATATGTCCGCCCAGCAGGCAAAGGAGTACGGCCTGATCGATGAGGTCATCACCCACCGCTAAGGAATCGCTGAAACCAATCGGCGCAGCGGGGGAGACCCTTGCTGCGTCAAACGACCCAGAATAAGGAAAAACGGCTATGGCAAACAACAATTCCGGCAGAGATAAAAACGAAAAAGATCTGGTTTGCAGTTTCTGCGGCAAGCATCAGGACGAAGTGGAGCGGATGATCATTGGCCCCGGTGTCAACATCTGCAGCGAGTGCATCGGCCTGTGCTATGACCTGCTCTCGGACAAGCCGGAGCATCCGGGCGCAAACCGCCCGAACCGCGGCGGCGCGAGCCGTGCCCACGTACAGGCGACGGACGGTCTCTCGGTCAACATCCTGACCCCGGAGGAGATCAAGGACGGTCTGGATCAGTACGTCATCGGGCAGGACGAGGCCAAGCGTGTGCTGGCGGTCTCCGTCTACAACCATTACAAGCGCATCCTGAGCGGCAAGGGCGCGGATGTGGAACTGCAGAAGTCCAACGTCCTGCTCCTCGGCCCCTCCGGCGTCGGCAAGACGCTGCTGGCACAGACGCTGGCTAAGATGCTGGGCGTTCCCTTCGCCATCGCGGACGCCACCACCCTCACCGAGGCCGGTTATGTTGGCGAGGACGTCGAGAATATCCTGCTCAAGCTCTTGCAGGCAGCGGATTTCGACGTGCAGAAGGCTCAGATCGGCATCATCTATATCGATGAGATCGACAAGATCACCCGCAAAAGCGAGAACCCTTCCATCACCCGCGATGTGGGCGGCGAGGGCGTGCAGCAGGCGCTGCTGAAGATCTTGGAAGGCACGGTCAGCAATGTCCCGCCGCAGGGCGGCCGCAAGCACCCGCAGCAGGAGTTCATCCAGATCGATACCACCAACATCCTCTTCATCTGCGGCGGTGCCTTTGATGGACTGGACAAGTACATTCAGCGCCGCACTGATAAGTCCGCGCTGGGCTTCGGCAGCTCCCTGAAGGACAACTCCGACGATTTCCAAAAGGCCCTGCTGCGCAAGGTGGAGCCGCATGATCTGGTCAAGTTCGGCCTCATCCCGGAGCTGATCGGCCGTCTGCCGGTCATCACCGTGCTGGACGATCTGGACGAGGATGCACTGGTCCGCGTGCTGAAGGAGCCCCGCAACAGTCTGGTCAAGCAGTACAAAGAGCTGCTGAATATGGACAACGTGGAGCTGGAGATCACCGACGAGGCCCTCCATGCCATCGCCCGCAAGACCATCGAGCGGAAGACCGGTGCCCGTGGTCTGCGCAGCGTGATGGAGAGCATCCTGATGCCCATCATGTACAAAGTCCCCAGCGATGCCACCATCATCCGTGTGACCATCGACGAGGACACCGTGAACGGCGGCGAGCCGAAGCTGGAATACGGCGCGGTCCGCAAACGCTATAAGAACTTGACCTCCCTGAGCTGAGCGCTGCCTTTGCAGCCCGCTTGGGGTGGACGCCCTGCTGAGAGCTTCGGCTTTTAGCAGGGCTTTTTTTGAGATATGCTTGTTTTCATGGGGGATATGAGCTATAATATTAAAGTCTGGACGACTGCGGTGGGAACGCTCTCTGGCAGGACTTCCCGGTAAGCCGCTCTCCCGGACACTGTGGGAACAGGAAGTACGATAAAGGAGTGTGTTTTCAATGGCAAATTATTTTGAGATGAACCGCGACGAGCTCGTAGCTGAGCAGGAAAAGCTGAAAGAGCAGTACAAGAAGTTTCAGGATATGCAGCTGAAGCTGAACATGGCCCGCGGCAAGCCCGGCCCTCACCAGATGGATCTGGCTATGGGTCTTCTGCAGATGACCGATTACACCACCGACGCCGGCACCGATGCCCGCAACTACGGTGATCTGGAGGGTCTGCACGAAGCCCGCGTTCTGTTCGCGGATATCTTCGGCGTTAAGCCCGAAGAGGTCTTCGTGGGCGGCAACTCCAGCCTGCAGCTGATGTACAACCTCATCAACATCGGCTATGTGTTCGGCTTCCCGGAGTCTCCCTGCCCGTGGTCTCAGGTGGAGAAGCGCAAGTTCCTCTGCCCGGTGCCCGGCTATGACCGCCATTTTGCGATTACCGAGGAGTTCGGTTTTGAGCTCATCAGCGTCCCCATGACCCCCGATGGCCCGGATATGGACATCGTGGAAGATCTGGTGGCCAAGGATGACACCATCAAGGGCATCTGGTGCGTGCCCCAGTATTCCAACCCCGATGGCTACACCTACAGCGATGAGACCATCGAGCGTTTTGCGAAGATGAAGACCGCCGCCCCCGATTTCAAGATCTTCTGGGATGAGGCATACATCGTCCATCACCTGACCGACGAGATCATCGAGACTCCTGTTCTGCTGAACGAGTGCAAGAAGTACGGCACGCAGGATCGCGTTTTCATGTTCACGTCCACCAGTAAGATCACCTTCCCCGGTGCGGGCGTCTCAGCCATTGCCTGCAGCGAGAACTCCATGAAGTATATGTGCAAGCGCTTCTCGGTGATGATCATCAGCTACGACAAGATGAACCAGCTGCGCCATGTCCGCTTCCTGAAGAACAAGGAAGGCGTTCTGGCCCATATGGCAAAGCACCGCCGTCGTCTGGTGCCCTGCTTTGACGCCGTGAAGACTGCTTTCACCGAGGAATTGACGCCCTGTGGCAACATCGCCCACTGGACCAACCCCAAGGGCGGCTACTTTATCAGCCTGTACGTCATGCCCGGCTGCGCAAAGCGGGTGGCGGCCCTCTGCAAAGAGTGCGGTCTGACCCTGACCGGTGCCGGTTCCGCTTACCCCTACCACAAGGACCCGGAGGACTCCCACCTGCGCATTGCGCCGACTTATCCCAGCTTGGATGAAGTGGAGACCGCTTCCGACCTGCTGTGTGTCTGCGTGAAGCTGGCTACGGTGGAAAAGCTGCTGGCGGAAAAGGCGTAAGCATTCCCGTTGTTGAAAATCTCCCCGCGCGGCAGCCGTTGCCGCACGGCGGAGGTTTATTATATTTGGAGGTTTCCCGATTTTTATGAAGACTAAAGGCAAAGCATGGCAGCTTGTTGTCACGGTGCTCCTGATCGCGGCGTTCGTCTACATGGCGTTCTTTGGCGTTGCGGTCAAGTATGGCGATGTGACCAAGACCTACATCAAGGGCGCGCAGGATATCCGCTTCGGCGTGGATATCAAAGGCGGCGTCAACGTGACGTTTGGACCCTCGGACGGCTACGATGCCACCGACGACCAGCTGGACGCCGCGCAGCTCGTCATTGAGAACCGTCTGGTCGCCCTGAATGTGACCGACTACGAGCTGTACGTGGACTATGACTCCGACCGGCTGATCCTCGAATTCCCGTGGCAGTCCGGCGAGACGGATTTCGACCCCGAAGCGGCCATCGAAGAGATCGGCACCACCGCCTATCTGACCTTCCGGGAGGGAAGCAGTGCGGACGGCGAGCTGATCTTGGACGGCTCCATGGTCGAGAGCGCTGCGGCGCAGTATGGCCCGGTGAACGGCAGTTCGTCGGAATACTACGTCGCCCTCAAGTTCACTGATGAAGGTGCCAAAGCCTTTGGTGATGCCACCACCAAGCTCTACCAGAGCAGCGGCACCATCAGCATCTGGCTGGACGATGAGAACGTGAGCACGGCATCCGTCAACGCGGCCATCACCGATGGCTCCGCCATCATCACCAGCTCCGCGGCCAACCCCTTCACGCAGGAGGATGTGGTCAAGATGGCGCGCCAGATCAACTCCGGCTCGCTGCCTTTTGCGCTGACGGTGGACAGCTATTCGACCATCAGCCCCAGCCTCGGTGAGAACAGCCTGAGCGCCATGGTGCTGGCCGGCCTCATTGCCTTTGCCCTCATCGTGGTCCTGATGACAGTGCTGTACCGTCTGCCCGGCTTCCTTGCGTGCATCGCGCTGGCCGGTCAGGTGGCTGCTACGCTGGCCTTTGTCTCCGGTTACTTCTCCGTGTTTGAGAGCTTCACCCTGACGCTGCCCGGCATCGCGGGCATCATCCTTGCCATCGGCATGGGCGTTGACGCCAACGTCATCACGGCCGAGCGCATCAAGGAAGAGCTTCGCAGCGGCAAATCGCTGGACGGTGCCCTCAAGAGCGGCTTTGCCCGCGGTTTGACCCCCATCATCGACGGCAACGTGACCATCGTCATCGTCGCCATCGTCCTGATGGGCGCCTTCGGCCCGTCGGATGGTTTCTTCGCCAAGGCCCTGCACTTTGTGTTTTTTGCCTTTGGTCCGTCCACGGCGGGTACGATCTACGCCTTCGGCTACACGCTGCTCACCGGCGTGCTGCTGAACTTCGTCTTCGGCGTTTTTGCGACCCGCGTGATGATCCGCGGTGCGGCGGCCCTCAAGGCGCTGCGGAACCCGTGGCTCTATGGTGCGGACAAGCCCGGCAAGGAGCCCGCAGAAAAGAAGCCCATCAACTTTGTGGCGCTGCGCAAGCGTTTCCTGACCTTTTCCGCCTGCCTGATGGCGGCTATTCTGCTCTGTGCCGTGGTGTTCGGCGTCCGTCTGGATACCGAGTTCACCGGTGGTGCCATGATCACCCTGAGCTATGAGGGCGAGTTCACCACCTCCGAGGTGCAGAAGACCGCTTCCGCTGCGCTGGGCAGCAATGACCTGACCTTGCAGAGCGGCGAGAACGTCGCCACGGGCGAGCAGACCCTGAAGATCTCGATGCCCGGCAACGAGACCGTGACCACCGATCAGGTGGAAAACCTGCTGGACTCCCTGAACGAGACGTACCCGGACAACGCCTTTGCCCAGCTCTCGCTCAGCAACGTCAGCGCCGCCATGGGCACCAAGTTCCTGCAGAAGAGTCTGGTCGCGGTGGTCTTTGCGCTGATCCTGATCCTGCTGTACATCGGCATCCGCTTCAAGAAGATCGGCGGCCTGACCGGCGGCATGATGGCCGTTCTGGCCCTGCTGAACGACCTGATGGTGGTGTTCGGCACCTTCGTGCTCCTGCGCACCCCGCTGGACGGCAACTTCATTGCGGCCATGCTGACCATTCTGGGCTACTCCATCAACGATACCGTCGTTGTCTATGACCGTATCCGTGAGAACCGCGCGCTGATGGGCAAGAAGACTTCCTTCGAGGAGCTGGTCAACCACTCGGTCAACCAGTCGGCCCGCCGCACCCTCATCACCACCATCACCACCGTGATGGCGCTGGGTGTGATGTGCGTCATCTCCAGGCTCTATGGTCTGGACAGTATCTTCACCTTTGCTTTCCCGCTGATGATGGGTATGGTCAGCGGCGTGTACACTTCGCTGTGCGTTTCCACCTCCGCGTGGGTGCTGTGGAGCGAGCGCAAGGGCAAGAAGAACGCATGATCTTCGCCCGAACTTGACCGTGACCAACATCAGGAGGAACAAACCATGAAATGTCCCTATTGCGGCGATGAGGAATCCAAGGTCATTGATTCCCGCCCGACCGAAGATGGCGAGCGCATCCGCCGCCGCCGGGAATGTCTGAGCTGCCATATGCGGTTCACGACCTACGAGGTGGTGGAGACCGTCCCGCTGATCGTCATTAAAAAGGACAACTCCCGCGAGCCCTTCGATCGGCAGAAGCTCCTCAATGCCATGCTTCGCGCCTGTGCCAAGCGCCCTGTCAGCTTCGAAACGCTGGAGCGGGCCGTCAGCAGCATCGAGCAGACCCTCATGAGTTCTTATGACCGTGAGGTGACCAGCGTCCGGATCGGCGAGCTGACCATGCAGGAACTGAAGCAGATCGACGAGGTGGCCTATGTCCGCTTCGCCTCGGTTTACCAGCAGTTTGCGGATGTCGAAAGCTTTTTCAATGAACTGAAAAAGCTGATGGGCAACCGCAGCAAGTGATCATTGAATAGGCAAAAGCGCACTGCCTCCGTTTGGTTTTCCAAGCGGGTGGGCGGTGCGCTTTTTTGCGTTCAGATGATGCGCTGGGCCAGCCACGCCAGCGTTTCGACCTGAACCTGTGCGCGGCGCAGCTCACCGAAGGCTTCCTCCGGAGCATTCCACTCCAAGTGGCCGTCCGCCGCGCGGAGGGCGGCTTCCAGCTCGGTGAAGTCCTCGGTGCGGAGAAGATGGTTCATCCCTTCCCGCATCCGGTCGCACAGCTCTGCCCCTTCGGCAAGGGCTTGCCGCGCACCGGTCAGATCTTCGTCCCGGATGGCCTCCATAGCGTTGTCCAGATCCTCCGAGATCTCCTCGGCGAATTGCTGCACCCGGAAGCTGCTGTAAAAGGCGATGACGAGCAGCGCCGCCACGATGGCGAGACAGGCGTAGATGCGTTTCATGGCTTCTCCTTTCCCGCCGGGCGGCGCGGCTGCTTTTTCAAAAGAAAATAGTCCTCGGTGTCGTTGCCGATGAGCAGCAGGATCTCTTCCACCAGCAGGGTGTTTGCCTCGGCGGTCCGCTCCAGCCACGTGCGGTCCTTGCCGCACCAGTGGAGGTTGTCGTCCAGTATCTGCCCGTCCAGCACAAAGGGGATGGTGGCCTGTGTTCGTTCGGCGTTCAGGCGGAGGTCCGCGAGGGTGGTCGTTTCCTTTTCGGGCCGGAGCGCCACCGAAAGGTTCCCGTTCGTCTCCACGACGGCGTAAGAGACATCCCGCGGGTCGAAGACATCCTTGCCGCGCAGGGCCTCCATCAGGTCGGCGGTGGTCAGCCGCAGAGTGCGCAGGGCGTCTTGGTCGATCTCTCCGTTCAGGATGACGGTCTTGGGCCGCCCGGACATCAGGTTGAAGAATTTCTGGCTCCGGAAGCTCAAAATCGAGCCCAGAAGCTCCAGTGCCGCGATCAGGAAGAGCGGGATCAGGCTGGCGGTCACCGGGACTTCCTCGCTTTCGATGGAGATGGACGCCAGATTGGAGATGAGGATGGTGGAGACCAGCTCCTCCGGCTGCAATTCTCCCAACTGCCGCTTGCCCATCAGCCGCATGGCAAACAGGACGCAGAGATAGATCAAAATCGTGCGAAAGATCAGTAATTTCAAAGGCGAACACCTCCTGCGGGAATAACCGCCGCCGCTGCGGGCACCCTAGGGCAAAAGGGGGAAGGAACCATGCAGCTTTCCGAACATCTGGAAACGAATCTCACGGCGCTCAACGCTAGATTGGGCAGTTCCGCCGATTTTTATGCGAAGCGGATCGAGTTGTACCGCTGCCGGGGTGTAATTTTGCTCTTTGACGGGATGGCGAGCTTGGAGTCCCTGTGGGAACTTCTGCTGGACGCGGCCAGCCGCCAGACGCCGCCTCTCCTCTCCGGTCAGGCTGCGCCCGGCGGTGAGCGGGTATATCAACTCCTCTGGGAGCACTCGGCTCTTCCTGCCGAGAGTGCCCCGGTAGAGGACTGGGAGAGCCTGATGCAGCGGCTGACTGCTGGGATGGCGGTGCTGCTTTTGGACGGCTGTGCCAAGGGAATTGCTTTTTCGGTGCAGAGCCTGAAATATCGTTCGGTGGAAGAGCCATCCGGAGAAGGGAACATCCGGGGTTCGCGGGAGGGCTTCTGCGATCTGCTGCGGGTCAACCTGAGTTTGCTGCGGCGGCTCATCCGCACCGAGGCGTTGGTCATGGAGGTACGGCAAGGGGACTGCGAGATGAAAACGGAGTATGCGGTCTGTTACTGTAAGGGGAAGGCATCGTCTGCCGCCGTCGAGCGAGTGAAAGAGACCCTTCGCCGCGCCCGGCCGCAGATGCTGTTGGATTCCAGCTATTTCGTGCCGTGGCTTTTCCCATGCCGGGTGCGGACAGCTTCGCCTGTGGGCTACACCGAGCGCCCTGCTGTGGCCGCTGCAAAGCTCTGCGAGGGGAAAATTCTGATCCTAGTCAACGGAAGCCCGTCGGCGATGATCCTGCCGACCCTCTTCTGCGAAAACTTTGAGTGCCTTGACGATTATGCTCAGCCCGCCTTTTTCGCATCCTTTCTGCGGGTGCTAAAGTACGGGGCGTTCTACCTGAGCATCTTTCTGCCGGGAGCCTTTGTCTGCCTTGCGGTCTATCTGCCGGAGCTGATGCCGCCGCAACTGCTTTTTAAGATCGAAGCGGCGGAGCGGGCGACCCCGCTGCCGCTGTTTGCCGAGATGGTGGTGGTCATCCTGCTGCTGGAAGTCATCCGGGAGGCCGGGCTGAGGATGCCGCAGACGCTGGGCCATTCGGTCAGCTTAGTGGCCGCCATCATCATCGGAGACGCCGCCATCGCCACCGGCTTGATGAGCACCCCGGTCATCCTGATCGCGGCAGTGGCGTCCATCGCAGTGTTCGTGGTGCCGTCGCTGTACGAGGCGGCTACGATCTTCCGGCTTTTGGTCCTGCTGGCGGCAGGTATCGCCGGGCCGGTGGGCTTTGTGACGGCGGCGCTGGCGGTATTGCTGGCACTGACACGGGTCTCAGCGCTGGGAGTGCCCTACTGCGCGCCGCTTCCGTTCCCCAAGGCGGGGATCTCGCAGGACGGCGTGACCCGGCGCACCTACCGCACCCTGTCAGCCCGCCCCTTTACCATTTGGCAGAAACGGAGGAAAGCGCCATGAGAAAGCTGAACTTTTCCGGTGCGGCCGTTTCCCTCAGCGTTCTGACCACCGTGATGGGGCAGTGCATCCTGTCCGGCGAAGCAGTCTCTGCGCGGACGCTGCTGTTGCAGGGGCTCCCGATGGCCTTGGCACTGGCGGTGATCTCGCGGCTGTTGGCTCTTGCAGAAGTGGAACAGGGCACCTTTTCCGGAAACACCTTCTGCTCAAAGCTCTTCTGCCTGCTGGCGACGCTCTGGTTTGGCGCGGAACTGGCGGAAACACTGGGCCAGATACAGACGCTCTGCTGGGAGCAGTTTTCGTCCATGGCGCTGGTCGGTATCCTGCCGCTTCTGCTCTGGGCCGGATGGACGCTGGAACCGGGTGTTTTCTCCCGAAGTGCCGGAATTTTGTGGTGGGCTGTGGTTCTGGCGGCGGCCATCTGCTTTTTCAGTCTGAGCGGCCATCTCCACTGGGAAAATCTGTTTCCGGAACCGGAAATGACCGGACCAATGCAGCTGCCGATTCACGCGGAATTCTTTGTTCTGCCGCTCTTTTTTGAAACCGATGGGCAGAAACCTCAAAGGCACTGGGTTCTTCCTTTTGCGGCCCTTTTGGTGCAGACGCTCTTTGCCTTTGGCCGAGAGGCTGTGTTTGGCCCGGCCCATGGCTTGCAGGGCCTTGAATTGCTGCGGGCGGGGAGCATTGGAGGCATTGCGCGGTTCGATGCGGCCTTTCTCCTCGTGTGGCTTGCGGCGGCACTCTTCCGGTGCGGGATGCTCGTGTGCACCCTGCGGGTGCTGCTCTGCCGGGCATTTGGCTGCGGGGAACAGGAGGTGCCGTAATGAAACACGCGTCACGAACCGCCCGCTGGATGGCCGGGTGCTTGCTGGCCCTCTGGTGCGTGGCCTTTCTGCGGGCCGAGACCACGGAAAAGAGCATGGTGCGGGCGCTTTTCCTCCGGCAGGGAGGACAAGGCTGGACGGTGAGCTTGCTGTATCAATTCCCGGAAGCCGCCGCCGATGCCTCGGATGCAGAGGCGGAGATCCGAGCCTGTACGGCTGAAGGTGAAACGCTGGGGCGGGCCATCCAAACGGCAGAACAGGCTCTGCCAAAAACTGCAAATTACCGCCTCTGCGAATACCTTCTCTTTGACGAAGCTGCGTCGCAAACAGAACTGCTGGAAGTGCAGGAGTTTCTACAAACAAAACCGGTCAGCCGCTTATCGGCGCGGGCGTTTTTGGTGGAGCAGAAAGCACCCTTGCAGCAACAGGCAGAGCCGCTTTTGCAGTGCGCGGAAGATCACGCAGCCGGTGCGCCGCATTTGTACGAAGCCGCCGGGGAAATGATCCTTCCGGTGGTGCGGCTGGAAGAAGAAACGGCGGCTCTTTCAAAAGAAAGCCGATTGCTGACGGCGCAGGGAAGCGCGCCGCTTTCCTTGGAAGAAACCGCCATGGCGCAGCTTTTGCAGGAGAAGCTGCCCGTCTCCTTCGAGCTGGAAGAAAGCACGATCACGCTCCGGCACTGTGTGGTGTCGGTAGAGGCAGAAGGAAACGGCTTTGCGGTGGCACTGACGGGCCAGCGGAAAGCGGGCACTCCGCCTGTTTCGGAGGTGCAGTGCCGCCAGATGGAAGCACTTTGTACCCAGACCCTTGCCCGCTGCTGGGAAAACGGGCTGGACCTTCTGCATCTGGGGGCCGTCCGGGCCCTGAAGCAGGGGAGCGGGGAGAAGTTGACAACAAAAAACGCCTACCCGGCTGTACGGGTAAGCGTTGAAATGCTGGAATTTTAAGGGTTCAGTGTGCGGTCTCGAAGATCACGGTAATGGTTGTGCCAACGTCCACTTCGCTTTCCAGCTTGATGCGGGCGTTGTGGATGCGGGCGATGTGCTTGACGATGGCCAGCCCCAGACCGGTGCCGCCGGTCGCCTTGCTTCGACTCTTGTCCACGCGGTAGAACCGTTCAAAAACGCTGGACTGGGCTTCTTTTGGAATGCCGATGCCGTTGTCCTTCACGGTCAGGGAACAGTGGCCGTCCCGTGCGCACGCGGTGATAAGCTGGACCTTGCCGCCGGGGTGATTGTAGCGGATGGCGTTGTCGCAAAGGTTCTGGCACAATTCATCCAGCAAGCTGCGGCTGCCAAGGATCGGGGCACTTTCGCCGATGTAGGTCAGGGAGATGAAGGACTTCTGCGCGTTGACCTTCTGGCGTTCGACGCATTCCTTGGCAACGTCCAGCAGATCGACCGTCTCCATCTGGGGCGAATCGTGGCTTTCCGAGACGTTGTCCAGATGGGACAATTGCAGAATATCGTTGACCAGTTGGATCATCCGGCTGGCTTCTACATGGATCTTCCGGCCAAACTCCGGCACATCGGCGGGCTTCGCGATGCCGGTCTCGATCAGTTCTGCGTAGCCGGAAATGCTCGTCAGCGGCGTTTTCAGCTCGTGGCTGACATTGGCGGTGAACTCCTGCCGCATCTTCTCGTTGTTTTCACGCAGCAGCCGGTCGGAATGGATGCTCTCCGCAAAGGGGATCAGCTCCTTGTAAGGAACATTTTCCTGAATGTGTTCGAGGTCGTCCGTCATCTTTAAAATCGGCTGCACAAGGCTGCGGGTCAGCAACCCGGCCATGATGGCGGCGGCTCCCATCATCAGCATACAGCTCAGGATGATGGCGGGCAGAGCCGCATCGTAGATGGACCAGATGGTCTCGGAGTCCTGCGCTACGCGGAGGATGTTGCCGTCCGGCAGGAGCATGGCGTAGTAATAGGTCTCGTAGCCCAGCGTCTGCGAGTCGCGGCGGTTGCGGCCCACGCCGTTTTGCATAGCGGCTTGGATCTCCGGGCGGGAAAGGTGGTTTTCCATCTGCTGACTCGTTGCGGACTCAAACAGCACCGTGCCGTCCGATGCAATCAGCGTGATGCGCAGATTGGAGTTGACGTAGGAGGAAAGCTGGCTCGGTGTGTCGATCTGCTCACAGCCGGCAGCAACCAGATCCGCTTCATTTTCCAGCGCGGCCCATGCCTGTTCCCGGAACGCCTTATGGAACACGAAGATGCAGAGCGCGGCGGTGCAGACGAGCCCGACAAAGCCCATCAGGAAAAGCCGGTAGCTGATTTTTTCTTCCATGCTCCGTGGTTTCATTCTTCGCTCTCCTCCTCGCTGTCGGCCAGCTTATAGCCGACCTTGCGCACGGTGCAGATGTACTTCCCGGCATCGCCCAGCTTTTTGCGCAGGGTGCGGATGTGCATATCCACGGTGCGGCTCTCCACCGAAATGTCGGTGCCCCACACCACCTGCAAAATGGTCTCGCGGGTCACGACGAGGTTCGTGTTTTCCAGCAGCAGCCGAAGCAGACTGTACTCTTTGTAGGTCAGGTCCACATGGGCCCCGTTCACAGTCACGCTGTGGCGGGCGTTGTCCAGCAAGATCTCATGGAAGGCGTAAACGTTGGTCTTTTCCTCCGGAGCCGAGCGGCGCAGCGCCGCCCGCACCCGGCTCAGAAACTCCATGATGCCGAAGGGCTTGGTGATGTAATCATCGGCGCCGCAGTCCAGCCCGCGCACGGTGTCCAGCTCGCTGGACTTTGCGGTGACCATGATGATGGGCAGCCGACGCAGGGAAGGGGTGTTGCGCAGCTTTTTCAGGATGGAAAAGCCATCCTCACCGGGGAGCATCACGTCAAGGATCACCAGCTCCGGTTCGGCGGCGTGCATAGCCTGCCAGAAGCCTTCGGAAGATTCAAAGCTCTGCACCTCGTATCCGCTGGACTGGAGCGCGTACTGCTCCAGCTCCCGGATCGCTGCATCATCCTCTACGATATAGATCATTTGTTGGGTTCCTCCTTTTCACTGGCCACAGCGGGCTCGCCGTCCGGGAAGAGATAGCGCTCGCGGTAGCGGTCCAGACGGCGGCGGAACTGCTCGCTCTCCTTGGTGTCGTTGCCATAGCGGAGATCGTTCAGGTAAGCGTGGGTGTCGAAGCTGTCCTGCGCCACCTCGATCTGGGCCACGGCGACGTTGCTGCAATGGTCGCAGACGCGCTCGTAGTTGGTGAGCAGGTCTTCAAGCACGAAGCCGTATTCGATGGAGCAGCTGCCCGCCTGCAGACGGGCCACATGCCGCGCCTTGATGGCACGCACCAGCTCATCCACAACGGTCTCCATGGGTTCGACTTTCCCAGCAAGGTGCAGGTCGTCTTTGCGGAAGGCGTCGGTGGTGCGGCTCAGCACATCCTGCACCGCACCTTCCAGCACCTGCAGCTCCTCGCGGGCGTCCTTGGAAAATTCAATATTCTTGGAGTGGATCTCCTCGGCCGAGCTCAGCAGATTCACGGAGTGATCGCTGATGCGCTCGAAATCGCTGATGGTGTGGAGCAGGGTGTTCACGCTCTGGCTGTCGGCGTGGCTCAGCTCCCGGCTGGACAGCTTGACGAGGTAGGTACCGAGGGCATCCTCGTACCGGTCCACCTTCTGCTCCTCATCCCGGACCTTCTGGGCGAGGGTGTCATCCCACGTATGGGTCAGGCTCATGGCCTGAACGACGCCGACGCGGGCCAGCTCGGCCATTTCGGCGGTGGCGGCGCGGGCGCGCTCCACGGCAACGGCGGGGGTCTTGAGCAGACGCTCATCCAGCAGAGCGAAGCTCTCCTTCTCGGCGTCGTCGGGGATGGTCAGGATCGCCAGCTTTTCCAGCCCGTTTGCGAAGGGCAGCAGCACAGCGGTGGCCGTCAGGTTGAAGATGGAGTGAACCACGGCGATGCCCCACGGGGTCACCGTTTCGTGGATGAAGGAGAAGTCCAGCACCAGATTCAGGCCGTAGAACACGGCGAGGAAGAGGGTCACGCCGATGATGTTGAAGTACAGGTGCACCATGGCAGCGCGGCGGGCGTTCTTGTTGGCACCCACCGAGGAGATCAGCGCGGTGACGCAGGTGCCGATGTTCTGGCCCATGATGATGGGGATGGCGCTGCCGTAGGTGATAACGCCCGTAGAACTGAGGGCCTGCAGGATGCCGACGCTGGCACTGGAACTCTGGATGATGCCGGTGACGATGGCACCCACCAGAACGCCCAGCAGGGGGTTGGAGAAACGGACGAAGAGGTTGGTGAACCATGTCTCGTTCTGCAGCGGAGCCACTGCGCTGGACATGGTGGTCATGCCGGTCATCAGAACGGCAAAGCCGATCAGGATCGTGCCGATGCCTTTCCGCTTTTCGTTCTTGCCCATGTAGAGCAGGATGCCGATGAAGGCGAGGATCGGGCTGAAGGAGGTGGGCTTGAGCATCGTGATCCAGAAGCCGTCACCCTGCAAGCCGGAAAGGCTCAGGATCCAACTGGTGACGGTGGTGCCCACGTTGCTGCCCATGATGATGCCGATGGCCTGATGCAGCTCCATGATGCCACTGTTGACAAAGCCGACCACCATAACGGTGGTGGCGCTGGAGGACTGGATCACGGCGGTGACGCCGAGGCCAAGGAAAAAGCCCTTGAGGGGGTTATCGGTCAGCTTGCTCAGAATTTTCTGGAGCTGGCCGCCCGCCTGTTTTTCCAGTGCCTTGCCCATGATGTCCATGCCGAACAAGAACAGAGCAAGACCGCCCAGAAGCGAAAAGAGGTTGAAGACTGTCATATGTGTTTTCCTCACTTTTAGTTGACGTGAAATTCTCCTATTTGTGAGTATAAGCACGGAATGTAAAATCGGAAATCGGGGAAATGTAAAACTCATGTAAAATGACGGACTTTTTCCGCTTACGGGGTGGTACTTCCTATTATAAAGAAAATCCGGGAGGATGCAAGGTGGAACCATAGGACTTTTCTCAAAAGAAACATTGTAATCCGAAACCATTTCGCTTATAATAAAATAAGGAGTGTCTGCGGGCAGATGTGTGACCCGCAGAGAGGAAACTACGCAGGAGGAAGAACGATGGCGAATTTTACCGTTTCGCTCAAGAAGCTGACCGAAAAAGTCAGCATGGATGTGGTCTATGCGCCGCAGGACCTCGAAAACATCAGCGTTGAGATCGCGGAAGTCAACCGTCCGGGTCTATTTCTGGCGGGCTACTACGATTATTTTGATAAGCTTCGGCTGCAGATCATGGGTCTGGCCGAGATGAATTTTCTGTCCGGCCTTTCCCCGGAAAAGCGCTATGAAGCGCTGGACCAGCTGTTCCGCCAGCAGCCGCCGGCCGTGATCGTCGGCCGCAGCGAGGAGCTGAAACCCTTCCCGGAGATGCAGGAACTGGCCAAGAAGCACGGCGTGGCCCTGCTGCGCTCCAATGAGACGACCTGTACCCTGATGGGCAGCCTGATCAGCGTGCTGAACTTGGAGCTGGCCCCCCGCATCACCCGCCACGGCGTGCTGGTGGAAGTGTACGGCGAAGGCATCCTCATCCTCGGCGACAGCGGTATCGGCAAGAGCGAGCTGGCCATTGAGCTGGTCAAGCGCGGCCACCGCCTTGTGGCCGACGACGCTGTGGAGCTGCGCAAAGTCTCCAACCGGCAGATCATGGGCACGGCTCCGGAGAACATCCGCCACTTCATCGAACTGCGCGGCATCGGCATCGTCAATGTGGCCCGCGTGTTCGGTGTGGGCGCGGTCAAGTTGAGCGAAAGCCTCGATCTGGTCGTTCAGTTGGAGGCTTGGGACCCCACCAAGAATTACCAGCGTACCGGCCTTGAGAGCGAATACTACGAAATTCTGGGCGTCAACATCCCCAGCACCAGCATCCCTGTTTCGCCGGGACGCAACCTTGCCGTCGTGCTGGAGACGGCAGCCATCAACAACCGCCAGAAGAAGATGGGCTATAACGCCGCGAAGGAGCTGCTCATCCGGCTGGGCTTGGAAGGCACCATGGAATAACACCCGGAAAGAGGAACAACGAGTTTATGGAACAACTGAAACAACAGCTGCGGGCTGAAGGCATCGCGTATCGGGAAAATGAGCCGCTGGCCGCCCACTGCACCTTTAGGATCGGCGGCCCGGCGGATGTATTCGCCCAGCCGGAGACCGAAGAGCAGCTTTGCCGTACCATCGCCTTGTGCAGGGAATGCGGCGTGAAGTATTATCTGCTGGGCAACGGCAGCAACATCCTGTTTGAAGATGCCGGATACCACGGTGTTGTCATTGACACCACCGCCCTGAAAATGGGAATCGGCATTTTGGAAAACGTCTGTCATCCGGGTGCCGCGCCGGGCGAGGTTTACGATGCCGTGGCAGCCGGTGCGGGGCTGAAGCTTTCGGCTCTGTGCGCTGCGGCGTTGGAAAACGGCCTGACCGGGTTGGAATTTGCCTACGGCATCCCCGGCACCGTCGGCGGAGCCGTCTACATGAACGCCGGAGCCTACGGCGGTGAGATGAAGGACGTGCTGGATAAGGTGACCTATCTGACCCAAGATGGCCAGATCGTGACGGAGGAGGCCGCGAAACTGGACCTTGCCTACCGGCACAGCATCTTTGAGGAAAACGGCGGCTGCATCCTGAGTGCACAGTTCCACCTGAAACGGGGCGACCCGGAAGCCATCCGTGCCCGGATGAACGAGCTGATGGCCAAGCGGGTGGAAAAGCAGCCTCTGGACAAACCCAGCGCGGGCAGCACCTTCAAGCGCCCGGCGGGTGCGTTCGCAGCGGCCCTTATCGACCAGTGCGGTCTGCGGGGTTACCGCCACGGTGGCGCTGCCGTCAGCGAGAAGCACTGCGGCTTTGTGGTAAACATGGGCGGCGCGACCTGCGCCGACGTTCTGGCGCTGTGCGATGAGGTGCGGGCCATTGTAAAGGAAAAGACCGGGTACGAACTAGAAAAAGAAATTCGTGTCGTAAAAGCATAAGAGGGAACAAGTATGGAGCTTCTGATCGTGAGCGGACTTTCCGGCGCGGGAAAGTCTGTGGCAATGAACGCGCTGGAGGATATCGGCTTTTTCTGCATCGATAACGTCCCTGCGGAGCTTTTGCCGAGCATCACCGCCTTTTCCATGGCTGGAGACAATCAGCTCAAGCGGGTCGCCCTGTCGATGGACGTCCGCGGCTGCCGCTCCAGCGAGGAGATCGAAAAGGCGCTGGGTCTGCTGGACAAGCAGGGCATCTCCTACGAGATCCTCTTCTTGGACGCACCGGACGATGTGCTGATGCGCCGCTACAGCGAGACCCGCCGCCGCCACCCGATCAGCATTGCCGAGGGCATCTCCACGCGGGAAGCCTTCCAGAAAGAGCACCAGATCCTCCGCCCTTTCAAGGAGCGCGCAAATTATATCATTGATACGGCCCTTCTCTCCACGGCGCAGAACAAGGAGCGTATCTGCGAACTCTTTGTACAGAACGGCGGGGCAAAGAATGCCATGCGGCTCACCATCATGTCCTTCGGGTTCAAGTTCGGCGTCCCGGCGGATTCCGACCTTGTGCTGGATGTGCGTTGTCTGCCCAATCCCTTCTATGTGCCGGAGCTGAAATTCAAGACCGGCCTCGATCAGGAGGTCGTGGATTTTGTGATGGGCCACCCGGAGGCGCAGGAGCTGCTGCGCCGGTACGAGGCATTTTTGGAATATGCTCTGCCGCTCTATGTGAAAGAGGGCAAAAGCCAGTTGACCATTGCGGTGGGCTGTACCGGCGGCAAGCACCGCTCCATCACCTTTGCGCGGAAGATCGCGGAATACTGTGAGAAGCTTGGCTATCAGCCCGGCGTCCAGCACCGTGACGCTTCCCGCTGACCGGCAGAAAAAGAAGGAAAGAAACATGAGTTTTGCATCCCAAGCGCGGGAGGAGATCGCGCAGCGCAGTTTGCAGCTACAAAAGGACTGCTGCGTCCGCGCGGCGGCTTACGGCATCGCCTGTTTTGCCAAGTATTTCGACGCCAAGGGCCTTGTGCTCCAGACCGAGCAGGAACTGACCGCCCGTGTGGCCGAGCAATTGTTTGCCCGCTGCGGCGTGCAGGGAACCATCACCGAAAAAAGCCGCCCCAGCGGCGTGGTGTACGAATTTGGCATCCGGGAGCCGGAACAGGTGGTGCGGCTGCATGAGCTGTTCGGCACCACCGGCAGCGAGACGAGCTTACAGATCGACCCCAAGCTGATCCGCTGCCAGACCTGCGTCAGCGCTTACATCGGCGCGGCCTTCCTCTGCGGCGGCACCGTGACCGACCCACAGAAAGAATACAATCTCGAATTTCTGACGAGCCGCACCAACCTTGCCAAGGATTTCGAAGCCCTTTTGGCCGAGCATGAATTTGCGCCCCACCGCACCCGCCGCAACGGTGTGAACCTCGTTTATGTCAAGAGCTGCGCCAACGTGGAGCGCATTCTGTCGTTTATGGGCGCGGCACAGGCGGCGCAGCAGATCGGGGCGCAGAAAGCCATGAAGCAGGTGCGCAACCAGATCAATCGCCACACCAATTGCGATACCGCCAATCTGGGTAAAACGGCGCGTGCCAACGCACAAACTTTAAAAGCGATCCGCTTTTTGCAGGAACAAAAGGCGCTGGAAACTCTGCCGGAGGTCTTGCAGGAAGCGGCTGCCAAACGGATGGAGAATCCGGATCTCTCGCTGGCGGCGCTCTGCGCTTGCTTTGACCCGCCGGTGAGCAAATCCGGCCTTTCCCACCGGATGAAGAAACTGGAAGCCCTCGCGCAGTCGATGCGGGAGCGTATGGAACAGGAGGAACAGCATTGACCGAGATCAGCGAAAACAATCACCTTGGGCGGGAGTTTGCCCACCTCCATATCCATACGGAATACAGCTTGCTGGACGGCGCATGCCGCATCGATCAACTGATGGATCGGGTGAAGGAGTGCGGCCAGACCGCCATTGCCTGCACCGACCACGGCGTGATGTACGGCTGCGTGCAGTTTTATAAGGCGGCTAAAAAGGCGGGCATCAAGCCCATCATCGGGTGCGAAGTCTACGTTGCCACCCGCACCCGTTTCGATAAGGTCAACAAGATCGACGGCAACAATCACCTGATCCTGCTGTGCAAAAACGAAACGGGCTACAAAAACCTGATCAAAATGGTCTCGGCGGCCTTTACCGAAGGCTTTTACTCCAAGCCCCGTGTGGACAAACAGTTGCTGGAGCAGTACCATGAGGGCCTGATCTGCCTGTCGGCGTGCCTTGCAGGCGAGATCCCTCAAGCCATCCTCGCAGGTGACTATGAGCGCGCCAAGACGGCGGCGCTGTGGTACCGTGACCTGTTCGGCGAGGGCAATTACTACATTGAACTGCAGGACCACGGCCTTGAAGAGGACACCATCGTTCTGCCCCAGCTCATCAAGCTGGCGCGGGAAACGGGCATCCCCATGGCAGCTACGAACGACGCTCACTATCTGCGTAGAGACGATGCCAAGATGCAGAGCATCCTGCTTTGCATCCAGACCGGCAAGACCATGCAGGACGCCGACAAAATGGAGTTCCAGACCGACGAATTCTACGTCAAGACGACGGATGAGATGTACGATCTGTTCGCCATGGTGCCGGAGGCTTGCTCCAACACCCAGATCATCGCAGATCAGTGCAATTTTGATTTCGAGTTCGGCCACACCAAGATCCCCTACTACAAAGCCCCGAATGGGATGGACAATCAGGAGTTCTTTGAAAAGCTCTGCTGGGATGGCTTGGAGCGCCGGTACGGCCCCCATGTCCCGCAAGCCAACAGGGATCGCCTGACGTATGAGATCGGCGTGGTCAAAACCATGGGCTACACAAACTACTACCTCATCGTCTGGGATTATATCAACTACGCCAAGAGTCAGGGCATTCCGGTGGGCCCCGGCCGTGGTTCCGGCGCAGGCAGCATTGCGGCCTACAGCGTCGGCATCACCGACATCGACCCTATCCGCTACAACCTGATCTTCGAGCGCTTCTTGAACCCGGAACGTGTCAGTATGCCCGATTTCGACGTGGACTTCTGCTATGAGCGCCGGCAGGAGGTCATCGACTACGTCAACCGCAAATACGGTGCCGACCATGTGGCACAGATCGTCACCTTTGGCACCATGGCCGCCCGCAACGCCATCCGCGACGTGGGCCGCGTGATGGGAATGCCGTATCAGGACGTGGATGTGGTGGCAAAACAGGTCCCGATGGAGCTGAAAATGACGCTGAGACGCGCGTTGGAGGTCTCGCCGGAGCTGAAGCGGATGTATGACACCGACCCGAAGGTGACGGAGCTGATCGACACCGCTCTGAAAGTGGAGGGAATGCCGCGCCATGCCTCCACCCACGCGGCGGGCGTTGTCATTACGCCGGAGCCGACGGATTACTATCTGCCGCTGGCCACCAACGACGGTCTCCCCGTGACCCAGTTCAATATGACCGAGATCGAGGAGCTGGGTCTGCTGAAGATGGACTTCCTCGGTCTGCGCACCCTGACCGTCATCCGGGACGCCGAAGTGGCTGTCCAGAAAAAGGACCCGGACTTTTCCGTTGCAAAGCTCGATTACGACGACCCGGACACTTACAAGATGCTGGGGCAGGGTGAGACGGAGGGCGTGTTCCAGCTCGAATCTTCGGGCATGAAGCAGGTTCTGGCCGGTCTGCAGCCGCAGAACCTTGAAGATGTCATCGCTCTGATCAGCCTGTACCGCCCCGGCCCTATGGACTCGATCCCGACCTACCTGCGCAACCGCCATGAACCGGACAAGATCAGCTACAAGACGCCGCAGCTGGCGCACATTCTGGACGTCACCAACGGCTGCATCGTCTATCAGGAGCAGGTCATGCAGATCTTCCGGGAACTGGCGGGCTTCTCGTTCGGACAGGCAGACAATGTCCGCCGTGCCATGAGTAAAAAAAAGCACGCCGTGATGGAGGCGGAACGGGAGCATTTTGTCCACGGCTGCACCGAGCCGGGCCACGAATGCCCCGGCTGTGTTGCCAACGGCATCTCTGAGAAAGTGGCCAATGAGATCTACGATGAGATGTCGAGTTTTGCATCTTACGCCTTCAATAAGAGCCATGCGGCGTGCTATGCCTATGTGGCATTCCAGACTGCATACCTCAAGTGCCATTACCCCAGCGAGTTTATGGCGGCGCTGCTGACCAGCGTGCTGGATAATACCGATAAAGTCATCGAGTATTCGGGCGAGTGCGCCCGCCTTGGCATCAAAGTCCTTCCACCGGATATCAATGTTTCCAATGGCGGTTTTACCGCCGATGCGAACGGGCAGATCCGTTTCGGCCTGAACGCGGTGAAGAGTGTCGGCCGCAACCTCGTGGAGCGGGTCGTGGCCGAGCGCGAGGATCGCCCCTACACCAGCCTGTACGATTTCTGCAAGCGGCTGTACGGCAACGAAATGAACCGCCGGGCCGTGGAAAGCCTCGTCAAGGCCGGTGCGTTCGACAGCATGGGGGAGAACCGCCACAGCCTCGTGGAGGCCGTGGATGGCGTGATCAAGAGCGTGGAAAGTGACGCCAAGCGGAATCTGGAAGGCCAGATCGACCTGTTCTCGCTGACGAGCGGAGGTGCAGAGCCCGCCGCCGAGAAGGCGTATGAGATCAAGCATCTGCCGGAATATACCCACACCGAACTGCTCCAGCAGGAAAAGGAGGTCAGCGGTCTGTACCTTTCCGGGCATCCGCTGGACGCTTACCGTGAGCAGTCGGCGAAGTTTGCCACTCATTCCATCAAGGCGCTGACCGGCGAGGAGGCACATGGGCTGGACAATGCCCATGTCCGCATCGTCTGCACCGTCGTCAAGAGCCGGATGATGACCACCAAGTCCAACAACATGATGGCCTTTACCAGCGTCGAGGATCTGACCGGCACGATGGAGGTCATCGTCTTCCCCAAAGTGCTGGACGCATTCCGGGATGTGCTGAAGGAAAATGCCGTCGTCGTCATCGAGGGGCGGCTGTCCGTCCGCGAGGATGAGGCTGCAAAACTGATGGCCGAGACGATCTCGCCCATTGAAAGCTACAACCCGAAGAACCCACAGGCGAACCGCCCCGACCCTATGCGGGACGCGGCCCAGCGGCTGTATATCCGGCTGCCTTCCCGCAGCTGCCCGCAATACGCGAAGGTAATCAATCTGCTGGAGATTTTTGACGGTGATATGCCGGTCATCTTCTATCTGGAGGACACCAAACAGAAGCTGGCAGCCCCGCGCAGGTTGTACACGTCGGGCCATCCGCTCTTCTTTGAGGAGCTGCGGCGCGTGGTCGGCGAAAAGAACGTTGCAACAAAATGACATGTCAAGGAACGAATCTTACAAAGAGCGAAAACTTAAAATCAGACGCAGAAACGTTTAAAAGCAGACTTCAATAAAAGTTTAACAGAGTCTCAAAAAGGTATTGGATTCACGGGAAATCTGTGCTATAATATTTGAAGGCAAGTCATACAAAATGAGCAAAGCAAAGGAACGGCGTTTGAAAGAAGGGAACGCTGCTCCAAGGTGAATGAAGAAACAATTGGAGGGAATCTCTCTTATGGAAAAGCAAATCAAAACGATCGGTGTGTTGACCAGCGGCGGCGACGCCCCCGGCATGAATGCCGCAGTTCGTGCGGTGGTGCGTACAGGTCTGCACAAGGGCTATCGGATGATCGGCATTCAGCGCGGCTACAATGGTTTGCTGAACGGCGAATGCTTTGAAATGAATCTGCGCAGTGTCTCCAACATCATTCAGGCCGGCGGCACGATCCTTTACACGGCCCGCTGCTTGGAGTTCAAGACCAAGGAAGGTCAGGATAAGGGCGCGGCCAAGTGCCGCGAACTGGGCATTGATGCGCTGGTCGTCATCGGCGGTGACGGTTCCTACCGTGGTGCCCGCGAGCTGGCACACCGCGGCATCCCGATGATCGGCCTGCCCGGCACCATCGACAACGATATTGCCTGCACCGATTACACCATCGGTTACGATACGGCTATGAACACCGCACTGGAAATGATCGATAAGCTCCGCGATACCACCCAGAGCCACGACCGCTGCAGCGTCGTCGAGGTCATGGGCCGCAACGCGGGTTACATCGCTCTGAACGTCGCCATTGCTTCGGGCGCTATGGCGGTCCTGCTGCCGGAGAAGGAATTCGACATGCAGCACGACATCCTCGATAAGATCACCGAGACCCAGCGCACCGGCAAGCGTCACTTCATCGTGATCGTTGCCGAGGGCATCGGCCACTCGCAGGAGATCGCCAACGAGATTCAGGCCCGCACCGGCATCGACACCCGTGCCACCATTCTGGGCCATGTCCAGCGCGGCGGTTCTCCCACCCTGCGTGACCGCGTGAACGCCTCCGCAATGGGCTATCACGCCGTCTGCCTGTTGGAGCAGGGGAAGTATAACCGCATCGTCGGCATGAAGGGAGAGCATCTGGTGGATTACCCCGTGGATGAGGCACTGGAGATGACCAAGAGCCTCGACCCCGTGCTGGTGGACGTCGCCAATACGATCAGCATCTGATCGTTTCATAGGCTTCTGAAGGAGCTGTCCTTTTTAAGAGGATGGCTCCTTTTTTGTAGGACTCCATGCGAAGAAAGGAAAAACGATGAACATTACGGTTTATCTTGGGGCAAACGAGGGAACGGACCCGGCACTGAAAACGGCGGTGCAGGAACTGGGCAAATGGATCGGGGAGAGCGGAAACGCGCTGATCTATGGCGGCTCCCGCTGCGGCCTGATGGGGGTGCTGGCCGACAGTGTCCTCGCAGCGGGCGGCGAGGTGACCGGCGTGGAGCCGGAGTTCTTCGTGAAGGGAGAGCTACAGCACGACGGCCTGACCGATTTGATCGTCACGAAGGACATGACGGAGCGCAAGACGAAGATGATCGAGCTGGGGGATGCTTTCATTGCGTTCCCCGGCGGCACCGGGACACTGGAAGAGATCGCGGAGGTGATGTCCAAGGTGTCGCTCAAGCACTTGGAAGCCCCCTGCATCCTGTACGATCTGGACGGCTACTATACCGGGCTGCGGATGCTGCTGGATCATATGATCGAGCTGGGCCTGTCCTCGAAGGAACGGCAGGAGGGCATCTGTTTTGCAAAAGATCTGCCGGAGATCCAGAAGATCCTGCAAAGCAGTTTGTAATATCCTACGTTCAGAAAAGAACGGCACAACGATTGAAACTTTAAAAATAAAACAAGGAGTAAATCGATGACAAGCTGGAACCGAGCTGAATTTAGGAAACTCAACAATCTGCGAAAACGGCAAAAATACAATTTGTATACAGCGGAAATGCGTCAAACATCGCGATGCGGCGGTTTAAAAAATCCCTCGAAGGAAGGATCGTGGTGTGGTATAATAAAGAGGATAAAGGAGAGTGGACCATTTGGAACTGGAGCAAGCAAAAAAGCGCGTGGAAGAGCTGCGCACCGTGATCGAAAAGAACAACCGATTATACTACGATCAGGACGCCCCTGAACTGGAGGATTTTGAATACGATGCCCTGACGCGGGAGCTGAAGGAACTGGAAGCGCAGTTCCCGGAGTTGGTCACGCCGACTTCGCCGACCCAGCACGTCGGCGGCACCCCTAGCGGACGGTTTGCTAAGGTCACGCACGCCGTCAAGATGGAGAGTCTGCTGGACGCATTTTCGTTTGAGGAATTGCGTGACTTTGACCGCCGGGTGCGGGAAGCGGGCGTGGAACCGGAATATGTGGTCGAGATCAAGATCGACGGCCTTTCCTGCAGCTTGGAGTACGAGAATGGAATGCTGGTGCGGGCTTCGACCCGCGGCGATGGCGTGGTCGGCGAGGATGTGACCGCCAACGTCAAGGCCATCAAGCGCATCCCGAAACAGCTCAAAAACGCACCGGAATTTCTGGAAGTGCGCGGTGAGGTGTATATGCCCCACGAGGCCTTCCGGCACCTGTGCGCTGAGCAGGAGCTGCAGGGCGCGGCACCGTTCAAAAACCCGCGCAATGCGGCCGCCGGGTCGCTGCGCCAGAAAGACGCCAAGATCACCGGGAGCCGCGGCCTGTCCATCTTTGTGTTCAACGTTCAGCAGATCCGCGGCAAGGAGCTGACGACCCACGCCGAAAGTCTGGATTACCTCAAGAGCCTTGGGCTGCCGGTCTCGCCCCGCTACCATGTAGTGCACGACATCGAAACCGCCATTGCAGAGATCGAGCAGATCGGCCAGAGCCGTTCGACCCTCGACTTTGACATGGACGGTGCCGTGATCAAGGTGAACGATTTTGCACAGCGTGACCGGATGGGTTCGACCAATAAATTCCCGCGCTGGGCCATCGCGTTCAAGTACCCGCCGGAAGTCAAGGAGACGACCCTGCGCAGCATCGAAGTTGCCGTGGGCCGCACCGGCGTGCTGACCCCCACGGCCTGTTTTGACCCGGTCTTTCTGGCGGGCACAACGGTCGCCCGCGCCACCCTGCACAATGAGGATTTCATCCGTCAGCTCGGCCTTTGCATCGGGGATACCATTCAGGTGCGCAAGGCGGGCGATATCATCCCGGAAGTCATCGGCGTGACCCGCCACGAAGCAGAGGCACAGCCTTATCAGATGCCGGAAGTCTGCCCCTCCTGCGGCGCGCCGGTGGTGCATCTGGAAGACGAGGCGGCGCTGCGGTGCGTCAACCCGGAGTGCCCGGCGCAGTCGCTGCGGAACATCATCCATTTTGCCTCCCGCGATGCCATGGACATCGACGGCCTTGGTGCCGCTGTGGCGGCCCAGCTGGTCGAAAAAGGGCTGGTGCATTCGGCGGCGGACCTTTACGATTTGACGCTGGAACAACTGCTGACGCTGGAAAAATTCAAGGAAAAGAGCGCCACCAACCTGCTGCAAGCCATCGAAAACTCCAAGCAGAACAATCTGGATAAGCTGTTGTTTGGTTTCGGCATCCGAAATATCGGCGATAAGGCAGCGGCTCTGCTGGCAGAACATTTCGGTTCGCTGGAAGCCATCCGCGAAGCCACCGAAGAGCAGATCAGTGAGATCGACGGCTTCGGCGGCGTGATGGCTCAGAGCGTGACCGAGTTCTTTGCGAAGGACGGCACCACCGACCTGATTCATCGGCTGGCAGATGCCGGGCTGAACATGCAGTGGAAGGGTGAGCCCAAGGGCGATAAGCTGGCGGGCAAAACGCTGGTAGTGACCGGCACGCTGGAAACGCTTTCCCGCAATGAGGCCGAGGCGCTGATCGTGAAAAACGGCGGCAAGGCCAGCGGTTCCGTCTCCAAAAAGACGGCCTATGTCGTGGCCGGAACGGCGGCCGGGTCTAAGCTCACCAAGGCACAGGCGCTGGGTATCCCGGTGCTGACGGAGGAAGAGTTCCTCGCCATGCTGCGTGACGACGAACCGACCCCCGAAGCATAATTCAATAGAGTCCGATCTTATAAGCCCGTACAGCAACTGCCGCTGTGCGGGCTTTTTGCGTGGGTGGTTCTACTTTCCGCCCTGCCGCATAAAGTGATGGCAAGAGACGCGGAAGGAGAAACGGAAGATGGACGAGTATGATCAGGTGATCCAAGCTCTGCCGAGCTGGCTGGCGCGTCCGCTGCTGGAGCTGCCAAGTACGCTTGCGCCGCAGATACAGGAAGTGCGGCTGCGGGTGGGGTGTATGCCGATGTTTACGGTGCGCGGTGCGGTATATGCCCCGCAGGAACTGGGACGGAAAGGAAAGGCGCTGCAAACGCTTCGCCTGACCCCGCCGCAGATGGAAGAGATCCTCTTCACCCTTTGCGGCGGTTCGGTCCACACTCACCAGACGGAGATCGCGCAGGGGTATGTCACCCTTGCGTCCGGGTGCCGGGCCGGTCTGGGCGGGCAGTTTTTGCAGACGGCGGAACAGGGCATCGTGCTGCAGGAGCTGACCTCAGTGAACCTCCGCATCGCGCGGGAAAAAACGATCGACCTTCCCGAAGAGCTGCGCGCCGCATTGCAGGAACATTTCATCGGGATGCTTCTTGTCGGCGAAGCGGGCAGCGGCAAGACGACGGTGCTGCGGAGCATGGCGCAGGAGCTTGCCCGGCAGAAAAAGCTCGTCTCCGTCATCGACGAACGGCGGGAGCTGTTTGCCGGAATGCCCCGGCGGACTTTCCCCGGCGAGGCTCTGGACGTCATTTCCGGCATCCCGAAGGGACAGGCTGTGCAGATGGCGCTGCGGACCCTCTCGCCGCAGGTTTTGCTGTTGGACGAGCTGGGCGGCATGGAAGAGGTTTCCGCGCTGGAACAAGGCATGTTCAGCGGTGTGGATTTCGTTGCGACCCTTCACGCTGGGACCCCGGAAGAAGCAGTCGGCCGACCGCAGGTACAGGCTTTGCAAGCCCGCGGCGCGGTGAAGGTTCTGGTCTGGCTCCAAGGCCGGACGGCGCCGGGCCAGATCCGGGAGGTCCGGTTTTTATGAGCGGAAGCAGTCTGCGCGGATTTGGGGCGCTCTGCCTTGTGCTCTGCGGCTGGTGTGTCGGGGACAGCATCTGCGTGCGGACATCCGAGCATCAGCGGGCCCTTCAAAGAACCATCGAATTACTTGACCGCATCCGCCGAGAGATCGAGTTCCGCCGGGCAGATCTGGCTTCTTTATTTGTTCGCTTGCAGCGGGAAGGTCTGGTCGGACAAGCTGCCGGGTCTCTGCAGGAGCTGGAACCGTTCCCGCAGTTATCCCGGCGGGAAAAGGCCGCGTTCCAAAACTGCATGGCGGGCCTTGGCCGTGCGGAAGCGCAGCAGGAATGCCAGCGGCTTGCGCTGTACATCACGCAGTTCGAAGCGTTCCGGGATGACCTTACGCCGCGCCTGAACGTTACAATGGAGCTGGCGCATAAAATGGGCCTTTCTGTGGGGCTGGCGGCAGCCATTCTGCTGCTTTGAAAGGATGACGAAGATGGAAATCGATCTGATCTTCAAGATTGCGGCCATCGGCATCATCGTGGCGGTGCTGAACCAGCTTCTGATCCGTTCCGGGCGGGAGGATCAGGCGATGATGACCACCCTTGCGGGGCTTGTGGTCGTACTGTCGATTCTGGTCAAACAGATCAGCGTCCTGTTTGTGACCATCAAATCACTCTTTTCCTTATGAACACGCTCACGGCGGTCTTCGGCATCGCGCTGCTGGCGGCGCTGCTCTATACGGCGCTAAAGCGCAGTGTCCCGTCCTACGCGCTGTTCCTTTCGCTGGCGGCAGCGCTGGTGATTCTGGTGCGGGTGGGAGCGGTGTTCCGGTCGGTCCTGCTTGGCGTAGCGCGTTTGGGGGAACAGGCGGGAGGCATGGCCTTTTCCTGCCTTGTCCGGAGCGCGGTCATTTTTCTGCTCACGGATTACACTCGCACCCTCTGCGAGGAAGCGGGAGCGGATTCTCTGGCGTGGTGCGTGGGGCTTGCGGGGCGGTGTCTGGTGCTGGCGGCGGCATGGCCTCTGCTGGAGGAAATATTACAGCGGATCGGGAGCATGACAGGATGAATGAACTCTATACTCTGCTTCCGGGGGGCGACCTCTGGGGACCGTATCTGGAGCAAAGCCCGGTATCGCCCACCGAGCTGGTGGATAATCCGCTCAAGACCTTGCGCGGCTTTTTCCCGGCGGAGCTGGGGGACGTGCTGCGGGAGGCGGTCGGCGGCTATGCACAGGTGCTGCTGTTTCTGATCCTGAGCGCGGTGATCGCCCTGCTGCTGGGGGAACGCGCGGATGGGACCCTGCTGGACCTTGTCTGTGCGGGCGGCTGCGGGGTGCTGCTGTGGGAAAAGCTTGTCGCGCTGTCGGACGAGTTCTGTGTGCAGATCGAAAGCTGGAACCGCTTTCTTCTGGGGTTCCTGCCCGTATATGCGGGGGTTCTGACGCTGGGCGGCGAGAGCGCGGCCGGAGCATCGGCCAGCGGCTTTTTCCTGACGCTGCTTTGTTTTCTGGCGCAGGGGTTGGCGGCCGTGGTCCCGCCGCTGCTGCAATGTTACCTCGCGCTGAGCATGGTGTGCTGTGTCAGCACCGAAGCGGGGCTTTCTGGCTTTTGCAGAGCCTTGGGCGGCTTTTTGCAGAAGTTCCTTAGCTGGGCGGGCAAACTTCTGGCGGCGCTCTTGGGGCTGCAACGGCTTTCGGCGTGGCAGCTTGACCGCGCAGCCCTGCGCACAGGCCAGCTCCTGACGGGAACCATCCCCATCGTGGGCGAAACGCTGAGCGACGCTTCGGAGGCGGTGCTAGCCAGTGTCCAGCTTTTGAAAAGCGGGCTGGGGCTGGCGGCGCTCCTGACGATCGCGGCGGAATTTATTCCGGTCTATCTGGGAATGCTGGTGCAGCTTGGGCTGCTCTCCGGCTGCGGGGTCCTCTGCTCCCTGACCGGAAATGCACGGGGGCAGGAGCTGCTTGGCTGCTTTGCCGAAGCGGTGCGCTGCATGATGGCGGTCACGGCTCTGTTTGCGGGGCTGGCTGTGGTCGGGACGGCTTTGCTGTTTGTGGTAGGAGGTGGATGAGGTGCAGGGACTCAAGGTGGCGATGGCGGTTTTCTGCACGGCGTGTATCTGCGCGGAACTGGTAGCACAAATTACAGAGAGCGGCTGGGCCCGGCGGGGTATAAAAGTGGTGGCAGGGCTATATATTTTAGCAGCGGCGCTTCATGTGCTTCCGCAACTCAAGGCAGAAGGCAACGTGTTTTCGGTCCCCACAGTCTCTTCGGTTGAGCTTGGAACGTGGGAACAGGCTGCATTGGCTCAGACACAAACGCAGTTGGAGCAGGACTTGGAAGAGCGCTTCCGGCGGGAGGCTGGCGTCTCTGCCGGGGTCGCGCTTGCCCTGCGTTCCGCATCGGATAGCATTATGGTCGATTCCGTTACGGTAACGCCCGCAGCAGACTGCACCCCGGAGCAGCAGCAAGCGGTGGAGAAGATCATGGGAGAAGCACTGGGGGTCAGACCGGAATGGAATGCCCCCGGCAGGGAGATACAGCCATGAAAGAAGAACGGGAGAAGACCGGGGTCTTTACACTTCGCTCGCTGCTGGAAAAGCAGAACCGCACAAAGCTTGCGGTGGTACTTGGGGCAGCGGCGATGATCCTGCTGCTGCTTTCCGAGCTGCTGCCCACAAACGCGGTGAAGGCACCCGTCTTGGCTCCGGCAGACGAAACGGCTTACCGGGAACAGTTGGAGAAACAGCTTCAGGAATTGATCGAGCAGATCGACGGGGCGGGGACGACGACGGTAATGATCACACTGGAAAGCGGGGAGGAAACGGTATATGCGACGGACACGCAGTCGGGACAGACCCAGAGTCAGGAGACACACGTTCTGCTGGAGGACGGCACGGCGCTGGCACAGACGATCTATCTGCCGCAGGTTTGCGGCGCTGCGGTCGTCTGCGATGGCGGGGGCGATATCCGGGTGACTGCACAGATCACAGAGCTTGTGCGGGCGCTGCTGGACCTTTCCGCAAACCGGATCGTTGTAGCACAGCGCCGGAGCTGACCGGCCTTTGCGATGCTGAGAGAAGGAGGAGCATTTTCATGAGAGCCATTTCGAAAAATACCCGAAAAGCGACTGCCATCACACTGGCGGCGGCGCTTGTTGTGGCGGTCTACCTCAATTGGCAGTATGCGCGGACGGGCGTGACGCTGGAAGAGGATGCCGTCAATGTAGCGGCTACGGTAGAAACAGAGGAAGCCGTCTCGGCCCCGATCATGGACGGGCTGATGACTGAGGCGGAAGCAGTTTCCAGTGCGAACAAGAATTACGGGGAGGCGCAGCTCGTCAGCGTGGCCAACAACAGCGGCTCCAAGTTTTTTGAGGAAGCCCGGCTCAAGCGGACCAAGGCCCACGACGAAGCCATGGACGCTGTGCAGAAGGCACTGAAATCCGCTTCGCTCTCCGCCGAGGAAAAGAAGAGCTATACCCAGCAATTGACCGGCAGCCTCGAAGACCTCAACGCGGAAAATGAGATCGAAACCTTGGTCAGGGCCAAAGGCTTTGCAGATTGTCTCTGCTTTTTACAGTCCGGCCGGGCCGACCTGACTGTGATGACCTCCGGCGATGCACTGACGGCGGCACAGGTGGCGCAGATCCGGGACATCGTGCTCAGCAAGAGCAATGTCACGGCCCAGAACATTACCATCGTAGAGGTAAAATAAGCGCTTTCCTTGCGGGGGTCCGCCGGATGTGGTAATATAAGAACGAACAACAAAAACAGGCTCGCTGCCCGGCGGGCCTGACAGGAGCGTATATGAAAGAACCGAAATTAAAAACCGTTTATGTTTGCTCCAACTGCGGGGAAACAAGCCCGCGCTGGATGGGACGCTGCCCCAGCTGCGGAAGCTGGAACACGATGAACGAGGATGTGGTGGCGGAAGCACCCAAAGCGGGCCTTTCGGGCAGCAAGGCGGCACCGGCCCGGCAGGAGGGCGTCACCTCGTTGACGGCAAAGCGTCTGGCCGATATCAGTACGACCGAGGAAAAGAGCCGCATCCTGACCGGCATCTCGGAACTGGACCGGGTGCTGGGCGGCGGCATCGTGCTGGGCGGCGTGGTGCTGCTCAGCGGCGAGCCGGGCGTAGGCAAATCCACGATGCTGCTCCAGCTTTGCGGGGCCATCTCGAACCAGCACACGGTGTTGTATATCACCGGCGAGGAGTCGGTGCGGCAGGTGAAACTCCGCGCGGCCCGGCTGAAAATCCCGCAGGAGAATATCTATCTGGCCGCCGAAAACGACGTGGACGAGATCTGCGGCCTCATCGAAAAGGAAAAGCCGGACCTTGTCGTCATCGACTCCATCCAGACGATGCGCTGCATGGATATCTCGTCCTCGTCCGGCACGGTCAGTCAGGTCAAGGAGAGCGCGGCCCGGCTGCTTGCCGTGGCCAAAAAGCAGGAGATCCCGATGTTCATCGTCGGCCATGTCAACAAGGACGGTGCCATTGCTGGCCCCAAAGTCATGGAGCACATCGTGGATACGGTGCTTTACTTTGAGGGTGACAAAATGCTCCCGTACCGCATCCTGCGCGCAGCCAAAAACCGCTATGGCTCAACCAATGAACTCGGCATGTTCGATATGACAGGGCAGGGGCTGGAAGAAATCGAAAACCCGTCCCAGATGCTACTGGAGGGCCGCCCACTGGGGGTTTCGGGCAACTGCGTCGCCTGTACGATGGAGGGTAGCCGCCCCATCCTGAGCGAGATCCAAGCCCTCGCCACCAAGACGAATTTCCCGGCACCGCGCCGTGCGTGCAGCGGCTACGATTACAACCGCATGAACCTTCTCATCGCGGTACTGGAAAAGCGGGCGGGCTATTTCTTCGGCAATCTGGATGTGTATATCAACATCGTCGGCGGCATCGCGCTGCGGGATACCGCCTGTGATCTGGCCGTCTGCCTGAGCATGGTGTCGTCGCTGTTGGATCAGCCGGTCAGCGATAAGCTGATCGCCATCGGCGAAGTCGGCCTTGGCGGCGAGGTGCGCAGTGTGCCCAATCTGGAACAGCGTTTGCGGGAGGCAGAGCGCATCGGCTTTGAGCGTGCCGTTGTGCCGAAGCACAGCCTTGCGCACCTGAACCCGGCGGATTATCCCGGCATGAAGCTCGTGGGTGCCGCCTATATCGCCGACGCCATCCATGCGCTGAAAAATGACCGCTTATAAGAGATAAGGAAACGATATGTCCATCTATCTTGATGAAAAGAATCCCAGCAAACACAAACCGTTTGATGATGCCTCGCCGGATATCGTGGAGTATGTGCGGTATCTGGAAGTGATTGCGGGCAAAAGCGCGAACACGGCGTTCAGCTATTACTGCGACCTGCGCGGCTTTTCCCGCTTTATGAAGCGCCGCAAGGGGCTTGTGCCGGAAGATGCCGAGATAAAGGAGATCGACCCCAAAGGGCTGGATACGGCCTTCTGGGGCAGCGTTACAAAGGAAGATATCTATGAATATCTGTACTTTTTGAACCGAGAATGCGGCAACAAAAAATCCTCCACCGCCCGGCGGCTGGCCAGTCTGCACGGGTTCTACGATTATCTGGTCAATCAGGTCAACCGGCTTTCGCAGGACCCGACAGCTTCCATCAAACCACCGAAACAGGATAAAGTCCTGCCCAAGTATCTGACGGCAGAACAGTCCAGAGAGCTTCTGGAAAGCACCCAGTACCAGAGCGATTTCCCGGAACGGGATTACTGCATGGTGGTGCTGTTTTTGAACTGCGGAATGCGCCTTTCCGAGCTGGTGGGGATGGATCTTGGTGACATTGATTTGGAACAGCGGCAGATCCGGCTGTTCGGCAAGGGCCACAAAGAACGGATGGTCTACCTGAACGATGCCTGTATTGAGGCGCTGCAGCTCTACCTGAAAAAGCGCAATACGATGGAGGGCCTCGACCCCAAGGAAAAGGCCGTTTTTGTGACCCGCCGCCGGAAAGATCGCATCTCGAACCGGCGGGTAGAGCAGTTGGTGACCAGCGCAATGAAAGCGGCCGGGCTGAAAGGCTTTTCGACCCATAAGCTGCGCCATACCGCCGCGACCCTGATGTACCAGACCGGCAATGTGGATATCCTGACGCTCAAACAGCTTTTGGGTCACAGCAGCGTCGGAACAACTCAGATCTATACACATTTGCAGGAATTTCAGGTGCGTGCGGCCATCGAGCAGAATCCGCTTGGCGAAGTGAAGAAAGCAAACTTGGATACAACAGAACGGGAGGCAGGGGAGATAAGCGGGGAAAATGCTGCCAATCCCGCTAAAATAAACGATTCTGCGAGTAAATCCGAGGAGGCTGCTCCGGCTGGGCCGATGGAAGCCTTTGAAGGAGCTGCCAACGATGGATTCCGTGCAGATGTTTCTGCAATGAAGGAACCGGAAGAACCTGTGCAGGAATGAGATAGAAAATACACCCAGTGGTGTGAATTCTACGGAATCAAGTAAAACCGCCGATGACGAGATTTATGGACCCGTCACAGGCGGTTTTTGTTTCGTGATCCAACGGAATGTATCACAATGTGAACCAGAAATAAATCAGAAGCAAAACTACGAGAATGGAGATGCAAAACGGAAATTCAGCAACGGCGCAGAACAAAATACAAACGGATCACGACGAAGACATTGAAACAGAAACCTGAAAACAGATAACAAAAAACAGTGTAAAAACACATCCAAAGAACACCATGCAAAAAAGGCTCAAAATGAGCCCAAGACAGCTGGATGTGAGCCGGATGGCCGAAACGGAGCGAAAATCCGGAAAAGAGGGCTTTTTCGCTCCCCTGTATTTCACATAACGTGCATTATACGAAACTTACACAATCAAAAAATCAGACCCTCCACTCTCTCCCCGCGGCTGCGGTCAGAAAAAATTCGGAGGGTCATTGACTCTTTTCCAGAGGGTTCGGTGCCGTGCTATTCCGGCAGCGGTGTTGTCTCAAAATATGCACAGATCGCTTCGTAGTACGCGCGGGCTGTCCGTCTGCAGCCGTCCTCGCTGCCAAACTGTGCAACGTCGGCTTCACTGGTCACGAAGCACTGTTCTGCCAGAACGGCGGGACAATTCACATCTTCCAGAATCGTAAAGCTTCGCTCTTCGTGCACTTCGGTGTGGCTGCTTTCGACCAATTGCTTGGTCTCCCCGAGATAATATATGTACCGGATTCCCCCGCGCCCCCGCAGACTGGCCCCTGCGGACCGCATGGCACTGGCCAGTTGTTTGGCAAAGTAATAACTCTCCCGGTGCCACGTCCTGCCCGGAACGGTCGGATAGCATTCAAACCCGGAGGCCGTCGAGCCCTCCGGCGCAGAATTGCCATGGATGGAAAGCAGCAGATCTGGCGAAAGCGCGTTGGCGGCGGCCGCTCGCTCGGAGGGTTTGGCGGTCGTGTCATAATTTTCGCGGGTCCGGAGCGGGATGAAGTTCGGGTCCTGCTCCAGCCATGCCAAAAGCGCTTCTGCAGTGGCGGCGGTCATCTCTTTTTCCTCTACGACTCCCCTTGCACCCGGATCACTGCCGCCGTGCCCGGCGTCTACCGCGATGCGATACGGCGGCTCACCGATCGTGGGGCGGAAGTCATCTTCCGATTCAATGGAGGGATTCCTCTGACCGATGGTAAAGGCTTCATGGCACAAATAAAGGCCGAAACAAACGGCGATGACGCAAAGGCATAATACCAGTGCGTGACGGAACGAGAAAACGCTGTGGCTTCTCTTCTTTTTACGATGGACTGCATGTTTTGCCATAGGCACTTCCCTGCTTTTGATACAACAAAGCCTGTCCGCAGAAGCTGCTCAGGGACAGGCTTTGACACGACAAATTATTTCAATTCTACGACGGTCACGCCGCTTTCACCTTCGCCGTAGCGGCCCAAGCGGAAGCTCTTAACCATTCGGTTTCCGCGCAGATGCTTGTGGATGGCTGTGCGCAGCGCACCGGTGCCGTTGCCGTGGATCAGATACACCACTGTCTGCCCGTTCAGGATGGCGCGGTCAATGAAGGAATCTACCTCCGGCAGTGCCTCGTCTACGGTCAGACCCAGCAGGTTGCACTCCATCTTTGCGGAACGCTGGACGCGCTCGACTCGGCCATTCGGACGGTTGGTGTCGCCGGTCAGGCGGGAATAACGCTGCTGCGCCTTGGTTTTGGGCTGCGGTTCCCTGACCAGCTTTTCCGGCTGTTTCAGACCCTTGAGGGGGACTTTCGTCTTGATGATGCCAGCACGAACTAGCACGTCGCCGTTTTTGTCCGGCAGGGCGAGCACGGTCGCAAGCTGATTCAGCTCTGCAATACAGACCTCCTGCCCTACCTTGACTTCCTTCAGCGGCACGAACTCCTTAACGGGGTTGTGCACGACTTCGGTGCCGACGAAGAGTTTTTCCGATTCCTTTTTGGCGATCTCGCGGGCGCGCTGCGCCTTTTGCTGGGTGCTCATCCGCTCGTCCTTTTGAATCTGGCGCAGTTCATCGGTCAAGGCATAGGCCTTGCTTTCCACCTGCTGTGCCAGTGCACGGGCCTTGGCACGGGCTGCTTCCAGCTCGTTTTCGCCCTGCTGAATGAGCTCATCCCGCTTTTTGCGGGCGGCATCCAACTGATGTGTGGCCTCGTTGCGCAGCTCTTCAACTTCGTTCTGGCTTTCCTTCAACTGCAGCTTCAAATCGTCGAGCTGGCCCAGAACGGCATCCAGACGTTTATCCTCGGCGGAAAGGTGCTGTTGTGCGGCCTCAATGACCCGCTCCGGGATGCCCAGCTTTTCGCTGATGAGGAACGCGTTCGATTTGCCCGGCACGCCGACGCTGAGCTTGTAGGTCGGGCGCAGGGTCTCAAGGTCGAACTCGCAGCTGGCGTTGATAACGCCCTTGGTTTCCAGCGCAAAGACCTTCAGTTCGGCATAGTGGGTGGTAGCCATCAGCAGCACGCCGCGGCGGCGGAGTTCCTCGATGATGGCCACGGCCAGCGCCGCACCCTCAGCGGGGTCGGTACCGGCGCCCAACTCGTCCAGAAGAACAAGGGTGTGCGGCATAGCCAGTTCCAGAATGCCGGTGATCTTCTTCATGTGGCCGGAGAAGGTGGACAGGCTCTGTTCGATGCTCTGTTCGTCGCCGATGTCCACGAGGAACTCGTCAAACACGCAGATCTCACTGCGCTCGTCGGCGGGGATCAAAAAGCCGCACTGCGCCATGGCGCAAAGCAGACCGGCTGTTTTCAGCGTAACAGTCTTACCGCCGGTGTTCGGACCGGTGATGATGAGCGAATCGTACTCCCGGCCCAATGCAATATCCACCGGAACGCACTTTTTAGGGTCGATGAGCGGATGACGCGCCCGGATGAGGGAGAAGGACGAATCCGTCCGGACAGCGGGCTTGAAAGCCTTCAGATCCAGCGCCAGCCGCGCCTTTGCCAACAGAACGTCGATCTCCAGCATGGCTTTGTAGCTGTACTGGAACTGCGGCTCGATCGCGGCCACCTGCGCGGTAAAAGCCACGAGGATGCGCTCGATCTCCTGCGCTTCCTGCGCGCGGTACTGCAAAATGCGGGCGTTGGCTTCCACAACGGCCTGAGGCTCGACGAAGACGGTAGCACCCGTAGACGAAACATCGTGGATGATGCCGCTGACTTCGCCGCGGTACTCGCTCTTAACCGGGACAACATAGCGCCCATTTCGCATGGAAACGACGCTCTCCTGCAGATACTTGGAGGTGTCCATGTTGCGGACCATGCTCTCCAACCGGTCGCGGATGCTGTTCTCGGTGACGCGGATCTTTTTGCGCAGCTCGTTCAGGGTATGGGAAGCTGTATCCGCCATGGCGTCAGGGGCCAGAATGGCACTGGAGATCTGCTGCTCCAGACCGGGCTGTGGTGCCAGCGCATAAAACAGGTCGTCCGTCGGCAGGGCATCGTGGTCGGAGGCGCCGTACCAGCTGCTCAGATTCTGAAAGTTGCGCAGCGCGCCGGCCACCATCAGTAACTCGCCCATGGAGAGCACGCCGCCCTTGACCGCGCGGGTCACGAGCTGGCTGACGCCCTCCACGCCGCCAAAGCGGGGCGAGCCGTTTTTGATCAGCAGACTATTGATGGCGTCGGTCTGCTCCAGCGCGTAGCGCACTTCGTCCGGGTCGCACTGGGGTTCCAGCGCAAGCATCTGCGCTTTTGCTTCCTGACAGACGCAGCCCTCGGCGGCACGCGCAATGATCTTATCAAGCTCAAGTGTTTTTAAGTAGCTTGTTTCCATAGCAATGATTCCTTTAGAATTTGTTCGGTCACGGCAGAACGGATTTGAGAAATTCGTAGCTTTTCAGCGGCTTGTCGAGGTGGGTCAGGGCGTACTGCTCCGCCACAGCCGCAAGCTTTGCAAGGCTGCCGACCGAGATCTTGAATGCGAAAATCTTCTTATCTTCCACAAGGCAGATGTGCCGCAGCGCATACAGAGCACCGGTGTCGAGGTTGCAGCGCTTCCCTGCTTTCTGCGCACAGTTGGAACAGAGCAGATACCCCTCCTGTGGGTCGAGATAGAACGATTCATCATCGTATTGATTGCACACCTTACAATAGATGAGCTGCGGCAGAAAGCCGCATTCGCTCATGGTGCGCAGCTCGAACACAGCCTTGACCACGCGCAGATCGGCCTTGTGCTCGCTGATCATATAAAGGCAGTTGAGCAGTAAGCGCAGCTCCTTCCCTGCTTCTTCGCCCGTCGGCGAAAGCGAGGCGGCCATTTCGGCCAGATACATCGCAAGGCTCATCCCCTCGATGGAGGAAGAAATTCCGTGGAAGACATTTTTCACGGAAGCATCCCTTACAGTGTACATATTCCGGCCCGGAAGCAGCACAAATTCCGAATAACAAAACAGCCCACAGGCGCTGAATAATTTGTTCTTCAGCCGTAGGCTGCTCTGTGCCGAAGCCGAGATCACCCCCAGCTCCGGCGTCAGAATGGTGAGTATCCGGTCAGATTCCTTGTACCGTGTCTCCTTCAGGACGAGCCCCGGTGTTACGATCGTATCCATCTGTCTTGTCTCCTGTCGAAGCTGTGGTCTGCTCCGGGTGCTGCTTGTAATCCAGATAGCGAAGGATGTTCCCTGTCTGTGCAAAGGCTTGCCAGCTTGTGTCGGTGTTCATAAAGGTTCCCCTTTCCGCGCGGCAGAGTGCCGCCCGTGATAGTGTTGCCTTTATCCTAGCGCACTACCCAAGGAAAATCTGTCCGAATCGCGGCGCGGATTCAGCGGTTGTTCGGGCTCTGCTTGAAGCCGAAATTGTTCAGCAAAAACTCGTTGTCGCGCCAGTCCGCCTTGACCTTGACCCAGCACTGCAGGTTGACCCGGCAGCCGAGGAACTCCTCACAGTCCGCGCGGGCTGCGCTGGCGATCTTCTTCAGCATTGCGCCGCCCTTGCCGATGACCATGCCCTTGTGACTTTCTCGCTCACAGTAAATGTTCACGTCGATGTCCACCAGATCGGTACCGGGGCGCTCCTTGAAGCGCTCCACCACGACAGCGATGCCGTGCGGGATCTCGTCCCGCATGAAGAGCAGCGCCTTTTCGCGGATGACCTCGGCGACCAGCTCCTTTTCCGGCATATCGGTATAAGCGTCGTCATCGAAGTAATGCGGACCCTCGACAGCGTACTGACTCAGCGCATCAAACAGCTCCTCGCAATGGTCATCGGCGCGGACGCTGACGGTGTAAATGGCGTCGAACACGCCGAGCGCCTTCAGCTCTGCCTTGCGGGCTTCGAGGTCCGCCGGTTCCTTGACGAGATCAGTCTTGTTGATGACTGCAATGGCGGGGCCGCCGCTCTGGCGCAGCGCATCCACCAGAACCATTTCCGGCTCGTTGAGCGCACCGTAAGGCTCGAACAGCATCATTGAAACATCCACATCTGCAATGGAATCGCTGGCCGTCTTGTCCATCCGCTTCCCCAGCTTGTTGTGGGCCTTATGGACGCCCGGCGTGTCCAGCAGAACATACTGCAGCGGGCCGCGGGTGACCACGCCGGTGATGCGGGTGCGGGTGGTCTGGGGTTTGGAAGTGACGATAGCCACCTTCTCGCCGACCAGACGGTTGGTCAGGCTGGACTTACCGACGTTCGGTCGGCCGATCACGGCTACAAAGACCGAAGAGGTGTCGTAATGCTGCTGCATTGGTGCTGCGTTTTTCAAAATTGAACTCCTATCCATTCCAAGGGTTTGTGTTATTCCGTATAGCTGACCGTGCGGGGCAGACCGAGCTGGAGCAGCACGGCCTCTTCCTTTTCGCGCATCCGCATGGCTTCCAGACCACCGTTCTCGTGGTCATAGCCCAGCAGATGCAGCATGGAGTGAACGGTCAGGAACGCAACCTCGCGCTGCAGCGGATGGCCGTAAAGGGTGGCCTGTTCCTGTGCACGCTCCATGCTGATGACGATATCGCCCAGCATCTTGCAGCCGTTGTTCTCGTCGGTATCGTAAACGCCGTTCTCGCCCAGAGGAAAGCTCAGCACATCGGTGGGCATGGGCTTGTTGCGGTACTGGTTGTTCAGCTCTGCAATGGCGGCATTGTCCACGAAGGTGACGCTGATCTCGGCGGGTGCCGTGAAATGCTCATATTCCAGCACAGCATTGCAGGCACGGCGGATCAGGATACGGAGGCCGGACGGAACCTTCACGGCCTTCTGGGAATTGGTGATCAAAACTTTATTGGACATACTTGTCCTCTCCCTTCTTTTTATACTGCCTCAACGCTTGGCCGGGTGTGCGGCCGCTTCGTAGGCTTTGATGATCTCTTGAACCAGACGGTGACGCACAACGTCCTTTTCGGTAAAGTAGCATTGCGCGATGCCGTCCACATTTTTCAGGACCTGCAGCGCGTCCACAAGGCCGCTGCGGGTACGGTCGGGCAGATCGATCTGCGTAACATCGCCGGTGACAACGACTTTGGAACCCACGCCCATGCGGGTCAGGAACATCTTCATTTGTTCGGGGGTTGTATTCTGCGCCTCATCCAGAATGATGAACGAATCGTCCAGCGTCCGTCCACGCATGTAAGCCAAGGGTGCCACTTCGATGATCTGCTTTTCTACCAAACGCTCATACGTTTCAGCGCCCAGCATATCAAACAGGCCATCGTAGAGCGGGCGGAGGTAAGGGTCTACCTTCTGCTGCAAGTCTCCGGGCAGGAAACCGAGCTTCTCTCCCGCTTCCACAGCCGGGCGGGTCAGCACGATGCGGGACACATCTTTTGCCTTAAAAGCCTTTACGGCCATGGCGACAGCCAGATAGGTCTTGCCCGTGCCCGCCGGGCCGACGCCGAAGGTAACGGCGTTTTTGCGGATGGCGTTCAGGTACTCCTTCTGCCCCAGCGTTTTGGGGCGGATGGGGCGGCCCTTGACCGTTACGGTGACAAAATCTTCTGTCAGCTCCTTGACCCGCTTCTCCTCACCGTCGTGGGCAAGGCTCAGGCAATAGCGCACGGTCTGCTCCTCCAGCGGCGTGTGATTTTCGATCAGAAGGAGCATTCCCTCAATGGCCCGTGTCGCTGCGGCAACGTTGGCGGCTTCGCCGGAAATGCGAAGCTGTGTACCGCGACATACGGCCGTGACGGAAAACTCTTTCTCCAACAGGCGGATATTCCGGTCGCAGTTTCCAAACACTGCCGCCGCGATCTCCACACTATCCAGTTCGATGCTTTTTTCAGCCATACGGCTCCTCCCGAAATCTTCAATAGAACTCCACCTTTATTGTACCACCAAAATACCAATTAGAAAACTGTGAAAATTGCACAAAATTTTAGCAGCAAAACAGACATGCCGACGCCCTTATGAAAAAGAGACTTGCATCCGGAGTTTTTTATGTTTTTCGCGGCTGTCAAAAAATCCTTGACAGTTCTTACTATTTATGATAGAATACCTAACGTTGCAGGAATGTAACGTGCTACTGTGGCTCAGCCGGTAGAGCAGCTCACTCGTAATGAGCAGGTCGTCCGTTCGAATCGGATCAGTAGCTCCAAAATGAAATCCCCGAAAGTTAGCTTTTGAAGCCGATTTTTGGGGATTTTTGTTTTCTTTTTTGATGCTGTAAGGATAGACAGATGTGCCTTAATTACCCTTGTTTTCCGAAGAGTTCCTTCAAGAGGTGGCTCAAAAATCGCTGTGGAATAAGGGATGAAGTTGCGGTTGACTCCTTGTAGGCGCTCAAATGCCGAAAAAGTCCTTTTTACTCTTTTTCCGCCTTCTCCGCCCTCTGCCGCAGCACATCCACCGCCTTGGTCAGCGCTGCCGGGATAGGCACGCCTATGAGTCCGGCGTTCTCGATGATGGAAATGGTCTCGTTGCACACAAAGGCGATCACGGTGGCATCGCGAATAAAGCTCGACCCGATGGTGGCGTCCAGTCGGCACGCCACCAACACCACCAGCAAGCTCACGCCCTTGCGGCACAAGCCCTTCCAACCGGCGCGGGATTCGAGGGTGCCGGTCTTGGTTTTCGGGCTATAAGGGTTGTGCAGCTCGGAAAAGCTGCGGCTCTTACCGCTTCTGGTAAAGCAATCCTTTTGGTTGCGGATCCCTTTCTCACCCAGCACATCCCCCAGCTTGTCGTAGGCCCACCGTTCCACTTGTGCTTCTGGGGCTGCTTCACGGATGGCCTCCCGCGTTGCTTCCACGTCCAGCATAGCCTTGCCGACGCTGGTATCCGTCAACATCTTGTAGGCGTGCTCGATCAGTCCATACAACCGCCCGCGGTTCTCCTTGCGCAGCTTGTCAATGCGCATCTTCCAACGCTTGTTTTGTCCTGCCAGCGCTCCATGGGTGTACTGTTCTTCCAGTGCGTCCGCCGCTTTATCGGCCATCTTATCCAGCAGGTCAAAATCGCCGTTCTCGAAAGCGTTTTTGATCTCGTCCGCTCCTGCGCGTTCCACCACCTTTTCCAGCACGTCATTTCCCATGCTGTCAAACGTTTCCCGTTCGGTTTTGTATATCGGCTCTACGGTTTGGCCCTTTTCTTTCAGGTACGCCAGCTGCACTGCGGTCTCCCGCTGCAGCTTCTGGGCAAGTTCCGTCCTGTTTTCGCTGCTCACTTCCCCCACGCCCATACGTTGCAGTGCCGCACTGTTGACAAATTTTCCTTCAAACGCGTCCTCGCTGGCGTTATAGATGGCTTTTTCAAAGGCCGTCAGGGCCTTTCCGTTTACTGTATACTCCACGTTCGGCCGCGTCGGGGTCCATGCGTCGGAGCCATAGATTCGATTGGCTCGGTTCACCATGGGGTCAATGGTATCGGAGTTGAACACCAGCGAGATGGGACCATACTTGGTGTGACCTTCCTGTGCCTTGACCACCGCAATGGATGGCGAGGTCAACCCGCCCAGCTCCAGTGCTTCCCGCAGATTTTCTTCAGGCAGGTTGTGGACGGCCACAAGATCCTTCTGGCTGTCCACCTCCACCGGTGCGCTCATCTGAAACCGCACCGATTTCTTCACAGGTTCGTCGGTTCTCTTGCTTTCGGCGGAATCTTGTGCTATACTGGACTCAGAAAACAGCTTAGGGGCTTCACCGCCCTGCTCGGTCTTGAATACCGAGGTAAGGCTGTTTTCTTTTTTGTTATTTTTCCGTTTTCAATGGTGAGCAAACTTCCATCCGAACCACACACTTCATGTACGTAGAACTTGCTTGCAGCATTGGGCACCGTGTACTCGTTCACGATCACTGCTTCATAGATTTTCGTTTCTCCCACCATAACAGGAGCGACGAAGGTATAGGTATTGTAGCCTCTTCCCTTCCAATTTTTCACGAACCCGATTTGCTCACCGTATTTGATAACCTCCGGAATTGCCGCTGCTGCGATTTGCTTTGCTGGGCCATTGCCGTGCTGCACCGTCGCCTTTGCGCCTTTCTGGGTCAGTTCTAACCTACGACGGTCTGCGCCCGAAACTGATCTGGCGCCGCACCAAGACCCTCGACCGCGGAGATGATTGCTGCGACTTCATGCTTCATTGTCAAAAAGTAAGCTTCATCTGGCCACACAGGTAGAGCATTCCGGTCGCAGCGCCGCAGATGGGCAGCAGCAGAAACAGGGTTTGGGCAAACTGCCCCACGAGCCCCCATGCGCCGGTGGAGTGAAACACCTTTCCAAAGGAACAGCGCTGGATCTTCCCGCTGACCTGCAGCGCCGACGCCCCGAACAGACACAGGCACCCGGCGGCCAATGCTGTCGGGACACCGGAAGCGATGCAATAAGCGGCCAGCGCTTTCCAGTTCAGATCCGCAAGCAGTTGGAAGGAAAGCATCCCGGCCCCGGTCCCGTAGAGCATCACAAAGAAAAAGATGGGCAGCGAACCGATGGCGGAGAGTCCCAGCAAAAGCAGGACGACCAGTGCACCGGATGTAGTCAGGAATTCGGTGCGGAACAGGCCGACGACCTCGGCGGCGGTATTCGCCGCAAAGGAAGCGCGCCAACAGTCGAGGTAATACCCCAGCGTTTCCAGCTCTCCGGCGCTGCACAGAGCGGACAGCGCCCCGGCAAGAAAGGTTCCGAACAGATAGGCTCCCGCCAGCAGGATACAGTCCCGGCTGGCATGGGGCAGAGTGCGTTTTGGAATCTTCTCCTTCGCCTCGGCCTCTTCAATGATCGGTTCCGCCGGGGGCGTTTCCGCCACAGGGGCAGAGCACTCTGGCACAAGCCCCGGTTCCACTGGTTCCGGGGCATCTGCCCCGGCAGACAGTGCAGGAAGGTTTTGCTGTTCCTGATAGACCCACATGTTTGGATTCCTCCTGCTTTTTTGATGCAAATCGTTTTAATGATGCCGCCGCTCCGTGCGCAGCATCCCGAAGATACCACCCATACAGCCAAACAGAAACACAAGGGCAAACCGCAGAAGCTGCATCTCGGTGGGCGAAAACCCGGCCCAAAGACCAAAAATGGTCAGCAGCAGGACGAACAGAATGCCTTGTATTGCGCCGCAGAGCAATCCCCTGCTGCGCTGGAAAAATGCCGCCAGCCATCCGCTGAGCAGACTGCCCGCACAGACTGCAGCGCTTGCCATGGGCCACGCGGCGGCTTGCGAGAGCCCCTGCCGCGCCATCAGATACGCCAGCCCCGCCATGCAGCCACCGGCAAACGCGCCGCCGATGCCGAACGCAAGCAGCGCCGGGCCTACGGAAAACTTCTTTTGTTCAGACATAAAAACGCGCCTCCCTGCACTACTGTATGCAGGAAGGCGCGTAAAAAAGTACCGGAAGCGGAAATTACTTTTTAGCAGGAGCGTTGTCCATGTTCAGCTTTTCCACAGAGCTGATGGCACTCTTGGTGAAGCGGATCTTCACACGGTCGGAGCCAGTCTCCAGAACGAAGGTGTCGTCCTTGATGGCAACCACACGGCCGATCACACCGCCGATGGTGGTGACCTGATCGCCGATCTCCAGAGCAGCACGCATCGCAGCGTCCTTCTTCTCCTGCTTCTTCTGGGGACGATAGATCATAAAGTAGAGCAGAACCAGCATCAGAGCCAGCGTAAAGAACAGGCTGATATAGCTTTCGGTCGTAGTCGTCAGAAATTGCATGGGGCAAAATCTCCTCTCAAAATTCAGATAAGCCTATTATAATCCCATCTTCGGCCTGTTGCAAGGCTAAAGTGTGAAAACCCTCAGATTCTTGTATCCAGCAGCTTCACATAGCGGTCGTGGAAGGCCGTGAAGGTGCCCGCGTCCAGCTCATCCCGGATGCGCTCCATGAGATGATTGTAGAACCACAGATTGTGCATAACGGCCAGACGCATTCCCAGCAGCTCTTCTGCCTTAAACAGGTGGCGGATATAGGCGCGGGAATAGTTCCGGCACGCCGGACAGCCGCAGGTGGGGTCGATGGGGCGCTCGTCCCGCTCGTACTTGGCGTTCTTGATATTGATGATGCCGCCCCATGTGTTCAGGTGGCCGTGGCGGGCGTTGCGGCTGGGCATTACGCAGTCAAACAGATCAACGCCGCGGGAAACAGCCTCAATGATGTTGCCGGGGGTGCCGACGCCCATCAGATAGCGGATCTTGTCCTTGGGCATGTAGGGTTCGACCTCGCTGATCATCTCGTACATGATCTCGGTAGGCTCGCCGACGGCCAGACCGCCGATGGCGTAGCCGTCGAGATCCATCTCAGCGATCTGCTTCATGTGCTCCACGCGCAGGTCGGCAAACGTACAGCCCTGATTGATGCCGAACAGCAGCTGATCCGGGTTGACCGCCTTGCCCTCGTGCTTCAGACGGGCCATCTCGGCCTTGCAGCGGGCCAGCCAGCGAACCGTGCGGTCGCAGCTTGCCTTGGAGTAATCGTGCTGTGCAGGGTTCTCCACGCACTCGTCAAAGGCCATGGCGATGGTCGAGCCGAGGTTTGCTTGGATCTGCATACTCTCTTCGGGGCCCATGAAGATGCGGTGGCCGTCCAGATGGGAAGCGAAGGTCACGCCCTCCTCGGTGATCTTGCGCAGCTTGGAGAGGCTGAACACCTGAAATCCGCCGCTGTCGGTCAGGATGGGGCCGCTCCAGCGGGTGAACTTGTGCAGACCTCCCATGTCGGCCACCAGCTTGTCGCCGGGGCGCAGGTGCAGATGGTAAGTGTTGCAGAGCATGACCTGTGCGCCGATGTCCTTGAGATCCTGCGCAGACAGGCCGCCCTTGATGGCACCCGCCGTGGCAACATTCTGGAACGCGGGAGTCTGCACCGTGCCGTGCACGGTCTTGAACTCGCCCCGCCGGGCGTCGTGCTCCTGCTTGAGGAGCTTGTATGTAGTCAAAGAAGGCATGGTATCCGTTCCTTTCTGTGCACGGAAAACAGCCGTGCAGCCTTACTGAAAAGCCTGTGACGCAGACTTATCAACAACAGAATGAATTGGTGACAAGCAAAAGAGCCCCATGTGGGGGCTCTTTTGTTCGGTAGTGCGCCGCATGTTTATTTTAACAGATATGTCGGCGGATTGCAACCGGTTTTTCGATGGCAGAGAGGGTTAGTCAAAATGCTTCTCAGTCATTTCAAGCGCCGATGCGATGACAGCATCCATATCGTAATATTTATACTCGCCCAGACGGCCGCCAAAAATCACATTCGGCTCTGCGTCGGCCAGCTTTTTGTACTCCGCATAGAGCGCACCGTTCTTCTCATCATTCACTGGATAGTAGGGCTCGTCACCGGGCTTCCACTCAGAAGAATACTCGCGGCTAATGATCGTTTTTGGCAAATCGTTCCCATTTTCATCTTTGCCAAACTCAAACCACTTATGCTCAATAATGCGGGTCCACGGTGTTTCGCGGTCGGTATAATTGACCGCTGCGTTTCCTTGAAAGTTCGGCTTGTCCAGCAGTTCGTTCTCAAAGCGAACAGAACGATATTCCAGCGTACCCAACTTGTAGTCAAAATAAGCATCGATAGGTCCGGTATACACAACCTTTTCAGCCAGTGCATCCAGTTCTGTCTTGCGTTCCAAATAGTCTGTGCTGAGCCGCACCTCAATGCCGTCCAGCAGGTTGGCCACCATTTTGGTGTAGCCGCCCACCGGGATGCCCTGATACAGCGCGTTGAAGTAGTTGTTATCAAAGGTCAGGCGCACAGGTAGGCGCTTGATGATAAACGCAGGCAGCTCCTTGCAATCGCGGCCCCACTGCTTTTCCGTATAGCCCTTGATGAGCTTTTCGTAGATATCCCGGCCCACCAGCGAGATGGCCTGTTCTTCCAGATTCTGCGGTTCGCCGGTGATTTCTTTGCGCTGCTCCTCGATTTTGGCAGCCGCTTCTTCCGGCGTCACCACACCCCACATCTTATTGAAGGTGTACATATTGAACGGCAGGGAGTACAGCTCACCCTTATAATTCGCCACCGGGCTGTTGGTGAAACGGTTGAACTCCGCAAACTGCGTGATATACTGCCACACTTTTTTATTGTTGGTGTGGAAAATGTGGGCGCCATACTTGTGCACATTGATGCCCTCGATGTTTTCCGTGTAGACGTTGCCCGCAATGTTGGGGCGCTTGTCCACCACCAAAACAGACTTGCCGTGGGCTTTTGCCTCGTGGGCAAAGATGGCTCCGTATAAGCCGGAACCGACAACTAGGTAATCGTATTTCATTGTTTTTTCCTCGTTACTGTCTCTTTCTAAAAATAACAAGCTTACTGGCTACATAGTTCAGGATAATCACCAAAACGTTTGCAGCAGCTTTTATCACGACATCATTCAGGTGCAGCATATCTACAAAAATAAACATCGCTGCCCAATCCACAACGCCCGTCGCCAAACGGCAGGCGAAAAAAGATACCATTTCTTTTCCGATTTCGGCGGGCGTTTTTGCTTCGCTGTGAAAGACCCATTTTCGGTTTGTTACATAAGCAAACAAAACTGCTGCAACCCAAGCCAAAACAGTGCTCATCATGACCGAAAGTCCCATCGGGTGAGCCGTCAGCCAGTATACGGCGATGTTTACAGCCGTTGTAAGTACGCCAAAAATAGCATAAGGGAGGATGTCCTTGTACTTATGAAAAAGATATTTTACCCGATTTTTCATGCGGACGCCTTACCTCAAATATTATTTTTTCATTTCTTCGGTACGCTCGCTGATAATATACCGCGGACGGTGTTTCACTTCCAAATAGATTTTCCCGATATATTCACCAATAACACCGAGGCAAATCAGCTGCACACCCGAAACAAAACAAATAATGCTAGTCATAGAGGCCCAGCCAGAAACAGCGTGTCCAATCAATGCCTGTACGATTGCCCAAATCACACCAATAAAGCTTACAAAGGCAACCACTCCGCCAAAGCCTGTAATAAACCGAATTGGCTTAACAGATAGACTTGTAATACCGTCGAAGGCTAATGCCAGCATCTTGGAAAGCGGATAGTGGCTTTCACCTGCAATACGTTCATGGCGCTCATACGTGACAGTTGTGGACTTGAAGCCAACCAAAGGAACCATCCCGCGTAAGAACAAATTAACCTCTTTGAAGTTGGCAAATTCGTGAAGCACACGCGCACTCATCAGGCGATAGTCTGCATGGTTGAATACCACTTCGGCCCCCATTGCATTCAAAAGCTTGTAAAAACTTTCTGCGGTGAAACGTTTGAAGAACGTATCCGTATCACGTTTACTGCGTACGCCGTAGACCACATCGCAGCCATCCAGATAAGCGTCTACCATGCCATCCATAGCGTTGATATCATCTTGGCCATCACAATCGATGGAAATGGTGACATCACAACGGTCTTTTGCTTCCATCAGTCCCGCTAGAACGGCGTTTTGGTGTCCACGATTTCTGCTTTGCGCAATTCCCTGATAATGATTGTCCTGCTTTGAAAGGTTGCAAATAATACTCCATGTATTATCCTTGCTACCGTCATTTACAAATAGAATGCGGCTTTTATCATCAATTTTATTAGAGGATACCAGTTGTTTCAACTTTTCCAGAAATAATGGAGCCGTTTTAGGAAGAACTTCCTGTTCATTGTAGCAGGGGATAATGATATATAAAATTGGGTTAGTCATATATACACACTCTTTTCTTATTTTCCGATGAATTCTGTTTTTTCCTGCCAACCAGAATTTGCGACATAATCATAGTATGTTGCCGTATCCTGTTTGAGTAAATAGCTATATTTGGTGCCATATATTCCACAGAAAAATAGAGCGACGAGTGCTGCCGCAGCAAAACGCAACGGAGCATTTCTTATTAGTTTGCTCAATTTCCTCGGTATAGTAGTGATCGTTATGGGGTTATCTGTCAATTTGGAAATCAACAAACTATATCCCCGGATGGAATGCGGCAGTAAGGCAACAAAAAACATTAGGCCATATCGTGCTTTTGTTTCCCAAAACAGATAGAAAATAAATCCTCCAACGAAGACCATCGGTAAAATCAAATGCTCTAGATTACCCATTTTTGCAAACAGCATATCTAAAAGTGCCCCAAAGTATAGAACAAAGCAAAAAGCATTCAAGTAAATACCAATGTAGTATTGACCATGGTAAGACAATATGAAACGAACCCATACAGGAGTATAAACGTATGAACCATTTCGTATCGTTCCAAAACACTGAAATGATGGATTAGCCCAAGTGGATAAAATCTTTTTGGAAAAAAATTCCACCGCATAAGATGGATTTTGAATAAAAGCTCTTATCGACTCAACAATATTGCTTTTTACAACCAATGAATGTAATGCAACATCTCCGCCACACTCGTAGTAACTATTAACCGTATAACTATTCCACCATCCAGGTGCTAAGTCGCCATCCTGCAATCCCATTGCAACCCAGGCCGTTGCGGGAATATGCTGGTTAGGAGTACATCCCGTCAGCCATGAAATGATAAGTTTTATTCCGACAGATTGCAATAGAAAGGCGGCGATTAGTACCACTATTAGCTTCAGTGCGTTCCGAGGCGTATAAAATAGTTCAATGCTCGCTGTAAAAAGAAGAGCCAAAAAATAAATCTCCATATTGCTTTTGAACAGTATTCCAAAGGCAATACAAATGCCACATTTTATGGCATCATCGAATGTACTCTTCTGAAAATAGCGTAGCTCGTATTTCACAGCGGTTAATGCCATTGCAACGCCAATCATATTCCCGTATACCATAATGGAATAGATTGGGAAGGGAATGTACAAGATTCCGACCCCAATTACCACTAGTTGTCCAATACGTCCGACTCCAAGTAGCGCAGTAATTTCAGATAATTCTTTGAATACAATTGTAATTGCAAAAGCAATAAAAATTTGAAGGATTAGATAATTCTGCGCGCCAAACACTAGTGCGATAATATACGATACAATAAACAGCCCCCACTGATTTGGATACTGATCCATATAGGCCATCGATTGGAAATCCGAAAAATCACCACGAATTGCTCGTGAAGTTATGTCCTGCACGGCCCATTCGTCAACACCCGGAACAAATTGAGTACTGAGTATCCATACGGTACATCCTGCAAAAATTGTTGTCAAAAGAACAAAACGGATTTGAATGAAGGAAGTATCATCCTGTACTTTCTTGGTTAGTCTTTCGTAGGATTTGCTCTCCTTAAATTTTATGAGTATGGCACAGACAAAAATTATCAGGAGAATTTGTTTCTTAACGGAATCGTCTACATATGCAGTATGCTCCCAGTTAATAAAGCAAGCTGTTGAGGAAGCATTATACGCACACAAAAGCGCTAGAATTGCCACCGCAAAGAAAAGAATGACCGTTTTGTATGTTTTTCTTATAACCTTCGAAATCATCTGTAGTTTTTCCTCCACCAACGGAACGTTCCTCATTAGTCCAAGTACTTCCTCCAAAAATCTTCCGTTTGCAGCCGACCAGCTTCTTCCCCAAATTTGTGGAATGCCTCATCAAACTCCCGATTGATTTTGTAGGCTTCTTTGAAGAGCAGCCACAAATAATGAAGCGTTTCTTTCGTGTCTTTCTCCGTGATAAAGGCTTTCTGGTTTGTAACGTCATACTGCATCACACGCTTTGCACGGTAGAAATTGATGGGACGGCAGAGAAAACATACGTCCTTTCTCACAGGAGTTTCGACAACTGCTCAATAGCGTGCTTTTCATCATTTCTATGGCTTCTACTCGAAGTTGTCAAACGTCTTGCCACTCGGAATGCACCGAGTTCCAGCGCCAGATAAATCATCTTCTCTTTTCTGGATAGCGCTCTCCTGAAAATGTAACATGACTCTGCAAATCCAAAATTCGAATTCAGGTCAGACTTCGTTTTCTTACAGTATTCTCTTGCGAATTCTGGCCGGATTTTCTTTAACGCCCACAAGTGAGTTTTAAATTTTGTAATTTGGAGATAATCCAACTGATTTCTATCGGAACACTTTCTAGAAAAAGCATCCAAATACTCAAAAATCCGAAAGTGAACATACAGTCGCTCATCATCCGCTGCCACATCTTGTCCCGGACGCTGCATCCTGTAATAGTAAAGGTATTCAGGAATTGCAACCACAGAACGAGCTTCTTCTAATGTTTCGACTTTGAATGGAAGGTCATCAAATCGTGGAAGATCTAAATAAAAATGAATTTTACTGCGCTGAATCAAATCTTTCGAATAGATTCCTCGCCATATCGCTACACGTTGATTTGCAATTAGCTCATTGATTTTTACGGGGTCTTCAGTTCCTTCGTTATAGGGCCATCCTAAAGGGTCTTCTACTTCCATTGTTTCACCAGTGGATTCGTATAATTCGTTATAACCGCAATAGCTGATCTCGTAGCTACCTGTAACTGCACGAGTTAATAATTTTCGAAACATAGAAGGATCGATATAATCATCTGGATCGATAAATCCGATATAATGTCCTTTCGCGTGTTCCAGCCCATATTGACGAGCAGAAGCACAACCACCATTTTGCTTGCGGAGGAGTTTGATTCGCGGGTCCGCTTTTGCGTATTGCTCTACAATTTCAGAGCAATTATCAGGTGACCCATCATCCACAAAAATATATTCGATATATTCTGCTTTCCATGCTGTGGTAGTTTCTATGCATTTGGGCAAATATTTTGCAACATTATACATCGGGAAAATAACGCTTAACTCAATATTATCACCGGTTGGTTTCTCCCAATGCAAAACTTCATTGCGTTTCTTATAAGATAAAATATGAATTTCATCCGATACTTTACGGTATTTTTCCCAAATTGTAAACGCATTCATTTGGTCTTTGCATAATGAACCAATCAAAAATTTGGGTGCCATCGCAACATAGGGCAAGATTTCTTCATTTTTTGACAGCGAGTCAAATACTAAAGCAAACTCTGTGGACGATGGTGAATAATTCAACAATTCTTCACGATTTATTAAGCAAATTTCTTTTGGAAGGGTACCTGGCTCTTCGTAATGTGCTACTTCAAGAAAATTAGAAAGATTCTTTTTTTGCTCTTTTGTAGAAGTAAAAATCAAAAGTTTCTTCAATGGTTGAAGTCTACAAATATCTGCAACAAGGTCTGTTTTGCTTTCGGTGCCGCAAAGCAATATAACTTCTTTAATTTCTGGATGTGTGGATATATACCATGCGATTTGATTCATACTGTTTTGTCCTCACTTTCTAAGCAAGCGCCGCCGCACTTTTTTGCATACATCGACAAGATGGTAATTTCCAAATACCTGATATCCGATTGGCTTACGGAGCAAACTTAGCATCATCCATAATCCATGGTGCTGCTGCCCAAACATTTCTTTATAGGTACGTACATATTTCGAAGGAATTGCACAGCACAATTTACGTGCCTGCGGAATCATCTTCTTCATGACTTCTGGTTTCGAAACATCAAATGCCCAGCGAGTAAAAGACATCATCATATCAATGATGTAGGAGACTTCGTCCTTTCGCCAGTTGTTTTCTAATGCATACGTAAGCGTTTTGGCGAAAACTTTTATCGTATCCAATCTTGATTCGTCTGAAAGAGATGTTATCTGGTTACCAGAACTTACTCGGTATACAAATCCACAGTTTGGTACTGCAATGCAATTACGTGCCCAGTAAAACAAATAAAAATGCGGGAAGACGTCTTCCCATTTTACACCTACGGGGAATTCGAAGTTGTGGTTCTTCAGAAAGGCGCTCCTCCACACAGAACGACAAATATTAGCCTCCAAAGAATACATTTCAGGATGTTCTCTCGGAGTACAAATATGATTTTGTGCAAAGATGTGTTCAAGAATAGGTTTATCCATCCACTCCGTGAATTGCATTGTAGCCATGCTATACACAGTCGGAGTCATAAAAATAATATCTGGCTGCTCGGTTTCTCTCATAAGAGCTTCATGGAGTCGTTCTGCGGTGCGAGGCATCCACCAGTCATCACTATCTAAGAATGCAATAAAATCAGTTGTCACCAACTTCATTCCACTGTTACGAGCAGCACCAGGTCCTTTGTTTTCTTGATAAAAATATGTAAATTGCTCAGGATAATCATGTGCATACTTTTTGGCAACCACGGCACTATTATCTTTTGAACCATCATCTACTACAATTACTTTGAAGTCTGAGTATGATTGATTCAATAGGCTGTGGAGGCACTGCTCAATATATGCTTCCACATTATACATGGGGACAATGACTGTTAAAAAAGGTGATTTCACTTTTATATTCCTCCTATTACTCCATCGAAATTCCGCGCTGATCAAGCTTTCGCATACGCGTCGCAGACTTCTTTGGTATCCCCCACCATTTGCACGGTACCGTGCTCCAGCCAGACGACCTTCGAGCACATCTCGCGGATCTGTTCCAGATTGTGCGAGACGAACAGCACGGTCGTGCCGCCGCTCATGAGTTCCATCATCCGCTTGCGGCTCTTCTCCTGAAAGTTTGCGTCGCCCACCGAAAGGATCTCGTCTACGATCAGAATTTCCGGCTGTACCTCTGCCGCAACGGAGAAAGCCAGACGGGCCAACATACCGGACGAATAATTTCGGATGGGCATTTCGATGAAGTCGCCCAGTTCGGAGAACTCTACAATCTCATCGTACTTTGCTTTCAGGAATTCCTCACTGTAGCCTAGGATCGCACCGTTCAGATAGATGTTTTCCCGGCCGGTGAGGTCAAAATCGAAGCCGGAACCAAGCTCCAGCATGGGGACGATATTGCCGTGGGTCGTGACCTTACCTTTTGTCGGCTCCAGAATGCCGGAGATCACCTTCAGCATGGTACTTTTGCCCGCGCCGTTGTGGCCGATAAGGCCAACAGTCTCGCCTTTTTTCACAGTAAAGGAAACATGGTTCAACGCGGTGAAGTCCTGAAATGCCAGCTTACCGCGAAGGGCGGTGGTCACAAATTCCTTCAATGACAGGATGCGGTCTGTATTCATATGGAAGCGCATCGTTACGTCATTTACTTCGATCATCGTTTTGCTCATAACGTTCCGCCTCCTTTACAAAAACAGTACAAACTTGTTCTGGGTTTTTTTGAATACCAGCGCACCTATCAGCAGCGCGGCCAGTGCCATCAGTAGACACTGCACATAGACCACCGGGTCCGGCGAAACACCGCCCAAAATACAGGTGCGCTCCGCTTTGATGATGTGGTACAGCGGGTTGATCTGCAGAACGAACTTGAACTGATCCGGAAGAATCGTCTCTGGGTAAAACAGCGGTGTTGCGTACATCCAGATCATGCTGATGACATTCCAAAGGAATTGCACATCCCGGAAGAAGACCATCGCCGCCGAGAGCAGCAAAACCACACCCAGTGTGAAAAGAATCAGACAGACCAGAAAATAGAGCGCCAGTAACGCCGCTTTACGGAAATGAACGCCCGTAAACATTGAAACAATGATCAGCGGGATCAGAGAGATCGCCAAATTGACCACCGAGGACATCACGCGCGTAAGCGGATAGATATACTTCGGCATATAGACTTTGGTAATCAGGCCGGAGTTGCCAATGATCGACATCAGGCCCATGCCACAGGCTTCGTTGAAGAAGTTGAACGAAACGATACCAACGAGCAGATAAGCCGGGTAGTATTCAATGTCCGACTTGAAGATGGTCGAAAAGATGAAATACTGCACTATCATCGTCAAAAGCGGGTTTAAAAAGCTCCAGAACACGCCCAGTACAGAGCGCTTATATTTGGTTTTGAAATCGCGGGAGACAAGTTGTTTAATGAGAAAGCGATATTTTTTCACTGCGAGTATTGCGTCGGCCAGAATATCCTGTCTGCCGCGCTGGTAGCGATTCCATGCAAATACCAGCACTGCCAGCAATACCGCGCCAACAATACTCACCAGCTGCCAATAATGCAGTCCCGCGCGGATATAATCGGTACCCGCCGTGCTGAAACACAAGAGACCGGTCGTTTGCTCTCCGTTCAGCCAAAGACCACCGGTTGAAGGATTTTCTGCATCCATCAGAGGGGAGACCGCCTCACCGGGAGCGGAATCGGCTGTAATATGAAGTGCCAGCTCAACACCCGGCAAGCCCTCTATAGGCTGCTGCGCATAAATGGTTGTTGTGCCGCCCTCTTGGATATCCACCGCAGCAAATTGGCCGCTCATAAGAACTTCTCCAGTATCGGTTCGTAGAAGCTCGACGGTAACAGTGCCCGCATTGGCGCGGTAATAAGTTCCCCACAGCACGGAAACGGAATCCAGACGCTGTACGCCAGTCATAAAGTACTGCGTCACATCGCTACCCTGATACAGCTCCACCGTTCCCGCAGTCGCTGCTGGCATTTCCTGCTCTCCTCGCGACTCCCGATAAATCAGTTGATCGCCTGTCAGAAAGTAAAACAGCACAACGAATGCACAGTAAAACGCAAAGATTCCGATCAGCACACGCTTCAAAAATCGGGGGTTTTCTTGCATCTCTTTCAATTTCTTCGTCTTTATATATTCTCTGTTTTGCATGAATTTGTTCTCTCACTCTCTTATAGTTGATTCCGCATCATTTCGTGTTCCCGCAACGTATTCCACCTTTGGGGCAAAGCCAACCCCGCTTATCATCCCTTGGAACAACACACCGAGGCGTTTCAATCGATGGTCTTTTGCGGAAAGCAAAATCTGTGTTCCGTGCTTTCCGCAACGTGCTAGATAATAGCAGATGCCTTTTATGCCTTCCTGTCGGTAGGTATAGTTTTCATTCCGGTATGCGTACCAATATCGGTTGATACGCTCAATATCATCCAATGCCAGATTGCTGCCGTTATTGTTTTTCATGGCATGAATCACTTGGCTCTGCCCAACGATATAACAAGGATAATTTCTTCGTACAGCGATTCGCCGGGTGTACTCGATGTCATCTCCCCAGATGAAATATTCGGCAATTGGTAGACCAACTTCACGAACCGTTTCACTTTTTAGGAACAGCGAGACAAATGTTGCCTGTTCCGCTTGCAGAACTCCATCGCGCAGTAATTCGATGTGTTCGTAAAAGCTTTTTTTCACCTTCGGACGATTCATTCGGCATTCACGGCCATCCGTCCATAGGGCAACACTGCTCATCCATCCATACACTCCCTTCAAAAGAGAGTCTGCACTCAAAAGCTTCTCTAAGGCATCCGTTTTGGGAAAGCAATCGTCATCCATGACCCACAGATAGTCATAATTTGCCTCTACCGCCCAGCGCATACCATAATGGAATCCGCCGGCACCGCCAAGGTTGCTCCCCGTATTATGAAAAAAAATATCTGTCTGTGATTCAAGCCACTGGGCCGTTTCATCGGTACTGGCATTATCCACGACTAAAATATCGCACGGTACGGTCTGTTTATGCAGTGAATTCACACACCTCTTTAGGAATTCCAGCCGGTTGTAAGTAACAACCACTGCCGCGACACGATTTTTTAGGTTATCTTGCAACATCCCACACAATTCCTATCTTCTCTAATTTTGCAACTCTCTCCGGAGTCATGACACAATTGCCGCTTTTCCTTCCCGCATTTTTCTGCCGGGCCAGCCACCGACCAAGCCGATAGCCATCCACCGTGCAATAAGCATACGGAATGTTCAGATTTCCGTTCTGTTGGTAGTATTCTTCTGCCCGTCGATAGGCATTTTGCCACTGAGTCTCCTGAGTGCCGCCCCAGTCCATCCCAATTGCAGTAAGTCGGTCGATTTGTTCAGCAGTCAACCTTTTGGATTTATTTGCGCCCGTTTTGGCTTTTCTCTGACTTGCAACCCACATCCCCAACAGGAAGCCGTCTTCACAGCGGTAGGAACTTGGGATATCCAGATTTCCTTTTTTATCAAAATACCGCTTCGCTTGTGCATATCGCTGCTCCCATCTGGAATTAACTGTGTCCCACACCATGCCAATTTCATTCAGTTTCGCAACGCGTTCCGCAGAAAGTCGGCCATGCTTCTTTCGGCTGCGCTGGTATGCGATCCACTTTCCTAGATCTATACCACCGATTTGAAAGCTATCCGGCACAAGCAGATTCCCATTGGCCTCGTAATATTCCTTTGCCAATTTCCAAGTCTCGTTCCATGCGCTGTCCAGAACACTGCCCCATTCCATTCCAATGGCATTCAACGCATTCACTTGTTCATCGGTAAGGTTTCCTCTGGCTTTTCCGTTGAAAACAGCCCGCTGGGTCTGTATCCAAACACCAAGCTGCATTCCGCTTTCCGTAACATACCGTCTTGGAACCGCCAGATTTCCATGAGAAGAAAAATAGGCACACGCTTCCGCATACCACGTATCCCATGTATTATTCAAGGTGTTTTCCAGTTCTTGAACCAGCCGGACGCTATCCTCCACCTGTTCCTCAATCGGAAATTTGTCTACGCGGACCAGATTTTCTTTGCCCGCACTGCGCAATTTCTGAACGGCAGCAGCCATTTCCGCTCGAATCGTGCCAACACTGGACAAGCCGTCAAAATTGTTGACAATATCTAAGATAAGCGGCTGTTTTCCATTGCCGGTGGTCAACGCTCTGCCGATCTGCTGTTTGTAGAGAATCGGCGAAGAGGTCACGCGAAACAAAATCACGCCGTCAATATCAGCCACATGAACGCCCTCGTTCAACCGGTTGATGCACAGCAAAAGTCTCAAATGATTCCTTTGGTCTTTCAGGAATTCTTCGTACTCCGCTTCCGTTTCCCGTTCACCTGCGTAGAGGCAATAGATCTGCGGGCTATCATCAATGCCACGCAGCCACTGCGGAAGCTGTGCTCTGATTTTTTGCATCTGTGCCCAATCCGTGCAGAACAAGATGTATTTCCCGTTCCTTTTCAGATAGCGTGAAAAAATTTTCTCCAGTCCATCCGCTTGCCAAAGAGCCCTGCGCAGTGCATTCAATTGACGCTGACTGATATCTTTCGCGCCATTAGGCACCTGCCAATTGATCCGCTTCTGGTAACGGTGCAGCTCCTGCTGGTACTGAAACATTGTTGTCACATATTGCGGTGCTGGCAGGATTCCGCGGACAATTGCTTCTCCCAAGGTCATTTCACTGGCAACACAAAGCTTTCCCTTGACGGTAAAAAGTTCTTCTGCCATGTTTCGGCAGTTGTCCAGATACCGAATCGGCGTTGCGGACAGTCCCAGAACTTTTGCACGGGGGTAGTTTTTCAGCAGCCGTTCTACACCAGTTCCCCAGCAGTACGCCCCACACCGATGGAATTCGTCCAGAATGATATATTCCGAGCAGAGCAGATTCAGCTCTTCTTCGTTCATCCGAATCAGCCGGGTATAGGTCATATGAACGACATTGTTGAAATTGCCGCTGACATTCCGCCGCTGGCTTTCAAAGATATAATCATTCGGGGACAACCACAAGAATTGCGCATCGGGATGCTCTTCAATCAGCTTGAACGCGATAAAGCTTTTCCCTGTGCCGGTAGGGTGAATGACCGCAGCGCAGCCATAGGTCTTCAGCATTTTATCAGCCTCTTGATATGCTATTTGGTTATGCTCATATAACTCCACAGTCAGAGCTCTCCCTTTTTCATTTGCGACATAATCAACATTATGTCATTCTCTGCCGATTGTTAGAACATCATCTGGTATTTTACCACATTGAACCATAAAACACAACTGCAATGCCAATAAAAATCAGAAGTCGTACTTGATTCTTTCTGTATTATTGCATTACAAATCAGCCTTTCCGCGATGATTTGAAGCGCAGGAGGGCTTGGTTTCTATACTCATTTAGGATGGCAACTGCCATCCTTTTTTTCATTTGCGACATAATGTTGATTATGTTTTATGTTGATTATGTTTTGAAATATCATAGAGAAATACCGCAGATATTATCCAATCTAACACACCAGCCCAAGGCTTTCTATTTTTCGACGGTGCTCGACCCCGGTAGTCATAATATAAATTCTGGTTGTGTTAATATTGCTGTGTCCCAAAATATCTGCCAATTTAGCAATATCTTTTTTGATATCATAAAATGTTCTCGCGAACAGTTTGCGCAGATTGTGAGGAAAAACCTTGCTTGGATTTACGCCAGCCCTTTTGCAAAGAGCTTTCATCTGTGCCCATATCGTTCCTCGATTGAGCGGTTTTCTTCGAATGATTCAACTTTTTGCAGCCATCCTATCGCGGCTTCTTCATCAAGATGAGGTTTTGAGCAGCGTATTCAAAAGCTTTTTGATACACGTTCATCCTGAAATGATAAAAGACCCGACGGCATAATGAACTGCACCCTATTTGTTAGACAGTATGGTATACTGTTTAGGAAATGGGGTGTTTTTGTATGCCAA
>ENA-OPWH01000123-OPWH01000123.1-human-gut-metagenome-genome-assembly--contig:-NODE-123-length-71476-cov-3.551210_pt1 | contig 71476 bp, 73 predicted proteins | sample MGYA00241506_ERZ502004 | MGnify/ENA primary metagenome ERZ502004 (study PRJEB25962, sample SAMEA2043049) | human gut metagenome | biome: human gut; feature: human-associated habitat; material: faeces... | reverse complement strand
GTTGGGCGTGCCCCTGCGAAGATAGCAAGCTGCTGGGTTTTTTTATGCCTTTCTTTGAAGGGCTTTTTTAATATATATGAAACATTTTTCAATTTATTTACATTATTTACATGAAAATACTTGAAAAGAACTGAAACATCGTTTATGATTAGACCATCAAAACCGATGAAGCGGAGATCAAACGAAAACATGTGCTTAAAGAGAGCTTAGGATGGTGGAATCTAAGTAGTAACAAGTTCGCAAATGGACCGCTGAGGGCGTAGTCAAAGGTTATGCTGAGTACTCTACGACGTGTGATTAACGTAATCAATCAAGAATATGTTTGTATTCTATAAGTGTACAGGGATTCCTGTAAATTAAGGTGGCACCGCGGGTTATTACTCGTCCTTGATAGTTTTGTACTAGAAGGACGAGTTTTTTTGTCCTTGGGAGGGCTACTATGTTTCCTAATTATGAAACGGTATTGAAATATTGTAATCAATATAAACGAGTTCCTGTTGCCATGGAATTATATGCAGATCAATTCACGCCAATCGAAGTGCTGCGCATTCTGCGACAGGCTAGTAATCATTGTTATTTACTAGAAAGTGCCAGTCAGGATGAACAATGGGGCCGTTATTCCTTTTTGGGATACAATCCTACTTACGAAATTACTTGTTTTAATCATTTGTTGAAGATTAAAAATGTTCAGACTAATCTTGTAGAAGAAAAAGAAGTAGGGCATCCGAAAGACGAAATTCGTAAAATTCTAAAAAAATATAATTCTCCAACGATTGAAGGTTTACCACCTTTTACCGGCGGATTGGTTGGGTATTTCGCTTATGACTACATTAAATACAGTGAACCAAAACTTCAATTGAATCATAACACGGAATTTAATGATTTGGATTTAATGTTATTTGACTCGGTTATATGTTTTGATCATTATCGCCAGAAAATCATTCTCATTACTGGTTGTTTCACGGATGATGTGGAAACTTCCTATTCTGAAGCAAACGCTCGTTTATTAGAAATGAAAGCATTGTTGCAAACAGGTAAGAAAAAAGTCTTTGAACCGATTCGTCTTACAAGTCCTTTAAAAGAAGAGATGGATATAAAACAATTTACTTCAATTGTGAATCAAGCGAAACATTATATTCATGAAGGGGATATTTTCCAGGTTGTTCTATCTAATCCTTTCCGGGCACAAGCTTCTGGATCGCTCTTTGATACTTATCGGGTTTTACGTGCTAGCAATCCGAGTCCTTATATGTTCTATTTCTCTAGCGACGATATCGAGATGACAGGAGCTAGCCCAGAAACTTTGACAAAGCTCAATCAGAAAAAGCTCTTTACCTTTCCTTTAGCTGGAACGAGTCCTCGAGGCAAGACAAAAGCAGACGATGAGCTTTTGGAAAAGAACTTGTTAGCCGATCCAAAAGAGCGAGCGGAACATAATATGTTAGTAGATTTAGGCCGTAACGATATTGGTAAGATATCTGAAATTGGTTCCGTTCAAGTTGAAAAATATATGGGAATTGAACGATTTTCGCAAGTAATGCACATTGGTTCTACTGTAACCGGAACGCTTAAATCGGAATATGATGCAATGGATGCCGTTGATGCGATTCTTCCTGCAGGCACCCTATCTGGTGCTCCAAAGTTTCGGGCTTGTCAGATTATTGAAGAACTCGAAAAGAGTCAACGTGGTATTTATGGTGGAGCCATTGGCTATGTAGATTTTACCGGTAACTTAGATACATGTATTGCGATACGTCTGGTTTATAAGAAAAACGATGCAATTTGTATCCGCTCTGGGGCTGGTATTGTTTCTGACAGTCAGGCCGAGAAAGAATGGCAAGAGTTTCATCATAAAGCACGTGCCGTTATTCAAGCTATAAAACAAGCACAGGAGGGATTGGAATGATATTGTTAATAGATAATTATGACAGCTTTTCCTACAATGTCTTTCAATTAATTGGATCCGTAGAAAAAGATATTCGTGTAATGCGTAACGATGCCCTTAGCATTTCGGATATTCAAGATATGCAACCGGATGCCATTGTTTTAAGTCCAGGACCCAAACGTCCAGAAGATGCAGGTATCTGTATGGATGTGATTCGAAACTTTTATACAAGTATTCCTATTCTAGGAATTTGTCTGGGTCATCAAGCTATTTGTGAAAGTTTTGGGGCAACTGTTACCTATGCCAAAACCTTAATGCATGGCAAACAAGAGCAAATGATTCTTGATAAAAAAGATCCTATATTTGCCGGACTCAGAGATTTTCCGGCTGCCCGATATCATAGTTTATCAGTACGTGAAAACACTTTACCCGATTGTTTAGAAAAACTTGCCCATAGTTCGGATGGTGAAATCATGGCCATTCGCCACAAATACTATCCGGTCTATGGCTTTCAATTCCATCCCGAAAGTGTAATGACCCCTTGTGGAAAACAATTAATCCAAAATTTTAAAACGATTATAGAAGGAGAAAACAATCATGATTAAAGAAGCTATCGCAAAAATTGTTCGAAGAGAAGATTTAACATTCGATGAAGCCTATACTGTAATGAATGAAATCATGTCAGGGCAAACAACCCAAGTACAAAATGCAGCTTTTCTGGCTGCTTTATCAACCAAGAGTACCCATATGGAAACCATTGATGAAATCAGTGGATGCGTTACCGCAATGCGAGAAAAAGCTACACCTTTTCAACGTGGTGATATGGATATTTTAGAAATTGTAGGTACCGGTGGAGATGGGGCCCATAGCTTTAATATTTCAACAACCAGTGCTTTATTACTGGCTAGTGGTGGCGTAAAAGTAGCAAAACATGGAAATCGTGCTGCTTCTAGTTTGAGTGGAACGGCCGATTGCCTGGAAGCCTTAGGCGTGAATATTCAACAAGATCCCGCAAAAGCAAAAGCGTGTTTAGACAAAGCCAATATCTGTTTCTTCTTTGCCCAAAAATACCATAGTTCGATGAAGTATGTAGGGGCCATTCGAAAAGAACTTGGCTTTCGAACCGTCTTTAATATTCTTGGTCCATTAACCAATCCAAGTAAACCAAATTATTTTATCCTAGGTGTTTATGATGCCTATTTAGTAGAACCGATTGCCAAGGTATTAACCAAACTTGGCGTGAAACGTGGCTTTGTGGTCTATGGACAAGATAAACTGGATGAAGTCAGTATTTCGGCTCCAACAACAATTTGTGAAATCAAAGATGGCTTCTATCGGACCAATGTCATTACCCCAGAACAATTCGGTTTAAAACGGGCAACGAAAGGTGAAATCGTTGGTGGTACACCAGCCGAAAATGCCGAAATCACTAAAGGCATTCTAGCCGGAGAAATCACTGGTGCCAAACGCGACATCGTACTTTTAAATGCAGGGTTAGGCTTCTATATCACAGGGAAAACCGAAACGATGGAAGATGGGGTAAAAATGGCACAATCTTTAATCGAAGCGAAAGCTGGCTTAGATACCTTACAGAAATTTATTGAGGTATCCAATGCCTAATATTTTAGAAACCATTGCTCAAGCAACCAGAGATCGAGTTCAAAAAGAAAAAGAATGTGTTTCCTTGGAAACCATGAAAGCCCAAGCTTATGCGCTAGAAAAACTAGATTTTCCATTTGAGAAAGCTTTGCGAAAGGATGGTGTTTCCTTTATCTGTGAGTGTAAGCAGGCAAGTCCCTCTAAAGGCCAGATTGTCAATGATTTCCCTTATTTAGAAATTGCCCAAGCCTATCAAAAAGCAGGAGCTTCCGCTATTTCTGTTTTGACCGAACCCCAATGGTTTAAAGGAAAACTTAGCTATTTAAAGGAAATCAGTGAAGCTGTTTCCATTCCTTGTTTACGCAAAGATTTTACCATTGATCCCTATATGGTCTATCAAGCTAGAGTTAATGGTGCCAGTGCTGTTCTATTCATTATCTCTTTATTAGAAAAAGAACAGTTGAAAGAATACATAGAAATAAGTGAATCACTCGGTATGAGTGCTCTAGTGGAGTGCCATGATCAAAAAGAAGTAGAAATTGCCAAAAGCGTAAATGCCAAAATCATTGGCGTAAATAATCGCAACTTAAAAAACTTTGATGTTGATTCTTGTAACTGCTTGCGCCTACGTGAAGCAGTAGGCAGCGATTGTTTATTTGTTGCTGAAAGTGGGGTAAAGAATCATCAAGATGTGCTTGCCTTAGAAAAGGCAAAGGTTGATGCGATATTAATTGGGGAAACGATGATGATAGCCGATGATAAAAGGCAAAAATTGAAAGAGTTAAAATATGGCAAAAATTAAGATATGCGGTTGTCGCAGCGAAGCAGACATAGCGATTGTCAATGAAACCAAACCCGATTATGTAGGTTTTATTCTCAACTATCCCAAAAGCTTTCGCTCAATTTCAATTGATACACTAAAACAATTGAAGCACAAAGTTGATGCATCGATTCAAGTGGTCGGCGTCTTTGTCGATGAGAAAGCGGAAATCGTTCAGCAGTGCTTAGAACAAGGATGGATTGATTATGCTCAGCTTCATGGTCATGAATCCCAACGCTATGTGAAAGAAATCCAGAAGGTAGGAAAAGTGATTCAAGCTTTTCAAATTCGTACACAAGCAGACATGAATTTAGCTATACAAAGCTGTGCAGATTATATTTTACTAGATCAAGGCAAAGGTTCAGGACAAAGCTTTGACTGGTCGTTGTTAGAAAATCTTTCACGTCCATTCTTTCTGGCTGGAGGAATTGATGAAAAAAATATTATCCAAACCCAAAAGTATCATCCCTATGCCTTGGATGTGAGCAGTGCTGTTGAAACCAATCGCTGCAAAGATAAAAAGAAAGTAGAAGAAATTATTCGGAAAGGAAGAACAATATGAGTAAAGGAAGATTTGGTGTTCATGGTGGACAATATATACCTGAAACCTTAATGAATGCCGTTATTGAATTAGAAGAAGCCTACAATCATTATAAAGATGATTCCGATTTTCAAGCAGAGCTACACCAGCTTTTAAATGAATATGCCGGAAGACCATCCCGTTTGTATTATGCCAAACATATGACGGAAGATTTAGGTGGCGCAAAAGTTTATTTAAAACGGGAAGATCTCAACCATACTGGAGCCCATAAGATCAATAATGTCATTGGCCAATGTTTATTAGCAAAACGCATGGGAAAAACACGTGTAATCGCAGAAACTGGGGCGGGGCAACATGGTGTCGCAACCGCTACAATTGCGGCTTTAATGGGCTTAGAGTGTGAAATCTATATGGGAAAAGAAGATACCATTCGTCAAGCGCTTAATGTCTATCGTATGAAGCTGTTAGGTGCCAAAGTGCATGCGGTAAGTAGCGGAACAGGTACTTTAAAAGATGCCGTCAGTGAAGCCTTTCGAAACTGGACAACACGAATTGACGATACGCATTATGTATTAGGTTCAGTTATGGGACCTCATCCTTTCCCAACTATCGTGCGGGATTTCCAAGCCGTTATTTCTAAGGAAATCAAGGAACAGATTTTAGAAAAAGAAGGTCGTTTGCCTGATGTAGTCATGGCTTGTGTAGGCGGTGGATCCAATGCGATTGGAACTTTCTATAACTTTATTGAAGATAAAGATGTCCAATTAATTGGCTGTGAAGCAGCTGGTCGGGGAATTGATACTTTTGAAACAGCCGCAACGATTGCGACCGGAAAACTCGGTATTTTCCATGGTATGAAATCGTATTTCTGCCAAGATCAATATGGTCAGATTGCTCCAGTCTATTCAATTAGTGCAGGATTAGATTATCCTGGGATTGGTCCAGAACATGCGATGCTGCATGATATGGGAAGAGCCCAATATGTACCTGTAACCGATGACGAAGCCGTAGATGCTTTTGAATATCTATCCCGTATGGAAGGTATTATTCCTGCCATTGAAAGTGCCCATGCTCTCGCTTATGCCAAAAAGTTAGTACCAACGATGGATAAGGATCAGATTGTGGTTGTGACCTTATCCGGTCGAGGGGATAAAGATGTAGCAGCTATCGCAAGATATCGTGGGGAGGAAATTTATGAATAAAGGAATCGAAAAAGCCTTTTCTAAAGGGAAAGCATTTATCGCATTTGTGACCAGTGGAGATCCAGACTTAGAAACAACGGAAGAAATTGTCTATGCGATGGATCGCGCTGGCTGTAGTTTGGTTGAATTGGGCATTCCTTTCTCAGATCCAACTGCCGAAGGACCGGTCATTCAAGCAGCCAATGTACGGGCATTATCAAATGGAGTAACTACCGATAAGATTTTTGCGATGGTGAAAAAGATTCGTCAGAAATCCGATATTCCGATGGTTTTTATGACCTATGCCAATGTTGTGTATAGTTATGGTATTGAAAAATTCTGTCAAAAAATGGTGGAAACACAAATGAGTGGTATGATTCTTCCGGATGTGCCATATGAAGAAAAAGCCGAATTTGATGTAGTGTGTAAAAAATATGGGGTAGATCTTATTAGTATGATTGCTCCAACCAGCCATCAGAGAATTCAAATGATTGCCAAAGAAGCCAGTGGTTTTATCTATTGTGTTTCTTCTTTAGGGGTAACTGGGGTACGCTCTACCATCACAACCGATATTGGTGCGATGGTCGATCTTGTTCGCCAAGTCAGTGATGCACCTGTTGCGGTTGGCTTTGGGATTTCTACCCCAGAACAAGCTAAAAAAATGGCCAACCAGTCAGATGGGGCCATTGTGGGAAGTGCAATTGTAAAAATTGTCGAAAAGTATGGCAAGGATGCACCAAAATATGTAGAAGAATATGTTTCTCAGATGGTGCAAGCCTTACAATAAATCAGCATAACTGCTCAGTCCAAAAGCGGATTGAGCTTTTTTTGCGGCATGTTCGATGGCTTTTTCCATTGCTTTTACTGCCATGATACCAACGATATCTGGATCTGCTACAACTGTTGCACTGGACATGGTAAAAATCGTATCACCATCGTTAGAAGTAGCTACTGGATGAATACAGTGGGCATAGGCATTGTGTGAAATAGAAGCCAGTTTATTCATCTGGGCTTTATCGAATTTGGCGTTAGTAAGAATGCAGCCAATCGTTGTATTTTGATGCGGATTGCTCTGACTTTCGATTCCTGCTAATAAGGCTTCAACCGTATCAATCGCTTTGTGCTCATGGTAGTTATAGGCTCCGGCCAGACGCTTGGTAGAATTAGCCTGGTATACATCGCCACAGGCATTGACCGCAACAATGGCACCAACTTGGATTTCACCAACTTGCATGGCGTAACAACCTAATCCCGTTTTCATAGCGGAATCAAAGCCAAAGGCCTTTCCTACACTGGCGCCACAACCTGCTCCAACATTTCCTTCGCTTATCTCTTCTTTTTCACTGGCTAGACAAGCTTGATAGCCCATTGCCTTATCAGGAAAGGCTTTGGGATCGCCAAGACCACAATCAAACAAAGAAGCTTGGCATACAATAGGAATATAGATACCTTTTAAATCAAAGCCAATTTTTCTCTCGCTTAGATATTGCATAACCCCACTGCTTGCTTCAAGACCAAAAGCCGATCCGCCACTAAGAGTTACGGCATGGATTTGTTGGACGGTGTTTTTTGGGTTTAATAAGTCGGTTTCTCTTGTGGCTGGTCCACCACCGCGTACATCAACGCCTGCTACAGCACCATCTTTGGCTAAAATAACGGTACATCCAGTACCTTTTTCTAAATCATGGGCATGGCCAATTTGAAATTGGTGCATGGCTTGAATAGGAATTTCTTTCATTTCTTTTTCTCCTTTAGTTCATATAAATCACTTCGGCGTATTTCATAAAAAGGCATCCGCCAACGCAGTTTTGAAATCTGTCTTAGATCGATTTCCGTTTCACATAGGCCAGGGGATTCATTCATTTCCTGTAGGATTTGCCCATCGGGATTCACAAGCATTGAATGGCCATCGCTTTGATAGGTATGATAGGTATAGCTGGGATTTACACCACATACAAATATTTCGTTTTCTAAAGCCCGAGTCCGCAAGAGGATTTCCCAATGTTTTTTTCGCGAGTGACAATTAAAGGCTGCCGGTAGACAAAGGCATTGGATATCTTCTAAGGCTAAAAGCCGGCTTGGCTCCGGAAAACGAATGTCATAACATAGTAAGACACCCATTTTGACTCCCTTTACCGAAAAGGTCACAAAGGTATTTCCGGGAGTAAAAACTTCTTTTTCGCTATATACTTTCTGACCTTGAAAAGTCATTAAATGCATCTTGGCATAATGCGCAATTTCGCTGCCTTTGTCAAAAATAAAACACATATTATAGATCGTATTTCCTTCTTGATAAGGAATGCTGCCACCAACAACGACTTGTTGGTTTTTTAGGGAAAGCTCTTGAAGGGCTGCAATACTCTGTTCTTGATAGGAAACCGCTTTTTGCATCGCTTCGTTTTCATAAGGACAATTCCACATTTCGGGCAGGATGAGGACATCGGAAGTATTGCTTCCGTTTTCTTTGATCCATTGAATATTCGCAGGGACTTCTGGCTTTACTGGAACTTGTAACATCGCAATTTTCAGCGTTTTTTTACTAGGCACTTGCATGGATTTATTTTACCACGCTTTGTATAATGGTAGACATGAACTTTCAAAGGGAATTATTAAAGTGGTATCAAGACAATAAAAGAGAACTGGCTTTTCGAAAAGAAAAAGATGCGTATAAAATCTGGATTAGTGAAATCATGGCGCAACAGACGCGAATCGAAGCTATGTTGCCTTATTTCGAACGTTTTATGGAAGCTTGTCCAAATATGGAAAGTTTAGCGAAGTGTGAGGAAGAAAAGCTGAACAAGCTCTGGCAAGGCTTAGGTTATTATTCGCGTGCGCGAAATCTAAAAAAGTGTGCGATGCAATGTATGCAGGAATATGCCGGACAATTACCCCGTACCAAAAAAGAACTCGAAAAGCTTCCCGGTATCGGTCCTTATACCGCAGGGGCTATTGCCAGTATTGCTTATAACGAAAGAGTGAGTGCCATTGACGGGAATGTGAATCGGGTATTTAGTCGCTTGTACAATATTCATGATGATCTAAGAAAAAGTGCGGGGAAGAAAAAGATTGCCGAGAAAGTAGAAGCCTCTTTGCCGGATGCTTCATGCATCAGTGACTACAATCAGGCTTTGATGGAACTGGGTGCACTAGTTTGTACAGTAGGAAAACCTAAATGTGCTTGTTGTCCGATACAAGCGTATTGCCAGGCGTATCAATATGCAGATCCTTCTAAATTGCCCGTACAATCAAAGTTGAAACAACGGCGGATCGAAGAAAAGACGATTTATATCTTGGCGCATGCGCATAAAATCTCAATCAAAAAAAGAGTACAGGAAGGTCTTTTACATAATTTATATGGCTTTGATGAACAATTACCAGAAGCCTATTCACTCAAAATTCCTCTATCATCGTATACCCATGTTTTTTCCCATGTGGAATGGCATATGGATGCCTGGTTAGTACGTGTAGACTGGGAAGATGAAACCTTCCATACGATTGATGAAATTAAGCAATTTTATGCGATTCCTTCTGCTTTTATGCCTTTTTTTAAACAAATTGAAGCGATGCATTTGTGATCGTATAAAGTTTGTGTAAAATTATGTGGTTTTTCAAAAACTCGAAAGTTTTATGCTATGATGTATAAGTATGAAACTGTCTTTTGAATAGGAGGGGACTACATGGGATTAATGAGTCTATTTTCGGAAGAAAAAAGAGAAATCAGTTCGTTAGGAAAAGAAGCGGACAAAGTATTAAAACTCGAACCACAAATGCAAGCTTTATCGGATGATGAATTGCGGGCATGTACAGAAAAATATAAAGAACGTTTAAAAAATGGTGAAACGGTAGAGGATATTCTCTATGAAGCTTTCGCAACAGCACGTGAAGCAGCGTATCGTGTTATCAATGAAAAACCTTATCGAGTACAGATTATGGGTGCTTTGGCAATGCATAAAGGTGACATTGCGGAAATGAAAACTGGTGAAGGTAAAACTTTGACAGCTACCATGGCCGTATATGCCAATGCCCTAGCTGGACAAGGTGTTCACGTAATTACCGTCAATGAATACTTAGCTGGACGTGATGCTGCCTGGATGGGTGAAATCTATCGTTTCCTTGGCTTAACGGTTGGTGTTAATAAGCGTGAATTATCACCAAAACAGAAAAAAGAAGCTTATGATTGCGATATCACGTATACGACAAACTCAGAACTAGGTTTTGATTATCTGCGTGACAACATGGTTACCCGTGTGGAAGACCGTGTTATGCGTGGTTTACATATGGCCATTATTGATGAGGTCGACTCGGTATTAATTGATGAAAGCCGTACCCCATTGATTATTTCTGGAGGAAAGAAAAATACCGCAAATCTATATATTCAAGCCGATAAGTTTGTGAAGACTTTAATTGCGCCAGAATATGAAACAGATAGCTTTACACATGAAAAGAAATTAGTCAGTGGAGATTACGACATTGATGAAAAGACGCGTCAGGTAATGTTGAGTGAAGATGGAGTTACCAAAGCTGAGAAGTATTTTAAGATTTCTAACTTATATGATGTGGATCATACCCAATTGGTTCACCATATTAACCAGGCTTTACGTGCTAACTACATCATGACTAAAGAAGTCGAATATGTTGTAAGCGATGAACAAGAAATCGTAATCGTTGACCAGTTTACGGGACGTTTAATGCCAGGTCGTGCGTATAGTGATGGTCTACATCAAGCCATTGAAGCCAAAGAAGGAGTACCAATTAAAGAAGAAACTTCTACTTTAGCTACCATTACTTATCAGAACTTCTTCCGTTTGTATGAAAAATTAGCTGGTATGACAGGTACCGCAAAAACCGAAGAAGAAGAATTCTTGTCTACTTATAACATGCGTGTTGTTTGTATTCCAACCAACCGTCCGATTGCCAGAGAAGATTTACCCGATGAAATCTATGCGCATAAATCGGATAAATTTGAAGCTTTAGTACGTGAAGTAAAAGCTCTTCACCATAAAGGGCAACCGGTTCTAGTTGGTACGATTGCGGTAGAAACTTCAGAATTGATTAGTCAAATGTTGAAAAAAGAAGGCGTTCCGCATAATTTATTGAACGCTAAAAACCATGCCAAAGAAGCGGAAATCGTCGCATTAGCTGGACGTCCTAAATCTGTAACGATTGCGACCAATATGGCTGGTCGTGGTACCGATATCAAGTTAACAGCTGAATCAAGAGAATTAGGTGGTCTTGCGGTTTTAGGTAGTGAACGCCATGAATCACGTCGTATTGATAACCAGTTGCGTGGACGTTCTGGTCGTCAAGGAGATCCTGGATTCTCCCGTTTCTATGTTTCGTTAGAAGATGATTTGATGGTGCGCTTTGGGGGAAATAAACTACAAAAACTTTTTGAAAAAGTTGATGATGAAAAGATTGAATCAAAGGCCGTAACTCGTTCTATCACCATGGCACAAAAACGTGTTGAAGGATATAACTTCGATGCCCGTAAACAATTGTTGGACTATGATGATGTATTACGTCGTCAACGTGAAATCATCTATGAAGAAAGAAATAAAGTTTTAGAGAGCCAGGAAGTTCATGAAATGGTTCATACGATTTTTGAAAATACACTAAATGCGACAGTAGATGCTAATTTAACAGACAAAAAGTCCGTGGATTGCACATCACTTGAAAAATCGCTAGAAATGATGGGACTACAAGATAATCGTGCCGTTCATGCTTCAGAATTAGAAAATAAGAAAGTAGACGAAGTGAAAGCCTATCTTTTAGATAAAGTATGGAAGGGCTATGAAGATGAGATTCATCTTGTCAAAGACCAATTCTATCCTTTTGAAAAGACTGTTGTATTGCGTAATATTGACCGTAACTGGATCCAACATATTGACCAAATGGATAAGTTGCGTGGAGGTATCTATTTACGTAGTTATGCCCAAAATAACCCATTACAACAATATGTAGAAGAAGGCTTCCAAATGTTTGATGAAATGAATGCGCGAATTAACCAGGAAATTACTTTCTTCTTGTTAAAAGTGCGTATTCGTCAGGAGCAAGCGTAATGGAACTCTATGAATTAAAACAAGGATTAACTACTCACCTGGAGAAATTGGAAGCTCTAGGTGAGTCACTTTGACTTAGATCAGAAACAAAAGGAAATTAAAGAATTAGACCAAAAAACTTTAGAAGAAGGCTTTTGGAATGATCAGAAAAAAGCCCAACAAGTCATTCGAAAACGGAATTCTATGCAGACCATTGTGGAGCAATATCAAGCACTTTTACAACAGATGCAGACTTTAGATGAGACAGCGGATGTTTTAAAGGCAGAGATGGATGATGAGCTTTTAATGATGGCAGCAGAAGAGTACGAAGAACTGTTGCCAAAATTTGATGACTTTGAGATTCAAGTTCTTTTATCGCATGAATATGATCAAAATAATGCGATTCTAGAGTTACATCCTGGTGCTGGTGGTACGGAATCTTGCGACTGGGCGAGCATGTTGTATCGGATGTATACCCGTTATGCCGAACGCCATGGTTTTAAAGTAAAAGTTTTAGATTATCTACCAGGAGAAGAAGCCGGCATTAAAAGTGTTACCTTTTTAGTGGAAGGTGATAAAGCTTATGGCTATTTAAAATCGGAAAAAGGGGTTCATCGTTTAGTGCGAATTAGTCCTTTTGATTCCGGTGCGCGTAGACATACTTCTTTTGCCTCTCTTGATGTGATGCCACAATTCAATGATGAAATCGAAATTGATATCAAAGATGAAGATTTGGAATTTGAAACCAAAAGAGCAAGTGGTGCTGGAGGACAGCATATCAACAAAACGGATTCAGCAGTTCGTTTGGTGCATAAACCAACCGGGATTGTTGCAACTTGCCAAAATGGACGTAGTCAACATGAAAACCGGGAAGAAGCTTTACGTGTGTTAAAAGCGCGTTTGTATCAATTGGAAATTGAAAAGCATGAAAAGAAATTAGCTGAAATCAAAGGGGAACAAGTGGCAAACGAATGGGGTAGTCAAATTCGTAACTATGTCATGCATCCTTATAGTTTAGTCAAAGATGTACGTACGGGATATGAAACCAGTCAAGTGCAAGATGTATTGGATGGAAAGCTGGATGAATTTATCTTTGCGTATTTAAAAAGTCAAATAAAATAAAGTAATAGGCACGCATAGTGCCTATTTTACTGCAAAACTATGTGTAGAGGTGATCAATATGAAACACAGAATCTACACATTTTTTTCTTTTTTAAAAAAGCTATTTCGAAACAAAGACAGTAAGCCATTCTATAGTCCGTATTCTAAGGCGGAAAAAGAAGTATTTGATGCTGTTGAAGTTGGCGATTTAGTGTATTGTCAGATGCCATTAAGTGAAGAAAAACTAGCTGGAGTTCCCGAAGGACATAAAGAAAGACCCTATGTCATCGTGGATAAAGATGAACATTTTTTGTATGGATATTATTGTACTTCGCAAGTCCAAAATAATTGGAATGCGATGTATGTCATTTACCCAAATGAAGATCGAATCTGTGATTCTTTTTATAAGAAGACCTATGTTTTATTTAAGGAAATGGTCCGTATTCCCATTGTGAATGTACGATATGTGATGTTCCATTTAGAAAATTATGAAATTTTTCAGATTGCCCGTCGAATTGCTTTGAAAGAAAAAAATACGGAAAAAGAAATTCGCAATTTCAAAGGCATGGATGATGCCTTGATCCCCATTAAAGAAGGCGATATTCTCGTCAAAGATGGCCAGTACTATTATTTGAAAGAGTGGAATAAGAGCTGCAGTACGGTCTATAAGATAAATAAACATGGGGTTTGTTTGAAACGACCAGGAAGAAGTTTCTTTGTGGATGTTTCGGAACAGTACTATATTTCAAATTTAAGCATTCGGGATATTTTCTGGATTTCTAATCCCAATGAAGTCAATATCATTAAACAAGCGGCCCATAATCAGAAACATTTAAAGCCGCAAAAAACAAATAAAATGAAGAACAAACCCATCTATTATCGTAAGACAGGTACGATTCTTAAACAAAAATATAGCGAAGAAGAAGTCATTTACTTATTCAACATAAAGAAGAATTGTTACTGCTATGACATGGAAAGTGATTGCATTGTGACGATTCATTATTCTTCGTTTATTTGGAATGGCATGTTAGAAAAAAATGATACATTGGAATTGTTGACAGAATTGATGGAACACCATACGAGATGGCAACCGCTGTTTCAAAATGCATACAATCGGGTACAGAATCAGACACAGTTAGCTATACCTAACGAAAATGCAGAAAATTTTGAGCATAGTCTTTGTACTTTATAAAAGAACATGGAATACTATACTCGTAAGTTGAAAGAGAAACTTTCAATAGGAGGACATTATTATGAAATACAGATGTTTAATTTGTGGACACATCTATGATGAAGAAAAAGAAGGAGTTAAATTTGCCGACCTTCCAGCTGATTGGAAGTGCCCAACTTGTAAACAACCTAAAGACAAATTCGTACCAGTAGAAGATGAAATGACTTGGGCTGCTGAACACGTAGTTGGTGTTGCCAAAGATGTAGCAGAAGACATTAAAAGTGACTTGCGTGCTAACTTTGAAGGGGAATGCTCAGAAGTTGGTATGTATTTAGCAATGAGTCGTGTTGCTTTCCGTGAAGGATATCCAGAAGTTGGATTATACTATGAAAAAGCTGCTCATGAAGAAGCTGAACATGCTGCAAAATTTGCCGAATTATTAGGGGAAGTTGTAACTGATTCTACAAAACGTAATCTTGAAATGCGTGTAGAAGCAGAAAATGGAGCAACAGCTGGTAAAGTTGATTTAGCTACTCGTGCTAAAAAAGCTAACTTAGATGCAATTCATGATACAGTTCATGAAATGGCACGTGACGAAGCACGTCATGGTAAAGCTTTTGCCGGTTTATTAAAACGTTATTTCGGTGAATAGTTTTTAGAGGTCTATGACCTCTTTTTTTTTATAAAGAAAAAGCTGTATTGCTACAGCTTGGCTAAATCTAAAAATAATTGTATGCCCTTTTCTAAAATGCTTTCATCAAAGTCCCAGGTATCTGCATGTAAAGGAATTCCAGTTCCTGTGCCTAAAAAGAAGAAGGTGCCAGGAAGAATCGTTTGATAATACGCAAAGTCTTCGGCAATCATTTCGGGTTCATCGAGAACTTGGATATTTGGAATGGTATCGAGAACTTTTTGCGTTAAAGTTGGATCATTCATTACAGGTGGATATCCGTTTTTAAATTGAACGTGGAAAGTAACACCATATTTCTTTTCCATGGTATGGGCGGATTCGATGATTTTATTTTGCAGGCCATAAAAGACTTCATCTTGAAAAGCTCGCATTGTTCCTTCCAGGTGGCTATGAGCACTAATGGCATTACATACGGTTCCAGATTGGAACAAGCCAAATTTACATAAACGATAAATGGAATCTGGATAGGCTTTTTCAAAGGCATAGACATCTAATAAGAATTCACAAGCCGCAGCCATGGCATCTTTGCCAAGGGCTGCTTTGGCAACATGGGAACTAAGTCCTTCTACATCCACATGGACTTCACTGCTATGGGCCATAAATTCATTTTTTCTTGTGGCAATCGTACCAGCTTTTAAATCAGGCCAAAGATGCAGACCAAAGATTTCTTGCACATGGTATTTCTCAAAGATGCCGGACTCTACCAGTAAATGCGCTCCACCAGGTGATTCTTCTCCAGGTTGGAATACCAGAAGAATGTTGTGATTGATTTCGGAAAGATGTTCTGGCAGGCATTTCGCAAAGCCTAAAAGTGTAGCCATATGGCCATCGTGTCCACAGGCATGCATTTTACCCTCGTGTTGAGATTTATAAGGAACCTCATTCTTTTCCGATACAGGTAAGGCATCCATGTCAGAACGAAAGGCAATGGTTGAATCTTTGTGATTGTCAAAATACGCAATTACACTTGATGCAATCGGTGATTCGATCTGACAGGGAAGGGATTCTAATTCATGTAGAATATACGCTTGGGTTTTTGGCAAGTTAAGTTCTAATTCAGGAATTTGATGAAGGTCTTGCCGAACTTTTTTTACATAATTTAACATACAGCCATTATAACAATTTTCATAATTGTTTCAATTATCATTGAAAATAATTTTCATAGGTGTTACTATGAATGCGCTGATAGAGGCGCAAAAAAGACGATATAAGAAGGAGCTGGCAAGCAAAGATTTCTTATAGAAGCGATTTTGCCGAACTGTTCTTAAAGGCATTTAAGGATGGTGGGCTTGTAGAGAAGATCTGCAAGACTGTCTACGAATGTAGGAGAGCTATCTTAAGGACGTTTTACTTTACCAACAAGATAGCTTGTTGGTATTTTTTTTAGGAGGAAAGTCATGTTAGAAATTGGTGGAATGCGCGTAGATGATTTGGCAAAAACCTATCAAACGCCGCTTTATGTATATGATGAAAATCAATTGCGTACCCGTTTAAAAGATTATGCGACCTTGTTTCAATCCGATGATTTTGAAACTGGGGTTTTATATGCATCGAAAGCTTTTAGCTGTTGCGCAATGGTAAAATTGGTTCAAGAGTATGGTCTTTGTTTAGATGTTGTATCCGGTGGGGAAATCTATACGGCTTATAAAGCCGGTTTTGATATGACAAAAGCTTATTTTCATGGAAACAATAAATCCCTTGATGAACTTCAAATGGCCATTGACACCAAAGTAGGAACCATTATTGTGGATAATCTTATGGAAGCCCAAGCCTTAAATGAAATAGCGAAAAAGTCTGATCATTTGATACATGTATTGTTACGTGTGAATCCAGGTATTGATGCACATACGCATAAATATATTGTGACTGCCCATGTAGATAGTAAATTCGGGGTATCGATGATGCAAGAAAAAGAAATTGTGGATTTGATTCAAACCTTCGAAGACAATCCAAACCTTTCTTTTGATGGCTTGCATGCGCATATTGGTTCCCAGATTTTTGATAAAAATGCCTTTGTGGCAGAAATTGAAAAGATGTTTGGTTTTGTCAAAAAACTGGAAAGTGACTATGGCATTCATTTAAATACCATTGATTTAGGTGGTGGCTTTGCGGCAACCTATACGAGTGAAGATCATCCCATTCCTTTAGATGAAGTATGTAAAACGATTCTAGATACCTGTAAAAAAGAAAATACGAAACAAGGTTTATCTATTCAAAAAATTTTGATTGAACCAGGTCGTAGCATTGTAGCTGAAGCAGGAAGCACAATCTATACCGTTGGTTTTACGAAACAAACGCCAAATAAAAACTATGTGTTTGTAGACGGAGGCATGGTAGACAATATACGTCCGGCCTTGTATCAAGCAAAATACAATGCCGATATTGCCAATAAAATGGAACAAGCGAAAGATTGTATCTATACCGTGGCTGGGAAGGCTTGTGAATCAGGGGATGTGTTAATTGAAGACATCGCCCTACCAAAATGTGAACCAGGCGATTTATTGGTTACATATACGACTGGGGCTTATGGTTATTCCATGGCCAGCCATTATAATAAATTACTTACCCCAGGCGTCGTTTTTGTCGCAAATGGAAAGGCAAGAGAAGTGATTCATAGAGAAAGCTATGAACACTTAATAGGATTAGAGAACAATGACTAAAATACCCGTTTCAAAATTTCATGGATGTGGGAATGACTTCATATTGACCCAATATGATTTAGTGAAAGCCTATGATATTCCCACTTTTGTACAAGCTGTATGTGATCGGCATTCGGGAATCGGTGCAGATGGAGCTATCTTTGTCAAAGAAAATCCTTTGGAGATGGTCTACTATAACCAAGATGGTTCCCGGGCACCAATGTGTGGCAATGGCATTCGTTGTTTTACGGGCTATTGTTTTGCGGAAGGCTTACATACAGATAAAGATTTACATGTGCAAACCCTGGCTGGGGAAAAGATTGTACATCGTATCAGTGAAGATCCTTTTCAAGTCAAAGTCGATATGGGATATGTGGATTATGATCCGAAAATGGTAGGAACCAAAGAAGCCTTATGGAATACACCCGTATCCATTGATGGACAAGAAGTTGTACTTTCTACCTTCTTTATGTCAACGGTTCATACAGTTGTATTTACGGATCAGGCAGATACCTTAGAAAACCGTACTTTAGGAAAAAAGATTTGTCATGATCCTATGTTTGCGCAACAAACCAATGTTAATTTTGTCGAAGTGATAGATGCCAATAACTGTAAAGTCCTTACCTATGAAAGAGGCTGTGGAATTACCTTGGCCTGTGGAACTGGGGTTTGTGCCAGTGTTTTAGCCGGCTATAAATTAGGCAAGTGCAGCAATCATGTGGATGTGCATCTAGAAAAAGGTATCATCCATATTGATATTGATGAAGATGAAAGAGTGTTTATGACAGGACGTGCCCAATGTGTCATGAGAGGAGAATATTATTATGATTAAAGGATCAATTGTAGCTTTGATTACCCCATTTCATGAAGATGGAAGTGTGAATTTTGAAAAGCTTGGAGAATTGCTGGAAATGCATGTAGCAAGTGGAACCGATGGAATCTTAGTATTAGGAACCACAGGTGAATCTTCGACTATGAGCCATGAAGAAGATGACTCGGTTGTAAAATACACCATTGAAAAGATCAATCACCGTTTACCCGTTGTCGTAGGAGCGGGATCCAACGATACCCAAACCGCTATTGATAAAAGTATCAAATACGAAAAAATGGGTGCCGATTATCTATTGATTATCACCCCATACTACAACAAGGCCAATGAAGGTGGTATGATTGCCCACTTTACAAAAGTCGCCGATTCTGTTCATATTCCAGTTATTATGTACAATGTACCAGGACGTACGGGATGTAAATTAAGTGAACATGCCGTGCAAGTTTTATCAAAACATCCAAATATCTGTGGCATCAAGGAAGCCAGTGGCGATATTAGTTATGTTATGAATATTTCACGTTATTTAAACGATGACTTTGTGATGTATTCCGGAAACGATGATATGGTTATTCCGGTATTATCTGCAGGCGGAAGTGGAGTTATTTCTGTATTTGCGAATACCAATCCAAAAGAATGCCATGAAATGGTAACTTCCTGGTTAGCCGGAGATCATCAAAAAGGTCTATCTCTCCAACAAAAATACTTAGATTATATTCATGCGCTTTTCTGTGAAGTAAATCCTATTCCGGTTAAAGAAGCTTTGAATTTAATGGGCAAAGAAGTCGGTGGCTATCGTTTGCCGCTGTATCCAATGGATCCAAAAAATCGCCAACATTTAAAAGAAGAAATGCAGAAAGTAGGGATCATTGAATGAAAATCATTGTAGGTGGAAATGGCAAGATGGGTTCTTTGATCCGTCAAACAGCCATCGAACAAGGACACCAAGTTCTGGCCAATATCGATGCCCATTGTCTTGATCAATTAGCAGGTTTAGAAAAAGCCGATATGATCATTGATTTCAGCCATCGGGATAATCTAGACTGGATTATCGATTATGTAGAAAAAAATCATTGTGCTTTAGTCTATGGAACAACCGGATTAGATGAAGCCCAAAAGGCTCGATTGACCAAGCTTTCCGAAAATCATCCCGTATTCTATTCGGCCAATTATTCCTATGGCGTGGCAGTTTTTGAAGAAATCTTACGTGTAGCCGTTCCTTTATTAAAAGATCGTTATGATATGGAACTTGTGGAAACCCATCATAACCAGAAACAAGATGCCCCAAGCGGTACCGCAAAAGCTTTATTAGAGATTATGAATCCAGAAGGCGAATTTAAAGAAGTCTATGGACGTCAAGGAATGGTTGGTGCCCGCCAAAAAGAAATTGGTGTTCATGCCTTAAGAGGGGGAACCGAAGCTGGAGAACATACAGTTCATTTCTTTGGGGATAACGAAAGTATTACTTTGACACACCATGCGACCAATCGTCAGATATTCGTCAATGGTGCTTTGCAGGCAGCCCAATGGTTGGAAGGTAAACCAGCTGGGATGTATAATATGAAAGACTTATTTGAATAGGAGTACATATGAACGCAGAAGAAATTATTAAACGCATTCAAACCGCAGAAAAAAAGACCAATGTGAAGGTATATCTAAAAGCCAGCCAGCCCATCCCTTTTCCAGAAGGATGTAAAAACTTTGGCAATGTCGTATTTGGGGACTGGAAAGATATTCAACCCGTCTTAGCAGCACATAAAGAAGAAATCCAAGATTTCGTCGTTGAAAATGATGGACGCAATAGTGCGATTCCTTTATTAGATACCAAAAATATCAATGCCCGGATCGAACCCGGTGCCATCATTCGCGATGATGTAGAAATCGGTGACAATGCCGTAATTATGATGGGTGCCATCATTAATATTGGTGCCATCATTGGTGAAGGTACTATGATTGATATGGGCGCTGTTTTAGGTGGTCGAGCTACTGTAGGAAAACACTGTCATATTGGTGCCGGAGCTGTACTTGCCGGGGTTGTAGAACCTGCCAGTGCAACGCCAGTCATTATTGAAGATGATGTATTAGTAGGCGCCAATGCCGTTGTGATTGAAGGTGTACATGTTGGTAAGGGAGCCGTTGTAGCAGCCGGAGCCATTGTGATTGAAGATGTACCAGCCGGAACGGTTGTAGCCGGATGTCCAGCACGCATCATTAAAGAAAAGGATGCCAAAGCTGAACAAAAAACCGAATTAGTCGACGCATTACGTCAATTATAAGAGCCACACGGCTCTTTTTTAGGAGAAAGTATGAAAGTTGGAATTATTGGAAGAGGTGCCATTGGAAGTCTCTATGGCATGCAGTTTTATCAAGCGTTAAAAGAGGATTTTTGTTTCATCGTGGATGCCCAAAGGAAGAAACAATACACCAGTCAACCCTTTTTATGTAATGGCAAGGAAGTTCATTTCCCATATCAAGTAGAAGCCAAAGAACCACTGGACGTTCTTTTTATTGCGACAAAGTTTGGCGGCTTTTCACAAGCTATCGAACAAATTCGCCCTTTTGTAGGAGAAAATACCATTTTATGTTCGTGTTTAAACGGCATTTCCAGTGAAGATCTTTTACAAGAAGCTTATCCGGAAAACACAATTGTACGAACTATTGTCCAAGGAATGGATTCGACTTATTTAAATCAAAGTGTGACCTATCATCTTTTAGGAGAAATCGTATTTGGAGCCCAAAAGGAAAAAGAAGAAAAAGCCTGTGATCAATTGGAAGCCCTGTTCCAACAAGTCAAAGTCCCATATCGGCGCGTTACAGATATCGTGCGCCAGCAATGGAATAAACTCATGTTCAATTGTGGCTTAAATCAAGTCTGTGCTGCCTTCTATACAACCTATGGAGGTCTGCAAGTACCAGGCCCTTTACAAGATCTATTCTTTGCGGCTATGAAAGAAGTCCAAATGGTTGCTAGAAAAAAAGGTATTGTTTTAACGGACGAAGATGTTCAGGCCTGGTTTGATGTCTTGAAACCTATGTCTAGTGAAGGTATGCCAAGTATGCGTCAAGATATCTTATCCAAGCGAAAAACCGAGCTAGCTCTCTTTTCGGGAACCGTTGTCCCATTAGCTAAACAGCTCGATATCAAAACCCCAGTATTAATTGATTTAGCGAAGCGTATTGAAGCTATTGAGTCTGTGTTAGAATAAGCTTATGCAAAATGATTTAACCCAAGGAAATTTACTAACGAATATCTTTCGTTTTTCTATTCCTTTCTTTTTAAGCTATTTTCTCCAAACGTTATATGGAATGGCTGACTTATTTATTGTCGGTCAATACAATGGGGCCGAAGTCATCAGTGCAGTTTCAATTGGTTCGCAAATTATGCATATGTTGACGGTTATGGTCGTTGGCCTGGCTATGGGAACAACGGTTATGATTGGTCACTTTGTCGGTGCAAAAGAAGAAGCGAAGAAGACTAAAACCATTGGGAACAGTTTTACTTTATTTATTGGCTTATCCCTTATTCTAACAGGACTTTGTCTAATTGGCATGAAAGCCATTTTACAGCTTTTAGCTACGCCTGCTCCTTCTTATCAAGAGGCACAAGCTTATTTAAAAGTCTGTTTTTTAGGTATTCCCTTTATCGTTCTATATAATGGTTTTTCCTCTATTTTTAGAGGCTTAGGTGATTCTAAATCCCCCATGCTCTTTATTGGCGTTGCCTGTGTTCTAAATATTGGTTTAGATTTGTTGCTGATAGGACCACTAGGCATGCGGGCAGCTGGAGCTGCGTATGCGACGGTTTTAGCCCAAGCGGGTTCAGTTCTCTTTGCGATATTCCATTTTAGAAAAATGCATATGCATCTAAGAAAAGAAGATTTTAAAGTAGAAAAGGCAACTTTGTTGCGAATTCTAAAAGTAGGTTTTCCCATCATGCTGCAAGATGGATTGATTCAAATTTCCTTTTTGATCATTACGATGATTGCCAATCAAAGAGGGGTACAAGTGGCTGCTGCAGTAGGTATCGTAGAGAAAATTATTAGTTTTCTATTCTTGGTTCCTTCCAGCATGTTATCGACCGTTTCTGCCATTGCTTCGCAGAGTATGGGCGCTAATTTATTACAGCGAGCCCAAAAAACCTTGTTCTATTGTATTGGAATTACCTTGATTTATGGCTTTGTGGTTGCGATTCTCTTTCAATGTATTGCAGGAGGTGTAGTAGGCTTGTTTACCCATGATTCGCTGGTGATTCATTTAGGAACGCAATATTTACGTGCCTATGTTTTGGATTGTATGGCCGCCGGGGTACATTTTTGTTTCAGTGGCTTTTTTGCCGCAACAGGGTATTCAATGGTTTCCTTTATTCATAATATTACCTCGATTATTGTTGCCCGTATTCCGGGCGCCTATTTTGCCAGTAAATTATTTCCGGATACCCTTTTCCCCATGGGACTGGCAGCACCGATTGGTGGACTTGTCAGTATCGTGATTTGTGTGATTGCTTATCACATGCTTGTTCCAAAACTTTTGGAACAGACAAAAAGAGAAAATTGTGCATAGCTGTTTTTCTGTTAATGGTTTATATTTTACCCAAAAAGGAAGATGTGTATGAAAATTGGATTAGTTTGTGAAGGCGGTGGCATGAAATGTGCCTATGGGGCCGGTGTCTTAGATAAATTTTATGATGATCATATTAGCTTTGATTATTGTGTCGGGGTTTCGGCAGGAAGTGCCAATTTAGCTTCTTATTTAGCAGGGCAAAGAGGTAGAAATTATCGTTTCTATACCAAATGGTTAAAAGATCCCGAGTTCTATGGCAAGAAGGCCTTTCTTCATTCCGGAGATTTATTTGGCTTAGAATACATTTATGGAACCTTAACGAATTCGGATGGAAAGGATCCCATTGACTATTCAGCTATACAAAAGAATCCAGCTCAATTTGAATTGGTTGCAACCAAAGCGGTAAGCGGGCAACCCGTTTATCTTGATAAATCAATCATGAAACAAGATGATTATCGTGCCATTATGGCCAGCAGTGCGATACCGGCAGCTTGTCATCCAATTAAGATTAATGGACAAGCCTATTACGATGGTGGTGTTTCCGATGCACTTCCCTGCAAGCGAGCCTTAGAGCAGGGTTGTGATAAACTTGTCGTCATTACCAGCAAGCCCAGAGACTTTCAAAAAGAACCTGAAGCACATAAAAAACTCTATACTTTGATGTGTCACAAATATCCGAAAATTGTGGAAGCCCTCGATCATCGACATGAGATGTACGCCCAGCAACAAGCTTTTCTCTATCAATTAGAGAAAGCCGGTAAAGCTTTTATCTTTGCGCCAAGTTACCATTTACCAACGGCTACAACTGACTTGTCGATTCGGCATAATGATCATTTATACAACCTCGGTTTGTACGATTATGAGAAACAAAGAAAAGCGCTTTATGAATTCATGGCAAGGTGACTTGCCTTTTTTTGTTTCAAAGTTGATAGCAACCAACAAGTTTGTTAGAATAGCATTGTGAAAAACTTCACATGAGGTAGATATGAATACAAAAAGTATAGAATATATAGATAAGTTGAGCCGAGAACATACTTTATCTCTAGAAGAATATACCTATTTAATTCAACATCAAGATGCTGCCATACAAGAATATTGTGCCCATAAAGCCAGCCGTGTAGCTCGTTCGATTTATGGCAAAGATATATTTGTACGCGGATTGATTGAATTTTCTAACATCTGTAAAAACGATTGTTTATATTGTGGAATTCGTAAGTCCAGTCCTTGTTCGCGGTATCGTCTAGATAAAGAAGATATCTTAGCTTGTTGCCAAGAAGGCTATGAACTGGGATTTCGTACCTTTGTGCTCCAATCCGGAGAAGATGGTTATTTTACCGATGAGCGTTTATGCGATATTGTTTCCAACATCCATCAAAGCTATCCCGATTGTGCGATTACCCTTTCTGTCGGACAAAGAAGTAAAGAAAGTTATCAAAAGCTTTTTGAGGCAGGTGCCAATCGCTATTTGTTGCGCCATGAAACCGCAAATCCTCAACATTATCAAAAACTTCATCCGAAAGCCATGCACTTTGAAGACCGCATGCAGTGCATTCAAGATTTACGTGACATCGGCTATGATGTGGGAATTGGCATGATGGTCGGGTCGCCTTTTCAAACGGAAAAAGATCTGGCAATGGATTGTAAATTCATTGAAACATTTCGCCCGGAAATGTGTGGTATTGGGCCATTTATTCCCAGCCATCAAACCCCCTTTAAAGACTATCCTGCAGGAAGTGTGGAAACTACACTTTTCTTACTAAGTATCATTCGTTTAATTCAACCAAATATTTTATTGCCCGCAACAACAGCTTTAGGAACCCTTGATCCTAAAGGACGGGAAAAAGGTGTATTAGCCGGTGCCAATGTAGTGATGCCCAATTTGAGCCCTGTTTCGGTACGCCGAAAATACCAATTGTATGACAATAAGATCTGTATTGGCGATGAGAGCGGGCAATGCCGACATTGCCTGGAAAGAAGAATGGAATCCATTCAATATCATGTCGTAACCGACATTGGACAAATTCGACCATGGAAGGAAGGCGATGAATATGAGTTTAAATGATGTTGTTTCTGCAGAACGAATCCATATCGCATTTTTTGGCATGCGAAATGCCGGGAAGTCTTCATTAGTGAACGCCGTAACGAATCAAAATCTATCTGTTGTCAGTGATTATTCCGGTACAACGACCGATCCTGTTCGCAAGGCGATGGAGCTTTTACCCTTAGGACCGGTTGTGATTATCGATACACCAGGATTTGATGATACGGGTCATCTTGGTCAGTTGCGCGTGGAAAAAACCCGTTCCATTTTAAAGGAATGCGATGTGGCCATCTTAGTTGTAGATGGGAATAAAGGTCTGCAAACCCTGGATAATGAATTAATTGCCCTGTTTAAAGAACGCGAGATTCCTTATCTTGTCGTGTATAATAAATGTGATCTACAAACTAAGCTTGATCCCCATCAAATTTGGGTCAGTGCGAAAAATAAGACCAATATTGAATTGCTAAAAGAGCGCATTGGTCAATTAGCCAAAGGCAAGGAAAACCATCATCCTTTAGTTGGTGATCTAGTCAAGCCAGCAGATCGTGTCATCTTAGTTGTGCCCGTTGATTCTGCGGCACCGAAAGGACGTTTGATTCTTCCGCAACAGATGGTCATTCGAGATTTACTCGACCATGGGGCTTGTGCCTTAGTTTGTCAGGATGATCAACTAGAATCCTTATTAGATAGTGTAAAGGATCCAAAACTTGTGATTACCGATTCCCAACGTTTTGAAAAAGTAGCCAAGATTGTTCCAGAAACCTTGCCATTGACGTCTTTTTCTATCTTAATGGCACGTTATAAAGGTATTTTAGCCCAAGCTGTGCAAGGCGCTTTCTATCTGGATCATTTACCAGAGGATGCGCATATCTTGATTTCGGAAGGTTGTACACACCATCGTCAATGTGGCGATATCGGAACCCAAAAATTACCAAACTGGATTGATCAGTATACCCAGAAAAAGGTCTCTTATCAATTCACTTCTGGCAGAGAGTTCCCCGAAGATCTTTCTTCGTTTGACTGCATTATCCATTGTGGAGGATGTATGTTGAACGAAAAAGAAATGAACCAAAGAAATAAACAAGCGTTAGAACAAGGCATCGCGATGACCAACTATGGCACCGCAATTGCCCACATGCATGGTATCTTACATAGAGCCCTGGCATGTTTAGAAGGAAAATATTAGACCCCTGACCGTAAGGTATTCCAAACGGAAAGCAGTCATACCGAGACTCTTTTCGTTATGGAAAGAGTCTTTTTTGGAGGTAGTATGAATCGATTAGGCATGATTGCGATTATTATTGAAGATTTAGAACAAGCTGTAAAAGTGAATCAGTGCATTCATCAGTATGCCGACTTAGTTGTCGGAAGAATGGGAATCCCCTATCGCGAAAGAAATGTTTCTATGATTTCTTTGATTGTAGATGGACCCAATGACAAAATTAATGCCTTAACCGGGCAATTAGGAAGAATTGAACATGTACAAGTAAAGTCCATGTTGACAAAGGTGTAGATATGTTAAAATGTGCAATTTATGGAAAAGGCGGCATTGGAAAGTCAACCATCACTTCCAATCTAGCTGCTGCATTTTCTCAATTAGGTAAAAAAGTGATTCAAATTGGCTGTGATCCCAAAGCCGATTCAACCATTCAACTCTTACATGGGGATGGGGTCATGCCGGTGATGAATTATTTACGGGATCATGATGAAGATCCAAGTTTAGATGAAATTATGAAAATCGGGTATGGAGGCGTACGTTGTATTGAAACTGGTGGACCTACTCCAGGCTTAGGCTGTGCGGGTAGAGGCATCATCACAACTTTTTCCTTACTGGAAGAATTAGAGCTCTTTGAAAAAGAGAAGCCAGATGTCGTTTTATACGATGTCTTAGGGGATGTAGTCTGTGGTGGCTTTGCGGTTCCGATACGTGAAGGCTATGCCAATCAAGTCCTCATTGTGACAAGTGGGGAAAAGATGGCCTTATATGCGGCAAATAATATTTATACAGCCGTAGAAAACTTTAAAGATCGCAGTTATGCCAAAGTTAAAGGCTTGATTCTCAATCGCCGAAATGTACCCAATGAAGAAAATAAAGTGGCAGCCTTTGCCCAAGAGCGGGGGTTGGAAATCGTAGCGGATATTCCACGAAGTGATGCCATCAACGAATTTGAAGATCAAGGGAAAACCCTTGTGGAAGGCAATGCCAATGATCCAGTTAGCCAACGATTTATCAATTTAGCCAAATGCCTATGGGAGCAAAGTCTATGAAAGCTTTTTATCGTACGATTGAACAACTTGCCCAGGCAGAACATATTCCATCCGAATATATTCCTGCCTGCCATTTGATTTACTCAGCCCCTGCGACCCTGGCATATAATTCACCCGGTGCCATTGGCTTTGGGGTAAAACGAGCCGGCTTGGTCATTCCAGAAAGTGTGATGTTGTTAGTAAGTCCGGCAAGTTGTGGAAGAAACTCTACCATTTTATCGCAAGAAGAAGGCTATGCTGATCGCATGTTCTATCTTTTAATGAATGAAACCGATTTAGTTACCGGAAGACATTTACGCAAGTTATCGCAAGCGGTCCAAGAAATCTTGGAAGTCGCTCCGGCTAAAGTTGTCGTAATCTGTATTACTTGTGTCGATGCTCTATTGGCAACCGATTTAGAATCCATTGCACAAAAGATAGAGCAACAAACGGGGGTACATATTGTGCCAAGCTATATGTATGCTCTGGAAAGAGAAGGGCGTAAGCCACCTATGACTGCAATTCGTCAAACAATCTATTCTTTACTGGAACGCAAAACGGTTGATCCAAAAGCAATCAATTTATTAGGTTTCTTCTCTTGTTTAAATCCGGAAAGTGAACTGTTTGAACTCTTGCATCAAGCCGGTATTCAAACCATTCATCAAGTAGCGGAGAAGAAGACCTTAGAAGAATATATGGAAATGGGGAATGCCAATTTTAATTTGGTTTTATATCCTGAAAGTAATTATGCTGCCCAGGATTTAAATCAGCGTTTAGGTATGCCATATATTGAATTTCCTCGCTTATATGAAGTAGAACGAATTCATCGTTTATATCAACTGTTCGCCAAGGCTATCGGCGTTGTGATGGATGACACAAGTTATTATTTAGAAACAAAACAAATCGTGCAAGAAGCTCGTTCTATCTTTCAAGGAAAGAAGCTTGTGATTGGCGAAATGTTGGATGCCAATCCATTTGAACTAGCGTGTGCATTATCGGAATTAGGTTTTGAAATTATGGAGATTTTTTCCAATGTCACGCAAAATGATAAAAAGACGATTCAGCGTCTGGCAAAAGTTTCGCCAAATACGCAAGTATATACAGGAATTTCACCATCCATGGTTCATTATCAAGCCCGTCAAGATATCGATTTAACCATTGGAAAAGATGCAGGTATGCTCTATCCAGATGTGCCTTGTGTACCTTGGAATCAAGAAGAACAACCTTTTGGCTATCAAGGCCTTCAAGATCTAATTGCGGAAATGAGGAATTGTCTATGAAAGATTTATATCGTTATTTATCTCCCTTTGCCCCAGATATATCGGGTGCAGTTTCCGTCTTGTTTGAACTGGGAGGATTGATTGTCATTTGTGATGCCGGAGGATGTACCGGAAATACTTGTGGCTTTGATGAACCACGTTGGTACACCAAGTCCAGTGCCATCTATTCAGCTGGTTTAAGAGACTTAGATGCGATACTCGGACGCGATGAAAAACTGTTAGATAAAATTGGCCAGGCTTTAGAAAGTGTACCGGAAGCCCGTTTTATTGCCTTGATTGGAACCCCTGTACCCGCTGTAATCGCAACAGATTACACGGCGCTTTGCCGAATGTGTGAAAAACGTTTCCATAAAAAGAGCATTTATATTGAGACGACCGGGATGAAAGATTATACCTATGGTCAAGTCAAAGCTTATCGAGCCCTTATCAATTGTGTTGTGGAAAAACCGAGCGAAGACTGCATTGGTTTATGGGGTTGTTCCCCTTTGGATCTACCAAGCTTAGATAGTGTACAAGCTTTGATGCAGCGCTTAGGAAAAAAATGCATTCCGTTTGGCATGGATGATTCGCTAGAAAATTATACGAAAATCGCGGCTTGTAAAGAAAACATTGTTCTATCTCCATCCGGTCTTACAATAGCCAAAGAACTTGGTTTGAACTTCCATTTTGATTATTGTCTTGGTAAGTGGCAAGTGAAAAAGAAAAAGACTTTGATCCTGCACCAGCAGATCCTTGCCAATGCATTGCGGGAAGCCATTGGAATGGGAGATGTTGCTTCTTTCTTTCCAATGGATCCAGAATATATGCAAGCCAACGATCGTTTCTTAGAAGGAGAGATGGATTTGATTGGTATGGTAAAAGAAAATGCTTATGAAAGAATTATTGGCGATCCATTATTTTTACGGGCTTGTCAGGGATTTACCGGACAAATGGTCAGCTTACCGCATTTTGCGGTATCCGGACAAATGTATCAAGTGGAAAGTGATGCCACCTATTGGGCGCAAGTAAAAGAGGCATTAAGCGTATGATCCGAAAAGAATATCGCGTTGTAGGAATTGTACAAGGGGTAGGTTTTCGTCCCTTTGTCGATCGCATTGCGAAAAAGAATGGATGTACTGGCACGGTTTGTAACAAAGGTCCTTATGTAGAAATTCATGTACAGGCCAGCAAGGAACAAGTTGCGGCTTTTCGTAAGGACTTAGAAGCGTTGGCACCGAGTCGTTCTGCTATTCTAAAAATTGAAGAAAAAACTTTGCCCGTTCAAGAAGAGAGGACCTTTCAAATTCTTCACTCGCAAAAAGTAAAAGGGGATATCTTTGTATCTCCCGATATTGCGATTTGTCCGGATTGTCAAAGAGAATTGTTTGATCCAAGCAATCGGCGCTATCTACATCCGTTTATCAATTGTACCGCTTGTGGACCACGTTTAACGATCTTGGATTCAATGCCTTATGATCGCGTTCGTACCAGCATGAAAGATTTCCCGATGTGCCCAAGTTGTGAAAAAGAATATACCTCTATCACAAGTCGTCGCTATCATGCCCAACCAGTTTGTTGCAACGATTGTGGACCAGAGCTGTATTTAGTTGGCCAAGATGTGCATGGTAAGGATGCTTTACGGCAAACGCGCCAAACCATTGTACAAGGTGGCATTGTGGCCATTAAGGGGATTGGAGGCTTCCACCTTTGTTGCGATGCGACCAATCCGAAAGTAGTACAGCGTTTACGAACTATTAAGAATCGACCTTTTAAACCCTTTGCGGTCATGGTTCGCAATATGGAAGTAGCCCGTCGGGAAGCGGAGATTCGCGATGGCCAAGAAAAAGTCTTAGATGGATATCAGAAACCCATCTTGTTACTAAAAAAGAAAGCGGGAAAAATTGTACCCGAAGTAGCACCAGATAATCCCAATATTGGTTTGATCTTGCCCTATGCGCCGGTACAGTTATTACTCTTTGATTATCCCGATGAAATAGATATGCCAGATTGTTTGGTTATGACAAGTGCCAATCCGAAAGGGGCTCCGATTTGTCGTACCGACCAGGATGTTATAGAGAACTTATCCGATATTTGTGATCTTGTGCTTTCCAATAATCGTCCGATTCGTCTACGTGCCGATGATAGTGTACTATCTTGGTTTGACCATCAGCCAATGATGATTCGACGTTCCCGTGGTTATGCCCCACTCCCTTTTATGATGCATAAAAAAGGCGATTCGGTGGTACTTGGGATTGGTGGAGAACTAAAGAATACGTTCTGTCTGGCGGCTAAAGATTTGTACTATCCAAGCCCGTATATTGGCGATTTATCGGATATTCGTAGTGTTCAAGCACTTAAAGAAGCCATTGAACGCATGGAAGAATTGTTAGAAATGCGCGCCGAGCTGATTGTTTGCGATATGCATCCGGCCTATCAATCCCGTCAACTGGCTTATGAATTAGGCCGACCGGTCTTAGAATGCCAACATCATTATGCGCATATCCTGTCTTGTATGGCAGAACATCAAATTGATCAAGAAGTCATTGGCATCAGTTTTGATGGAACCGGCTATGGTTTAGATGGAACCATATGGGGTGGAGAATTCTTTATTTGCGATACGCATACCTTTAAACGAGTAGGAAGTCTGGAACCCTTTGAACAAGTTGGAGGCGATCTTTCTAGTAAAGAAGGATGGCGAAATGCCGTATCGATTTTAGATAAAGAAGATTGGCAAGGCTTAGACCTTTGTTCCCAAGAACAAGCCAAATTGATTCTTCAATGTAAAGCGATGAAAATCAATACCGTCACTTCGACAAGTGCCGGACGCTATTTTGATGCCGTTAGTGCTATTTTAGGCTTACGGAAAGTCAATACTTGTGAAGCTGAAGCTTCCATGGTCTTACAATTTGCAGCAGAAAGCTATCAAGGTAAGGCACTAGACGTTCCAATATCTATGCAAGAAGCTGACTTTTTTATCTTGCCAATGAAAGCTTTATGCACCTTTCTAGCCCAGGCTAAAAAAAGTGGAGAAGATATTGCGTGCCTGGCTTATACCTTCCATGTTGTTTTAGCTCATTGGATTTGTGAAGGTGCGCTGCAGGCATCTAGGCAAACCCAAAGTAAAATGGTGATTTTGTCCGGTGGTGTCATGCAGAATGTTTTATTATTGAAATTATGTAAAGAAGAATTAGAAGCGCAAGGCTTTACTGTCTTGACCCATAAGCTGTCCAGCAGCAATGATGGGGGCATCGGATTAGGCCAAGCGTATTATGGAATGGAAAATATCAGGAGGACAAAAGTATGTGTGTCGGATTACCCGCAAAAGTAAAAAAAGTAAAAGATGGTATGGCTGTCGTAGATGCAACCGGAGCTATCACAACCGTATCCAGTGAATTGATAGAAGACTTAGAACCGGGAGATTACGTAATGGTGCATGCGGGCGCAGCTATCGCCAAAATCAATGGGGATGATCAAAGCGAAGAACAATCCTTAATGGAGGAATTGCTTTAATGAATTCGCAAGCTTTAGAAATTGTCAAAGGCTATCAAGGCAAACCCATTCGCATCATGGAAGTATGTGGAACCCATACCCATGAAATCTTTCGTCTGGGAATTCGCCAAATTTTACCGCCATCCATTCATTTGATTTCCGGTCCGGGATGTCCGGTTTGTGTTACCCCGATTGATTATATTGATCAAGCGATTGAATTAGCTGAAGTCCACCATTGTACGATTTGTACCTTTGGAGATTTGATTCGGGTTCCTGGTACGCACTCGTCCCTACAAAAAGCGCGTAGTAAGGGCGCTAAAATCGAAATGGTCTTTTCGCCTTTAGAAGCCGAAACTTACGCAAAAGCGCATCCTGAGGAAGAAGTTGTCTTTTTAGCTGTGGGCTTTGAGACAACGACCCCACTAGCTTGTATGGCCGTCCGTGATGCGCAAGCGGATGGCTTAAAGAATTTTTCTTTGCTGGTGGCAAATAAGACCATGGATCAAGCGTATCTAGCCTTAAAAGATAGTGCCGATGTCTTCTTATATCCCGGACACGTCGCAACCATTACGGGATGTCAAATCTATGAGGATCTAAAAAAGCAGGGTATTTCTGGAGTGGTTGCTGGCTTTACGGCATCAGAACTCATCATGGCCCTTGCCGTTATCATCAAACGTTATGAAAAAGGCGAACCTTTCTTTGTGAATTGTTATCCTAGAGTGGTTAGTCAGGAAGGTTCAAAATCCGGTCGCGAATTAATTGCTTCGGTGATGGAACCGGTAGATAGTCAATGGCGTGGACTGGGTGTGATTCCACAATCTGGACTGCGTTTAAAAGATGCATATGCCGCCTTTGATGCGCAAAAGAAATATGCCTTACAGCCTAGTTTAGGCAAAGCCAATCCTTTGTGTCGCTGTGGGGATATCTTAAAGGGAGAATGTACGCCTGAACAGTGTCCGGTCTATGGAAAAGGTTGTACCCCAGAACATCCGATTGGCGCTTGTATGGTTTCCAATGAAGGGGCTTGTTCAGCCTATTATAAGTATGCGATAAAGTGAGGATAGAAAATGGAAAAAGTAATTACCTTAGCACATGGAGCAGGAGGCGCACAAACAGCTTCCTTGATTGGCTCTATTTTTAAAAAATATTTAGATAATCCCGATTTTACGGGCGATGATGCCGCTGTCTTGCAGGCACCAAAAGGAAAAATGGCCATGTCAACCGATGGCTTTGTGGTTTCTCCAAGCTTTTTTCCAGGCGGAAATATCGGTGAGTTATCAGTTTGTGGAACCGTGAACGATCTATCTTGCATGGGAGCAAAACCCCAATATATGACTTGCTCTTTTCAAATTGAAGAAGGTTTTGAAATCGAAAAACTGGAAAAGATTGTCCAATCCATGCAGGAAATTGCCCATAAAGTTGGTGTGCACTTTGTGGCCGGTGATACCAAAGTTGTTGGGAAAGGCCAAGTCGATGGCTTGTTTATTACGACCACAGGAGTCGGAGAAATTCAACCAGGTATCCAAGTCAGTGGTGCCAATGCCAAAGCCGGCGATAAGATTTTAGTGACTGGCGATATTGGACGTCATGGTTGTACGATTTTACTAGCTCGGAATCATTTCTCGATTCAAGCTGATGTAACGAGTGACTGTCAAGAATTATGGCATACAGTAGAAGCGATGATTGCGACGACGACCGACCTGCATTGTATTCGCGATGCAACTCGAGGTGGCGTTGGTACCGTCTTATATGAAATTGCAGCTGAATCCCAAGTGGGAATTCGTTTGTACCAAGATCAAATTCCCGTGATGGATTCAGTAAAAGGCGTTTGTGGATTCTTAGGTTTAGAACCTTTGTATCTGGCTTGTGAAGGACGCATGGTTGTCGTTGTTCCAGCTCAGCAAGCCGAAGCAATTTTAGCTGTTTTAAAAGAAAAGAATGAAATGGCAGCAATTATTGGAGAAGTGACGGAAGAAAATGTTGGCAAGGTCGTTGTCCATACACCATTTGGAGCCCAGACAATTTTGCCACAACCAACCGGGGAATTATTACCCCGCATTTGTTAGGAGAAGAGCCATGTATAAATTTGCGTTTTATGGAAAAGGTGGCATTGGTAAATCGACAACGGTTTCCAATCTTTCAGTTGCTTTAGCTGAAATGGGGTATACGGTGATGCAAATTGGCTGTGATCCCAAAGCCGATTCCACGATTAATCTACGCCATGGAAAAGCCAAAGCGACCGTATTAGATTGCCTTCGGGAAATGAATCAAGACCTAAGCTTAGACCAAGTTGTAACCCAAGGGTATAAAGGGGTGTATATTGTCGAAGCCGGTGGTCCTACCCCAGGGCTAGGTTGTGCCGGACGAGGCATTATTGCCGCAATGGAATTATTAATGGATAAAAAAGCCTATGAAATCTATCGTCCCGATGTCGTTTTGTTTGATGTATTGGGAGATGTTGTCTGTGGTGGTTTTTCGATGCCTATTCGGGAAGGCTATGCCGACCAGGTTTTTATCTTAACTTCTGGAGAAGCAATGGCCATTCATGCAGCAAAGAATATTGGTTTAGCTGTAGATACTTTTCAAAAGCGAGGCTATGCCACATTAGGTGGTTTAATTGTGAATCAACGGAATGTGAAAAACGAACAAGAGCGGATTCAGCAACTCTGTCAGGATATGGATTGTACGGTTCTTGGTCAATTAGCGTTTGATCCCTTAGTACAAGAGGCAGATGAAAAACATCAAACGGTATTAGAAGCTTATCCAAAGAGTGAAGCCGCCCAACGTTATCGAAACTTAGCTAAAGCACTCATTGCGCAAGGAGAAGATCGTGGCTAAGGCCGAATATACTCTGGCACAATTGCCAGACCCACCTTTTTTTCATGCTGGTCTGGAGTTTTCTGTACCAGCTAGAGGGACTTGGACGATTGCTCATACGCCGATGTTGATTCCGGAAGCGATGGAAATCTTTGTCTGTCCAGAAGGTTGTTTGCGGGGAGTAGTTTTAAGTGCGGCAGAATTTGGCGGCTTGGATCGTTTTGCGATGGTGACTATCAAAGAACAAGACCTGTATGAGGGAAAGCTGGAACAATTGTTTATCGATGGTGTATGTGACATTTTAGACCATAAAGAAATCCTGCCACCCTGTGCCATGCTTTATACGAGCTGTATTCATCATTTTATGGCCATGGATACCAATTTGGTTTTTAAAGCCTTGCGTGAACGTTATCCGCAAATTGATTTTATTGAAAATTCCATGAACTGTACGATGCGTAAGAGTAAATTGCATTTTGAAGAAGTGACAATGCGGCAACTCTATGCACCCTTAAAAAACACAAAAAAGAATCCGAAAATGGTTCATGTGGTAGGAAATTATTTCCCTTTGGATGTGGATAGTGAACTAGTCCAGATGTTTTGGCAGAATGGCTGGAATTTCCAAGATCTTTGTGGAATGGAAAGCTATGAAGAATACAAAGGTCTGGCGCAGGCCTCCTATGCGATTGTAACGATGCCCGTTGCCTTGGAATGCGGAAAAGATTTAGAAAAACGCTTAGGGCAAAAATTGTTGTATGCGCCCTATACATGGGATATGGATGAAATCAAAGCAAATCTTCAAAAGATTGCCCAAGCCTGTCACATTCCTTGTATTGATTTTACGCGATATGAACAGATGGCACATAAAGCCTTACGGCAGGTGCAAAAGAAAATCAAAGATACGCCCATTCAAATTGACTATACAGCTACGCCACGACCTTTAGGTTTAGCGAAGCTCTTACTAGAACATGGCTTTCATGTCCGGGTCGTTTATATGGATACGCTTTTGCCGGGAGAACAAAAGGCTCTAGACTGGTTAAAAGTTCATTATCCAGATTTATTGATTCGGGCAACGGTGGATTTTCGCTGTCGTTTATGGGCTTGTGATGAAGCTAAGCAAGAAAAGATTCTGGCAATTGGACAAAAGGCGACGTATTTTTCGGGAACCCAGTATTTTGTGAATATGGTAGCTAATGATGGATATTATGGCTTTGTGGGCATTCGCAAACTGGCCAAGGATCTATTTGATGCTTATATCTATCCGAAAGATGCAGAAGCTATTTTATCAATAAAAGCTAAGGGGTGCATTGTATGAAACAAGTAATGCGAAAAACGGCAAATTATGCAGCTGATTTAGCGGGCATTAATTCGGCTTTGTATGAATTGGGTGGCTTGATCATCATGCATGATGCTTCGGGTTGTAATTCAACTTATGCGACCCATGATGAACCACGCTGGGCGAAAATGCATAGCTTGATTTTTATCTCAGCCTTAGAAGAATATGATGCGATATTGGGTAACGATGATAAATTGATTGAAGAAGTCATTGAAGCTGCCAATGAAACGCAGCCTAACTTTATTGCCCTTTTTGGTTCCCCTATTGCCTTGGCAATCGGAACCGATTTTAAAGGGATTGCCCACTATATTGAACAGGAAACCAAGCTTCCTTGTTTCGGCTTTTCAACTTCGGGCATGGCAAGTTATGTGTGTGGAAGCAATCAAGCTTACTTGGCTTTTGCGCAACGTTTCTGTCAGCCGGTGCCAAAAGAACATACTGGAATTGGTATCAATCTACTGGGTTGTACGCCACTAGATTTTGGCTACTCTGGCAATGTAGAAGCATTGGAGGCTTGGTGTAAGGATCAGGGTTTTACCATTGTTTCTAATTGGTCGATGGGAACTTCTTTTGAACAGATGCAAAAGGCTTTAGCAGCTGATGTGAATCTAGTACTTTCTTCCAGTGCTATCGACGTTGCTAAATATTTTGCCGAAACATGGGGGATTCCTTATGTCGTAGGTATTCCCATGGGAGAAAAACAAGCCATCCAATTGGCGGAACAAATTCACCATCCTTTACAAACGCCAAAACCAGTAAAGGCGGGAAACGGCAAAGTTCTTTTGATTGGGGAATCGGTTTGTATGCAGGCTTTACGAACTTGTTTGCAGGAAGAATTTGGGTATAAAGATGTGCAAATCCTGTGTCCTTTGGAAGTACAAGTAGGTCTGAGTGAAGATGATGTATGCTGGGATCAAGAAGATCTCACCCAAAAAAAGATGAATGCGGCCAAACTTGTGATTGCCGATCCCATCTATCAGCGCTTGTTAGAAAATAAGACGACGCATTTTATCCCTTTACCACATTGGGGGTATTCGGGAAGAATGTACAAAGAACAAATGCCTGTTTTAATTGGCCCAAGTTTTTCAAATTGGTTAAAGGACCAATTGGATTTTTAAAAAAGAGAAGGTATACTAGACGTATGAAAACTTATACATATCAACCAAAGGGTGTATGTGCCCGCCAAATCCATTTTTCGATTGAAGATGGGAAATTACATCAAGTGCATTTTGATGGAGGTTGCCCTGGCAATCTATCTGCCATTGGTAAATTACTGGAAGGCCGCGATGCCAAAGAAGCAAGTGCGCTTTTAAGAGGAAATCTTTGTGGTACAAAATCAACATCTTGTGCCGATCAACTAGCGCAAGCTATTGAACAGGCCATAGAGGAATAGCTCACGGTTGTGGGCTTTTTTATGAAGGAAACAAGATGCATAAGTTAGATTGGAAATTGGTCAAAGAAGAAGTCTTAGTGAATGATCAATGGATGCATTTTAAAAAGCAGGACTATCAATTTCCTGATGGTTCGGTGCATGGACCGTTTTATACGTACTCGATTCGCCATACGGTCATTATTGTTGCCCAAGATACCCAAGGTGATTTTCTTTGCGTGAAACAATTTCGTCAGGGCATCGGTTGGACAACTGTAGAATTTCCGGCTGGGGGAATCGAAACCAAAGCGGTAGATCAAACGGTTGCTTTAGAAGCGGCTAAGCGAGAATTATTAGAAGAGACAGGTTATCAAAGCAAAGATTGGAAATTCTTGTATAAGGTAGCCAGCCATGCGACCTTAGCTGATAATGATGTATATATTTTTGGAGCCAAGAATTGTGTTCGAGTTTCAGATCAGGCTTTAGATGAGACCGAGTTTTTAGATTTTTTTCATGTGAACAATAAGCAGATTGAAACATGGATTCAAGCAGGGCAATTTGAACAGGCTATGCATATTTTAGCTTGGTTTTTTTGGAAACAAGAGGAATAAAATGAATTTACAAGTCATGCCGGAAAGATTTTCCATTTGTGAGATAGAGGATATACAAGCGGTGGATTGGCAGTATCCGCATACCTTTGTTTCACAAATGGAAGATGTATGTACCTTGGTTTGTCCGGAAAAGGCAATCGGCCAAAATGCGCAACAAAAGCGATGGCGCGGTTTTTATATGGACGATTGTTTAGATACAGAAGTTGGATCAGGGCTGAAAAAGATTTTACAGGTGTTAGGTGATTATCAAATTAATTTGCATTTAGTGACAACTTTTCAAACGGACTATCTTTTTGTTCCTGAAGAAAAGTTGGAAAAAGCCTTATTACACTTAAAAAGAGCCGGATGGTCTATATATAGAAAGTAGGTATTTTTATGAATGAAACATTAGAGATGATCAAAGAAAGAAGAAGTATTCGCAAGTATCAAGCAAAACTTCCAACCAAAGAAGAAATTGGAATGGTGGTTCAAGCAGGCCTTGAAGCAGCTAGTGGAATGAATCGTCAACCGGTGCACATTTTGGCCGTTACGCAAAAAGCTTTGCGGGATAAATTATCTGCAGCGAATGCTAAAGTAGGAAACTTTGAAGCAGGTGTTGATCCTTTCTATGGTGCCCCAGTTGTTTTGGTTGTGTTAGCGGATAAGCGTTGCCCTACATACCTTTATGATGGATCTTTGGCAATGGGAAATATGATGTTAGCTGCCAAATCGATTGGTTTAGGTAGTTGCTGGATTCATCGGGCAAAAGAGGAATTTGAACAAGCAGAATTTAAATCTCTTCTCAAGGAATTAGGTGTTGAAGGGGACTTTGAAGGAATTGGTCATTGTATTCTTGGCTATCCAGATCAAGAAGCACAAGCTCATCCGATTCAAGCAAATCGTGTGACTTGGGTAGAATAATGGGGCTTCTTGCACGATGGAAATGCAAGGGAAAACATGATACCATAAGACTATATTTTAGGAGTTAGATGATGAAAGTAGCGTTTGTGACAGATACTGGAACAGGAATGTCTCCAGAAGAGTGGAAAAAAGAAGGAATTTATTGTATTCCTTTACAAATTGAATGTGATGGTACTTCTTATGATGAGATGGTAACGATTAATCACGAGCAGTTTATACAGAACCTACATGATAAAAAGTTGATGAAAACTTCATTGCCAAGACTTGGGCATATTGAAGATTGTTTCAACGAAATTAAATCAGAAGGGTACGACACGGTATTTTGTGTGCCTATCTGTAAAGGCTTATCCGGAGCGTATGATGCGATGGAGATGATTGCCAAACAAGTTGGTTTGGACTTTGTGGGGATAGATTGTTATGTAACAGCTGTTGTAGAACAAGACTGCATTCGTATTGCCAAGGCCATGTATGATGCAGGAAAGTCTTTAGATGAAATCGTTTCACGTTTGAATCGGATTGTTGAAACGGCAGATACCATTTTGATTTTTGAAGATTTACAACATATGCGCAGAGGTGGACGTTTAACCCCAGCGGCAGCTTTATTAGGTGGCTTGTTGAAAATCAAACCGGTTTTGCACTTGGATAAATCAACCCAGGGTAGAGTCGATGTTCTGGCTAAACCACGAACGCTTTCCAAAGCGCAATCGAGTGTAATTGAACGGTTGAAAAGCTTACATGTAACGAAAGATTATAAATTTATTATTGCCCATGTGGATGTTTTGGATAATGCCAAAGCCTACAAAGAAAAAATTGAAGCAGCTTTTGAAGGCGCCCAAGTGCAAATTATTGATTTGGTAAGTGCTGTGGGTGTTCATACAGGACTTGGCTGTTTGGCTTTACAAGTCTTTAATCCAAATGTGGAATAAGCTTATCAAGCTTTGGATATTGGTGGCATTGGTATGTACCTGTGGTTTTGTTTCACATGCACCGGTATTTGCCAAAATAAAAACCAGCGATTGGATTACTACACATGTCGATTCATTGACCTTTAAAGATGATGCATATTTAAAGAAACATTACTATAAGCATGGCAGGCAAATGGGATATGCTTCTCCCAAAGCGTATCTAGCTGGGGCCAGACGGGTTATTTCTGATCCCGATGTCTTAACCAAGCGGGAAAAGGAAGATGGAGATTGGATCTTTTATGTCAAAAAGACCAATGAAATTGTCTTTGTGTCCAAGAATCCCTATATTCGTACGTATTTTAAACCTTCACTAGGAATTCAGTACTATTACAGGCAGTAAGGAGCGTATATGTATTACGAAATTGAAGGACTTTATGAAATGCCAGCGGTTATTTTTGATGAAGACCGCATTGTAACTGGAAAAAAAGAATATCTTTATTCGCATATTTCGGATATAAAGATTACGAACTCGATTGCCTTTAGTGCGTATGCGATTTTAAAGCTGACCTATGATGGCAAGACGGTATCGATTCCTTTTAATCGGCACTATTTGAAAACTGCGAAGCGTGCAATCAAAGAACTCGAACATCAAAAAGCATCAGGAAATTCCGATGGTACTACCTCTTCGATTCCTTTTGAGGCTTTAAAACAATTAAAAGAGTTGAAGGATATGGGCGCTATTACAGAAGCAGAATTTGAAGCAAAGAAAAAACAATTATTAGATTTATAAGCATCTCTTGAGATGCTTTTCTTATGGAGGATGGATATGACCCTGCAACAAATCTATTATGCGATTCTTGTCGCGGATATTGGTTCTATGAATAAAGCAGCAGAAAATCTGTTTATTTCACAACCTACTTTAACGACAGCTATTAAAGAATTAGAGAATGAAATTGGCATTATCATTTTTAATCGAACCAATCGTGGTGTTACTTTAACTCGCGAAGGGAATGAGTTTTTAATGCACGCAAGACAAGTCTATCAACAATATGAATTGTTGAAAGATAAGTATGGTCCGCAAGGAAACATTAAAAAGAAGTTTTCGGTTTCTTGTCAGCACTATTCTTTTGCGACCAAAGCGTTTGTAGAAACGGTTAAACAATTTGATACCTTAAAGTATGAATTTGCGATAAAAGAAAGTAAAACCATCGATGTAATCAATGATGTAGGAAATTCGAAAAGTGAAATTGGAATTTTGTATATGAGCGAATACAATCGCAAATATATACAGAAACTTTTGGATGAGAAAGATTTGAAATTCGAACCGTTGGTTACTTGTGATGCCTATGTTTATGTATATAAACATCACCCTTTAGCGAATCGTGAATCGATTGGTCTGGAAGAGTTGCAAGATTATCCTTATCTTTCCTTTGATCAAGGAGAAGATGGCGCTTTCTATTTAGCGGAAGAAATTCTATCGGAAAATGAATATCAGCGGGTTATCAAGTTGACCGATCGTTCAACGGCTTTGAATTTGATGATTGGACTGAATGGATATATGTTGTGTAGTGGAATTATCTGTGAAGAATTAAATGGGGATGATTGCATTGTGATTCCGTATAAAGCCGATGAAGATAACCCTAACAGTTCTATGACCATTGGGTATATCTATAAAAAACATAGTGTTTTATCAAAAATTGGACAAACCTATGTCGATGAATTAAAAGAATATTTTGATTAGATGCAGCTTTGCATCTTTTTTATATAAAAATATTTTATAGCAAGTATCAAACTATTCAATTATTCGGATAACTAAAGCTGTGATAAAGTACAAGCATACAAAGCAAGAAGTTCTTATCTCGAGCCAAAGATAAGAATAATATATAGAGAAAGTTGAGGTATTTATCATGGCAGAAAAGAAATATCATTTTGAAACATTAGCATTACATGTAGGACAAGAACAAGCGGATCCCGCAAGTGATTCACGTCAAGTTCCGATTTATTTAACTTCATCGTATGTATTTAAGAGTTCGCAACATGCAGCCGATCGTTTTGGACTGGCAGATGCCGGAAACATCTATGGACGATTAACAAACTCTACCCAGGATGTATTTGAAAAACGTATTGCCGCCTTGGAAGGTGGAAGTGCTGCACTAGCCGTTGCTAGTGGAGCAGCAGCTGTAACCTATGCGATTCAAGGTTTAGCGAAAGCCGGCGAAGATATTGTAGCTGCGAAAACCATTTATGGGGGAACCTATAACTTATTAGCCCATACCCTTCCATTGTATGGAATTCGTGCAAAATTTGTCGATCCATACGACTATGAAGCTATTGAAGCAGCAATTGATGAAAACACAAAAGCCATTTGGGCAGAAACCCTAGGCAATCCATTAAGTAATATTGTGGATATTGAAAAACTCGCTGAGATTGCCCATAAACATCAGATCCCTTTAGCAATCGATAATACGTTTGCGACTCCATACCTGGTTCGCCCATTTGAATATGGTGCTGATATTGTGGTTCATTCGGCAACCAAATTCATTGGCGGTCATGGTGCTACTTTAGGTGGTGTGATTGTCGAAGGCGGAAACTTTGATTGGAAAGCCAGTGGAAAATTTCCTTGGATCAGTGAACCAAATCCTTCTTACCATGGCATTAGTTTTGCGGATGCGACAGCGCCAGCAGCTTTTGCGACATATGTTCGAGCTATCTTACTTCGTGATGAAGGCGCAACGATTTCACCCGTTAATGCATGGGCCTTTATTCAAGGTTTGGAAACATTATCCTTGCGTGTTGAACGCCATGTAGAAAATGACTTAAAGGTTGTGGAGTACTTAAAGAATCATCCGCAAGTTGAAGCCGTGCACCATCCTTCGCTTGATCAACCAGATTTATATAAGAAGTATTTCCCAAATGGTGGAGGTTCGATCTTTACTTTTGAAGTCAAAGGGGATGCCAAAACGGCTCAGAAGTGGATTGATAACTTACCTATCTTCAGCTTGTTGGCAAATGTTGCGGACGTGAAATCATTAGTAATTCATCCGGCAAGTACAACGCATTCACAATTAAGTGAAGAAGAATTAGCTGATCAAGGTATTAAACAAAATACAGTTCGTTTAAGTATTGGTACGGAAAACATTGATGATTTAATTGATGCGTTAGATACAGCGTTCGCATCTATTCAATAAGGTTAGACTGAGCTCATTGATAGGGAATGAGCTCTTTTTTTACGACTTATCTAGTGAAGAAATTCACATTCTTCACTATTTAAACAATTGACTTTATATTTCAGCTAGACTAAACTATTTATACAAATGTTCAGCATTTAATCATTGACGCCTATAATTGACGTGTTAAGATGGGAATGTAAAAGAAAACGATTACATTTTCGAAAGGAGGACACTTTGAAAAAAATAGTTGATGATCCACGTTTGATTTATAAGTGTTGTTACCTTTACTACAAGGATGGGTTTTCACAAATTGAAATCTGCGAGCAATTAGGGATTTCAAGAGCAACGGTTTCGCGTTTATTAAAAGCAGGCCGTGATCGTAACATTGTGCGAATTGAATTGGATAACCCAGACAGTGTCATGTATGGGGAACTAGAACGAAAATTGGAATCAGTTTTCGATTTAAAAGAGATTTTGATTGTGGACGAATTGGATATTGGAAATAAATATGAACATCTAAAGAAAGTCAATGAAGAGGCTTTATCATATTTTTCTCGAACCTTCCAAGATCAAGATTATATTGGGATTTCTATGGGACATACCTTATATGATCTGGCCAACATCAATTATGCGGTAGAAGATATTGATTGTACCTTTGTACCAGTTGTCGGTGGCGTTGGCATGAAACAATTGAGCTCGCAAAATTACCATTCTAATGAAATTGCCCAAAGTTTCGCAAAGAAGTTTAATGGCAGTGCCGTGCAATTCTTTGCCCCTGCGATTTTTAATGATGTAGCGGTAATGGAAGGTCTAATGAAAGAAAGACCGGTACAAGAAGTTATTTCCTTATTTAGTCGCTTGAATGCGGTAATCATGGGAATTGGGTCTTTTGAATCACCTTCTAGTACGTTAGTTTCATCGGGATATATTTCGCAAGAAAGATATATGCACTTTAAACAACAAGGTGCGGTAGGAGATGCCATGTTGCGCTTCTATGATGAAAATGGCGATACCAGTAAGTTTGAAGAATTCAACAATCGCGTCATGGGAATTTCGGATCAAGATTTAATTCATGTCGAAAATCGTATTGCGGTTGCGGTTGGTGAAGAAAAGAGTCGTGCTGTCCTTGGGGCATTGCGAGGTAGAAAGATTAATGTCTTAATTACGGATATTAGTTGTGTCAATAAAATGCTGGCAATGATGGAGGATGTATAGAATGTCAAAAGAATTGATTGTGATATTTATTATTGCCATGGCATTAATGGTGATGCAAATGGTAGGCGGTTTCTTTCAAATTAAACGCTATCGTTTGGCAGTAAGTCGTGTACATAAATTAGGAAACGTCGGAATTGGGCAAAAGCGAGGCTTTTTCTTCAATAGTTACATTGCGATTATCGCATGTGATTCGAATCGGATCATTACCGGTGGAGAAGAAATGACTGGCGCAACCATTTTTGCGAAGTTTCACCCCATTCAAAAATTGATTGGGAAAGAGTTTGTAGGCAAATCAATTGATGAATTTTTGATGGATTTCCGTGAGATGGAACCCCGTAAACAAAAATTCTATCGTGGATATATTAATGCCCTTGAGGCACTGGAAATGCGTTTTAATCGTGAGGAAGAGGAAACTGATGCGATTGAAGCATAGATTTTAAAATGTTTTTGGCCGAACATTTATGCAAGAATTTTATTTTTTGAAAGATGAAAGGAGGAAGAAAATGAAATTCCAAGTAAAAATCACCGGATGGGGAGCCGATGCGCTAGAATTTTTAAATCCTGTATGCAACTTTATTATTATCTTCAATGAAGATGCACCACCTGAATTAGCAGATATTAGCGTGCTGCATACAAAATTTGAATTAAAAGAAGAACCAAAAGCTGGAGATACTTTCCGTATTTGTGGGAAAGAGTACAAAGTGACAGCTGTAGGATGGGAAGCAATTAACACATTGCGTGATTTAGGACACTGTACGGTTTCTTTCCGTGGTTTACCGGAAGTCGAACGTCCTGGAATGATTGAATTAAGTGGACCTGAGTTTACTGCAGAAGACTTAAAAGTCGGTGGTGAAATCGAGATCTTCTAAAAGTATTGAAAAAAGTAATACATTAGTGTTGCTTTTCATAAAATTAGGTATTAAGATAATGTTATAAAAAGTCTAGAACAATCTAGAGGAGGAAGAAACAAATTATGTATAACATGAACAGAAAGCTTGCTCAATTAGAAGCAGAAGGAAAACCAATTCAAGTCGGCGTTGTCGGTGCTGGACAAATGGGTCGTGGAATGGTCACAGAATTAGTAATGATCAAAGGTGAAAGACCAGCTATTTGTTGCGACATCAATATCGACTTAGCCGTACATGCTTTTGAATATGGTGGAGTTAAACCAGAACAAATCGTTAAGACAACCGATGTTGCCGAAGCAAGTGCTGCCATTAAAGCTGGAAAATATGTAGCTACCAATGATTCAAAACTAGTTACATCTACACCAGAAATCGATGTTGTCGTTGATGTTACAGGTGTTCCTGATGTTGGAGCAAGAATTGCCTTGGATGCGATTGCTGGTAAGAAACACATCGTTATGATGAATGTTGAATCTGATGTCGTTATCGGACCGTACTTGAATAAATTAGCCCAAGAAGCTGGTGTTGTATATACAGGTACCAATGGAGATGAACCAGGTGCTGTTATGGAATTGTATGACTTCGCAACCGCAATCGGATTGAATGTAGAAGTAATCGGTAAAGGAAAGAATAACCGTATCGACCGTGCCTGCAACCCAGATACAGTATTAGAAGAAGCTACTCGTCGTAAGATGTCACCTAAGATGTTATGTGCCTTCAAAGATGGAACGAAGACAATGGTTGAAATGACTGCTATGTCAAATGCGACAGGACTAGTACCAGATGTTATCGGTGGACATGGAATCGCTTGTGATGTCAAAGGCTTAAATGATATGTATCGTTTGAAAGAAGACGATGGAATTTTAAATAAACATGGAGTCGTAGAATACGTACGTGGTATTGCTCCAGGTGTATTTGTCACAGTATCAACAGATAACGATGAGATCAGCTATCAAATGCAATACCATAGCATGGGTCCAGGACCATTATGGACATTGTATCGTCCATACCACTTATGTAACTTGGAAACGCCATTAACGATCGGACGTGCGGTAATCTATCATGAAGGAGTCATCGTACCAAAGGGTGGCTTAGTATCTGAAGTTATCACAGTAGCTAAGAAAGATATGAAAGCCGGCGAACATCTTGATGGAATTGGTGGTTATACAACTTATGGATCCATTGATACACATGAACATGCCAAAGAAGAAGGTTATGTACCATTTGGATTGATCAATAAGAACGCCGTATTGAAAAAAGACGTTAAGAAGGGTCAATTGTTGACTTATGAAGATGTAGATGTAGATACTTCTACATTGATTTACGAATTGCGTAAAAAACAAGACGAAATCTTTGGATAAGTCAAATCGAATTAGTCATAAAACTGTCTCTTTGTGAGACAGTTTTTTTCGTGGTCACAAAGAAAAATCACGTTTTTTGTGAATTTTGAACAGATGGATAAGTGAAAAAGTTATCAATATTCACTTAGACGTTTGTTCAACTTTACCCGATTGACTTAGCATTTACTTATGTTAGAATGCAGTTAGAAGATGAAAGCACTTACAAAAATCCATTGTAAAGCTTTCGTCTCGATTCCTGTATAGTTCGACTATACAGCGCATAAAATGTTAAGGCCGAACATTTTTAAAAACACAATGTAATTACACATTGAAGAGGAGAGAACTTATGGATGTAGTTGCTAATTTAGCTCAAGGATTTATTGGGTTATTTACAGCAGGTGGTGAAACCTTTACGGGTTGGGTAACAGGTATCATCCCTCAAGTTGTTTGTTTACTAACTTTTATGAACTCAATCATTAAACTGGTTGGTGAAGAAAGAGTTGAAAAATTTGCGCACAAGTTAACGAAGTATGCAATTACTCGTTATACTTTATTCCCTTTGCTGGCAGATATGTTCTTAGGAAACCCAATGCAATATTCATTTGGACGTTTTGTTGAAGAAAAATACAAACCATCATTCTATGATGCTTCAGTAAGTTTCTGCCACCCTATTACTGGTTTATTCCCACATGCGAATGCTGGTGAGTTATTCGTTTTCATGGGAATTGCAGAAGGTGTGAAGAAGGTTGCCGGAAGTTATGCAGACTTAGCGGTTCGTTACTTCATCGTTGGTTTAATTGTTATCTTGATCCGCGGTATTGTAACCGAAAAGATCTACTTTAAACTAGCAGGTATTAAGAAATAGGGAGAGATGAAAATGGCTGAATATAAGAATATTAAAATCACCAAAGGTTCGGCTGGTTTTGGAGGACCATTAATCATCGAACCAAATGAAACAAGAAATAAAGTATTGTGTGTAACAGGACAACAAATTAGTCCTGTAGCGGAAAAGATTGCCGAAATGACCGGTTGTGAATTAGTAGATGGCTTTAAGACAACCGTTCCAGATGAAGAAGTTGCGGTGGCAGTTGTTAACTGTGGAGGAACGGCACGTTGTGGTGTCTATCCAAAGAAACGGATTAAAACTGTAAACGTTGAACCAGTTGGAGCCGTTGGCCCATTGGCTATGTATATTACCGAAGATATCTATGTATCGGATGTCAAAGAAAGCAATCTAGCCTATACCGATGAAACAAATGCGGCACCTACTATGACAGCAGCAGAAGAAATGGCAGCTGCAGATGGACCTAAATCCAAAGAACAGGCCAAAGCCGAAATTGCTGCCAGCCAAGAAGCTAACAAGCCAGGTATCATTACTCGAATTGGTATTGGGGTTGGACATGTTGTCAACAAATTCTTTGCCGCTGGTCGTGATTCAATTGACATGATCATTCGTAACGTATTACCATTCATGGCTTTTACGTCTACTTTATTAGGAATTATCAGTGCTAGTGGGTTAGGAAATATCATTGCCAATACCATTGCACCATTATGTGGAACATTGCCAGGATTACTAGTTATCAGTGTTGTTTGTGGTATTCCATTCTTGTCACCAATCTTAGGACCAGGAGCTGTTATTGCTTCTACGGTTGGTGTATTGTTGGGACAACAATTTGCGATTAAAGCAATTCCATTACAATATGCCCTACCAGCATTATTTGCTATTGATGCCCAAGTTGGATGTGACTTCGTTCCAGTTGGATTGTCTTTAGGCGAAGCTGAACCAGAAACAATTGAGTTTGGTGTTCCTGCCGTATTGTATTCGCGTTTGATTACAGGACCACTTGCCGTAATCATTGCCTTTATTTTCAGTATTGGTATGTATTCCGGTCTATAGAATTCTCTTCTTTTCTAAGGAAAGGTTCGTTTCATACGAATCTTTTCTTTTTTTTTCGGAAGGCTTACAATGGGAAAGAAAGAAGGCTTTTATGAAAAAGATATTTGTGATTAATCCGGGCTCAACTTCTACTAAGTTGGCCTTATTTGAAGATAAAGAATGTAAGTTCTCCACCAATGTATTTCATGATTCATCGGTGTTGATTAAGTTTCCGAAAATCAATGATCAATTAATGTATCGAATGATGGTTATTCAAGAATTTATCAAAGAAAATCATATTGATTTAACTGGTCTAGATGCGGTAGTTGGTCGTGGAGGAAGCTGTTATGCGGTAGAGAGTGGTATCTATGAAGTAACCGATCAATTATTAGAAGATACCCGTCAAGCCAAAGGTGGCCTCTATCATGTTTCAATGTTAGGCGTTCAATTAGCCAAAGAAGTAGCGGATCTTTATGGGGGACGAATCTTTATGATGGATCCTCCGATTGTCGATGAGTATTGTGACTTGGCTCGTATTACTGGCGTTAAAGGGATTTATCGTAAAGCCGTGAGTCATGCGCTTAATGTGAAGGCAACGGCGCGCGTGCATTGTGCAAAGTATGGTTTAGATTACACGAAATCTAATTTTATTATTTGTCACATTGATGGAGGTATTTCGATTACCGCCCATAAACAAGGTAAGATGATTGATGGCAATGATGCTGGGGGAGGACAAGGTCCTTTTACACCTACGCGCATGGGATCTATGGCCATAACGGATATCTTGCATTATTTTTCTGACCAACCAAAAGAAAAACTCAGAGCATTATGTTATGAAGCAGGAGGTTTATCGAGTCATTTTGGAACGAGTGATGCAGATCAAATTCATGCCTTAGTTGATGCAGGAAATGTGCATGCCAAACGTATTTGGGATGCAATGGCTTATCAAATCTGTAAAGAAATTGGTTCTATGGCTACGGTATTAGAAGGTAAGGTCGATGGCATTTTGTTGACAGGTGGTCTCCTTCGTTTTGATGATATTTCCCAATTTATTGAAAAACACTGTTCTTGGATTGCCTCTGTATATAGCTATCCGGGAGAGTTTGAACAAGAAGCGATGGCCTATGGGGCATTGGATGTTTTGAATGGCAAAAGAGAATTATCCGTGTATACTGGTAAACCAGTTTGGTCTGGTTTTGATGAATGAGCGGCTTGACATTCTATTTTGAATGTCTATAATGGATACTATAAATCAGGTGGAGATAGAGGTAGCGGTGCATCAGAGTACTTTTTGGAGCTGGCAAGCGAAGAAGAAAAGGAAAGGTAACCATCGCCGAAAGAAGAAAACGGCAGTTTTCTTACTTGGGGTTCTAGGAAATACTTAGTTCACTCCTTCATTTCTTGGAGAGGCGTTATCTGATATTGAGCTAATGTAGGCTATGTGTGAGATAACACATGGCCTTTTTCTTCATCTTGATAGAGAGAAAGAGGATAAAACTATGAAAAAACTTTTAGCAGCTATTGCGGTAGCTTCCCTGGCATTAACAGCATGTGGTTCATCACAAACGGATCCAAACGATGATGATACGTTTACCGTAGGTATGGAATGTAACTATGCACCATTTAACTGGCAAACCAAAGATAAGACATCTACTTCGGTTTCATTAGGTGATGGAGCTGGCTACTGTGATGGATACGATGTTATGATTTCTAAGAAAATTGCTAAGAAATTAGGTCAAAAAGTTGAAGTTAAGAAGATTTCTTGGGATGGTTTACAACCAGCTCTAGATTCAGGTGAAATTGATGCGATTATTGCTGGTATGACAGCCAATAAGAAACGTGAAAAAGGTATTGATTTCACAACCCCTTACTATTCAAGTGAAACCGTTATGATTGTTCGTTCTGATAGTGAAATGGCTGGATACAATGATATCCAACAATTCTCTGGTCATAAAGTTATGGGACAAAAGAATACCAACTACGATACAATCATTGATCAAATTAAAGGGGTAAGTCATGAAACACCAAAAGCTACTTATCCAGAATTGGTTGTTGCCCTTCAAAATGGTGATACCGATGGAATTACGGCTGAATTACCAGTTGCCAACGGAATTGTCAGTGCAAACCAAGGATTAAGTATTATTCACTTTGCCGATGGTAAAGGATTTGATAATGACTCTTCGGTATCAATTGGATTAAAAGATGGAACACGTAAGACAAAATTCTTCAAACGTGTACAAAAAGCATTAGACAGCATTTCAGAAGAACAGCGTCAACAAATGATGCAAGATGCAGTGGATCACTCACCTGCTGAAGATTAAGGAGGAATTACATGCGTATTGATTTTGCGTATGCTTGGAAAACATTAGTGAATTCATGGCCCTTATTTGCCTATGGAATTCGCTTAACATTAGAATTTGCGATTGTCGGAACCGTTGTTGGTTTGATTTTAGGTTTATTTGTCGGTGCTATTCATGCCATTGACATTGATCCTTTTGATCAGCCAGTAACACGCGTTTTGAAACATTTGGGACACGGAATTACCAGTTTATATGTATGGGTATTCCGTGGTACCCCTATGATGGTTCAAGCCGTATTCTTGTATTACTTATTAAAACCAGTTCTTGGTTGGACTGGTTTTACAGCTGGACTGTTTATTATTTCTATCAATACCGGTGCGTATATGTCAGAAATCATCCGTAGTGGAATTCAATCCATTGACAAAGGACAGACCGAAGCTGCAAAGTCTATCGGTATGACCAATACGCAAACGATGATGTATATTATCTTTCCTCAAGCGATTAAGAACACGTTCCCTGCCATTGGAAACCAGTTGATCGTTAATATCAAGGATAGTTGTATGTTGAATGCGATTGCGGTTACGGAATTGTATTTCCAAGCAACATCCATTGCAGGAAGTAATATGCGTTATATCGAAGTGTATATGATTACAGCAATTTTGTATTTGATTTTAACAACGATTGCGACCGCTATTTTAAATATGGTTGAACGTAAGATCAACAATACAAAAACAGTAACGATTAAGTCAAATCTCTAGGAGGTGTAGTATGGATACAGTCATTCAAATTGAACATCTCCAAAAACATTTTGGAGATTTGCAGGTATTAAATGATGTTGATTTTCAAATCGAAAGAGGAAAAGTTGTAACCATTATTGGTTCCAGTGGATCCGGAAAAAGTACGTTGTTGCGCTGTGTGAACTTATTAGAAGTTCCTGATGGCGGAAAAATTGTGTATGAAGGAAAAGATATTTTAAGTGGGGACTTAGATGTAACGAAATATCGTAGTAAAGTCAGCATGGTTTTTCAGAGCTTTAACCTTTTTAACAATAAAAATGTCTTAGACAATTGTGTCATGGGGCAAGTAAAAGTTTTAAAGCGTTCAAAAGAAGAAGCCAAAAAGATTGCCATGGAGCAATTAAAAGCCGTTGGTATGGATCAATTTGCGTATAAAGCAAGTACTACCTTATCTGGTGGACAAAAACAACGGGTTGCGATTGCCCGTGCCTTATGTATGGATCCAGATGTCATCTTATTTGATGAACCAACGAGTGCGCTAGATCCAGAAATGGTTGGTGGCGTTTTAGATGTTATGAAAGATCTTGCCGACAAAGGTTTAACAATGGTCGTTGTTACCCACGAAATGCAGTTTGCCCGAGAAGTCAGTGACTATGTTGTCTTCATGGATAAAGGTGTTATTGCCGAATCAGGAACTCCAGAAGAATTGTTCGAACATCCAAAGAACGAGCGTACTCAACAATTCTTATCGCGTTATTCAAATCGTTAAAAGATAGCCAATATTCCTTTTGGAGTATTGGTTTTTTTGTGGCACAAAAAAACACCCATTGGGTGTTTAATCGTATCGGTCATCGTCATTGACGGGTTCAGGTTGGGCAATTTTAAAGATCGGATAAATGGTTCGAAATAGAAAGAAGTAGCGAATCATATCCAATAAAATAAAGAACAAGAAGGTTCGTAAAGGATAGCTGGTATCTTCTAAACGGAAATAACCAATAAAGGTTGGCAAGTAAATAAGAATACGCGCTAGTTCAATGGCTCCACAACACTTTACAGATAGCTTTGATTTTGGATGGTTGTAGTATAAAAAGAAGACCGGTAGTGTCCAAATAATGGCTGAAACCATACAAGCAATAAAGATATCTCGATTCGCAAAAATTTGTTGGTAGTCGGTTGATACAAAGAGGCTGTGGAAAATTTGTACCAAGATAGGGAATAAGCCTAAGCTGACATACACAATAAGTCCGAGGCGAATGCTGAGCTTCTGGTAGGTAAGTCCCTCATAAGGATCTTTAGGAATAAAGAGTTCTTCGTTGGGATTTTCATCCATATCCATAATGGGAATTTCGCTATCCATATCGGTAAAGGTATCGGGCAAGGTTTGTGGCTTCTTATTTAATTTTTTCTGGGCCTTGCGAATATCTTTTTCAAAGCGTTTATCCTGGAATTGTCCGTTTTCATCGACTTCAATCACATGGTCGTATAAGACTTTGGCACAAGGATTCCGGTAAAGGTAATGGCCAAAGTGATAGAGCACATTAAGATTACAGAGCATGCAGATAATCAGCAATATATAAGAGAGGAAGTGTTCCGTATCTTGTAGCATGCTGGAAACTGGCACATAGATGAGGATAACGGAAAAAAGAAACGCAAACCAATAGAGAATCCGATAGATCTTAGATCCGGAAGCCAACAATAAAAACAAAATAGAGTAAATACATAGCTGTACCAGTAAAACAGTTGCCAATAGAATTGTAAAGCCATTGCTGTCAACTTGGAGCAAAGCGGTATCAAAGCCAATATATACGCCAACGCAATATAGAATTAAAAAAGCGAAGGTTAAAAAGAGTTTTCGGCTTACGCGTTGTTTACATTTTTTATATAAAAAGGCGTCTTGGGAATGAAGCGGGTCCATAATTATCATCCTTTCGTAATGGCCATAGTATAGCATTTCTTTGCGATAAGATACAATTGGATGGCAAGTTGCGGTATGATAGAAGTACGTGGAGGAAAGATGTATGGAATTAAAATCAGTAACAATTGAAAGAAAAGTAGAAAGAGCCAATCTTGCATCGGTTATGAAAAGTGGTTCTTTGGATGTTCTTGCGACCCCACAAATGATCGCATGGATGGAAGAAGCTGCTTGTTTATGCTTAGATTTAGAAGATGGTCAAACTAGTGTTGGTATTTCTATGAATACAAGCCATGATGCACCAAGTGCTTTAGGGGCAACAATTTCTATTACCGCAAAGATGACGGAGGTTCAAGGACGCAAAGTCTTGTATGATGTAGAAGCCTATGATGGAAAGACTTGCATAGGGAAAGGTAAACATGCCCGCTTTATCGTCGATGCCAAAAAATTCTTAAGTAAAGTTTATCCTGATTAAAACGAGTCAATAGACTCGCTTTTTTTCGGCTTTTTGGGCATATTTTTCAATTTTTAGGAAGTATGTTAGACTGTTGTTATGACAAAAAAGAATAAACGGCGTCTACAAATTCTTTCTCGAGAGTTTATGCACCATAAACGAAAGTTGGGAATTTGCTTCCTGATTGTTCTTTCGATTCTTATTTGTGTGCCAAAACTGGATGCTCTGGTGCATCCAACACGCTATATTAAATCCTCGAGTGATACCTTGCCTTGTACGATAGCTTACTTAGATGGCAAAGAAGCCCGTCAAAAAGTTGTGCATATCCCCAGAGGCTCTGAAGTTCGCGTTCGCCAAAAAGGAACCAGTACAACACAGATTTCTTATCATGACCAAGACTTTACGGTTGCCAATGAAAATCTGGTAAATACCTTAGAAGAGGCAATCCAGATTCCCTTTGTGTATCCCAGACGTTTATTGAACCTGCAAAAAAATAAACACGGAAAACTTTCCGATGTTGTTGTACACAAAGGAGAAAAGGTCAAAGTTGTCGCAACGAAGCTAAAAGACCTAAACCGTAAAACTGGGCGAATCCGCTGGTATCAAGTAGAAAAGAAACATAAAACCTATTGGATCAAAGGTTCGCATGTGGAAACGACCAAAGCCGAAGCAACAGAAAACTATGCCAAGGATATTGTTTATTCATCGTATTGGGATGAGGACTATGGCAAAGGGTATTCTAAGAATGCTTATGTTACGCAAATGGACTATAAACCGCAGCCGAAAGTGCGTTATAAAGATAATCCTTTAAAGTCGAATATCAATTCTTTACATGTATCTTTATCTAACTTAAAAAATCATAAAGAGACGTATTTGAACTTGAAGAAGAAAACTGGCATCAACTCTTTGACTATTGAGTTAAAAGGGGATGGTGGGAATATTTTCTATGATAGTGATGTGCCCAAAGACTATCTAAAACATCCTGGACAAGCTCTAAGTGGTTCTGTGATGGATAAAGCAGAATTAAAGGCATTAATTAAAGAATGCCAAGATGCCGGATATTATGTGATTGCACGTTCGGTTACTTTTAAAGATTCTATTTTTGCTAAGCAGAATAAAAAAGAATCGATTGTTGATCATAAAGGAAATTTCATTACCATAAATGATGAATACTGGCCAAGTGCTTATTCGCGTAAGGCTTGGATGTATAATGTAGATATCTGTAAAGAAATTGCCCAGTTGGGTGTCAATGAAATTCAATTTGACTATTGTCGTTTCCCCGATGGAACAGCTAGTCAAAAAGATACTTTGAATTTACGGAATAAGTACAAAGAAAGTAAAGCCAGTGCCATTCAAGGCTTCTTAACCTATGCCAAAGATGAGTTGCAACCATATCATGTCTATGTTGCAGCGGATATCTTTGCCTGGCCGGTTGTCGTGCAAGATGACCAAGATATTGGACAGTTTTTCCCGGCAATGGCAAATGTGGTAGATGTGGTTAGCCCAATGCCATATACGGACTTATTTGAACCAGGTTCCATGGAAATAGCCGATCCCAGCAAAGCGCCAAAGAAAACCTTGTATAAGTTTAGTGAAACAACGCGGCGCCAAATGGAGGAGATTGGTACCCATGCTCAATATCGTACGTGGATTCAAGCCTATGCGCCATTTACTGCCAAAGACATAAAAAAAGAAATCCAGGGAATTAACCAAGCTGGATTTGAAGGCTATTTGATTTGGTATGGAAATGGAGATCCGGAAGATATCAAATCGGTACAAAAAGGCTTTATCGATAGTAAGATTTCAAAATGACCGTGATTTCACGGTTTTTTTGATGCCTGTAAAAAGCAGAAAACCTATACAAGCCCCTAAACAATCGATACAAACATCGCGAATTTCACCACTGCGTCCGGGTATGAACAGCTGATGAAATTCATCGGTACATGCATAACAAGCACAGAAGAGCAGGACTTTTTTAAAACTCGGTTTGATTTGGCTGCAAGCTGCGCAAAAGGCCAGAATGGCATAAAGGGTCATATGGGCTATTTTACGAATCACCCACACCGGAAGAAAAGGTAAGAGCATCGCAAAAAAACCACTTTGGGTATCAGAAACGTTGGCATCTTGATTGGAAAACCAAAAAATCGTCAGCATGATCCCTAAAGTCAGTAAACGAAAGATTTTTTTATCCATGGCATTGCCTCCTTAAACTATTGCGGGCAGCAAGATATTGTTCTTCTTCCATTCTTTCTTTAGTCAGAATAAAATGCGAACCAAAGAAGGCAGCCATGTTGAAATCATCGATAACGATATATTGGGTGATTTGATGTTTAGCGATATAGGCTTGAATTTCCTGCGGGCGATTGGTACCAATGCAGGTACTGCCTTGAAAGGCAAAACCTAAGTTTTGAATATCCAGAATGGCTTTGAGCTTTTTATCCTCAAAGACCATGCGCCAACTGCTCGATATCACGATCTTTGCAGAGAATTCTTGGCACAGTGAGCGAATATAGCCGCAAGCTTTTTGATCAAAGTAGTTTGTGACTTGATCGACGGTAAAAGCCGGTAAGCTTTTGATGTCTGGATTTCTTTTCCATAAAGCCTGACGCCAAACCAGGGTTTTCTTAGCCTTGGGCATTGTTGTATAACGATGGGGATTGATGACTCCATCAATGTCTAAAAATATAATTGCTTCCATAACATTATTTTAGCTGTGTGATAGAATAAGAACAAGGAGGATTCCTTATGAAACAACATATTGTCTTATTGACAGGAATGTCAGGTGCCGGAAAAAGTAGTGCAATGAATGCATTGGAAGATTTAGGTTATTACTGCATTGATAATTTTCCAACCGAATTGTTGCCAAATCTTGAGGCTGTGATAAATAAAGGGAAACGCTATGAATATATGGCATTAGCGGTTAGTGCCGTGGATTATATGCAGTTTTTAAACTTTTTTGAGAATTCAAACGATGATATACAAATTATTTTCTTAGATGCCAGCAACGAAGAGTTATTGTTGCGCTATCGCTTTACACGTAGAAGACATCCAATGATTACCAATGGGCAGGCTTCTACTTTAGAAGAAGCGATTGAATTGGAAAGAGATTACTTCAATCGAATTGCGGAAGGACAAAAAGGCACGATTCGTTTTGATACGACTAAAATGTCGGTGGCTGAATTATCTAAACGGATTCGCAATCGTTTAAGTACCAATGAAGAAGCGGAGTTTACGATTACTTTCCAATCTTTTGGTTTTAAACATGGAATTCCTTTGGATGCCGATTTGATCATCGACGTGCGCTTTTTACCAAATCCTTTCTATGAACCGGCTTTAAAAGACCTAACCGGAAATGATAAACCAGTTTATGACTATGTGATGCAGGCCGAAGAGACCAAAGAATTTACCAAGCGCTTAAAAGCCTACTGTGATTTTGTCTTTGCGAGTTATAAAGAACAAAATAAATCGCATTTGATTGTAGGTATTGGTTGTACCGGTGGACAACATCGTTCTGTTTCTATCTGTAACTGGTTGTATGCTACCTATAAAAGCCAATACCGTTGTTTTAAATCCCATCGCGACAGCGGAGATGCTGAAGTATGAAAAAGAAAGCTGTCGTAATCGGTGGAGGAACCGGCCTTTCAAGTATGTTAGAAGGGATGAAGAAGATACCAGATGCGGATATTTGTGCCATTGTTACTGTCGCGGACAGTGGTGGAAGTACCGGACGTCTTCGGCAAACCTATAAAGTTCCTGCCATGGGAGATATACGCCATGTGCTTACTGCTATGGCCAATGAAGAAGATGAATCACTGTTTGCGGATTTGATGAATTATCGCTTTAGTGGTGCTGGGGATATCGGAGGTCATAATTTAGGTAACTTGATTTTTTTAGCTTTGATAGATATTACGGGTTCTTATATGGGGGCTATTGATGCGATTCGCCATGTCTTAAATGTCAAAGGATCGATTTACCCAAGTACTCTGGATAATGTGACTTTGTATGCGATGATGCAAGATGGCACGCTAGTACGTGGGGAAGATTCCATTCCTAAGGCACGCAATAGTATTGATCATGTCTTTTACCAACAAAAGGTGCATCCCGATGCGGATGCAGTGAAGAAGATTGAAGAAGCGGATTTGATTATTTATGGAATTGGCTCTTTATATACATCGATCATGCCAAACCTGATTATTCCAGCTATTTCGCATGCGATTCACGATAATCCTTGTCCTAAAGTTTATTTTTGTAATGCGATGACCCAGCAAGGGGAAACAGATCAGTATTCCGTGGAAGATCACATTCGGGCGATTGAAAAACACAGTTATAAAAACAGTGTGGATCTCGTTGTTGTTAACCAGTCATATATTCCTTTACCGATTATCGAAGATTATAAAAAGGAAAACAGTTTTCCTGTGACTTTAAAAGAAGAAGAACATGATTATGGTATTATGCGGCGTTTATTGGTACAATTTGACGCGGAAGGTCATATTCGACATAATCCTGCTGCCGTTGCAGCGAGTGTAGAAGAAATCCTTCAAAAGATGGAAACAGGTTGCGATTTACGCGTTTTGTTCCAATAGAATGGAGCGTAAAATGTCATTTACTTCAGAAATAAAAGCACAAATTTGTAAAGAAGAAGTAGATAGAAATCAAGCCCGGGCACAGTTATGTGCCCTCTTTCAAATGCGTGCAAGTTTACATATGAATATGTCAGGGATGTATTTATCTTATCAAACTGAAAATGCGAATATTGCCAAGCATGTCTTTCAATTGATGAAGATGGTCTATGATGTCAATCCGCGTTTATCAGTGGTTAAAAATATGCGTTTAAAAAAGAATAATTTTTATCGCATTCAAGTCTTTGAAAAAGCCAATGAAATTTTATCAGACTTGGGTATTGTTACAGAAACGGGCTTACACTATAAGCCTTTAAATAAGATGATTCGTTCGGAAAAGATGGCACGAGCCTTTTTACAAGGGGCTTTTTTGGCTTCGGGTTCCATTAATAATCCTAAAACATCCAATTATCATTTGGAGATGTCCAGTACGGAACAAGAGTTGATGGAATCGATTCAAAAAATTATGGAGCGTTTCTATTTGCCGGCTAAGATCGTTCAACGCAAAAAGTATTTTGTGGTCTATATGAAAGCAGGCGATAAGATTGCGGATTTTTTGCGCTTGTGCAATGCCAGTCAGGCTTTGTTCGAATTTGAAGATTCTCGCATCCAAAGAGATTTTTTTAATCAGATTACGCGTTTAGATAATTGTGAAGTGGCCAATGAAATCAAAACTCAAAAGGCAGCTAAAAAACAATTGGCTTACATTGAAATATTAGAAAAGAATTCGCATCGCGTCGATATTTCGGAAAAGATTCGTCATGTGATGGAGATTCGTAAGAAATTCCCGGATGCGAATATGAATGAATTATGTGAAGAAGTATACCGAGAATATGGCGATATTATTTCTAAATCAGGCATGAAACATCGCCTGAATCGGATTAAAACGATGGCAACGTCGTTGGAGGAGGATGTATGAAAAAGTGGTTGATTTTACCTTTACTCTTAAGTTTATCTCTAACGGCTTGTACCTCTGGAATGGAATTAAAAAAACATACATTTACCTTTGAATTAGGTGCGGATGTCTTTGCAAATCCTTCTTTGTATGTAAAAAATCCTGATAAGTATGATTTACGCAATGCCAAAGTCATTTCTAATTCCAAAGGTTTATCCAAAGTAGAAAACCATTTTGTGAATGAACAAAAGGATTATCTGGCTTGTGGGGTCTATGAATTCACCTTGGTTGATGGCCGTACCAAGATTCCTTTTAAAGTCAAAGTCAAAGATACCCAGGCTCCCAACGTACGTTATAATCCAACCAAAATCAAAGTGGAAAAAGGGGAAGTGCCAGACTTCCAGGATGCCTTTCAAGCTACCGATTTATCTGGTGTGAATTATGATGCAACTTGGGATACGACAACTTCAGGTACCAGCAATGTGATGGTACGAATCTATGACCGTTTTGGCAACTCGGTTTCTAAAGAAGTGCAATTGGTTGTGGAATAGGAAGCAGGCCTGGCATGACAAAAGCAGATAAAATCCTTATTGCGTGTATTATGGTCCTTGCGGTGGGATTGGTTTTTCCTTTATTGGGCCATGCCCCACAATCCAACCAAGCTGTGGTTTCGGTAAAGAACAAAGAGGTGTTGCGTATCAATTTGAATCAAAATGCGAATTATTCGGTCAACGGAAAACTTGGCAAAGTAAAGATTCAAGTCAAAGATGGAAAAATTCGCGTACGGCAAGAGAACAGTCCCCACCATCTTTGCAGCAAACAAGGCTATGTATCTGATACCAATACGCCTATTGTTTGCCTGCCTAATGCGACGGTGATCAAAATAGAAAAACAGACAAGTAGTCAGGATACGGTGATTCAATGACAACCAAAAAAGCTGTGCAGTTAAGTTTTTTGATTGCGGTTGGTATCTTGTTACAAATCATGGAAAGCTTTATTCCTGTCTTAATGATCGTTCCCGGTTTTAAAATTGGTTTTGCGAATTTAGTGTCTGTATTCGCTTTGTGGGAATATGATCGAAAGTCAATGTGGATTGTGAGTCTTGGACGTATCTTTTTATCGAGTTTATTGCAGGGAACTCTGTTTGGCATTTCTTTTTGGCTGTCTTTGAGCGGAGGTCTTTTAGCTTTAATTGCGATGAGTCTTGCCTGGCAAGCGAAGTGCTTTTCGGTTTATGGCATTAGTGTAGTTGGTGCAGCTTGTCATAGTGTAGGTCAGGTTCTTGCGATTACTTGGATCTATCAACAGTATTTTATGCAGTTGTATTTGCCTGTCTTATTGGCTTTATCAATTGTGAGTGGTTTGATCATTGCCATGATTACAGAAAAAATGATGCTTCGTTTTAAGGGGGTCTGACATGGATAATCAATATATGGGTGCGCTAAAACAAGTGGAGCGTTTGATGCAGTCAAGCTTATTTGGTTATAGTCAAACGGCTTTAGAACAGTTGGATGCTTTGACGGTTACGATGGCCAATCAAACGATGACAGATTGTGATTGCATCAAGCTTTTGGAGTTAAGAGCGCGCAAATATAAACAGGAAAAAGCGGAGAGCAGCTTGCGTTTTTGTGTAATGCGCATGCAAGAATTATTGCGTTTGCGTCTTCAAACAGATCGTCAAAAAGCCTATCCGTCGATTCAATTTACGGATTTGGCATTCGATGAATATACGCAAGAATTTTTAGAAGACTACCCTTTATATATCAATCATTTTGAAAAGCGTTTGCGGGTTTTAAGCTTATTAGCCATGATGCTTTTTTATGTCTTCTTTTTAGTATTCTTTGTGCTTGTCTGTCACTGTAGTTTTTTTAAGGTTTTTATTTTAGATGTACTATTATTTGGGGGCATTATTTATTATTTCTTTCGTTTTGGCATTCAACGTTTGATTGATATGAATTTTTTAGAACTGCGGGAAAGTGTAGATCCGCTTTTAGCGCAATTTGACCAGGCGATTCATACAAATAAATAAGTTTTAAAAAGCGAGAAATTCACAAGCGCTTGTCAAAAGCTTCACAAAAGGCTATAATTAGATAGTAATAACTATTCTAATAGAGGTGGCAAGATGGCAAATACAAAAAATGTTCCTAAGGCAACTTTTCAACGATATCCAATTTATTTAAAGGCTTTACGTAAACTTCAAAAACATGATGTGGATCGTGTGATGTCAAAAGAGCTCGCTGATCTCGTTAATATCGAACCAACTACCATTCGCCGTGATTTTTCCTTTTTGGGCAATCTTGGTAAACAAGGGTATGGCTACAGCGTAGATCGTCTGGTTGAGATATTCAATCGTGAATTAGGTATGGATTTTGATGAAAAGATTATTTTAATTGGAGCTGGTAACTTGGGTTGCGCGCTGATGAATTATAATAAATGGGACTATGTTTGTGGGGAAATTGTCTGTGCCTTTGATCGGGATACCAGTAAGTGCGGAAATACCCAATATGGGGTTCCGGTATATCCGATAGAACAACTAAAAGAAAAGATTCCTAAGGGGTGTCATATTGCGATTTTAACGAATACACATGCCGTACAATCAACGGTTAATCAACTTGTAGAATTGGGAATTAATGGATTTGTGGATTTTACCGCTAAGCATTTTGTGGTTCCAAAAGGGGTTGCAGTAAAATGTGTCGATGTGGTATCATCTATCCAAGAATTGGTTTTCGAATCGAATTCCATTGCTGAAAAAGCTAGGAAACAGAACGAAGACGAATAATTTCTTTTGTAGCGACTTGCGTTTGGTGAAAGGCAAGAAAGAAAATCGTTAGAGAACATCTGTGGAGCTAAACTGGAGAAAGAAGAGTAGACAGTTTCGTTACGATGCGTTAAATCGATAAGGGTACATTTACTGTAAACTAGGATGGCACCGCGGTTATTCAATCGTTCCTTTGATAGGGACGATTTTTTTATTTTAAGTGAAGGAGATTAGAATATGTTAGTGAAAAAAATGCAGACACAAGTTCAAGAATTAGACGGCAAAGAAGTCGCTATTCAAGGTTGGGTGCGTACCAACCGTGCCAGCAAGAATATTGGTTTTATTGTGATTAACGATGGATCTTGTTTTTCTAATGTTCAGGTAGTATATGAAGCAAGTCTAGAAAACTTTAAAGAAATTGGAAAGATTACGTTGGGTTCAGCGGTTGAAGTAAAGGGCGTTTTTGTGGCTACTCCAGATGGGAAACAACCATTTGAAATTCATGCGCAATCTGTAGAAGTATTAGGCGCATGTGATCATGACTATCCGATTCAAAAGAAACGTCATACCTATGAATATATGCGTGAAATTCCTCATGTACGTCCTAGAGCAAATTCGTATTATGCGATGTTCCGTCTCCGTAGTGTTTTGAGTATGGCTATTCATACGTTCTTCCAAGATCGTGGCTTTGTCTATATCCATACACCTATTATTACTGGAAATGATGCGGAAGGGGCTGGAGAATGTTTTACCGTTACAACTCGAAAAGATGATAAATATGATGAAGACTTCTTTGGTAAACATGCCCAATTAACCGTTTCAGGTCAATTGCATGTAGAACCATTTGCCCTTACGTACCGTAATGTATATACTTTCGGTCCTACTTTCCGTGCCGAAAATTCCAATACGACGCGTCATGCCAGTGAATTCTGGATGATTGAACCAGAACTGGCTTTTGCGGATTTAGCGGATGATATGGATTGTATTGAAGAAATGATTAAATTCTGTATCAACTATTGTTTAGAACATGCAGCAGAAGAAATGGCTTTCTTTGAAAAGTTTGTAGATAAAGATTGCATCAACCGAGTTAAACATGTCGCAAATTCACATTTTGCTCGTATGACCTATAGTGAAGGAATTGAACACTTGTTGAAAGCAAAAGATCAATTTGAAAACCAGGATATTTTCTGGGGTATGGACCTTCAATCTGAACACGAACGTTACCTATGCGAAAAGGTAGTCAATGGACCAGTCTTCTTGACCGATTATCCAAAAGACATTAAAGCGTTCTATATGCGTGTGAATGAAGATAATAAGACGGTTGCGGCTTGTGACTTATTAGTTCCATATGTTGGTGAATTAGTTGGTGGTTCACAAAGGGAAGAACGCTACGATGTGCTAGTTGCAAAAATGCAAGAAATGGGTATGGATCAAAGTACTTTGCAGTGGTATTTAGACCTTCGTCGTTTTGGTGGATGTAAACACTCTGGCTTTGGTTTAGGCTTTGATCGTATGTTGATGTATTTAAGTGGAATGCAGAACATTCGTGATGTCCAACCATATCCAAGAACACCAAGAAACTTGATCTTCTAATCGTGCTGAGTCGATTGACTCAGCTTTTTTTATCGACAGACAAGCGAAAATTTGCTTTAATTGAAGTATGGCAAAACGAAAAGTAAGAAGAAAGAAGCGTAAACAGATTTCCCAAACGAACTTTATCATCTTGTTGGTGGCAACGATTGCGATGGCTTCGGTATCGCTCTTTTTATTTGTGTCACGACCTAGTGAGTTAGATAAGTTGAATACTTCGTATATTGATAGTCTGGATAAAGATACCAATGTGAAAGAACTGGTGAAAGAATCGTATAAGAAGCGCTATGCGATTCAAGATACATCCTATTATGGGGAAACCCTAAAATTCTATCAAGGTAAGGAGCATTCGGATACCGATGGTTTAATGGGACAAAATGTTTTATTACATAATGTGGAAACCAAAGAAGAAATTATTTTTACCTTTGGCAATGGCAGCGAAGATGGAATTAAGACGGGAAGTCTGAAACCCGGTCTTTATGAAGTCTTTGTCTATGATCACTTTGTAAAGAAACGGGTTTATGCGGATAAAGTGATGCACTTAACACCTTTTGAAACGATGCGACGACATAAGAAAGTGTATCATGTAGCTTTTGATGCAGATAAAGACTATTTAAAAGATTATAATGTGGAAATGGATAAAAACTATGCCTTTTTATCGGTAACGGAAACTATTCCGAAAGTTGAGACCATTGATGTTTTACTGGATCCATGCGGAGATATCTATGATCCAGATCAAGGTACGGTTGTCGATGGAATAGATGTTGGCAAGTGGAATGAGCAGAAATCTTCTTATGCGTTTGCCCAGAAAGTTAAAAAAGAATTAGAAAAGTATGGCTTAAAAGTTGCCTTATCACGTAAGGAAGATGGTACACCAAGTTATTATGGAAAAAATGGCCGAGTTGCAAAAGGGTATGAGAAAAATGCGAAAGTCTTTTTATCGCTCGGTTTCTTACAAGACGATGAACAGATTCGTCCAATGATTGTAACGAGTGCCTATTCTTCGGGCGTTTTAGCCGATCGTATTTCTTATTTGATGGGGAAAGACGGAATTGAATTTAGTGATACCAGCCAAGATGAGCATGGGCAGGGTGTACAAATCGATACCTTTATCCAAAATGCAGAATTTAAAAATACGAAGTATGAAACCTATCCACAATTGCGAGAAAGTGGAGGAAAGTCTACTTTTACCGGGCAATATGAAAATTCCAAAGAGAATCAACGCTATAAAGATAACAATGGGATGTATGGTATCTATTTTATGTTCTGTAATCCATACAGTAAAGATAGTACCAAGTACTATAAGGCCCATAAAGATCAGATGGCCAAGTCATTAGCTAAAGCCGTTGCGAACTATTTTGATATTGAAAAAGGGGATAAGAATGAAACTAACAATTAGTCATGTTACAAAGAGTTATGGATCGCAGAATGTATTAGATGGGGCATCTCTAACCGTAAAAGACAAAGAAAAAATTGGTTTAGTTGGAAAAAATGGTTGTGGAAAAACTACGTTATTAAAAATTATTTGTGGTTTAGAACAAGCAGATTCTGGTTCACGGGTATTAGCTAGTGAAACCAAAGTTGGGTACTTATCTCAGATTACTTTTTTAGATCAAGAAATAACGGTTCATGAAGAGTTATTAAAGGCTTTTGATAAAGTGCGTCAGCTGGAAAAAGATTTAAAAGCGCAAGCCAAGATTTTAGAAAGCGATGCCAGTCAAGCGCAATTGGATAAGTATGATCGCATGCAAAGCATGTTTGAATCGCTAAATGGATACAATTATGAAGTCGAATTGAAAAATGTTTTCTATCATTTCTCATTTACGGAACAAGATTTAACTAAACCTATTAAAGCTTTTTCTTCGGGACAAAAGACCCGGATTGCTTTAGTGAAGCTGTTGTTGACAAAAACGGATATTTTACTCTTAGATGAGCCAACGAACCATTTGGATGTAGAATCTATTGAATGGTTGGAAAACTATGTCCGTTCGTATCCTTTTGCGGTCATTTTAGTCAGCCATGATCGAATGTTCTTGGACCATGTCTGTGATGAAATCGTTGAAATTGAATATGGCCAAACGATGCGTTTTCCTGGCAACTATACCCATTATGTGCAAGCTAAAAAAGATTATATTGAAAAGAATCACGATGCTTATGTTCGCCAACAAAAAGAAATTGAACGCATTGAAGCATTGATTGATAAATTCCGTTATAAGAAAAATAAAGCCGCTTTTGCCAAGAGTAAACAAAAGTATTTGGACCGGATGGAACGTGTGCAAGATCGAAAAGAAGATCAACGCCAAATGCGGGCCCATTTTTCTAGTGCCCGTAAGGGAGGCCAAAGAGTTTTAGAAGTAGAAGATTTATGCATTGGCTATGATAAACCTTTAAGTACGATCAATGTTTCTTTACTTTCGGGATGGCGTATGGCCATTGTAGGACCGAACGGTATTGGTAAGAGTACTTTTGTGAAAACCTTGATGAAACAAATTCCTGCTTTATCCGGAAATTTTTCTTGGGGGCATCAAATTGATGTAGGGTATTTTGACCAAGAGTCGGCCCAGATGCAATCCAGCAATACTGTACTCGATGAATTATGGAATCACAATCCAATGGGTACCCAGACCGAAATGCGTAATACCCTTGCTTCTTTTCTGTTTACCGAAGATGAAGTCTTTAAAGAAGTAAATTCTTTATCGGGAGGGGAAAGAGTGCGTCTGGCTTTAGCTTGTTTGATGTTAGAGCATGACAATTGTTTGATTCTGGATGAACCGACAAACCACTTAGATATTCCCAGTAAAGAAGCTTTAGAAGATGCATTGATGGCCTATGATGGAACGGTTCTATTTGTGAGTCATGACCGTATGTTTTTAAAGAAGATGGCCGATCATGTCTTAGAGATGGATAAAGAAAGTCATGTATATGCCCTTGGATATGAAGAGTATATGCAGAAAAAAGCCGAAGATAGTCTTTGTGAAGAAGTTGTGGTACAAAAAGAAAAATCCCGTGCGAAAGCTTCTTTCCAAGACGTCAAACAAATCAAGAATCGGGTTGCCAAACTGGAATCTTTGTTAGAAGTTGCGGAAAATGAATTAGAGGAACTGCGCGAGTTGCGCTTTGAACCAGAATACTATCAAGATTTTCGTAAGATGGATGAATTGAATGAATCCATTGACGAAAAACATAATGAGATCAACCATTTGATGGAAGAATGGGAAGAAAAGATGGCGATTCTAGAAGAAAATTAGAGCTTGTTCAAAGCTCTTTTTTTGTGGGGTTGAAAGAAAGGGTGCGGCTTGTTATAATCCGCTTGCAAATGAGGGAGGGTGATTGGATGAAAAATCAAGGCGCACTTTGTGCATTATTTGGTGGTGCTATTTGGGGACTTTCTGGCACTTGTGGTCAGTTTCTTTTTACGAATAGTTCGCTAAGTCCTTTGGCACTGACCTGGATTCGTATGTTGATTGCTGGTATTGTATTGACACTTTTAAGCTTAGTGAAAGATAGAGAAAAAGTCGAACAAATCGTAACAAGTAAAAAAGATGGTATACGTTGTATCATATTTGCGTTTGCGGGTTTATTGGTTTGCCAGCTATCGTATCTAGAAACGATTCAGTATTCCAATTCGGCCACTTCCACAGTTTTTCAATACTCGGGAATTCTCTTTATTATGATCGTAACGTGCTTTTTGGAGAAACGAACCCCTTATAAAAAGGAATTATTTGCGGTGTGTTTGGTTTTATTGGGCGTCTTTTTTGTGGCAACCCATGGCAATGTATCAGGTTTAGTGATTTCCCATAATGCCTTTGTATGGGGTGTGATTGGCTCGGTTTCTATGCTTTTATATTCTATGTTACCGGGAAATTTATTAAATGCATATGGAGCTGGCAATGTTGTTGGCTGGGCGATGTTATTAAATGGCATTGTTTTAACCTTTGTTGTTCAACCTTGGAAGCTTTCAATTTCTTTAAATGAAATGACGGCCATTGTTCTAGTTTTTATGGTTTTATTTGGAACGATTGTGGCCTTTACTTTATATTTGACCGGTGTCGCAAAAATTGGTGCGATGCGTGCGAGTATGATTGCATGTGTGGAACCCGTTGTTGCTACCGTGACTTCTGCTTTATGGCTGGGTACCCATTTTACCTTTATGGATCTTGTTGGTTTTTTGATGATTGTCTTTGGGGTCTTGTTGGTGAATTTTAAAAATAATCGAAGCAATTGGCTTCTTGATTATAGTGGCTTAGAAAAAATGGTATACTATGTATATCATTTTTTTTTGGAGGAAGCATGGTTCATTTACATACCAGAAGTTGTTATTCATTATTGGAGTCACCATTTCGCATTGAAGAAATCATTGATACAGCAATCGAACAAGGCTGTACCCATGTTGCGTGCACGGATTTGAATTCTATGTATGCCACCATGATGTTTTGGAAAATGGCCCAGGCTAAAGGCATCCATCCCATTCTTGGTTTGGAATTGGCTTGTACCTATCAAGAGGCGCCTTTGCATTTTGTTTTATTGGCCAAAGATGATATAGCCCTACAAGAATTGTATGGAATCAGTACGCAATTGATGAATGGCGAAGCTTTAGCTTTTGCATCTTTAGTGAACCAGTCGCAACATTGTATTGTGCTTACTGCAGGTAGTTCTGACCAATTAGAAGCTTGTATGGAACATCAAGATCAAGCCGGCATAGAGGCTTTATTACAAGTTTGTAAAGAAGCGTGGAGTGATTTCTATGTTTCGATTGCGATGAATGATTCTATGCTTCGTAAAGAGAACAATGTTTTATTGAAAACTTGCGCTAAGCATTTAGCGATTCCTACAGTAGCTTTATCGCGAGTTTATTATAAAAAGCGGGAAGATGTGCAAAAGCTACGTGTCTTAAAAGCCATTGCAAAACAAACTTCTTATCAAGATAAAACGCTTGATGTGGTCAATGATCGCTATTTTCGTTCGGAACAAGAGATGAAAGAATTATACGATGTGGAAGATCTAGAAAGAGCGGAAGCAATTGCCAAACAATGTAATGTACAAATGTCTTTTAAGAAAAGTACCCTTCCAACCTTTGAGAACAACCTGCATATTGATAATGAGACCTATTTAATAAAACTTTGTAAAGCTGGTTTAGAAAAGCGTCTAAACCATCAGGAAAATCTGGTCTATAAAAAGCGTTTGGAATATGAATTGTCAGTCATCATCAAGATGGGATTCACCAATTATTTTTTAATTGTCTGGGATTTTATTCGCTTTAGTCGCCAACAAGGCATTTATGTAGGCCCAGGCCGTGGTTCGGCCGTAGGTTCTTTGGCTGCGTATTGTTTAGGAATCACCCATATTGATCCGATTAAGAATCATCTGCTGTTTGAGCGTTTCTTAAATCCAAGTCGAGCTACGATGCCAGATATTGATACGGATATTCCCGATGATCGAAGAGAAGAAGTTATTGCCTATGTGCGCAATAAATATGGCAAAGAGAAAGTCGCCCATATTGTGACTTTTACGACTTTAAAAGCGAAACAAGCGATTCGTGATGTAGGGCGTATTTTGGATTTTGCTCCTCGTAAAATTGATGCGATGACTAAAGCCTTAGGCAATGGAAATGTGACTTTATCCCAGGCTATTCAGAATAATCGAACTTTTAGTCGCTTGGTTAATGAAACGAAAGATACACAGTTGCTTTTTACAATGGCTAGCTGGATTGAAGGTTTGCCGCGTCATACCTCTTTACATGCTGCAGGAATTGTATTGAGCAACCAGGAAATCACAAAGGTTTGTCCGCTGGTTGGTATTGATGAATCAATCGAGGCAACTCAGTTTACTATGGAATACTTAGAAGAACTGGGTTTGATTAAGATGGATTTTTTAGGGATTCGTAATTTAACAATCATTGATTCGATTGTGCAATCGATTGAAAGGGATACCAAAGAGCACTTAGAACTCTTAAAGCTTCCTTTGGATGATGTTAAAACATATGAACTGTTATCTAAAGCGGATACAATGGGAATCTTTCAATTGGAATCGGATGGCATTCGCAAGTTATTACGGCAGATTCAGCCAAAATGTTTTGCGGATATAGCAGCAGTACTAGCTTTATACCGGCCGGGTCCGATGCAGAATATTCCTTTGTACTTAGAAAGACGGAAACATCCGGAAACCATTACTTATTTAGATCCGCGTTTAGAACCAATTTTAAAAGAAACCTACGGCATCATGATCTACCAAGAACAAATTATGCAGATAGCAACTACAATTGGTGGCTTTAGTTTGGCTCAAGCTGACTTTTTACGAAAAGCTATGAGCAAAAAGAAACAAGATGTCATGATGGAATACCGCCAAGCTTTTATTGAAGGAGCGGTGCGAAACCATTGTCGTAGAAAGGTTGCTGAAGAAATCTTTGCGACTATGGAACGCTTTGCAGAATATGGTTTTAATAAATGTCATAGCTATGGATATGGTTTGATTGTTTATCAAATGGCTTATCTAAAGGCAAATTATCCTTTACACTTTTATCAGAGTATTTTAAATGGGGTCATTGGTTCAGAAAATAAGACTTGTCAATATGTCTATGAATGCCAGCGCAAACGAATTCCGATTTATGCGCCAAGTATCCAATATTCGCAAGCGGAATACGGTATTGAAAAAGAAGGCTTACGCATGCCGTTTCGTACAATGAAGGGCATTGGTCCGGTGGTACAAAAAGAAATAGAAGCGGAAAGAAACAAAGAACCATTCAAGGATTTTATTGATTTTGTCGTGCGAATGAGTGCCCATAAGGTCAATGAATCCAATATGCGTATTCTCATTAATGGAGGAGCCTTAGATGAGCTGGGTTTAAATCGGGCGACAATGAATGAGAATCTAGGACATGTTTTACAATATGCGGGTATTGTACAAACCAAAACGGAAGATGGAGTCTTATTTGATTTCGACTTGGTATCAAGACCGAATCTCATTAAGATGAAAGAGAATAGTTTGGATAAAGCTAGTAAGGAAAAGGCAACATATGGTTTCTATTTAAGTGAGCATCCGGTTCAAGCTTTGCGTAAGCACTATCCAAAAGCGATGCCTTTGCAGCAAACGTTAGCTGTTATGGGAAATTTAGAAGTCTTAGGTCAAGTGATTCGTTACCATGTCCATAAAACAAAGACACAGCAGACTATGTGCTTTTTAACGATTGAAGATGAAACAGGAACGTTGGATATTGCGATTATGCCAAAATTGTATGAAAAAGAAAGACAACAGATAAAGAGTCAAGCGTTAGTGCGGATTGTGGGAAAAAAGAATCGGGAAGATTCTATGATTGCGAATCGGATTGATTGGTTATCCGATCATTTAGAATAAATACCAAAAGGCATTGTCTTCATACAATGTCTTTTGTACTTTAGGCACCATTATCCCACAATAAACGCACAAAATGTCTATGATTTATGCACAAAAACTAAAAAATATAAAAAGTGTAAAAAAAGTACAAAAAAAGGTTTGACAATAGGAGAAATGGTTGGTATTATAAACGAGCTGTTGGCGAGTTCAACAGAACGATCTTTGAAAACTGGATAAGAAAGAAACCAAGAAAACGTCAATTTCGAATAAAGAAAAGAAAGATGTCAGAGAACATCTAAAGAGCTAAATCAAATGGAGAGTTTGATCCTGGCTCAGGATGAACGCTGGCGGCA
>ENA-OPWH01000103-OPWH01000103.1-human-gut-metagenome-genome-assembly--contig:-NODE-103-length-76821-cov-11.890954_pt1 | contig 76821 bp, 72 predicted proteins | sample MGYA00241506_ERZ502004 | MGnify/ENA primary metagenome ERZ502004 (study PRJEB25962, sample SAMEA2043049) | human gut metagenome | biome: human gut; feature: human-associated habitat; material: faeces... | reverse complement strand
GTACTGCAATGCAATGCGGGAGAGTAGGTAGCCGCCTCCTTTTATCAAGAGCCTCGATTACGAAAGTAGTCGGGGCTTTTCTGTTTAATAACTCTGGCTATTTAGTATAATTACCCTTGCTATATAATATAATAACCCCTCGCTATTTACCATAATAGCGAGGGGTATTTCTGCGATATTCTGAGTGTTTTGCCTACTGCTTCTTGGTGAATTTCAGATTTTTAGGAATCTTCACCCATTTCCGGTTTCGGGCAATTTTCAGGTTACTTCCTTCTTTCTGCTGCAACTCGTAACTACCATCGGGCAAAGCTATGAGGTCGGCAGTAAGATCTTCGCTCCCGTAATCATTGATAATGGATAGATGAGCGGTCTTTCCTTCTATGTCAGCATCTGTAATCAGCCATTTGCGACTATCACGTCTGTCACCGAAATATCCAGGCATTTCACCGAACAGTTCCTGTCCTGGAACCTTGAGGTTCTTATGGTAGAAGTCTATATTCATATAGACATCATACTCTTTGTTTGTAATCTTCCCCTTGAATAGGGTGCTGTCTGTTTGTGCCATACTAGATATACTAATTAGGCATAATAATGTTGCTAAAATCTTTCTTTTCATCACTTTTTTCAATTAACTGCGACAAAGTTATTCATTTAAATCAAGAAAACTGTATTTTTTATAGGATTTTAATAAGATTAATTCGTTTTTTTGCAAATATTTATTTATCTTTGCGGTGTTTATTGATAATTATATATGGAAAAGAAAAGATTATTTCCAGATTACATATTTGAGTCTAGTTGGGAAGTGTGTAATAAAGTTGGTGGTATCTACACCGTTCTTTCAACTCGAGTTAAGACTCTTACGGAAAGATTAAAGGATCAGCTAATCTTCATTGGTCCTGATTGCTGGGGAGACAAGGTGAATCCTTATTTCTCTCAAGATGATACGCTTTATGCGGAGTGGAAAACAGAAGCTCTGAAAGAGGGCTTAAAGGTTAAAGTAGGTAGATGGAATATACCGGGAGAGCCAGTAGCTGTTTTGGTAGATTTCAATCCTTACTATGCTGTTAAAGACCAAATCTATGGACAACTATGGCAGGACTATCAGGTTGATAGTCTTCATGCTTATGGTGACTATGACGAAGCATCGATGTTCTCTTATGCTGCCGCTCTGGTAGTAGAGAGTTTCTACAAACATGTTGTTGGAAAAGGCAAGAAAGTTATCTATCATGGAAATGAATGGATGACAGGACTTGGTGTGCTCTATGTGAACAAGCATCTTCCTGAGGTGGCTACTGTGTTCACCACGCATGCTACAAGTATCGGTCGTAGTATTGCCGGTAATAATAAGCCTCTTTATGATTATCTTTTTGCCTATAATGGTGATCAGATGGCGCAGGAACTCAATATGCAAAGCAAGCATTCTATAGAAAAGCAGACTGCTAAGTATGTTGATTGTTTCACAACAGTGAGTGATATTACTGCCAACGAGTGCAAGGAATTGCTCGATAAACCGGTAGATTTCGTTTTGCCTAATGGATTTGACAATAGTTTTGTACCTAAAGCAAGTACCTTTACAAAGAAACGTAAGGAGGCAAGAAAGCGTTTGCTCGATGTAGCCAATGCTTTGATGGGTACAGATTTGGATGATGATACGCTCATCGTTTCTACCAGCGGACGCTACGAGTTCCGCAACAAGGGTATCGATGTTTATATTGAGGCTATGAACCGCTTGCTTCGTGACAACAATTTGAAGAAGAATGTATTGGCATTCATTGACGTACCTGGTTGGGTAGGAGATCCACGTCAGGATCTGTTGGAGCGTCTGAATAGCGGTAAGAAGTTTGATACGCCATTGGAGGTTCCGGAGATTACCCATTGGTTGCATAATATGAGTCATGATAATGTATTGGGTATGCTGAAGTACTTCAACATGCATAATAATAAGGAAGACAAGGTGAAACTGATATTCTTACCTTGCTACTTGACAGGCGATGATGGCATTATCAACAAGAGCTATTATGATGTAGTGTTGGGTAATGACCTCTGTATCTATCCTTCTTATTATGAGCCATGGGGATATACTCCATTGGAGGCTGTTGCGTTCAAGGTGCCTTGTATCACCACCGATTTGGCTGGCTTCGGTCTTTGGGCTAACTCAGAGAAGGGAAGTTACAGTGAGATAGAGGATGGTGTGAAGGTTATCAAGCGTACCGACTATAATTATTCTGAGGTAGCTGATGCTATCAAGGATACCGTAGCTAAGTACTCGGGATTCACCAAGACACAGGTGAACAAGTGTCGTAAAAATGCTGAGATTCTTTCAGAAAAAGCATTGTGGAAACACTTTATCGAGTATTACTATGATGCTTATGACTTTGCCCTGCGCAAGGCTGAAGTTCGTATGAAGAAATAATAATCTCTCTTTCTTGATGGCGTAAGCCATAAAACAAATATTTGGATTCTGCAAGAATCGCTATGTTTGCAAGATAGAAAATATACATCTTAAAAATAAAACACAATGAAAATTAAGGCAGACTATGCTAATGCTCCTCAATGGAAGGAGACAACCATTAAATCAAGCCTTCCTAAGGAGTTGAAGTGCTTGGATGAGATCGCTCACAATATGTGGTGGGCATGGAATTATGAAGGTCGTGACTTGTTCAAGAGCCTCGATGCTGATTTGTACGAGAAGTGCAATGCTAACCCTGTATTGCTCTTGGAGCGTTTGAGCTACGACCGCAAGGAGGCTATTGTTAAGGACAAGGAGACAATGGCTAAGGTTAAGAACGTCTATAAGATGTTCCGCGAGTACATGGATGTGAAGCCTAATGCTAAGCGCCCTTCAGTTGCTTACTTCTGCATGGAGTATGGTATTAACCAGGTGGTTAAGATTTACTCTGGTGGTCTTGGTATGCTTGCTGGTGACTACTTGAAGGAGGCTTCTGACAGCAACGTGGATATGTGTGCTGTTGGTTTCCTCTACAGATATGGTTATTTCAAACAGTCTTTGAGTATGGATGGTCAGCAGATTGCTAACTATGATGCTCAGAACTTCAACTCTCTCCCTATCGAGCGAGTATATGATGAGAATGGTAACCCATTGGTAGTTGATGTGCCTTACACAAACTATCAGGTACATGCATACGTATGGCAGATGAATGTAGGTCGTATCAAGTTGTATCTCCTGGATACAGATAATGATATGAACTCAGAGTTCGACCGTCCTATCACTCACTCTCTCTACGGTGGTGACTGGGAGAACCGCTTGAAGCAGGAGATTCTGCTCGGTATCGGTGGTATGCTCGCATTGAAGAAGATGGGTATCAAGAAGGATATCTATCACTGCAATGAAGGTCATGCAGCTCTTTGCAACTTGCAGCGTCTCTGCGACTATATCGAGGAGGATGGCTTGAACTTCAACCAGGCTCTCGAGTTGGTTCGCGCTTCTTCTCTCTATACTGTTCACACTCCTGTGCCAGCTGGTCATGACTACTTCGACGAGGCTCTCTTCGGCAAGTACATGGGTGGCTATCCACAGCGCCTTGGCATCTCTTGGGATGAGTTCATCGGTATGGGTCGTGAAAATCCAGACGATCACAACGAGCGTTTCTGTCTCTCTACATTCGCATGCAACACTTGCCAGGAGGTTAACGGTGTAAGTAAGCTTCACGGTTGGGTAAGCCAGCAAATGTTCTCTAACATCTGGAAGGGCTACTTCCCAGAGGAAAACCACGTAGGTTATGTAACCAATGGTGTTCACTTCCCAACTTGGACTGCAACAGAGTGGCGTAAGCTTTATGATAAATATTTCGACAAGAACTTCATGAACGACCAGAGCAACGAGGAAATCTGGCATGCCATCTACAATGTTTCAGATGCTGAAATCTGGAATACCCGTATGACATTGAAGAAGAAGCTCGTAGCTTATATCCGTGAGAAGTTCACCCAGACATGGTTGAAGAACCAGGGTGATCCTGCTCGTGTAGTATCTTTGCTCGAGCGTATCAACCCTAATGCTTTGATGATTGGTTTCTGCCGTCGTTTCGCTACATACAAGCGTGCTCACCTGCTCTTCACCGACTTGGAACGCTTGTCTAAGATCGTTAACGATCCTGAGCACCCAGTATTGTTCTTCTTCTCAGGTAAGGCTCACCCAGCTGATGGTGCAGGTCAGGGCTTGATCAAGAAGATTTTCGAGATCAGTCAGCGTCCTGAGTTCCTCGGCAAGATTATCTTCCTCGAGGACTACGATATGACTTTGGCTCGCCGTCTGGTTTCAGGTGTTGATATCTGGATGAATACTCCTACACGTCCATTGGAGGCTTCTGGTACATCTGGCGAGAAGGCTGAGATGAATGGTGTTGTCAACCTCTCTGTACTTGATGGTTGGTGGGTAGAAGGTTACCGCGAGGGTGCTGGTTGGGCTCTTCCTGAGAAGCGTACATACCAGAACCAGGGTTACCAGGATCAGCTTGATGCTGCTACTATCTACAACCTCTTGGAGAACGACATCATCCCTATGTATTACAACAAGAATAAGGAAGGCTTCAGCAAGGAGTGGATCCAGGTAGTAAAGAACTCTATTGCTACTATCGCTCCTCACTATACAATGAAGCGCCAGTTGGATGACTACTATGATAAGTTCTACAATAAGGAGGCTGCCCGCTTCAAGAAGTTGAGCGCTAACGACAATGCACTTGCTAAGGAGATTGCACTCTGGAAGGAGAGCGTTGCAGAGCGTTGGGATGGTATCCACGTCGTATCTAAGGACGACTGCATGCTGATGGCTGCTGAGACTGGTCAGAAGATCAAGGTTCAGTATGTTATCGATGAGCAGGGCTTGAACGATGCAGTAGGCTTGGAGCTTGTTGTATTGAAGGATCAGCCAGAGGATGGCAAGCAGATTTATGCTGTTTATCCATTCAAGATGGTTGGTCACGAGGGTAACAACTTTACATTCGAGGCTGAGATTGAGCCAATCAATGCTGGTTCATTCAAGACAGGCGTACGTATGTATCCTAAGAATGATAAGTTGCCACACCGTCAGGACTTCTGCTACGTGAAGTGGTTGAACTAATATAATAGCGACATTGTCACATTATAAATATATGAATCCTGTATCTCTTTTTGGGATACAGGATTTTTTTTGTTGAAATCGAACAATGAACAGTGTTATTGTAGTTGTGAAAAGTGAATTGTGAATGTAGATTAGAAACAGGGGAAGAATGGAATCATAAAAAAGGAGTCTTCCTTTTTAAAAGAAAGACTCCTTGTAAACTTGTATAATGATATTTCCTTATACCAGATACTGGGAAGAGATACTCTCGTTATCCTCAACACGGCGAATGGTTTCTGCAAACATATCTGCAATAGAAATCTGCTTAACCTTTGCGCAACGCTTGGTGTAAGGGATGGAATCAGTGAATACTATCTCCTCAAGAGCTGAATCCTGAACACGCTCAGATGCAGGACCACTCATCACGCAGTGAGATGCACATGCACGAACAGTCTTTGCACCAGCCTGCTTCATGATGTCGGCAGCCTTCGTGATAGTACCGGCTGTATCGACCATATCATCAATGATGACAACATTCTTGTCTTTTACATCACCGATAATCTGCATGCTTGCTACTACATTGGCGCGAGCACGGGTCTTGTTGCAGAGCACGAGAGGGCAGCCGAAGTACTTAGCATAAGTGTTGGCACGCTTAGAACCACCAACGTCTGGAGAAGCAATGACCATATCCTTGAGGCGTAAGCTCTGCAGGTATGGCAAAATAACGCCAGATGCATAGAGGTGATCTACAGGAACATCAAAGAAGCCCTGAATCTGGTCGGCATGGAGATCCATGGTGATGAGACGGTCGATACCGGCAACGCTGAGCAAGTCGGCTACCAGTTTAGCGCCGATGCTGACACGTGGTTTGTCCTTGCGATCCTGACGGGCCCATCCGAAGTAAGGAACAACAGCAATAATATTGCGGGCAGAAGCACGCTTTGCTGCGTCAATCATCAGGAGCAACTCCATCAAGTTGTCTGAATTAGGGAATGTGCTCTGTACGAGGAAAACATCACGTCCGCGGATAGACTCCTCGAAAGATACGCCAAATTCACCATCAGAGAACTTGGTTACAACCAAATTACCCAGTGGGCAACCTAAACTAGCGCAGATTTTTTCTGCAAGGTATCTCGAGTTAGTACCAGAGAATACCAAAAAAGAGTTTTTGTCACTCATTTCTATTAGTGTTTATGTGTATTAATAGTTATTTTTATCTGTTTTCATGTAGGGGGATGAATCTTTTTTCGGGAACCTCAGTATTAGCTGATAGCCTTTCTCAATTTCTCGAAGTGAAGAATCAGTTCTTTGAAATCGCGCTCGTTGTGAATGTCGAAACGGTTCCAGAGATCTCCACAGATTACTACTCCTCCAAATCCGAGTTCCTTGGCAATCTTGAGATTTTCCAGACTCATGCCTCCCAAGGCGTATACCTTCTTGTCTATGAGTCCTGCCTTGGCTGCATTCTCAAGCTGCTGCAGATTGAAGGAAGATTTTTCGTCTTTAAACTCAATACAGTCGAAGATGTTTTTCAGAAACACATAGTTTGATTTCTTCTTCATCTCTTTCAGCATCGAGAGATCTGTGCAGGTGCGACTGAACTTGCCTTTGTATCCATCCGGTACCGGTGCTAGCGGATCGTCTATATGGATTCCTGCTAAATCATACTCCTGTTTGAGGTAATAATGATCATGAACAGTAATCTTGCGAAGATAGTCTTCAGGCAGTAACGTGAGCAGTCGCTCAGCATACATTGGTGACGAACCTGGCTTGAAAAGATGCAGGTTGTCCATGCCCTCGTCGAACAGCGAGGATAGTATTTTATCTTCTTCCACAAAGAATGTGGACTTGGTCATTATTGCTAATTTCATCGTCAAAATGATTTTTATGATGCAAAAGTATTAAAAAAAACGCAAACTAGCAATTATATTCAGGATAAAAAGCTATCTTTGCACCATAAAATTAATATTTATCAAGTTATGCAAGTAAATTTAGCGAATTTTAATGAGATTCATCGACCAATTTACGTTTTAGAGGAAGAACGTTTGCGACACAATCTGTCGTTCATCAGAAGTGTGGCTGAGCGTGCCGATATGGAAATTATTCTAGCTTTTAAGGCTTATGCTCTTTGGAAGACATTTCCGATTTTCAGAGAGTATATTTCTTCGACCACGGCCAGCTCTCTTAGCGAGGCAAAGCTGGCGTATCATGAATTTGGCAGTAAGGCGCATACTTTTTCGCCGGCTTATACCGATTATGAGATTGATGAGATAGCTCAATGCTCAAGTCATCTTACTTTCAACTCGCTTACGCAATATGAGCGATATCATGAACGGGCTCGTAGGGCAAATTCTGACATCAGACTGGGATTGAGAGTAAATCCGGAATATTCTGAAGTCGGAACATTGCTGTATAATCCGTGTGCACCTGGAACCCGATTCGGTGTATCGGCAGATAAATTGCCTCAAACTTTGCCTTCAGATATAGAAGGATTCCATTGTCATTGTCACTGCGAGAGTGGGGCGGATGTCTTTGAACGTACGTTAGCTCATATCGAAGAGAAATTCTCTCCTTGGTTTCCGCAGCTGAAATGGATCAATTTCGGTGGAGGTCATCTGATGACCAGGAAGGATTATGATGTGGAACACCTTATTAATATAATAAAGGGATTTCATCAGCGTTATCCTCATCTTAAAATTATCATGGAACCTGGTAGTGCCTTTGGGTGGCAGACCGGGCCGCTTGTAACTCAAGTAGTAGATGTGGTTGAAGATAAAGGTATCAGGACAGCTATCATAAATGCCAGTTTTACCTGTCATATGCCCGACTGTCTGGAGATGCCGTATATGCCAGCTGTCAGAAATGCAGAAACCCTGGAGGTTGATGATCCGACGAAGGCTCCTGAGGGTGCACATATATATAGAATAGGTGGCAACAGTTGTCTGAGTGGAGATTTTATGGGCTTCTGGAAATTTGACCATGAATTGCAAATAGGCGAGAATGTTATTTTCGAAGATATGCTGCATTACACTACGGTAAAGACAAATACCTTTAATGGAATCACTCATCCATCAATAGGAATCGTACATTTAGATGGAAAATTGGAAACTCTAAGAGATTTCAGCTACGAAGATTATCGCAGTAGGATGGATTAGTATAATTTTCATTTTTCCCGATTTTTCTGCCGGATGAGTTTAAAAATCGGCAAAATAAGGCTTAAAATGTGTGTTTTGCTCACTAAAAAGGGCAAAATGCACATTTTTTTTCAAAAAAATCGAAGAAAAGTTTGGTAATTCAGAAAAAAGTAGTACCTTTGCACTCGCATTTAGAGGAATGCTCCTAAGTAATAGGAAAAACTGCGGAAATAGCTCAGTTGGTAGAGCACAACCTTGCCAAGGTTGGGGTCGCGGGTCCGAGTCCCGTTTTCCGCTCTTTTTTTGAACTCGAGAAACATACCCATTTATGAATTTATATTTAAGATATTTTGATCAGGAGACATTAGTTACTAGTGTTGATGATGCTATTGATTTTTTAAAGAGTATTCCTGAGATTGAGATGGATGCGGAGCTAGAGGCAGATGTTCGTGAGTATGCCGCTAGCGATTTGACGTATCCAAAAAGATATAAGGTACGCCCACGTGTTTATTTTATTGTGATAAAGACTACGGCGCAAACTATGCAGGATTTTAAGGATAAGAAAGCATTGCGTACTCCTACTCCTGCAGAGAGAATGGAGAATCCTGTTGTTGCCAGTTTAGCTCAAGAGGCTCCAGGCTGGTATGAAGGATCACTTGATTTCAAGCGTGTTGTGATGGTACCTGCTACAGGAAAGTTTGAGTACCGTGATACTCATTTCGTTGCGGATGTTAAAGCTGAATCAGGTTTGGATTGTTACAATCGCATCGTAGATTATCTGCGCGATTGTGTAGATTCACGCAGCCAGTTCCCATCTGCAAAAGGTAAGAATTTCCATTTCCGCTATCTGGGAATGTGGAAATAAAATATTCAGAAATTTAAAAGATTCGTGTCATGAACAAGGTTATGCTAATTGGTAATGTAGGTAAAGATCCTGACATTCATTATTTCGAAGCAGATCAGGCAGTAGCTCAGGTCTCTCTTGCAACTACAGAGAAAGGATATACTTTGCCTAATGGTACCCAAGTGCCAGACCATACAGATTGGCACAATCTTGTTTTTTATCGTGGGCTTGCAAAGGTAGTAGAGAAGTATGTGCATAAGGGTGACCGCCTTTATGTGGAAGGAAGAATCCGCTACCGCTCCTATGATGACAAGCAGGGTAGAAGACAATATATTACAGAAATCTATGTAGATAATATGGAGATGTTGGGTACTCGCCCTGCTACTAAAGAACAATAATTATTAATTTTTAGCTCAGAAATTGGATATATCCACCATAACTGATGCCTTCGGTGATGTGATGCTGATGCAGCCTTCCGCCGGGGTTATTGTAGCTGCTGTACTTGCAGCTATATTGTTAGGCATGTCTGCTTTTGCCAGTGGTTCCGAAATTGCTTTTTTCAGTTTATCACCAACTGATGTTGCGGAACTTGAGGATGAAAAGACTGATGCCGATAAGAAAATACAGATGTTGCGTGATGATTCTGAACGTACGTTGGCTACCATTTTGATAACCAATAATTTTGTGAATGTCACAATCATCATGCTCCTTAATTATGTATTCGCAGGAATCGTAGAGTTTGGTCCTAAAGCTTATTGGCTTCAGTTCCTGATTATTACGGTTATTCTTACTTTCTTGCTTTTGCTTTTTGGTGAGATTATGCCGAAAGTGTATGCCCGCCAGGATCCTCTGAAGTTCTGTCGCCGGTGCGTAGGGGGAATTCTGTTTGCCAGAAAGTTGTTTTGGCCTTTAGAAACGATCTTGCTGAAAAGTGGAATTCTTGCAGAAAAGATTATACAGAAGGAAAATCATGTGCTGAGTGTTGATGACTTGGAACAAGCTCTGGAACTGACAGATAAGAATGATATCAAGGACGAGCAGAGCATGCTGAAGGGTATCATCCGCTTTGGCGATGAAACAGCCAAGGAGGTGATGACCAGCCGACAGAATATTGTTGACCTGGATATCCGTAGTTCTTATCCAGAAGTATTAAAGTGCATTGAAGAGAATAATTACAGTCGTATTCCTGTTTATCAGGATAATACAGATAATATTCGTGGTGTACTGTATATCAAGGACTTATTGCCTCATCTTACGAAGTCTTCCAACTTCCGTTGGCAGAGTTTGATTCGTCCTCCTTACTTTGTTCCTGAAACCAAGAAGATAGATGATCTGCTTCGCGATTTCCAGGACAACAAGGTTCATATCGCCATTGTGGTAGATGAGTTCGGAGGTACATCGGGTATTGTTACTCTCGAAGATATTCTGGAGGAAATTGTAGGTGAAATCAATGATGAATACGATGAGGAGGAGAAGTTCTACTCGAAATTAAATTACAACACCTTTGTTTTTGAAGGTAAAACGCTTCTTTCTGATTTCTGCAAAATCCTGAATGTAGATGACGAAGAGTTCGAGGAGGTTGAGGGTGATGCTGATTCTCTGGCTGGTCTGCTCTTGGAAATCAAAGGCGATTTCCCAAGTATGCACGAGAAGATAGATTATAAGAACTATACTTTCGAGGTTATGCAGATAGAGGAGCGTCGCATCAGCAAGATTAAGGTGACGGTACATCCTTTGAAAGATAACGTGGAGGATTCTTCTAAGTAATCATCAGTATTCATCAATATCAGAATATAAAAAATATGGCAGTTGTCAATATACGAGAAGTTTATCCGGGAGTGAGTCTTGGTTTATGGCAGATGGATGAAACTGTAGAACAGTTGTTCGAGCAGTATCCTCATCTGCAGGCTTACTGCTCTCAGTTGGAAGAGAAATATAAGAACGATGGCAGGAAACTGGAGTTTCTTGCCATTCGTGCATTAATGTATGAGATGCTCAAGACGAATGGGGCTTCCAAGGGCTTGCTTTCTCATGCAGGTGACATTACCCACAACGAGGCTGGCAAGCCATTGTTCCGTGGTTATCATATCAGCGTTTCGCATACCAAGGGTTATGCTGCGCTTATCCTTTCCAAAAATCAGGAAGTGGCGGTGGATATCGAATACTTCAGCGATAGGGTAGAGCGCATCGCATCCAAATTCCTGCGCAAGGATGAGAAGGCGGAAGATCTGGATGCCAAGCTGGTGCATTGGTGTGCCAAGGAAACGGTCTTCAAGTTATTCTCTGAAGAAAAACTGATGTTTGAGGATATGCGGGTGAAGCCGTTTGATACGATGGCAGATTGGTCGTGTGATGTGGAGAATCTCAAGAGCGGAAAGATGGCGCATGTAGATTTCGAGTTAACCATGGAATTTGTATTGACTTATGCTGCGTTGTAATATTCTGTCCATCTTCCTGGCATTCAGTCTGTTGGCTGGAGCACAGGATTGGAAAGTAGTGAGAGAGAATCCTCAGAAAGCTTTTCCGAAAACCGTGGCTGCGGGCAACTACAGTGGCATTGCTCATCTGCATGATGATATCTATGCGGTGGTAAGCGACAAGTCGGATAGTGCCCTGTACTTCAACTTCCAGATTCAGGTGAATCCCAAGACCGGCGAATTGGAACAGGTAGAGAACCTTGGGTTTACCGAGAGAACAGATGGAACGCTGAACGACGGAAAGTTTTGGCAGGGGCAGGAGAAAGGCTTTGACCACGAAGCCATCGTGAAGGCTTCTGATTCTACCTTGGTGATAACAAGCGAAGGATATTGCCGTTTAAAGGAGTATCCTGTTCTGCCTACTTCGGCTAATGCTCCCAAGATTAGCTATCAGCAGAACCTTTGGAAGAGCAGATGGCCTTCTTCTGATTTTTATCCAAATTATAATTTTGAGTCTCTGGCTTTTGATTCCGTCCGTCAGTATCTCTGGACGATTTCTGAGAGCACGCTCCGCAAAGACGGACAGCCTGCTACTCCTCAAAACGGATTGGCCAACCAGCTTCGTTTGATGAGGCTTAATTGGGGAAAGATAAAGGAAAATCGTAACAAGGAAGAGTATAGCGAGGAAGTGAGTAGCAAGAAAGCCTCTCGTTATATGACAGCCTATGCCTATCAGATGGATCAACCTTCTACCCATAAGAAAGCAGATATCTATGTGATGGGGGTGAGTGAGTTTTGCGCCTTGCCCGATGGTCAGCTTCTGGTTCTGGAGCGTGAGGCCTTTATCCCGAAGATTAAGATTGGGGCTTTCTGCAAGTGTAAACTCTATCAGATTAATCCTTTGAATTCTGAGGAGTTTGCTTTGAAAGAGAAGTTTTCATCAGATACTCCTTTCTTGAAGAAGAGATTGCTCGCGGAATGGAAAACCGGCTTGTCACTTTCCAAGCGTTCCTTTGCCAATTACGAAGGTATGTGTCTTGGTCCTATGCTGGAAGATGGTTCCCAGGTTGTCATCCTGCTGTCTGATTCGCAGGATCAATATGCTGGAGTATTGAAAGACTGGTTCAAGACGATTGTCATCAGAAAGGAATAAAGATGTTATGTTGTAATCCTCAATCTCGTCCATAACCATCTAGGAATGAGTCGCCAGAGGAAGACGAGGATGTCATATCTCCAGTCTATCACCTTAACTTCCTTTCCGTTTTCGATGGCACTTACGATATGCTTCTCCACATCTTCCGGTTTGAGTTGCAGCGGATAGCTGCTGCCTGCGATAAGGTCGGTCTTTACGAAACCTGGTCGGATATCTGTGATGGCGATAGGGAGATGACGCATCCGTGCCTGCTGCGACAGGCATTCCAGATAATGGTTCTGGAATCGCTTGGTGGCAGAGTAGGCAGGTGCAGCACCGAGACCTTTGGTTCCGGCGATGGAAGTGATGCAGGCAATGCGGGCTTTGGGGTTGCAATGATGATGAGTAGCAAACCAGTTGAATGCTGTATCCACCATTCTTGTGAATCCCAAGCCGTTGGTTTCCAGGGTCTTCAACTCCTTTTCTATATCCAGCGTATTATTCTGCCAGCCAATGCCGGAACTATGGAAGTAGAGGTCCATGCCTCCCAACTTATCGATGAGTTCGAGAAGTTGGGCAGGAGCATCGGGAGAAGTCACGTCTATTTGCTGGTAGCAGGTAATGCCGCCCTGCGAAATCAGAGCCTGCAATCTTTCAATTCTTCTTCCGGCAATTCCTACCTGCCATCCTTTTGCAGCAAGCAGTTTTGCCACTTCCATTCCGATGCCCGATGTGGCACCCATTACAATTGCTTTCTTTGCCATATAGTCCTATTATATAAGGTGAAGTCTTGATAGTTCTATTTATATAAGGTGAAGTTTTGTCTAAATTTATCTAAACATCTAAACCGCTTTTACTCTTCAGCAAGTCTTCCGCCTTCTTCACGCTTCCAGCTTTCAGTATCAGTTGCTTCACTTTCTCGTAATCCGTATATTCCGGATTGCGTTCCATAAAGATGCGGCAGGCACGGTCGATGAGTTTATGATTGATAAGCTTGGCGTTCACCATCTTGTTGCCTTCCACCCGTCCTTGTCTTATCTGAAGAGAAGTGCTGATCATATCCAGAATCATCTTCTGCGAAGATCCGGCTTTCATACGGGTACTTCCCGTTACGAATTCCGGTCCCGTGATGACCTCTACAGGATAATCTGCAGCCAGGGCGATAGGAGCGTGGGGATTGTTGACGATGCATCCTGTAGGAATACCTGCCTCCTTGCAATGCTGCAAGATGGAAAGCACGAAGGGAGTAGTGCCGCTTGCCGAGAAACCCAGTACGAAATCCTGCTCTGAGATATGCTTGTCGCAGAGCTGGTGCCAACCATTCTCCAGGTCGTCTTCTCTTGATTCTCTGGTTTGTGTAAGGCAGCCGATGCCTCCGGGGAAGATGGCTTGTATCTGCGAACCGTCGATGCCATAGGTGTTCTGCACCTCGATGGTATCGAGTGTAGCCAGTCTTCCGCCTGTTCCGCAACCGGCATAGAAGAGTCTACCACCCTTCTTCAGCTGCCCTTCGATAGCGGAAATCAGTTGGTTAATGGCAGGCAATGCTTGTTCTATTGCCACAGCCACCTTCTTGTTTTCTGCATTGATATGAGCAGTGAGTTCATCCACGCTCATTTTTTCCAGATGTTCGTAGAGCGAGCTCTGCTCTGTTATTCTCTTTTCTTCTTTATTTGGCATATTACTTTATCTTTAGGGTGTAGATTAAATGTAATGAAGCCTAGATGGTCGCGGAGGCTATGGCTTGCAGTCATCTAGAGAGTTCTATCATGATGAGACCTATCATCCGATGGGTTCCTATTCTTCAGCCAGGAAATAAACCGGCGCATTCCGGGAACCTTCTTTTATCAGAAATCCGGATTTTTCCAGTTTCTTCAACCAGTTGAGTGCTGTCTGTTTACGGATATGAAATTCCGCTTCCAGTACTTTTCTGTTAATGGAACGATTATGCTTCAGATACTCTCTTATTTTCTCCTTCAATGTATCTTCAGAGAAAGGGTAGGAGCGGGAAGTATATTGTGATTTCTCGAAATGGGTATTATATTTCACCTGTTTCAGCAGGTCTGCATTGGGGCGAAACTTGATGCCTCTTACGCTTACATATTCAGCTCTCACTTTATTGTCGGGTTTCAGGTCATCCATATCCAGATCTACCGAGAGCGAGAGATAACCTATTTCCGGAATGTTGATACGTCTTCCATCCTGCAGGTCTTCTTCTATGATATCACGCAGTTTCATGAGTACGGACGAAACTTCTCCTTCTCCCAGACAGCTATGTCTGGCGATTCGGCTGATCATCTCCTTGTCAGTCATAGCTGTTTGCTCAAAGATATGGGCGAATCGGCGAGTCTCTTCATTTCCTCCTGCATTGGGAAGATAATGGATTTCATATTTTATAGCCATCGTTTTCTTCTTTCTGTTTAGCGATACAAAGGTAATCTTTTATTCTTAAACTACCAAATAAAAATGGCACTAATATGGATGAGCGGTTTGATTGATACGAATGAGCGGTGCTATTGATGTGGGTGAGAACTGCTTTTCAATAGGAATAAGCATCGTAAGAAGCCTTTATAAGTTGTCGGAAGAAGTAGGATAAGTTGTTGGAACAGTAAGTATATGTTGCCGGGAAAGTCACTTCCGTCAGTCGCACAACAGCTGTTGTGCGCTTGCATATCAGCTGTTATGCGCTCGCACACCACGTGTTGTGCGAGCGTAAAACAGTTGTTGTGCAGTAAGTAATGATTAAGCGTCTTTTACAGTTAATTATCTGTAAATAAACAATCCAATAGAATTGTAATCAAATAAAAATATGTACTTTTGTAGCCGAATAGCGTATTTAAAAAGAGATCCGATGGCTTAATGAATCGAAGAACAGATAGAAAGAGTAATATTCAGAATAGCTTATGAATAAAGAAAAAGACGATTTCTTCCTCCATTCCAATGAGGTGAATCATATCAACAGAGAAGATTACGATAAGATTGAATTATTGGTGAATGCGGCAAAGGCCTTTGCCCGCAGCACCTACCAGTGTGTCTATATCATCGACTATTTTCATCAGGACTTCATCTATGCATCAGACAACCTCGCTTATCTCTGCGGATTGGAACCCGAGCAATTGATGGAGGCTGGCTATCAGATGTATATGGACCATGTTCCGGATGCCGACCTGCAGATGCTGCTCGAAGTGAACAAGAAAGGGTTTGATCTTTTCAACGAATTGCCTGTGGGCGACCGCCTGGACTATACCATCTCGTACGACTTTCATCTTACCAATGGCAGACATAGCCGATTGATTCATCATCACCTCACTCCAATACTTCTTTCTGATGATGGAAGAATCTGGCTTGCCCTCTGCACCGTATCATTGGCAGCAACCGATGAACCGGGACATATCATCATGCAGAAGAATGGTGAGCGTAGCTATTTTGAATATTCCACGTTGCGCCACAAGTGGGAAAAGAAAGAAGGCATAACCTTGAGCGAGACAGAGAGAGATGTTTTGAGATTGTCTGCCCAAGGTTACACAATGAATGATATTGCCGACCGACTATGCAAGTCGGTGGATACGATAAAGGCTTGCAAGCGCAACCTTTTCGCCAAGATAGGCGTGAAGAACATTGCCGAGGCACTGTTTCATGCCACAAACTATCAGATGATATAATCGCAATCATATCTCTTCCAACAATGGCGAGAGATAGAACTTGGGGAAGTATTTCACCTCCTTGCCTTCCGCAAGGTTTACGAGGATGTTGGCACAATAGCCGGCGGCAATGTATGTCCCGATGCCCAGTTGCGGGAAAGACTCCTCAGAATAATGCCTGATGGCTTCATCTATCCAAGGCACGGGCATCTGCCAGAACATACCGTACTGCGAGATATACTTGCCCAGTGAGCAACGGAAATCATCCGTTTCTTTTTTCACTACTTCGCTGAATGGATAGCCTTTCGGTTTCTCTACAGCGAGAAAGGCAGCCTTGCCAAGATTGACGGCATGGATAACGGTGATGCCATGCTCCTTACATTTCTCATCGAAAGCGAAAGAGGCTTCGTTGTCATGCAAGCTTGCATTCACCGCATACCGGATGCCCGACAAGTCGCATGCATCCACATCTTCCATCGTCAGCGTATCCTTTTCTATGCGATAGATTTGAAATCCATCTGTATGCCGAGAGCTTTCATGGAAGTCATGGTGCAAAGCACAGGAGGCTATCAAGCCTCCCATGTCTGCGCCACTAATCAACAATTTTATTGGGTTGTTCATTTATAGAGAGATTTATTGTCATAACACCATTACTGGATACTGCAGCCAGACAGATTACATTCTGTTCTTCTGGCTTTCTCCAGCACCTGTACCCTTATACTTGCTTCTTGCAGTGTTGAACTTATACCGTACAGTAAGCGAAACTTTGCTTGTTGACAATCCATCATACACCATTTCCTTTATTTTGCCAAAATGAGCAATCATATGGCTATCGTTTGTCCCGAACAAATCATAGATGAAGAGCTGAAACGACAAACGATCCTTCAAGAAAGCCTTATACGCGGAAATATTCGTGCAAAACATTGGCTTGTACAGATACTGGTTCTTCTCATGACCTTTCGTGATATACGACATCATCAACGTAAACATTCCTAATTTGGTGTTGAGGGTGTTGTCTAAACGGAATGAAGCCATTGGCTTATTGAGCGATTTCCCATCGTGCGTCTCCATATCAAACCATTGCTTGTCAACGGATGCGGTAAACGAAGGATACCAGATGCCAAACGAAGGGCGCAAGTTGATGGATGCAGCTACGTCATTATACGAATTCCCATTTACTGGCTTCATCAAGCCTATTGCAGGATTATCCTTATAAGTCTCCACTGTTGGCATAATTGGATGTGAAGTATGACTGTAGGTCATGTCGAATGTCAACCATTTGTAAGCCAACTCGTAGTTGAGATTTCTGCTTATCTGAGATACCAGAAATGGATTTCCCGTTTCATACGTGTATCGGTTATCATACTGAATGCCGCTGCGCAAATTATGATAGGAAGGACGATTAATGTCGGCTGCATAGCTCAGCTGCATCTGTACCTTGCCCACAGGCATCGATAAGCTGAGCGATGGGAACCAATTGCCGTACGACTTGCTTTGCCCAGGCACATACTTGCCATATTCATAGTAATTGAAGTCGATGTATTCGTATCTCAGTCCTGCCTCCATGCTTACGTTTCCGAAATCTCTTGAATAGGTCAAGAATGAAGAAGTCATGCTTTCTGTTATACGGCTGTCGTCATCTGATACCAAGTTAGTTGGCACCACTTGATACTTTGAGGTACGATGGGTATTGGAATATTCACCACCCAAAGACAAATTACCTCCTAATAATGGGTAAGAAAGCACCAGTTTGGAAGCGAGCAGATGATAGTCCTTGTTAGTCAAGCTATGAGCCGTTTGGCTTTGTGCATTCATCCCCACTTCCTGGTATTGCTCTTTGGTAACATCGTTCTGGTATTCCTTCGACCATAGCCAATCTGTATTGAAATCGATGCAGAGCTTACCAATCTTTCCTACATAGTAAATATTGCTTGAAAGATTATTCTTCTGCCAAAAGAAATCAGCATGACTGTCAGAATTTTCAGACAATTCTTCGTCTTGCAATATAGAAGAACTCATATCGCCGTTCCATGTTTGCTTAGGATTTCTAAGAAAACCAAAGTTGGCACCTATAGAGTTGTTGGCATCCAACTGGTAGCTGGCATCCAGGCGAAAGTTCATAGCTTCTATAATACCTACTTGTCTTATCTCACTTTTCTGATTCCAAGTCTTGTCAAGATAAGTCTTCTGCTGTAAGTCTTTATTGTCTGGTTGGTATTGTCTTGCTCCAAAGGCGTATGCGCCCAGCTCTAAGCCATTCTTGCGATAGTTCATATTCAATTGGCCAAATCCACCGAAGTTTTTCTTCTCATCATATTCACCAGTAGTCTTCGCATCGAATCCGAAACCCTCGCCCTGTATCTTCTTAGTTGTGATACGGATGACCGCCTTGGTGCTGGCAGCGTAACGGGCACCAGGGTTAGTGATGACTTCCACCGACTTGATGTTATCTGAATGCAAACGGTCCAGCTCGCTCTTGTCTCTCATCTGTCGTCCATTGATATAGATAACAGGCTCACCGCGTCCGAATACCTTGATGCTGCCATTCTGGGCAGACACGTTGGGGATGCGGTCGAGCAGGTTCTCCATGGTTCCTGCCTTCTCAAGTACGGATCCGACGACGGTTGTCGTCATTCCGCCATTCTTCAGAATAGTCTTAGGCAGGGATGATTTTACGACAACTTCGCCGAGCATCTTGCTGTCTTCTTCCATCTTGATAATGCCCACATTCTCACCAGTGCAATCCTTGCAGATTGTCTTATAGCCTACGGATGTCACCTTGATGATTCCGCCGTTGCAGGAAGAGTCGATGACAAAGCTGCCATCCTCTCCACTCACTGCGCCCTTGACGAAAGCCGAGTCTGTTCTATTCAATAATACTACATTGGCAAACGCCAAAGGTTCTCCCTTGGTATTCATCACCTTGCCGGTGATATTCTGCGCCATCATCGGAGTCATAGCCGAGAGGCACAACACTGTGGTAAAAATTACTTTTTCCTTCATATTGCTACAGTTTTGCTTGATTTTTTTATTTTTCTGCTGCAAAAGTATAACTTTATAGGAAAAAGCCTTTGACACAAAAGTGTATTTCTCAAGAGTGCGGCTTAAGAATTACACTTTTGTGTATAAAAAAAAGGATAAATAGCGTTTGGTGATAGATTTTTAATGAATTTACCTTATTTTTTCATCACCAAATCTGCGAGCACGATGGCGGATTCCTTCTCATCCCTCGGTGCATCCTTTGACTTCCATGCCACGATGAAGCGGATTCGGGCAGCGGTTACCTTGTAACCTTTCAACTCCCATTTGCCTAGTTTCTCCTTCATCTTGATGGAGAACTGGGCTATGTCTCTGCCTGTTGATGGGAGACAGAGGCAATGGTCGTGATAGGTTAGCGGCATACCGCTTCTCAAGGAAAGAATAGCGTCCTTGTGAGGCTTGGAGAAGCCCAGGTTTACATCCTTGTGTGAGAGCTGAAGCACTATTTCGTTGGGCTCATCGTAGGCTTGGGCATCATAGAGATGCTGGGCACTTTTCAGACTGTCGAAGAGATTGCCGTTGGTGTGGATGGCAAGTGTACGCTTGGCACGGGTCATGCCCACATAGTATCGGCGCAGTATGTCGTCTGTAGGATGCTCGGGATGGGTAATGAGCATCAGTACATGGTCGAACTCATGGCCTTTTGCTTTGTGGATGGTGCTGACCACGATGTCTGATTTCGAGATATCACAGAAGTCTTCTACGGATGATTCGAACACGAACTCCCTCAGGTCGCTGTAGTACTTGGCACGATTGGTCTGCTCAAATACCTGGAGGCTGCGGCGCAGGTATGGCAAAGCCTGGCTGGTGGCATACTTTTGGAATGTCTGCTGCTTGGTTGTTTCCCAAATATCATCAGGGATGATAGGGGATTTCGTCTCCTTGATACCTTGATCTATCTTCTTCAAGAAGTATCTTACCTCTGCCAGATTCCAGAAGCGCAAGCCGTCCATTGATTGTACCAGCTTGGCCTTGATGCCATGACTGTGAAGAAGAGCCAGCATGATGACTGCCTCTTCATTGGTCTGCGTAAGGATACTGATGGTTTCGTTTTTCTTGCGGGAAGATGCATCGGCTTCTTTTGAAGCGTTACTTCTTAGTAGTCGCGTAACATCTTCAAGGATAGGCTGATACATATAAACCTTTTTCTCCTGAATCTCGTATGGATGCTTCACGATTCTTACCTCTCCATCTTCTTGACTCATGGAGATGATAGGGGTAGATTTGATTCGTTGGCGGATGTTGCGGGCAAAGTCGTTGGCTGCATCCACGATATGGCGAAGACTGCGGTAATTCTCCGTCATCTCTATGAAACGGCTGTGCTCTGTCTGGGTCAGTTCATAGAGATACCGCGAGTTGGAACCTCTAAACTCATAGATGTTCTGGTCATCATCGCCTACGGCAATCACCCTCATCTCTTCGTTGGCTTTCATCAGAGCAGAGACAAGGGCATAGTCATCCTTGCTCATGTCTTGTGCCTCGTCAATAACGAGCACGGTCTTGCTGATGCGATTGGGCTCCACTTCTCCATTGTTGATCATTTCGGCGGCTTGCTTAACCACATCTCCTGCCTCATCCAGATTGCCAACTCTGCCCAGCAGGTCGAAGCAGTAGGAATGGAAGGTCTTGATTTCTACGAAATGGGCGGCATTGCCGATGAGTTGCATCAGTCGCTGCTTGAACTCGGTAGCGGCTGCACGAGAGAAAGTGAGCATCAGGAGTTGTTCGTGCTTTACATCTTCCAACAGCAGGAGAGAGGCAAGCTTATGTACGAGCACACCGTCTTCTCCGAGCACACGTGTCTTGCCGCTGCCAGGACCGGCAGCGACTACGATGCAGCGGGACTCGTGGTCGTCGATGATTTCCTTCTGTCGCTTGGAGAGTATTCCGAAGAGTTTCTTATACTTCGAAGGTGTTACGTTGCGCTCTATCTCAGTCTCCCGGTTGCCCTTGAAGTACTTTAAGATGAAGCGGTGGTAGTCCATCTGGAAGTAATCCTGCACATATTGCAGGGCGGCGTCATAATCCCTTACCATCAGGTTGGCATATTCGCCCACGATGTGAATCTGTTGAATCTTCTGCTTGTAGAATTCATTGAGCATGCGATAATCCTCCTGCTTATAGTGGAGGCGAGGTTCCTTGATGCGTTTAATTGCCATTGCATTGTAGAGTACCAGGAATCCTCCTTCCAGCTTCATGGCTCCTATCTTGGAGAGATAGAGCAAGGCTTCCTCCACGTCTTCCAACTGTAGGGAAGAAAAGTCGGAAAAGAGTGACTGGTTGCTGGATTTCAGATCGTTCAGAAGTTCAACTACCGAGAATTGGAGAGGTTTCTCTTTTGAATCTACAGAAGAGCTATTGTTGCTCTCTTCTGTTACAGTTTTACTGTTTTCTTCAGCCAGGCTGTATAGTCTTTCGATAATGAATCGGCAAACCTCAATTCGTCTTTCGAATCGCTTGATGATGGTCTCTATGTCCTTGTCTCTTGTTACGATAAGATTGCGGATGCCGTCTTCCTTCTTGTGCGCATATCCCTTCACTGCCAGGAAGTATAGCAGTGTGCGGATTTTCTTTTCTGTAGAAGTGTTGAGACCGTCATGTACGGCATTGTCATTGAGTTGCTTGTATGTGATATGCAGCGATTCATCCGGGATATGTTCCAGGATGTATCTTTCCAGTTTGGCGAAGTTCTCCAGCATCTGCTGAGGCTTGCGTTGCTTGTCGCTGATGTCTTGCAGATAGGCTGAGATATCACGGGTATCGGCAAGGATGCCTTCCTGTCGCATTCGGTCAACGGAGGAGATAACGTCTCGCTTGCTGAGTCCTAAGATGTCGGCGAGGTAATCGATGCGGGATTCAGCATCGCTATCCTGTGCCTTGGCTATATGCTTCTGGGTGATGAGCGACTTGATGATGCGGATGGCATTCTTCATCTCATCTTCCGAGAACAGGGGTGATTCGGTGAGGCGAAGTCTTGCCTCGTCCATGTTCTTGACAGTGATACCTGTGGCATAGACGTGCGGAATATTGTTGCCACGCTCTATGTATCCGCTCTGTTCTAGAGCAGATAGGGCGGTGCGAACACGGGTTTCTATGTCGGATACCGAGTCATCCCAACCGGCTTGGCGGGCTATCTCCAGCGCCGAACAGCTTACGTGTGGGCGCTGCTTGGTAAAATCCTTAACGGCTTTCCATACCTGTTGTATCTCACTGATGCTCAGTTTGGTTTGGTTGAGTAGGATGAAGTGCTTATCTAAGTCCTCGTCGCTATAGAGTACATAGCATTTGGCATTGAGGTGTGGATCTCTTCCTGCACGTCCAGCCTCCTGTACATAGTTCTCCAGAGAGTCGGAGATGTCGTAGTGGATAACCAGCCCCACATCGCTCTTATCTACTCCCATACCGAAGGCGGAGGTGGCAACGATGATTCTAACCTTATCGCTCATGAAGGCATCCTGATTGTGTATCTTCTCATCGGCATCCATCTTGCCATTATAGGGCAGGGCGGATATACCGTCACAGGTCAGTTTCTGGGCGAGTTCCCGGGTTCGCTTGGTGCGGGATACGTAGATGATGGTAGGGCAATCTGCCTGCTCTACCAGCGAACGCAGAAGATTGTATTTGTTGCCGTCACTATCTACGTGAATAACGGAATAGTGCAGGTTAGTGCGTGAGGCCGATGAGGCGAAGAGCTGGAGGTCGGTGCCCAGCCAATGCTTGAAATAGTCGCAGATGTCTTGCACCACCTTCTGTTTTGCAGTGGCGGTGAAGCAAGATACGGGTATCAGGGTTTGACCATGATTGCGAGCCATAGCATCCTTGCCAAACTTACGTTCCTGATATTCCTTGATAAACTTGCCGATATATAGGTAATCCACACGGAAGTCTTGTCCCCATGCAGAGAAGCAGTGGGCTTCATCAATGACGAATCTCACCACATGCCGTGCCATCAGGATGCGCTCGATGGTTTTGGAGCGCAACATCTCTGGTGCTATATATAATAAGGTGGCATCTCCGCTCTGTACTCGTTCGATGGCTAGGGAGCGGGAGATAGGGTCGAGGAGACCGTTGATGGTTACGGCATCGGTGAAACCGCGGTCTGCGAGGTTATCTACTTGGTCTTTCATCAATGATTGCAGAGGCGAGATAACCACGGTGAGTCCATGTATGGTTCTGCCATCCATCAGGGCTGGCAACTGAAAGGTGAGCGACTTGCCGCCACCCGTAGGAAATATCGCCAATAATGACTTGCCATCTACTGCTGCCTGCGATGCCTGTTCCTGCAGCGGTTCGCCGTCATAGGTACGGAAGGCATCATAGCCAAAGAGTTGTTTCAGGTTGTGATGAATGTCGAGCATGCGGTTGCAATACTCGCAGCCATCGGTGCATTGAGTATGGCAGAGCATATAGATGATATGTTCTACTTCGGGATAATGGAAGAGTACCCAACCTGGGGTTACAGATTGATAATCGTCTGTGCCTATGAGGGCCAAGGCGTATGCCAAGCCGCAAGGAGACTGGGCTGCAAGAGCCGGAATGTCGGCATGGGCGCAAATATGATTCTTGTATTCAGAAAGAATGAATTCTGAAACTTCTATGATTGCATCATCCTTTTCGATGGCTCCCACATACATCAGAAATCCTCTGAATTCCTCTTCATTCTGGAGCAGCAAGGTGAAGATTTTCCTCTTCCTTTCTGATAATTGATTCCATGCAGCGATTTCATCCATCAGCAATTCCTTGGCTTTCTCGCAGTCATTGACTGGATTATTCATCTGCTCGCTCATCAGTTTGTCGTCCTTTACCAGATGATGGTAAGGGCGCTTGGGGAAGAGGAGCGGGGAGAGATAGAGGGTATCTATCAGTATGCCGTTGAGTTGGAGATAGCGGGCATCGTGATGAATGAGGTTATGACCGCAGATATAGTCAACCTTTCCTTCTTGCAGGAACTTGTTCAGTGCCGTCTGCGATGCTTGGTGAAAGGTGGCTCCGTCATAACGCAATGCTCCGATGTCGTGTATTTTATGGTCTTTCAGTCCCACTTCGGTATCCACGAAGGCAATGTTCCTGCTTCTGGCATCTTTCTTCTTGATGTCAGAGCTTACGGTGAGATTGTTCTTCCTTCCAAAGAAGCGACTGAATATTGCCATAATCTTCGATGTTTATATTTCCACCGCAAATGTACAATTATTATTTGATATATGCAAATAATCAAGCGCTTTTATCTTCTTTGAAAGCTGTTTTTATACAATTCCAAGAGGCTCGTGAGGATATCTTCAAGGCAGATTAATATGCCCCTAAAACCTTCCAGTCGTCTATGAGTTTGAACAGTCGGGGCATGGCTGGCTTGTAACTGTCGGGATAGGTGAGGGAATAGACGAAGAGTATTCTGCCACTCTTGATGAATTTATCATAATGACTGTAGCCATCTACTCTTACTCCGTTTTCATAGGCAGGACCGGAGAGGATGAATGCCTTATTCGATGCCTGCATCGTCCTTTCCGAATGAAGCTTCTGGGCTAGAGAATCGGCACAAGCCTGAAGGGTGTTGCTATAGTTGGGGGTAACATAACTCTCCAGGATGATGTTGGCATGATTAGTGAATGAGAAGCGGGCATAGCCCTGGTATCCCGATACCGAAGTATCCTCCTGCTGGAAGAAGCAAGGATATTTGATAACGTAGCCGAAGTCCGGATCATTGTATTCCTTCATGGGCGCCATCTCTACCTTGGTCTTGAAATCCGCCATCGGTGTATGCTGTTCTTTCGTAACCTCATGATGATAGTTGATGATGAAGTTTATCATCATCAGCAAGACAACTGCTATCAAAAAAATCTTCTTCATATCTTTGCTTCTTTTGTATTATAACTGCAAAGGTATGAAGAAGATGGGAAACAGCCAAATAATAAGTATGACATTTGGCTGACATTTCTGAACTTATCTGATTATCAGTCGGTAAGACTTGCCTCTTTCCGACTCAATCATGAGGTTGCTATTCTGTTCAATCACCGGTTTGATACGGCGAATCAAGGTATAGAGCGTTTCACTGGCATCCGGTTTCTTGGGCCAAAGAGCATCACAAATCTCCTGTTTGGAGAGTTGGTGATGCGTATTGTTGAAGAAGAGTTGCATCAGCTGGTGCTGCATCGGAGTAAACTTGATGGCTTGTCCGCTTTCCTGATTGTAGAAGGAATCCTCGTCTTGAGAATAGCATATGGTGCCGAACATATCGGCCTCATGATTCCAGGGTTGTTTTCTGCGATGATAGTATAGCGATGCAATTGCCCAAATCATAGCCATGAGGGTAAGCGTCAAAGATGTCCGCTGGTTGCTCATACTCAAAACATCTGCCATCGAACAGTTAGCATAGCTTTGGATAGAATGATCGTTGAGGAGCATCTGTTTGCTGCTGAGCAGGTTGGTGCTATTTACCAGCTGGGAATTGTTCTTGCCTTTTCTTCTGTCTTCCATCACATAGCAGAGATTACTTGTCGACTTCAGCAGGTCGATGCTGAGATGTGAGCGGTAGCTCTGGATGGTATCAGGCGTAATCCATTGATATTTATTTTCCTGAAGAGTCAGAGCCAAAGCTTTGTTCATATCTTGTACAATGGCATACTGTGCCTTGCGGTAGTTGCTTACGCTGGAGAATGCCGCAGACATCACAAGGATGGCGAAGATGAGGATGGAATGATATGCTTTCAGTTTCATATTATCTATTCTGTTTAAATGATATACTGTTTAAAGATTCAAATGCAAAAGTACAGAAATTCTATGAAAGATGGTATAAAACTAGATATAATATTCGTTAATTGATAAATGTCAGACTCATGTCAGCCATATTTTTCGCTTCGGTCTTCTCTTTTTGATACCTTTGCAGCAGAAAACAAGTTTTAGAAAAAGTATATGATGACAGTCCTGGCGTAAGATATGGAAAGAATATTGCATACGTGATAGATATTCATACCCGCAGGGCTTCATCGGGTGGTAGTTTGGGCTTCAACTTGACCAATGCGCTAACTACCAAGCTCGGTTCAAACGATGTCTATGCATCTGTCAATAGGGGCAAGAGCCAATTGAATATTTTATATGAGCAGACTTATGTGGATAATAAGGCATCCGAATATAATGAGAATGCTCAATATCTTCTACATGATGGTTCTGAGTATCAGATATCTCGAAAAATCATGAATGTGGCAACTCGAAATTATGATAATACATTGCAGTTGAAGTATAATCTGGCTGATTCTGCCTTATATGTATTCCAGACAACGCTTACCACGGATTTCAGCAATCAGCCTTATACATCGAATGAGATGTGGTTTTCTGAATCTGGAAAGCCTGCGTATCCTGTTTACAGAACTAGCAAGGGTAGGGATTTTTCTCCTGTTCTCGATTTGTATTTCTATCATCAGTTGGGCAAGCATCAGTCTTTGTCGGCAGATGTTTTGGGTACTTATATCCACACCAAAGGAGCCTATTATGAAGGTGAGGGCGAACCCTATCAATATCAGGTAGATGGAAAGACCTATTCGCTCATAGCCGAGGCTATCTATGAAAACCGGTTGAAACCCTTTACTTTTTCTGCAGGAACCAACTTAAACTGGAAATATATGGATAATCAGTATTTGGGTGATGTGGTTAGCGAGAATGGTATCCGTTCATTGGGTATTTATGGTTTTGCACAAATCAAGGGAAGTTTGGGACAATTCAAGGAAGGAACATCCCGTTTAACTTATGTGGCTGGCTTCGGGTTGAGTAATCAGTCTTATCGACAGGGAGATGAGGAATTTAGTTTTTGGCTTTGTCGTCCGAAACTCACATTGGCTTATTCCTTGACATCTTCGTTTCAGATCCGCTTGGGAAGTGAATTATCACAGCATATTTCGCAGATAGCTATGATTTCGGATACCCGTATTCGAAAGAACAGTATGGAATGGACTGTGGGTAATCCTTCGCTTAAGCCTAACAGTATATATGAGAACTGGGTGGTATTCTCTTTCAGCAAACCAAGGATTAATACTGATTTTACTCTAGAGTCTCGTATCAATCGTCATTGTAATTTGGCGAAATACACCCGCACGGAAGATGATCAGTTTCTTTATACCCAGGAGAATCAGCCCCATTGTAATATGTTGTATCTTACGAATGATACCCGGTTTGACATTATCCCCGACCACCTTATATTATCTGTGAACGCAGGTATTGACCGTTTTTTCAATAAGGGCGATGAGTACAGTCATTGTTATACCGCTTATAATTATGGTGGAACATTACAGGGGTATTGGGGAAAATGGACAGTGATGCTGTATGCTGATAACGGTTGGAACTTTATGGAGGGAGAGAACATCGGGCATAATCCTCCTTCATTGGCAGTCTCAGCCAGTTATCATATAGGTGATTTCGATTTTACGCTCTATATGCATAATCCGTTTATGGCTCATCCGAAATCCTATTCAGCAGAAATCGTCAATGCCTTGCTCCGTAAGCAGGTTCGTGGTTATGACAATTCGGAAGGTAATTTGTTCCGTATCGGTGTTGCCTGGAATATCAATCGGGGAAAGGAATACCGTAAGATACAGCGAAATATCAACAATGAGGAGCGCGAAACGGGTATCTTGAAATAGGTGGCTTTGCTTTCTATATGGGTTGCATGGGCAACAGCCGGAATTTATTTCTTCCCTTTATTGATGATATAAATTCCGGCTGTAGCCAATGCGCCTGCTATCAGATACTTCCAGTAGAAGGTTTCGCCCAGACAGAGGCAGGAGGTGATGGCTCCTACTACGGGGATGAGCGAATTGTATATCGCTACCTTTCCTACGGGATTGCAGCTCAATAGTTTGTTGTAGAGAGCGAAACTGATGGTTGAGATGGCGATGAGCAGCAGAAGGATAGTGATGCCCCAGAGGCTGATGACTGGCAGATAGCCACCCATTAACAAAGCAGGAATCACCAGCAAGGCTCCACCGATGCTCAGCGAATAACCGGTTCCTACGAAAACATCCACCCTCTTGCTCAAGCCTCGGGTCAGCAGGGAAGCACTGGCTCCACACAGGGCATTGAGGATAATCATACCATCGCCCAGGAATGTGAAACTTCCGCTTTCCTTTCCACCAAGGTTCAAGGCAAGGATGCCCAGAAAGCCGATGATGCAGCCTAAAGCCTTTCGCCACGTCATCCTGTCGCTCTTGAAGAAGATGCAGGCAAGGATAACCACCGTGAAGACGCTCATAGAATTGAGTATCGCCGAACGTGCTCCTGCATTATGCGAGAGTCCGAAATAGAAGAAAGCATAATGAAGGGTAGTGTTGAGGAGTGCATAGAGGAGAAGGAACCAGACATTCTCTTGAACAGCTTTCTTTTTGAATCCGAATTTACGGTGCGAGCTTCTGGCGATGGCCAGGATGATGATGCCGGAGATGAAGAAGCGGATGCCGGCAAAAAGCATCTTGCTTCCGGTCATGTCTGCTGTAATCTGATATTCCTCCATTCCCATTTTTATCAATGGGTAAGCCCATCCCCACGAGATAGCAGCCGTAAGGGCGAACAGGCTTACCCATACCGGGCGCTGAAATATACTGAGTGTATTTGTTTCTTTCTTTTCCATTATAACTTAATTGATATTCCCTTGCTTCTGTGTTTGCTAAATGGCAATCTACAAGTCCCCCAGATGTCTTTCTATAGGAATTCCTCGGTTTTTGTCCTTGTCATCCTTGTTGATGTCTATCCAGTTGCGCAGGGTATCCATGGCGATGCGGGTGGCATGGCGGAGATGATCGCCATCCTTCAGTCTGCCCACGATGATGCTGGAGAAGATGTCGCCGGTGCCCGGGAACTGAACAGGGATTTCTTCGTAGGGCAGGAGGAAATACTCTTCTGTAAGATGATTGAAACCTACCACGGCATGCTGACCCTCTACGATGCACGAGGTGATGAGCACGGAGTGGGAACCGATGGCTCTCAGTTTATCTATCAGTTCATAGGCTTCCTTCTCCGAGATTCCCTCTTCCTTGTATTCCGAATCCGTCAGCAGGCAAGCCTCGGTATAGTTGGGAAAACAGAGATGCGATACGCTCAGCATCTCCTTCATGCATCTCACGGTACTCTCACTGGCTCCACCATAGAGCTTGCCGTAATCGCCCATCACGGGATCCACATAGATGTCGGTGCCCAGTGCTGCCTGTTCTCTGCAATAGCGTGCCACCAGCTTAGCCTGACGCTCCGAAGCCATGAAACCCGTGGTGATGGCATCGAAGTGAATGCCCAGTTCGTTCCACTTCTGCAAGGCTTCCTCGATATACGAAGTGCATTCCAGAATGGCGTACTTGCCGTATGGGAAGGTGTTGCTGATGAGCATGGTGGGTAGATTGAACACGTCGAGTCCCATATAAGAGAGGATAGGCATCTGAACAGCGGCAGATACCTTTCCGTAGCCACACATGTCGCTGATAATAAGGATATTACTTTTCGCTTTCATTCTTTCTTTTTTCTACTTGCTTTTCTTTCTTATCCTGATTATCTCTTAATAGCTGGCTGTACACTTGATGCCCAGTGCCTCTACACGGTCCTTGATGGCATCGAGTACTTCCTTTGGTGCCTTTTCCAGCAACTTGTCTGGTGTTTCACGGGCGATGGTATAAACCATTACCTGCTGAGGCTGGATGTCTTTCACTGCCTCCAGCCAAGGAGCTACGAAATGCTCGCTGGTATTGTCCAAACCGTCACCTCTCAGGAACATGGTCTGGATGATGACGTGCCCCTTGAACATCTTCAGATATTTGATCACATCCTTCACGTCGTAGTTAGGCTGCTGAGGGCGGTCTAGCTTCTTGATGTAATCCATATCCACGGTATCCAGTTTCAGGATGTTGTTATCCACGAGCATCAGCGCCTCTCTCACTTCCTCCTTATATATATAGGTGGCGTTGCTGAGTACGGATACTTGTGCTTCAGGGAAATATTTCTTGCAGAGTTCCATCGTATCTTCCACGATTCCCTTGAAGTCAGGGTGTCCCGTAGGTTCACCGTTTCCTGCGAAGGTAATGTCGTCCAAAGGCTGGTTGTTGTCGTGGCGCTCTTTCAGAACCTTCTCCAATCCTTCTCTTACCTCCTCGCGGGTAGGGCGCTTCTTTTTAGGACGGAAGTCGGCGTTGAATCCGCATTCGCAATAAACGCAGTCGAATGAGCAGACCTTGCCATCAGATGGCATGAGGTTGATGCCCAATGAAACTCCCAGACGGCGGGAGTTCACAGGTCCGAATATCGGTGATGGATAAATAATCGTTGACATAATCTTATTCTCCTTTATCTAATCTATTCTTTATTTTATCTTGGTAATACCTATTTTATACCAATCTTATTTACTTGTTCGTAATTTGGTAGGCAAAAGTACTAAAAAATGTTGGAATGAACAAATAAATCAACAGAAATTCGATTTATCCTTACCATTTGTCTTCTATCTCCGATAGATTGTGTACTTTTGCATTCAAATCCGGGGAGAATCTTGGTGATTTCGATTCGGATTTAAAGGAAAAAACAAAAAAGTTGATGTTTTGCTTAGTTTTTCGCTTGGCTCAACTGTATAGATAGTATATGAACAGAAAAAAGGACATAGAACAGTTATTCCGTCAGCATTATGCGAAGATGTACAATCTGGCCAGATGCATTCTTTCGGATGATGACGAGAGCAAGGATGTGGTGAGCGAAGTATTCGCCCAGATTCTTGCCGATGATGTGGTTCTGGTGCCTGGGAGTGAGGATGGTTACTTGATGCGGAGCGTACGCAACCGCTGTCTCAACCTGATAGCTCATAAGAGCGTGAAGGAAAGGGTGGCGAAGCTGCTGCTGGATGATGCCGACGTGATTCTCTCAGAAGAGACCGATGAACGGCTCGACCGGCTGATGCTTCTCATCGAAGACCTGGAACCACCTATCCGGCAACTCATTTTCCGTCTGCGCTATCTTCAGGAGAAATCTTATCAGGAGGTGGCTGATGAAGTGGGAGTGAGCAAGGTGACGGTATTCAACCATCTCTCGAAGGCGATGGACTGGATTAAGGAACAATTTAAATGAGCAAGACAATGACAAACATGAGTAAAGAAGAAAAGCGGATGATGCTCTTTGACATGCAGGAGCATCCCGAGAAATATACCGACGAGCAGGTGGAGTACCTGCTTGCCGATGAGGAAGTGAAGAAGTTCTTCCATGAACTGGCGATGGCGAGAATGGCTGGCAAGAAAGCCAATCCGAAGGACGTGGATGTGGATGAGGCTTGGAAGGAATTTGTTCAGGCACATCATGAGGATAAGTTGGCGATGGATGCCGGCAGAGCCAAGGACGCTTATCGCAACCGGATGAAGATTGCTGCATCCATCGTTGGCATCATCTTCCTTTCGGGGGTAGCCTTGGCTGCGATTCACAATGGCTGGTTGGGGTTCTCGGCTTCTGATCAGACAGCGGATAACAAGGCTGCGACAGAACAGCTGGCAACAACCCAGGCGTTGCCGAATGACAGTCTTCGTGCTGCAACAGCAGAGAAGAAGGATTCTCTTGATATGAAACCCGTGGTGTTTGATGATGCTGAATTGGGAACCATTCTGGCTCAGCTATCCGGTTTCTATCATGTCAAGGTGGAGTATGTGGATGCTGGTGCCCAGCACATCCGTCTCTTCTTCAACTGGAACAAGACGAAGACTTTGGAGCAGAACCTGGAGATTTTGAATGCTTTCGACCGCATACAGATAGAGTATATTGACGGTACATTGTTGGTGAAATAAGATAGGAGGATATATTTATGAGAGATTTTTGGAAACCAATGCCCGTTAGCGGCAAGCTTATCAGAGAGCTTCTTCTTCTCTTCCTGCTGTTTGGGGTTCAGCAGTCTTATGCCCAGCGCATCACCCGACAATATAATAATGTGTCGTTCTCTGCGGCGTTGAAGGATTTGAACGCCCGCCAGCATAAGTATACCATCAACTTCGTGTATGATGAACTGGAGGATTTCAGGGTGACCAAGAGCATCCGAAACCAGAGCGTTCCCGATGCCATCATGCAGCTGATAGGATTCTATCCCATCAGAATGACGCAGGTGGAGGATAATATTATGGTGGAGTGTACGCAGAAGACTCCCACCAAGATGATAGGCCGTATCATCGACAATAAGAATCGCCCTGTAGATTTCGCCAATGTAGCCCTGCTGAATGTTAGTGATTCTTCATTGATAAATGGTGGCGTGACGAATGAGAACGGCCAGTTCGTGATTCCCTGCGAGGCGAGAAAGGCGATAGTAAGGGTAAGTTGCGTGGGCTATATTACGACAAACAATACATATAATATAGGTAAGATAGGGACAATAACTCTGAAAGAGGCAACAATGAACCTGCAGAAAATTGTAGTGAAAGGACATCGACAGCCTTTCAGAATGACTTCTGAAGGATTGGTAGCTCAGGTAGAAGGTACATCCTTGGAGAAAATGGGCTCGGCAGAAGATGTATTGAAACATCTTCCGAGAGTGATGCAGAAGAACGGTGATATAGAAGTCTTGGGCAAAGGTAAACCTTTGATTTATATCGATAACAAGAAAATCAAGGGAATCGTTGATCTCGACAGATTGAGTTCTTCTGACATCAAACATGTAGAGGTGATAACCGAGCCGGGTGCTGAATACGATGCAACCTATCAGTCTGTCATCAGAATCAAGACGACAAGAAAGAAGGGAGAAGGTTTGGGATTGACTTATCGGCAAGTCTATCAGCGCAATCATCAGAACAATCATCGTGAAGTCCTAGATTTGAATTATCGTTATCGGGGATTGGATATCTTCTCCAATTTGTATGGCGGTTTGTCTCAGGGCTATCAGGATCAGCATAATGATAACAGACTCTACGGCAAGACGCTCATGAGCATTGACGAAAATTTGATTATCAAAAACAAGAGTTACTATACCAGTGGAAGTCTTGGTTTTAATTATGTTTTTAATGATAAGCATTCTGTGGGTGCCACTTACGAGGTGAACATCAATCCTTATAGTCGGGGTGGATGGAATTCGCTGATGGATGTCTGGAAGAATGGCTCCAAGACAGAAAGCTATACAAATGATATGTATTGTCGTTTCAAAAGCCGACCTACGCAGGATATTACGGCTTATTATGCCGGACAGATAGGAAAGGTGAGCATAGAATGGAATGGGGAAATATATCTTCGTAAAACAGGACAGACACAATATTCTGAAGAAACAGGAATTGAGGGCGGAGATTCTCGTACGATAGAATCTGATTTCACGGCTGATAGTTGGATGCATGCATCTAAGCTGGTACTGAGCTTTCCGGTATGGAAAGGTACTCTGAAGGTTGGTAATGAGTTTACCGAAAGTTGCCGTGCCAATCTTTACACTATAGATGAACAGGGAACTGACTTGCCAGGCAAGACGGACGACCAGGTGAAGGAAAGTAATCTTGCAGCCTTTGTTTCTTATGGATTGAGACTAAACAAGGTAGAACTGAATGCTGGCCTCAGATACGAACATGTTTCTTCCAATTACTATAATACAGGTGGTGATTATTGGAGCGAGGAAAATAAGGATTATTTCGTACCCGACCAGAGTCGTAAGTACGACCATTTCTTTCCGAATGTGTCCTTGACCTTTCCTATCGGGAATGTGAAAATGAATATGGTTTATAAGGTGACGGTGAGTCGTCCTTCCTATAGTCAGTTAAGTAGTAATGTGCAATATAATAGTCGCTATTATTATCAGGGTGGAAATCCATTACTCACGTCAACCTTCGAACATGGCATAGGGATTAATCTGGGATATAAATGGTTCCAGTTTTTTGCTAACTGGCGTTATCTTGTAGATCCTTGCTTTCAGGTGATAGAACCGTATCATGACAATGAGTTAATCAGTATGTACACCTTTCGTAATTTGAATCATACTCAGGTTTGTTACGTGGGACTGACGGCATCGCCAACGATAGGATGGTGGCATCCTACGTTGGACGCTGGTATGAGAAAGCAGTTCCTGACCATTGGTGGTAAGGCATACAGCAAACCGATATTCATGGGCTCTTTCAATAATGCGTTTTCACTACCATGCGGTTGGACGCTTAATCTTGATATGAGTTGGAACACGCAGGGCCATTCTGCGCTTCCGCTTTATATGGCACAAGGAGGAGTGGACGTCTCTTTGCGTAGAAGTTTTCTTCACGACCGCCTGACTGTCATTTTGGCGGGCAATGACCTCTTTGCGACGATGCGCAATTCCACAAGATTGGTATATGGTACCAGCGATATCTATACCAGAAAATATACGGATACCCGAATGTTCATGTGCTCATTCAGCTATAAGTTTAATGTTAGTAGAAGTAAGTATAAGGGTACGGGTGCCGGTAATACAGAAAAGAGCAGATTATAGTTCTTGCCAGGAAGAAACTCTCTTAATACAACAATGAATATATGACAATCGGTCAAGCGAAGGCAGAACCATATTGGCTTGCTCTTTGCTTGACCGATGTTTTTATTTTTCTTCAGTTAGATACTCCTTTATTTGTTGCTCTAATATCGGAAGGTCGTTTGTAATCACATCCCAAACAACGTTGTTATCAACTTGGAAATATTCATGAACGATATAGTTCCTCATGCCGTTCACTTGTTTCCAAGGAGTCTTAGGATGCGCTTGTCGAAATTCTTCAGTTAGCATATTCGATGCTTCTCCAAGAATTTCGATGTTCTTGACTACTGCGTAATACATCATGTCGTCTGCGATAAAATCCTCAAAGTTTTTACCTTTTGTATATCGGCAGATTCTTTCTATCGCCTGGAGCATGTGCTCTAGGCGGTTTTTATCTCTACTTCGTTCTCTCATAAACTAAGATTTTATCACGTTCTACTGATTCCTGTGCAAAAGGGAGTAAGGTTCCTTCTGATACCAAATCAACTTTTCTACCTAAGAGTTCTTCCAAATCACTCCACATGCCGAAGAATTTTAAACCAATAGGTTTGCTCTTGTCCAAAGAAACCATAATATCGACATCGCTATCTTTCGTTTCTTCCCCTCTGGAGAAAGAACCGAACAGCCAGGCTTTCAGTACGGGTTGGGTGCTGAAATAATGGCGTAAAGCTTCTATGATGGCTCGTTTACCCATAATATAATGATGTTGTTTCTTGGTGCAAAGATACACTTTTTATTCGAAAGAGTAAGCTTTTATCTAGTTTTTTATTACCTTTGCATCGGTTTTTCCAAAAAAAATAGAAGATTTCTTCATTTTAGGGGTAATTGATTTCAGGAAAGCTTGTATATAAGAGTAGAAACAAAAAGAAAATGACGTGATGACAGAAGAAAATGAACAGCGGATGGAACGGCTGTTCCACGACCATTACGAGCAGATGTATCGCTTCGCCTTTGCCTTGCTCCATGATAATGAGGAGGCGAGGGATGTGGTGAGTGATGTGTTCTCCAGATTGTGGGATAAACAGCTGGTTCCAGACCGGGCTTACCTGATGCGGAGCGTGAAGAATGCCTGCATCAATCTCATAGCCAGAAAGAAGAGAGATGAAAGACTGAAACGGCTTCTCCCTCTCTCGGAAGAGAAATTGACGGAGGAAGAACCTTCTCGTCTGGAAGAGCGATGGCAGGCTGCCGTGGATTGCATCGACCACGACCTGACCGACCAGACTGCTTCCGTCATCCGATTGTGCTATCGGGAAGGAATGTCGTATAAGGATACGGCGAAGGAACTGGGCATCAGCGTCTCGGCAGTGAACAAGCATATCGTGAAAGGTTTGCGAACGCTCAGAGAAAAGTTGAAAGGAAAACAATAACCCTAAAATGAAGAAAGGAAATGAAAATGAAACATGAATTATCTGACATAAATCCTCAGAAGATGGATTCTCAGAAATGGGATATGCTCCTCGATCTCCTGGAGCATCCCGAAAAGTATTCCGAAACCCAAAAGGATGAACTTCTGGGCGATGAGGAAGTGAACGAATTCTATCTGCAGTTGGTAGAGACCCGACAGTCTCTGGATTTCGCCAAGTCGAAGGAAAAGATGAAGATGCCTTCGATTGATGCAGAATGGGAGAAGCTGAAAGACGAGATGAAGCTGAAAGAAGAAAAGCAGCAGAAAGAAGAGATGAGTCAGGATGCAGAAACCCAGCAAACTGCCAAGTTGTTTCCTCTCTGGAGTCCGATGAGAAAGGTGGCTGCCGTTGCAGCCGTCCTTGTCGTCTCCGGTATCACCTTTGCTGCCATTCATCTGGTAACCCGTTCTCATCAGCCATCAGATAACAGCAATACTGAACTCGTGGCATCCCAAAAGGATTCTATCCAGCAGGTTTCTGCTCCTCAGAAATCCAACATAGAAGAAAAGACAGATTCTGCAAGTCTTGCCCAGCTCCCATTGGTTTACGAAAACGCTGAGCTTCAGAATATCCTTACTCCTATTGCCGGGCATTTCCATCTCCAGGTAACTTATCAGAACGAGTCGGCTCGCCATATCCGTCTCTTCCTGCAACTGGAGAAGAACATGAGTCTGGATGATATCATCGAACTGTTGAATCATTTCGAGAAAGTGAATATTCGTCATGAAGGTCAAACTTTAATCGTGGAATAAGATGAAAAGATTAAGATATATCATGCTGCTGGCAGGTTTGATGAGCCTTTCTCTTCAGACCATCTATGCCCAACGCATCACCCGCAGCTTCCGCAACACTTCTATGTCAGAAGCACTCACCATCCTTGCCAAGAGCACCAAGGATTATCGTATCAACTTTATGTATGATGAACTGGAAGATTTCACGGTTACCACAAGTATCGTGAAGCGAACAGCTCCGGATGCCATCCGCCAGATCATGGGCTTCTATCCGATGAAGATGACGATAGATGGCGAAAACATCTTTGTGGAGTGTACGCAGAAGACTCCCACCAAGATGATAGGTCGCATCATCGACAATAAGAAACGCCCTGTAGATTTCGCCAATGTAGCCCTGCTGAATGTTCGTGATTCTTCATTGATAAATGGCGGCGTGACGAATGAAAACGGCCAGTTCGTGATTCCCTGTGGAGCCAGAAAGGTGATAGTAAGAGTAAGTTGCGTGGGCTATCATACCGCTGTTGATACTTATAATACAGGTAAGATAGGTTCAATTACTCTGAAGGAGGAAACGATGAACCTGCAGAAGGTGATAGTAAAGGCGGTTCGCCCCAAGACAAAACTGACTCGCGAGGGATTCCAAACCCAGGTGCAGGGTACGATACTGAGTGATGCGGGTATGGCTGCCGACTTGTTGAAGCAGGTTCCAAGAGTGCGTGTAGATAAGGATGGAAACTGTTCGGTGTTTGGAAAAGGCACACCGGAGATTTATGTCAATGGCAGAAAGCTGACCGACAAAAATGAATTGCAAACCATATCTTCAAAGGATGTGAAGAACGTGACGGTTATCACGACTCCTGGTGCTCAGTATGATGCCCAAGTCAATTCGGTGATTCGTATTACTACGGTCAAGAAGCAAGGTAATGGATGGAGTGGTAATTTTCAGGCAAAATATGGTTTTGCCATGAAGAATGCCTGGCAAGAGCAGGCTAATCTCAATTACCGTGTGGGTGGACTGGATGTATTCGGTGGATTGAAGTGGTCAGATTACTATTCTTATGATAAGTTGGGATTGGATGAATATATCAATGGAAATCAGCATCAGATATATCAAAAATCTGCAGGGCGCATAGATGCTAGAAATTATGGACCTGATGCCAATCTGGGTTTCAATTATGAATTCAACGAAAATCATACCATCGGTCTGAAATATAAGTTTGGTTCTGGCTATACCAAGTATTTTACTGTTAGGCAGAATTATTCCATCTTTCAGGATGGAGTTCACCAGGGAGATGTAAATTATCTCAACGATGAGTCAGATTCCAAGCAGACTCCTTTTCATCAGGCTGACTTTTATTATGATGGTAAGATAGGCAAGTGGAGTATAGACCTGAATGCATCTGCTATGTGGCGGACGAAAGACCAGATACAGAAAGCCACCGAAACCAGTTCTGAGTTGGGCGACCAGATTGTATGTTCAGATAGCCATACCAAAGGAAAGTTGCTTGCCGGTAAAATGGTTGTTTCTTATCCTTTGACCGATCAGTTGAACATAGACTTTGGTTCGGAATACACAAATTCTGATAGTCATACCAACAACAAGAACGAGGGTGGTGTGGCTGCATCCAATGATTCCAGAATCAAGGAACAGAACATTGCCACCTTTGCTGAGGCTGCATGGTCGTTGGGAGATTATTCTCTGAATGCCGGTGTGAGATATGAGCATGTGAAATCAGACTATTATGCCGAAGGAGTGCTCAATCCAGATATGAGCAGAAAGTATGATAATGTATTTCCTAATGTATCCTTGGGATATGACAAGGGCAAGTGGCATTCTTCGTTGAGTTTCACGGCGAAGACCTATCGACCAAATTACTTCCGTCTTTCCGGTTATACCCGATATACGAGTCGTCATTCTTATGAAAGCGGTAATCCGAACTTGCGACCAACGGATGCCTATCATCTGGAATGGGATGCGCAATATTCCTGGCTGAGTTTCTCTGCTGAATATATCTACAACAAGAATGCCTCGGTATATATGATGAAACCTTTCCAGGGCAATAAGGATATAGCCCTGTCATATTACGAGAATGTAGATAAGATTCAGAACCTCAAGTTCTATCTTGAAGCTACTCCGGTGATAGGCTTATGGCATCTTGACTATACGGTAGGTCTGGTCAATCAGTTCTTTGATGCCAGCAAATACGTCAGCGACTATAATGCCAACCGTCCTTCTCTCTATCTGGATTTGGAGAATACCTGGGTATTGCCACATCATTGGAAGGCTCGATTGGAATACGCTTACCAGTCGCGTAATTATAGCGAATTGGGTGTCAACTATGCATGGAATTCCCTGGATGCGTCTATTTCCAAGTCGTTCCTGAACAACCGACTGGTTGTAAGATTGGAAGCAGAGGATTTGCTTCATGGTCAGAATGAGAGTTGGAAATATAATAATTCGTATGCGCACTTCACCAGAACCGGTATAGATAATACCCGCATGTTCTTGGTCAATGTAACTTATAACTTCAATGCCACCAAGAGCAAGTATAAGGGTACGGGTGCTGGTAATGCAGAAAAGAGCAGATTATAGTTTCAATTTAACAGGATTTTTTCCTCTGTTTCTTTGCCATCTCCATCTTTTTCCTTAATTTTGCAGCGGAAACTCTATAATAGATATTTGTAATGGCAATAAGAATGAAGATGAAACAGAAAAAGATAAGAAAGATAGGCATCGCTTCGGCTCTGGGCCTGGTGGTGCTCGTGATGCTGGGACTGTATGGTGCCAGCAACTATATGCTCAATTATTCGCTCAACTATCCGAAGGAGGAGAGAATGACGGCTGAGCATTGGAAGAACAGAATGAAAAACGAGTGCCCCTGGATGATTGGCTGGATGGACTCTGTGTATCAGCACCATTGCGTGAAGGATACCTTTGTCACGATGCCGTCGGGCTACAAGGCACATGCCATCTATCTCTATGCACCGAAGACTACGGAAAAGACAGCCGTGGTGGTGCATGGCTATCAGGTGCGCTCCGAGGGAATGCTGCACATCGCCTATCTCTATAATCACGATATGGGGTATAATGTGCTCCTGCCAGATCTGTATGGACATGGAGAGAGCGAGGGCAATCATATCCAGATGGGATGGAAGGATAGATGGGATGTGATCAGATGGTCGGAAATCGCCAATGAGATTTTTAAAGTGAAGAGTGAAGAACAAAGAGTGAAAAATGAAGAACGAAGAGTGATGAATACCCTTCAGGTGATTCATGGTATTTCGATGGGTGCGGCAACCACGATGGCAGTATCGGGAGAGAAGACTCCCGATTACGTGAAGTGCTTTGTGGAGGATTGCGGCTATACCAGCGTGTGGGATGAGTTTTCCGCTCAGCTCAAAGACCAGTTTGGCTTGCCTGCCTTCCCGTTGATGAATACCACTTCTGCCCTTTGCCAGTATCGCTACGGCTGGTCGTTTGCCGAGGCGCAGCAGATAGAGCAGGTTCGCAAGAGCACCAAACCGATGCTCTTTATCCATGGCGATAAGGATGCCTTCGTGCCCTACACCATGCTGCATCCCCTTTACGAGGCAAAGACGAAGGGCAGAAAAGCTATCTTCATCGCCAAAGGCTCCGTTCATGCTATGGCATATCGCGACCATCACGAGGAATACACCCGCATCGTGAAAGACTTTGTATCGAAAAAGGAATAGGCTATTCTCCGATATGTTGTCCCACCACATATCCCGTGGTCCAGGCTGCCTGCAGATTGAAGCCGCCGGTGATGGCATCAATGTCGAGCACTTCGCCGGCAAAGAAGAGGTGAGGGCATACCTTGCTCTCCAGGGTATGCAGGTCGATGTTGCTGAGGCTGATACCGCCACAGGTAACAAACTCCTCCTTGAAGGCTCCCTTGCCGTTTACCTGATAGAGGTCGTTGGTGAGGGTTTCTATCAGCAGGTTGCAACCCTTCTTTCCCATTTCGCTCCATTTCTTTTCGGGTGCATATCCCATTTTCTGAATCAGGAAGAGCCAGAAGCGGGATGGGAGATTGTAAGGGCGGATGCTTGCCAGCTGCTTCTGCGGGTTGGCGATGATGATGCCCTGGATGTTCTCTTCCACCAGCGAGCGGTTGCTCTCGTGTACCCAGTTCACGGAAATTTTGATCTGATAGTTGTTCTCGTGCAGATGGCGGGCTGCATGGGATGAGAGTTTCAGCACGGCAGGACCGCTCATGCCCCAATGGGTGATGAGGAGCGGACCCTCAGCCTTCAGCTTGGTGCCCGGAATGCTGGTATATACAGGCTCTACCACCGTGCCCATCAGATTTTTGAAAGCCTTGTCGGCAATGTTAAAGGTGAAGAGCGATGGGATAGGCTGCTCTATCGCATGTCCTAAATCAGAGAGATGCTTGAAGTTCTCTATCTTCGGATGACCGCCCGTGGTGATGGCTACCCGGTGGAAGGCAATCTGCCTGATTTCGGAAACTGGATGAGAGACAGAAGATGCACCCGATAGATTTCCCTTTCCTTTTGAAATTTTGAAATCCAGGAGCAGGCGCTCATCCTCCAGTTCGGTGATGGCGGTGAGCTGATGATTGCATTGTATCTTCACGCCCAGTCGCTTGGCGGTATTCACCAGGCAGTTAATGATGCTGTGTGAATCCTGCGTTTGCGGAAACACACACTGGTCTTCCTGTGTAACCAGAGGCACGCCGTTCTCCTCAAACCAGTCGAAGGCATGCTGGTAGTCGAATCTCTTGAAGAGTCGTTTCATCAGTTTATGTCCGCGAGGGTACGCCTGTTTCAGGTCGGAAATCTCGTCAAAGGAATTGGTAAGATTGCATCTTCCTCCTCCCGTGATTTCCACCTTGGCGAGAACCTTCGAATTCTTCTCGAAAATCGTGATGTCGGCGTGAGGGAAGTTGCGCTTGGCCTCTATCGCCGCAAAGAATCCTGCGGCACCCCCACCAATAATTGCAATATGTAGTGATTGTGGCATATCGTATTTTTGGTTGATTAGGGTGCAAAGGTACTGCTTTTCTTTGATAAAAGAAAAAAAGTTCTCCTTTTTCTTTTGCAGATACGATAGATTTTTGTAACTTTGCGCAAAAATCATAGTATATCAAGTATCAAATAGATTTATGGCAAAAAGAGAATATGTTGAGGCCAACAAGCGTTGGCTGGAGGAAAAGGCAAAGGAGGAGGGCGTTATGGCGCTGCCTCGTGGTATATATTATAAGGTGTTGAAGCAGGGAGACCTGAAGGGAGCACAGCCTAGCCGACGCAGCATCGTGACGGCTCATTATACCGGTTGGACCATCAATGGCAAGAAGTTTGATTCCAGCCGTGGCGGTACGCCGTTCGCCATGCGATTGAGCGACCTGATAGATGGCTGGATTGTTGCCATGCAGCAGATGCACGTGGGCGACCAGTGGGAACTTTACATCCCTGCCGAGATGGGATACGGAAAGTTCTCACAGCCGGGCATCCCAGGCGGTTCTACCCTGATATTCGAAGTAGAACTGCTGGGTGTGGGATAACCCGGATACTTGAAATTATAAAGATCATTAAGATAAGAGAGTCTTGTCCGGCTATAGTCGGTTCAATTCATCTTCCGCACTGTTCATGCCGTTGTATCTTCCCTTGCGCTTGTTGAATTTCCAGGTTACGGTCAACTTGTAGCTCCATAGCTTGTAATCCTCAGTCTGGGAGAAGTCAACGGCATGCTCGTGGGTTCGCTCCTTGAAGAGCTGCTGATGGAAGAGGTCGTTGGCACTGAAGGCAACCTGTAATCTGCCGTCCATCCACGATTTGTTGGCACCAAGACTCCAGTTCTGAGTGGGGCTGAACTTCGTTTTGCCCACTTGTCCTCCGTTGTCAAAACTGTAGGAGAGTGACAGCTGATAGTCGTTTGGTAGCGTGAAGTAATTGTCAAACGATGCATTCCAAGTTGCTCCGTTGTAACTGATTAGCTCTCCATGATCATTTACGGAGAAGCGCTGGTAAGTGATGCTTGCATTGACATTCGGACGCCAGCAGCCGAAGACGTGACCCCAGTTGAGATAGGCCATGTATTTCTGCATCTTGTTGAAGTTCATGAATGTACTCACGTATCTCACGGGCTTGTCCTCCGGCACTTCATGAATGTACATGATGGAGTGGTCGGTACGGGTGTATCTCAGCATTCCCATGAAATCTTTCCACTGCACGGAGTAGGTCAGACGATAGGTGTTGACAGGCTGCAGCTTCGGATTGCTGATCTGATACTGAAAGCGCGAGATATAGTAGATGTTCCCGCTTAGCTGACTGAAAGAAGGTCGGGCGGTGGTAGTGCGGAAGCTGAGCGAGTGATGCCACGATGGTTCGTTGAGAGAGATACCGAACGATGGAAACCATTGGTCGTAATGACGCTCCATATTATCGGGAGATATTTCCGACAGATTGGTGTATCGGGAGGTGAGATGCTCATATCGGATGCCTGCCCACCAGTTCCATCTGCCAGCTTCACCCTGATATTGCAGGTAAGCTGCCGTCTTGGTATCGTGGTTTTTGTATTCCGTAGTTCCAAGCATATCGGCAGAACTTTCAGTATTTCCCTTGCCTTCCATCAGGCTCCATTCGCCACCATAGATGATGGAATGTTTGTCAGAGATGAGTTGCTTGACTTCGATTCTTCCACTATAGATATCGTAGTTGGAATTGGAACGGTTGAGGGTTTCCTGCATCTCGCTACCTTCTTTCTCCGTGATAGGCTGGCTGTCAGAATCCTTGTTCCTGGCATAGTCCAGATAAATCTGTGATGAGAGATGCTTCGACCATTTAGCCAGATGGAAGAGGTTGAAGTGGTGACTGCGCTGGTGTCCCCATTGCTGGCTCTCCGCATCAAAATACTTCATCTCGCCATCCGCATCAGAAAGCTTCATCTCTCTATTTGTATCTTCTCCTGCTGGGTTAGGATAGCGATAGTACTGCTGCTGTTTCTCGCTTCTTCCGCCATTCAGCCAAAGCCCTTCCCATTGTATTCCCACTTCGTGTTGCTTGCTGAGCAACCAGTCGAAGTTGAGTTCTGTAGCGTTATAATTTGCCTTGTTCTTGCCATAGCGGTCGGTTCCGAAGAGATATTCGCCATCTTTGGCTCTTACGAGCGCTTCCTGTGGCTGATGCACATTGTATCGGTTGTCTGTGTAGCCGTAAAATCCTGTGAGCGAAATCTTCTTCGTTACCCAACCCAGGGTCAATTCCTCGTGGTTGGTGTTCACCTCGCTCAATTTATCATACACCTGCATCTTGCCGAATATACCCTCGTCTGTTCTTCTCGTCAGGATTCTCAGTACGGCTCCCGTCGTTGCATCATATTTTGCACCAGGAGTGGTAATGAGTTCTATTTCATCTATCAGCTTCACATCGAGATGCGAGAGTTCGGCAGAGGTAGCCTTCTTGTCGTTGAGATAGATGGTGGGTGCTCCCAGTCCGTTTACTTCCAGAGTTCCATCGGAGGTTTGTTTCATGCCGGGTATGTGCTTCAATACATCTTCCAGCGTCGGCTCCTTTGCCAAAGGAGTATTACGGACACGGGTAACCAGGGCATCGTTTCTCATCTTGTACATCGGGCGATGACCTGTTACGGTTACGGCTTGAATCTCGGCCTCCTTATCAGCTTTGATTGAATCTTTTTCCGTCTGTACTGAGTCTACGGAAACTCCGGATGTCGGGAATTTCCCGTTTTGTGCTGTTGCACAGGTGGCGGTGGCTAGCATCGCACATATAACTGTTTCTTTCTTCATTTTCTTCCTTGCTTTTTGTTTTCGTCTGCAAAGGAACAGCTTTTCGGGCTCAAAATCGCAAATAATCATTACTGAAACATTACGCTGGCAAAATAATCTTGCTTCACCTTATTATATATAGTGAAATCTTCGTACCTTTGCACTGAAAAAAGAAAAAAAATATGAATAGAAGAATCAAACAAGTCTGGCTGCTCGCCATCCTTTCCTCTTTCCTGCTGATAGGCTTGCAGACCTATTGGCTCTATAATAGCGTGACCTATTCGATGGGAGAGATGGGGAAGAAAAATGCCGAAAAGGCGGAACAGACAATAGTCACTTATCAGACAAATATCGGAGCGGCGGTAAAAGAAAAATCACATATCGGTTATGTCGTTACGGCATATTTTTCAGACTACAAGAGTCCCTGTACTACGGTTTGCTCTCCGCTGGATACGGATACAATCATTGGTGGAGTGGTGTATAGCAAGCCGGGATTCGGCAACGTGATGGAGAAGAGAGATACTTTCGATTTGCGTGAGACGGATTCCAACAATTCTTTTGATTGCCTGAATACTTACATCACTTACCAGCTTACCCGTTTTGATAAGGCGCATTTTGACCGTTTCATCAGTAGGAAACTGGGCAATGATTTCATCGGGGCAGAGATGAAGACGGGAAAGCATCGTCTGTGGCAGACAAGAATCGTAGAGCCTCCTACCTTGTTTCATCACGAAATGCTGGTAGAAGTGCCTTTCAATCCTATCCAGTATCAGTCGATGCAAATGAGGATGCAGGTGCCGATGCTGCCCATCCTGAAGGGAATGATGTGGCAGATGATAGGAAGTCTGCTGGTTACCATCATGCTTCTCCTGAGCATAGCTTATCTCATCAAGGTGATGCTCCTGCAGAAGAAGGTGGATAAGATGCGAAGCGACTTTGTGCATACGATGATTCACGAGCTGAAACGCCCCGTGCAGACGCTGAAGATGTGTGTATCTGTATTCTCTGCTCAAAAGACAGATGAGAAGGATGAGAATGCTCTCATCATGGAGACGGTTAGAGAGGAAAGCGATAACCTGACCGCCTATCTCGCCAAACTCCGGGAAGTAATCAGGGCAGAGGAACATATCCCGCTCCAGATAACGTCTTTCGATATCCATGCCGCCTTGCTGAATCTGGTGGCTGTGTATCGAAAGAACAGACAGAAGGAGGTGAATGTTTCGCTCGATTACCAGCGCACTTCCGACCTGATGATGGGAGATAGAGACCAGCTTCTGAATGTGGTCAGCAACCTGATGGAGAACTCGGTGAAGTATTCTGGAGACATAGTCAATATCCATGTTGCCTGCCGAGATACCGGGAAGGGGGAAGTCATGATTTCTGTATCAGATAATGGAATCGGAATTTCGTCCGACGAGCAGCAGAGAGTCTGGACGAAGTTCTATCGCAGCAATACTTACCCGGATATGATGCAGCCGGGCATCGGCTTGGGCTTGAGTTTTGTGGATATGATTGTGAAGGCCCATGGGGGTAGAAAAATGATGCAGAGCGAAGTGGGCAAGGGAACCAGGATTTCAATAGTCATCCCGCAACATTCCTGATGCATCCGGTTTAACGCTATAAACAACAGAAAAAATGATCAAGATATTATTTGCAGACGATGACTTGAAGTATTCCATGTTGCTGAAGAGTTTCCTGCAGCAGCATGGCTACGATGTGACTTATGCCGGCAATGGCAAGAAGGCATGGGAACAGTTCCCGGAGGTGAAGCCCGACCTGGTATTGCTCGACATCAATATGCCGGAGATGGATGGCTATGATGTGGCAGAACGCATCAGAACCATCGACCCGAAGGTGCTTATCTTCTTCCTCACCGACCGTACGGAGAAGAACGATCGGCTGAAAGGTTTCTCCCTGAAGGCAAACGATTATCTTGCCAAACCCTTCTATCCGGAAGAGTTGCTGGCAAGAATAGAGGAGCGGTTCTCCATGAATGAGAGTGAGACGATAGAAGAGGAGGTGTATCATTTCGGTGAAACCACCTTCTGCTATAATAACAATGAACTTCGTACCCGTTCCTCTCGTGTGCTCATCACCAGCCGACAAGCCGACATCCTCCGTCTGCTGGCGAAGAATATCGGTAATGTAGTAAGCAAGGAGATGATACAGGAGGCGGTGTGGGGAACCGTGAGCTATGCCAACTCCCTGGCTGTGAATGTGCAGATGACGTATCTCCGTCATGCTCTTCAGCATGATGTGACCGTTAAGATTGAGTCGCTGAAGAAAAAGGGATACGTACTTACTCTCTTATCTGAAGTATAGTAAATACCTCTTTTATCCGAATTATAAAAAAGTTGATCCGAAACAGCGGCTATTGCTAGCCATCTGTCTCGGATCTTTTTATTTGTGGATGAAGCGGTTTATTCTTCTGTTTTTGCCATCATCTTCTCATAGAGTCCATCCACGATGGAGTCGGCGAGCGAGATGTTGGGCACCATGATGTTTTCACACTTCAGGTATTCGCATGCCTTGAGGAAGATCTCAGCGGCAGGAATGATGACGTCGGCACGGTCTTCTTTCAGGGAGAAGGAAATCTCGCGCTCCTCGATGCTCAGGGGCTGCATCATCGAATAGAGACGCTTCAGTTCGGCAAGCGTCAGGTTTTTGGAGTCCTGCTTGCTGTGGCGTGCCAGCTTGTTCAACTTGTTGATGTTGCCACCCGAACCGATGATCCTGATGTCGCCGTATTGCTCGGCATATCTCGTCAGGTTCTCCTTGAAGAGCTTTTCGGTTTCGGCAGTCACCTTGCCGCTCAGCATTCTCAGAGTACCCATGTTGTAGGAATAGCTTTCGGCGAGCACACCGTCATGGATGATACTCACCTCCGTGGAACCACCGCCCACATCAATGTAGGCAAAGCTGCCCTCGTTGGAATCTGTTTTCTCTACCAGGTTGTTGTAGAGGAGCTGTGCCTCCTCCTGCCCCTTGATGATTTCGAGTTTGATGCCGGTTTGCTTCTCTATCTTCTTGAGCACCTTCTTGCCGTTCTCGGCATCGCGCATGGCTGAAGTGGCACAGGCGCGAAATGCCTCTACGTCATTGAGTTTCATGAATTGCTTGAAGCCCTTCATCATGTGGAGCATCATCTTCTCACGCTCCTTGGAAACCTTTCCCAGGGTGAATACATCCTTACCCAATCGCAATGGGATGCGGATGAACATGAGTTTTTTGATGCGGTCTTCCTCTCGGATTGCCTCGGGATCGAAGCGCTTGATGAGGAGTCGGGCTCCGTTTGAGCCGATATCAATGGATGCTAAATTCATCATTATTTATATGCTTTATTATTTATATGCCTTATAAAGTTCTTCCTGACTGCGGAATGGCTCGCCTTCTACAAATTCCTTGCCGCCCTTGCCATCTACCACTCTGCCGTTCATCGTATCTCTCATACCATAGGAGATGGTGCGGAGCAGGTCTGCCTGCATATCCTCGTCATATACCGGGGTGAGTACCTCGATGCGGTTGATGAGGTTTCTTGGCATCCAGTCGGCAGAACCGATGAAGTATCTTGGCTTGCCTCCGTTGGCAAAGATGAGGATACGGCTGTGCTCCAGATAGCGGTCGATGATGCCCACGCAGCGGATGTTGTCGCTGAGCTTGGCGATGCCTGGCACCAGCGAACAGTTGCCGCGAATTACGATGTCGATCTTCACGCCAGCCTTTGAAGCCTGATAGAGCTTGGTTACCATGTCGGTATCGGTGATGTGGTTGATCTTCATCTTCACCCAAGCCTCCTTGCCCTCGTTGGCATTCTTGATTTCTGTATCAAGCATGCGCAGGATGCGGCTCTTCATGGAGTTTGGAGATACGAGAAGCTCGTTGAAGCGGAATGGTGAGAATGGACGGTCGATGAAATCGAATACCTTAGCCACCTCGTTTACCAGCTTAGTACGGGCTGTCATCATCAGATAGTCGGTATAGATCTTGGCATTGCCCTCGTGGAAGTTTCCGGTTCCCACACAGGCGATGTTGCCCTTCTTTGATTCGATATAGAGCAGCTTGGAGTGAATCTTCAGTCCTTCTACACCGAAGATTACGTTCACGCCCTCTTCCTGCATGCGCTTGCTCCACTTGATGTTGCTCTCCTCGTCGAAACGTGCCAGAAGCTCTACCACGGCAGTTACCTTCTTGCCGTTGCGGGCAGCGGTAATGAGTGCCTTCACTACCTTTGAATCCTTTGCCAGACGATAGAGAGTGGTCTTGATTGCCTTCACCTCGGGTTTGATAGCTGCCTCACGGAGCACACGGATGTAGCCGTTGAAGCTATGGTAGGGTACATGGATAAAACGGTCTTTCTCACGAATCTGGTCGAGGATGCTCTCGTTGGAGAGGAACTCCGGTTTCATGATAGGAGCCCACTTCTCGTACTTCAGTTCCTTGTGTCCGCAATCTGGGAACGACATCAGATCCTTGTGGTTCTGGTATCTTCCGCCAGCCAGTGAAGCATCCAGTTCTTTGGTGTTCAATCGCTCACGGAGTTTCTTTTGGAGTTCCTTCGGCATCTCCTGATCGTAGATTACGCGCACGGCTTCACCCTTCTTACGGCTGTTTACACCCAGTGCAATCTTCTCCATGGTTCCGAAGTCGGCATCATTGTCCATCTCCATTTCGGCATCCTTGGTAAACTTGAAACTGAAAGCACGGTAGGTGCTCTCCTTGAAACCGAGGAATACCAGAGGTAGACAGTATCTGATTACATCGTCCAGATACATGATGTTGTCAAAACCCTCGCTTGCCGGCACCTTTACCCAGCGTCCGTAAACTCTATCTGGTACCTTTACTACGGCATATTTCTTCTTCTTGTCATCCTCAGCCTTTTCTACGGCAAGGTAAATGCGGTTGTCCTCCAGTGTGGAGAGGTCGTCTATCTCGTTGAGCCAGATAGGGTTGACAGAACCATTGAGCTTGTCGTAGAAGAACTGCGTAAGGAATTCCTTCTGCTCGTCGTTGAGCTGGTCTTCGTTGAGCAGGCGAACCTTGTGTACTTCAAGCTCTCGGAAAACCGTATCCACCGCCTCAGTGTATTCTTTCGAATAAGATTCATTGAGTTTATTAATTGCTTTAAGTGATTTCTTAATCTGCTGTTCGGTATCCTTGTCGAGCTTCTGGTTGAGCATGCGGTTGAGTGATGCCACGCGGACACGGAAGAACTCGTCAAGGTTATTGGAATAAATACCGAGAAAAGAGAGACGCTCCAACAATGGGACGTACTCTTTCTCTGCTTCCTGGAGAATGCGATGGTTGAAGTACATCCAACTGATATCGCGTTCTACGTATGCCTTTTTGAGTAATTCTTCTTTGGTCATAGTCGTTTGCTAATTATAGAGTTATTTTAACTTTCTAATGTCTTTCCATACGCCCTGGGCTAGGGGCTTTTGGGCTTTCAGCCCGTTCTTGAACCACATTCGAAAGTTTGTGGGTTATTTTATTTTGTAGACTCTTTCTTATTCTTTTTTTCAACTTTCTTTTCTGGAGCAGCTTCCTTCTTCTCTAAGTCAGCTTTCTTTTCAGAAGTCTTTTCTTTCTTCTCTGCGTTAGCTTTCTTTTCAGAAACTTTCTCGTCCTTCTTGTTCTTAGAAGGTTCTTTAGAGTCTTTGCCTGGTACTTCCAGAACGAGGAAATCTGTATCTCCGTCGATAAAGTGAAGCTCTTTACGGAAGAACTTGCTGCTGCCTGCTGGAACGATGATGTCGTGCAACTGGTCGCAGTCATCGAAAGTATGACGGCTCAACTTTTCTGGAGTTCCTGCGAAAGTAATCTTCTTCAGTTTGTCGCATTCAGCGAAAGCGTATGCTTTGATAGCTTTCACGCTGGCTGGTATATAAATGTTATCCAATTCATCACAATCATAGAATGCATCATGTTCAATCTCCTTCACCGTACTAGGGATGATGACATGAGCCAATTGTTTCTTGCCACGGAAAGCCATCTCTCCGATAATCTCTACTCCCTCAGGAATCGTAAAACTGGCATCATGGTTCATGTAGTAAACCAAGCGCTTCTTGTCGGCGGTATAGACTGCCCCGCCGTCAAACTCAAAATTATCGCTGTCAATCTTCTGTAAGGCGAGGTTGAGAACCAAGTTTTCAAACTTACCGTCTTTCTTGGACTTCTTCTTGAGAATCTCCAAAATTGCTTTTTTATTTTCCTTCATATAATCATATATGTTAATTGTATTTCTTTTCGGTTGCAAAGGTACGGCGATATTTTTAAACTAGAGCGAAAAGATGGTTACATGTTTATGACGATGATGTTACATCGATATTACGGGCGTTACAATCATATTACACGCTTTGTAAACAGGCAATGTAACACTTTTTTAATACTTATGTTTTGTGAAAGAAATATTTTATCCTTATCTTTGCAGCCGAAAAGAAATAGAAAGGCATCTTGTAGGATTTCAATTCATAACGGGATTGCTTTCTTGTTGGTAACAATCAATTAAGCTATATATATAAGGTAAAAATGAAGAAGAAAACGTATCTGTTTATAGCACTGTCTATAGTGTCGATGGGAATGAATGCCCAAAACTCAGAAAAGAGTTCTCTTGGAAACAATGTGCCTGAATTCGTCAAGACAATGAAGATAGGTGGAACCATCCGTTCTAAGTATGAATACCAAACCGAGGAAGGGGAGGGACGATTTGAGGTGCGTACGGCCCGTATCAATGTAGCAGGAAATGTAACAAAGGAGGTTAGTTATAAGGCTGAGATTGATCTCTGTGATGAGGGTAAGATCAAGATGCTCGATGCTTATACCCGCATCAAGCCTTGGAAGACACTGCAGCTTACCATTGGTCAGGAGCGTGTGCCATTCACTATTGATGCTCACCGTTCTCCTCATCAGCAGTACTTCGCCAACCGCTCGTTCATCGCCAAGCAGGTGGGCAACGTGCGCGACGTGGGTGCCGAAATCGGATACACCTGGAATGTAGGTTTCCCAATTGTGGTGAATGCCGGTATCTTCAACGGTTCGGGTTTGACCAACCAGAAGGATTACTGGACCAAGGGCGTTAACTATTCAGCCAAGGCTCAGTTCCTCTTCCCAAATGTCAACCTGGTGTTGAGTACCCAGAAGATCAAGCCATCTGATGTTACGGTAACGATGTATGATGGCGGTATCACCTTCCACAAGGGTGGTTTCATTGCTGAGGCTGAGTATCTTTACAAGCATTACAGTAAGGATGCTTTCCACGATGTTCATGCATTCGATGGTTTCGTATGCTATGATATTCCGGTGGCTAATCCTAAGAGCCTTATCAGGAAGGTTTCGCCTTTGGCAAGATATGATTTCATGAGCGACCACAGTGATGGTACAAGATATGGCGGTTCTGATACAGAACTGGGTGCATTGAAGATCAATGATTATAAGCGCCATCGTGTTACGGGCGGTGTAACCTTGAGCCTTGCCAAGCCATTCATCTCAGATATCCGTATCAACTACGAGAAATATTTCTATCGTAAAGGTGGTATAGCTAAAGTTTCAGAAAAAGATAAGATTGTTGTGGAGTTCATGACAAAGTTCTAATAATAGTTTATAGTTAAGAGTTTATAGTTTATAGCAACAGTCATCTATAAACTATAAACTCTTAACTATAAATTCCTTACAGCATTCCCTTAGAACTAGGAAGCTCGAAGTGGTAGATGTCTCTCTTTACCGCCATTTTCAGCGAACGGGCAAGTGCCTTGAAGATGCCTTCTATCTTGTGATGCTCATTTTCGCCTTCAGCCTTGATATTGAGGTTCATCTTTGCTGCATCACTCAGACTCTTGAAGAAATGCTTGAACATCTCGGTTGGCATTTCGCCCACCTTCTCTCTGTGGAACTCGGCATCCCAAATCAGCCATGGACGGCCACCGAAATCCAATGCTACCTGACAGAGACAGTCGTCCATCGGCAGACTGTAGCCGTATCTTTCTATTCCGCGCTTATCACCTAAAGCCTGCAGCAGGCATTCGCCCAGTGCAATACCCGTATCCTCAATGGTATGATGCTCATCCACATAGAGGTCGCCCTTGGTATGGATGGTGAGGTCCATCATGCCGTGCTTGCCTATCTGTTCCAGCATGTGGTCGAAGAAACCGAGACCGGTAGAAATGTCGCATTTTCCTGAACCATCGAGATTTACCTTGATGTAGATATCCGTTTCCTTGGTGGTGCGCTTCACCTCTGCGATACGGTCGCCGGCAAAGAGAATCTCGGCAATCTTATCCCAGTCCATGCCGTCTTTTCCGAGAATCAGACTCTTGCAACCCAGGTTTTCTGCAAGCTGGGCATCGGTTTCACGGTCGCCGATTACATAACTGTTTGCCATATCGTAGGCAGGGTTGTCGATATATTCAGTCAGCATGCCTGTTCCTGGCTTGCGCATCGGCGAGTTATCCTCAGGGAAGTGGCGGTCGATGTGCTGCTTGGCAAAGTGGATGCCTTCGCTCTCCAGGGTCTGGATGATGAAGTTGTGGACTGGCCAGAAGGTATCTTCCGGAAAGGAGTCGGTACCCAGTCCGTCCTGGTTGCTCACCATCACCAGCTCGTAGTCGGTGTGCTGGGCAATGAAGGAGAGATTGCGGAACACGCCCTTGGTGAATACCAGCTTCTCGAAGCTGTCAATCTGTTCATCCTCTGGTTCCTGAATCAGAGTTCCATCGCGGTCGATGAAGAGTAATCTTGTCTGTTTCATGTCTCTTATATATGTTAATACGATTAATATTTTTCAATTTCTGCGGTTGCCATCTTCTGGCTTTCCTTCATTCTCTTCTTCTCTTCGTCTTGCACCTTGTAAGAGCCGAATTGATAGGCAAGTGAAATGTCGAGCCAGCTCAGGGCATAGATGATGAGCAGGAAGGTGATGGTAAACACCAGGAAGAGGAGTGGGGTGAAATAACCCGGCACACCGAGCGGGTCACCATCAAGCGCACCGAGCTGTGAATAGAACTGTGCGATGATGAGGATGATGGAAGGCAGGGCTGCGATAAAGGTAGCGATGCCTACGATAATCATGCCGAGAAAACTGGTCAGAAAGAAACCTCCGAAGTGGCGGAGAATGCGGAGGAGGGATTTTCTTATCTTGCGCTTTTCGCCCTTAGGACACAGTTGCTTTCTTGGCAGGAGATGCCAGAATGATACGATAGCCATTACGATAGTGGCTCCGTAAATGATGGTTTGCAGGATGAACGAAGCCATCGGATTTACGGCTCCCCAATCGTGAAGCGGTTTGTTGGGGAGGAGGAAATAGAGTACGATAGCCAGCAATACAGCAAATGGAACATGGGTAGTCCATGTCTGTTTTACAAGTGATCTGAAGTCACTTGTTATGGTATCGTATGATGCTCTCATGCAGGAAGTTATACTTCTGTGCTTAAATAATTCATTTACTTCCATAACTATCTTGTTTTAATTTCTAATTATCGCTTTTTTTACCCTTTTACTTTTTTACCCTTTTACCTTTAAAAGTTTCTTCTGAATTCTGAGCAGGTAATGGCGGTAGCGATAGCCACATTCAGACTGTCGGCTGTAGCTCTACCTTCCGGAAAGTTAGGGATGAGCAGCTTGTGGTTCACCTTCTTTGCCAGGTCTGGCGAGATGCCTTTTCCTTCGTTTCCCATCACGATAAGTCCTCGGTTTTCGAGCTTTTGCTGATAGATGTTGTCGCCATCGAGCAGGGTGCCGTAAACGGGAACATCGGCTGGAAGTGATTCTACCAGTCCCAGCAGGTCGCCATATTCTACCTTCACTCTTGCTATGCTGCCCATCGTGGCCTGCACCACCTTCGGATTGTATACGTCGGCAGTATCCTGACTGCAGTAGATATGGGTGATGCCAAACCAGTCGGCGATGCGGATGATGGTGCCCAGATTGCCCGGGTCCTGAACGCCGTCGAGTGCCAGACTCAGTTCGCTGGTATTAATAGAGTAATCTCCTGATGTTGCCTGTCTGAATACGGCAAGTACCTGTTGCGGATGCTGCAGGAAACTCACCTTCTTCAGTTCTTCATCAGTAACCTCTATCACTTCGGTTTCAGCCCCGAAGTGTTTGCCCCGGAGCCATTCGCCGGTAGCCACAATCAGGTCGGCAGGTTGCAGAGCGAGCAGATCGTCTACCACCTTGAAACCTTCTGCCACGAACTTTCCTTCTTTATTTCTGTTCTTCTTCAGTTCGAGCGAACGTATGTACTTTATTTTATTCTTGCTAATCATTTATTTTTTGTCTATATGTGTGCAAAGGTAACATAAAATATAGACATTTCAAAATAAAAAGTGCTAAATATTTTGTATTTAATTTGTTTTGCATTATCTTTGCATATCAAAAACGATAGATATTTTGAAAATACAGAAGATTTCATTACTTGCCTTGCCGCTGCTCATAGCATCTTGTTCTTCAAGCAAAATGGTGCCGGAAGGGGAGTATATATTAAATAAGGTAGAAGTGAAGAGCGACTCGGCAGGGTATAATGCCGGGGCGCTCAAGCAGTATGTGCGCCAGAAAGAGAAACCGAAACTCTTCTCGCTCTTCAAGAATCCTTTCAGCAAGAAGCCTGTCATCTACGATACTTTGCAGGCACGGCTCTCCTGTCAGGATCTGCTTACCGCCATGCAGAACCAGGGCTTCATGCATGCTGGGGTGTCGCTCTATACCACCAAGAAAGGAAAGAAACTGGATGCTACCTATCTGTTGCATCCCGGAGAACCTTTTATGATAGGTAAGGTGAAATATGAGGTGGAAGATGAACATATCCAGCAACTTCTGCATCTCGATAATCCCGATAATCAGCAGATTAAGCCGGGTATGAGATTTACGGTAGAAACATTGGATAATGAGCGCAGGCGTATCTCCAGCCTTCTGACCAATGATGGCTATTTCCGCTTTCATAAAGATTTTATCCAGTTTTCTGCCGATACGATTGCGGGACAGAAGGATATCGCCCTGACGCTCCACCTGATGAAGTATAAGGCAAACAGTAATGCTCCTGAGGTTGATCATCCCCGATATGAAATCAGAAACATCAACTATCTGAGTAATGACAGCGACCGAATCCATCTGCGCCATCAGGTTTTGCTCAATGCCACTGCCCTCAGAGAAGGCCGTCCCTACAGTGCCGCCGCCTTGCAGCGTACCTATAACAACTTTGCTCGTCTGCAGGCGGTGAAGTATACCAACATCAGATTCTCTGAAGTTCCTGACAGCAACCTGGTTACGGAGAACGGAATGGAGAGGGACAGCATCAGCCGGCAGATGGATTGCAATATCCAGATCAGTACCAACAAGCCTTCTACCATCGCCTTCCAGCCGGAGGGAACCAATACGGCGGGCGACTTGGGAGCTGCTGCATCGCTCACTTATACCAACCGAAATCTCTTCAGAGGTAGTGAGCAGCTGAGCATCGAACTTCGTGGAGCTTACGAGGCCATTACCGGTCTGGAGGGGTATCAGGACCAGAACTATACTGAATATTCGGTTGAAGGCAAACTGGTTTTCCCTCGTTTCTTGGCGCCTTTCCTTTCAAGAAATTTCAGAAGAAGACAGACGGCAAACAGCGAGTTGTCGGCAAGTTGGAATCTTCAGAACCGTCCGGAGTTTCATCGCCGCGTATTCTCTACTGCCTGGCGTTATCGCTGGACAGAACCGCGTCATCACCTGGCCTGGCGTTTCGACCTGCTCGATCTCAACTATGTGTATATGCCATGGATATCCGAGACTTTCAAGAGAGACTATCTTGATAATGCAGAAAACAGAAATGCCATCCTCCGCTACAATTACGAAGACCTGTTTATCATGAAGATGGGTTTCGGTTTGAGTTATAGCGATGGGGTAGATGCTGTGCGAGTGAATGTAGAGAGTTCGGGCAATCTGCTGAGCGGTGTTTCCAAGACATTTGGTTTCAAGGTGAACAGCCAGGGACAGCGTACATTATTTAATATAGCTTATGCCCAGTATGCCAAGTTTGATGTAGATTATACCCACCTGATGCAGTTTGATAAGCGCAATGCTCTGGCGCTGCATGCGGGTATCGGTGTGGCTTATCCTTACGGCAACAGTACGGTGTTGCCTTTCGAAAAGCGTTATTTCTCGGGTGGTGCCAACTCGGTAAGAGGTTGGGGCGTAAGAGAATTAGGTCCGGGCAAGTTTAAGGGAACTGACGGCAGAATAGATTTCATCAACCAGACGGGTGATGTGAAGCTCGACTTGAATGCCGAATATCGCACTTCGCTCTTCTGGAAGTTTGAGGGTGCAGCGTTTATCGATGCCGGTAATATCTGGACACTTCGCAATTATCAGGATCAGCCTGGTGGCCAGTTCAAGATAGATGAATTCTACAAGCAGATAGCTGTAGCCTATGGCTTAGGTCTCAGGTTGAATTTCGATTACTTCATCCTCCGTCTGGATATGGGTATGAAGGCAATCAATCCTGCTTACGGAACGAAGGAAGAGCATTGGGCGATTATCCACCCGAAACTAGACCGCGATTTCGCCTTCCATTTCGCAGTAGGTTTGCCGTTCTAAATGCAGCTAATAGTTTATAGCCAGGAGTTTCTGTAGGGCATCTTTTTTGATTATGATGCCCCTCAGAAACTCCTTACTTTTTTCAAGGCAATTTATCCAACTTAATCTTCCAGAGCCCCTTTTCCATACACATCGGCAGTTGGAAATCGGCCTGTTCTATGAGCTGCGGATCCTGCCCGATGCTGTCCATCTGCAGAAAATTATGAACCGTAAGGGTAACGGTGGCACTTGTTTCATCGTCACCGAAATCAATATCCGTAATCTCGATGCTGGCATCCTCCGGTTTCTGGCGCAGCAGTTCCACGTCGGTCTCGTTCACATTACTTGCAGCATAACGCAGCCAGCGCTCCGATTCCTGGGTGCAATACTTCACGGCTTTCGGGAAATGCCAGTTGAAATAATTGTTGGCAAACGAATCAACATCTGCCTTCAGCTGGTCCTCGCTGCCTTCGTGAGGTTCACAGCCCGAAAGGCTGAATATACTTGCGGTCATGCATGCCACAGCTATGCATAAACCTATCATCGACTTCTTTATCATGATTCTCAAATCTTAAAAATTCTATTTTTTTGCGATATTTCGGCACAAAGATAGTAAAAAACTTTGTAATAAGAATCTTTTTTGCTAACTTTGCATGGAAAATAACAATTAAAATGCTGAAATTTATATCCTTTGGCAGTGGAAGTAGTGGCAATTGCTATTATCTTTACACTGATACGGATTCGATACTGATAGACGTAGGAGTAGGAATAAGAATATTGAAGAAGCATTTCCATAACTATGGACTTCGCTTCGAGGATGTGCATCACGTCCTCATCACCCATGACCACGCCGACCATGTAAAATCGGTGGGGAGTCTGAGTACTGACTATCATCTACCGGTATATACGACCCGTAAAGTACATCAAGGCATCGAGCGCAACTATTGTGTTCGAAAGAAGATAGAGCCTAACCATGCTCGTGTGATAGAGAAGAAAGTAACTTTCACACTGGGCGAGTTTAAGATTACTCCGTTCGGTGTACCCCACGACAGTACCGACAATGTTGGCTATTTCGTGGAGTGCGGTGGTGTAAACTTCTGTCTCATCACCGATGTGGGGCATATTACTGAAGAGATGCACGACTTTATCGGTCGTGCCAACTATCTTGTGCTCGAGGCGAACCATAGTGTAGAGATGCTCCAGCAGGGTCATTATCCCCAGTATCTGAAGGATCGCATTCTGGGAGATAACGGTCATCTGAGCAACGACGATTGTGGCGAGGCGCTTGCCAATTATGCTACACCGGAGCTTCATCACGTCTGGCTCTGTCATCTCAGCGAGGAGAACAACCATCCTGAGCTGGCACGCAAAACCGTGGAGCAGATTTTGCGCAGCAAAGGCATCATAGCCGGCAAGGACTTCCAGCTGGAAGTATTGAAGCGCAAGACACCGAGCGAAATCTATAAGCTGGTGTAGGGCAGGTGTAAAACTAAAAAGGTAGCCGGATAAGGAGTTATATTGAGTTAACTCCTTATCCGGCTATTTCATGAATACGAAATAAACGGCTGCAATCAGGCAGCAGAAGGCTGCGAAATGATTCCAGTGCAATCCCTGTCCCTGAAAGAGGATATTGGCGATGATGGCGAAGACGATAAGCGATACGCATTCCTGAATCACTTTGAGCTGGACCAGATTAAACGGTCCGCCATTATCTACGAAACCGATGCGGTTGGCTGGTACCTGACAGCAATATTCGAAGAAGGCGATAGCCCAACTGAAGGCGATGACACCGATAAGAGGCCAGTTGCTGCTCACGCCCGTTTGTTGCAACTTGAGGTGTCCGTACCAAGCCAGCGTCATGAAGATGTTGCTCAGCACCAATAATAATATAGTATACAATCCGTTCATAATCTTATCTTTTTTGCGGGTGCAAAGGTAATATATTTTTTTAAACCCTCCAAATTTCAGGGAAGTTTCATTTCGTTTTTGTTTTGATATGGCTGTTTTTGGCAGATAAATCTCCGATGTTCTGATATTTATCTCCGAAAGATAAGTGTGCTGTTTGCGTATGGCTAGTAGGCTGTTTGGGGCGAACAGCCAACTGGCGGAATAGGGAACAGTAGGCTGTTCCTATGAGACAGTCATCTCAGACGGGGAAACCAGATTTCTCCTTCCATCTGCACTTTGATATCAGCTATCGCAATATCTTCTTCCATAGATTCTTGTATTCAAGAATCTCGTTTATTAGTTGGCATCAAGATTTCGGTATAATCTGGCAAACTCTTCTAATCTAACTACTAGTACTCTTGGAAAATCAATGTTTTCTAAATCTTTGAAATGTTTATCATCTGATACAATGAAATCGGCATTAGCAAAGACTGCACAATCCACAAACTTATTATCATCGGGATCCTGTGTGATAAGATTCCAATGATAATGAGCATCAACTCTTTGGGTATTTGGAGCTTGAGTTATAATCTCTAATACCATAGTTGCTATTAATCGATTCGTTTTTAAACAAAGTATTTCTTCGTATTCTTCTAGAATTTCAGTTGTAAAGCAGAGACAATAGTCCCCATTCAAGAATCTTTCCCATAAGAAATAATTTTTGCTTTTCCTTGCAATTATCTGCAAGAGACAGTTGGTATCTAAGACGATATTTCTCTGCATAGTCAGTTTATTTATAAGTCGTGCGCAAATGTTCTGACTGCATTTCCTGCAACTTTTCATTGCTCATTTCGCCAGATTCCCAAAGCTTATCTATTTCTCGCTGCAAGCGATCATTCATGAATTTTACTAATGTTCGTTTCAAGTCTGCCAAGTCCTGTTCTGACTGCAAACAAGAGATAACATTGAGCACCGCCTGCTGGGCCTGATTGAATTGTAATACTTGTGTTGCCATAATTGTAATTTTTAAACATTTCACTCTGCAAAGATACAGATAATTATTGAAACTCCAAAGATTTTGAGAAGAATATTTTGATTTTGCAAGAAAAATGGGGGATAATATAAAAAAGGTGGCGAATCTTTTTGTTATCTCTGATTTTTGCAGTATCTGGATTGATTCGCATAATCCTTTAAATTTCCGTGTCCTCAGCCATTTTCTTTCAGATTTTCTTGCGAGTTCCAATCTTTCTTCGTATCTTTGCCGTGCCAGTTATTCATTTTAAAAAGGAGCAATATGATGGTACATCGAGATAAGATATTATGTTTTTTGGTTTTATTCTGCTGCTTTGCTCATACTTCTCTGCAAGCCCAGCAGCCACGCAAGAAGGTGGGGCTCGTTTTGGGTGGAGGTGGTGCCAAGGGTGCGGCTGAAGTAGGTGTGCTCAAGGTGCTGGAAGAGGCTGATATTCCTGTAGATTATATTGCCGGAACAAGTATCGGTGCCATCGTGGGCGGACTCTATGCCATCGGCTACGATGCTGCGGATATCGATAGCCTCTACCGTAACCAGAACTGGCTTTTCCTTTTGAGCGACCAGGTGAAACGTGAATCGGAGACTTTCCTCTCTAAAGAAGAAAGGGAGAAATATATCGTTCATATTCCTCTTTCCAAAGAGAGAAAGGTCTCGTTGCCAACCGGTTATGTGAAGGGGCAGAATATCTTTAACCTTTTCTCTAAACTTACCGTGGGGTATCATCAGGTGGATGATTTCTCCAACCTACCTATCCCTTTCCGTTGCGTGGCGGTAGATCTGGTAGAAGGCAAGGAGGTCGTGTTTTCATCGGGCTCGTTGCCATTGGCGATGCGTGCCAGCATGTCGATACCGGGCGTGTTTGCTCCGGTAGAATGGAAAGGGAAGATGCTGGTGGATGGCGGCGCCTTGAACAATCTGCCGGTTGATGTGGCAAAGGAAATGGGAGCGGATGTGATTATCTGTGTAGATTTGAGTACCGGTTGGAAGAAGAAGGAAGAACTGAAATCGGCTTCTTCTGTTGTAGAACAGCTCATAAGTATGATGGGGCAGAACAAATACCGGAAGAATATGGCTGAAGCCGATCTTTATATCAATCCTTCTCTGAAAGGTTATTCGGCAGCCAGTTTCCAATCTGAAGCCATTGATACCATGATACAGCGGGGAGAACAGGCTGCCCGTCAGAAATGGGATGAGCTGATGGCTCTGAGAAAGTATATCTATGCTGATGCTTGTGATTCTGTAGCCTCTGATGATACATTACAGGATAAACGCCTCAAACAGCCGAAACCTTCTCAGACGGAAGCTTATCATATAGGAAGCATCCGGATAGAAGGCATCAGCGGAGAGGAGGAAAAGTGGATTAGAAAGAAAATTGCTTTACGGGAGAATTCGGAAGTCAGTCCTGAGGAGATAGATGGCACACTTGCCATGCTCAGGGGACTGAATATCTTTTCGCGTGTAGAATACAGACAGTCTAACGAGGAACCTTATGACCTGGTATTCATGCTGGAACCCAACGAATCGAGAAGAATCAGTGTAGGTGCACGTTTTGATACGCAGGATTTGGCGAGCGTCATTGCTCAGATATCCAATAACCAGCAGTTTTCTACCCGTCATCACTATGCCTTTACAGGACGCATTTCCCGTAATCCCTATCTGGAAATGAAATATGCCTATGGCAACCTTTTCGGAGCGAAAATCGGCATTTCCTATCGTATGGCTCATTATGATTTCGACCTTTATGCGGACAAGCATAAGCTGGATGCCCTGGAGTTTCTTTCGCATTCTTTCGCTGGATTCTATACCCGCGATATCGGTAATTTCAGATTGAAGTCGGGAGTGCAGTTTGATTATTATCATTATCATTCTGATATGTTCGAACGCGACGGAAGCATCCAGACACGTTCGTCAGACCATTTTCTGAATTACTTTGCATCTGTTGTGATGGATACTTACGACCGCCGCTATTTTCCGACCCGTGGCAGCCGCATTCAGGTTCAGGGCATTCTGCATACGGATGACGGAATACATTATGCTGATGGTAATCCTTTCGGTGAAATTGTTTTTCAAGGAGAATGTGCCGTACGTCTCAATTCCAGATTCTATCTGCTCCCTAAGCTCAGGAGCCGCTTCTTGTTTGGCAGTTCCGTACCAGCCATTTATCAGAATTATGCAGGTGGAGTAGCTGACGGTTACTATCTGCCTTGGCAAGTGGCATGGGAGAGTGCGCAGCATGTTCATCTGCTGGAGCGCAATGTGGTGACTGGTCAGCTCGGTTTCCGCTATCGGGTAAAAGGTAAGTTCTATCTTACCGCTCTGGGAGAGTATGGCAAGGAAGCCCGCAAGTTTTCCCATATTCTCATCGGTGATGATTTGTGGGGAGGAGCCTTGCGGGCATCCTATGATTTCGTATTGGGTCCGGTAAGCATTCAGGCTAATTATTCTAGCTTGGGTAAGAATGTAGGATTCTATATCAATGCAGGATTTGTATTCTGATTTCCTTATCTGCATCATGTAAACCAGAACCTGCATGTTTATATGTGTCATGGCGGTTCGCACAAAACTCGCATCTTGTCGTTTCCAGAGCCTACAAGACAGGAAATCATCAGTCTGATAGGTGGTTGGCTGAAGGAATAATGCTTTCATCAACCAATCATGATGGATAAAATGAAAGATTTTTTCAAAAAATATCCATAAAAGTTTGGTGGTTTCAGAAAAATGTATTACCTTTGCACTCGCTTTTGAAAACAAAGCTTTTAGCAGAGGCACCCTTAGCTCAGTTGGTAGAGCAACTGACTCTTAATCAGTGGGTCTAGGGTTCGAATCCCTAAGGGTGTACAAAAAACTCCGAAGAATCAATCTTGGTTCTTCGGAGTTTTTTTGTAATAATGATTACCATTATACGATAGAGGCGATTGTTCTGAACATCATGATGCCGGTGAATTACAGACTGTCCGATTTTTATGTAAAATATCGACATTTTACCTTGAATTATCTAAAACTAGTCCTCCATTCCCCTATCATATATTAATAAACTTCATAAATTCACTGTCATTATGTCAAGAAACAAGAAAACATCAGAGTCTTTATTCCAGTTCATGAACTTCCTCATCGCCCTATTGCTGAAGAACGGGCAATACCGCACCTCGCTGCATTACAAGGCATCCCTCAACAGCTTTAAGCGATACCGAGACAATAAGGATATTGCCCTAAAAGAGATAGATTCAGAAGTGATGCGCTCGTATGAGGCGTACCTGCATCATACGGCGGAGGTATGCAAAAACACCAGCTCCTTCTATCTCCGCATCCTCCGTGCCACCTACAACAAAGCTGTGGCAAAGGGACTGACGCCACAGCAGCATCCCTTCTCGGATGTCTATACCGGTATTGCCCCAACCCGCAAGAGAGCCATACCTACAGAGAATGTCAGCCAGATCAAGAGTCTGCAATCTGTCAAGGATCTCAATCCCAAGGAAGAGATGGCAAGAGATACATTCCTGATGAGTTTCTATCTGCGTGGTATCTCTTTCATCGACCTGGCTCATCTCCGCAAATCTGACCTCAAGGACGGTTATCTTCATTATACAAGAAGAAAGACAGGACAGCGTCTCACCATCCGATGGGAGAAGGAGATGCAGGAGTTGTTGGAAAAGTATCAGGCGCAGACCGCCTCCTCATCTTATCTCTTTCCTTTCCTTGTTGATGATGGAAACAAAAGACAGGATAAAACTATTGACAAAAAGCAGGATGAGGCACGCCTATATCACAATGCGGAAGCGCGTATTTCCTACCACCTCAGAAAGTTTGGAGCTACGATAGGCATCAAGGGCAAGCTCACCCTCTATGTTGCCCGACATTCCTGGGCAACGACGGCAAGAGATAATCATATCTCTATCTCTGTCATCAGCGAGGCATTGGGACATCATTCCGAAACCACCACACAAATCTATCTCCGTTCCATCAAAAGCTCAGAAGTAGATGATGCCAACGCCAAGATACTGGCAGCCCTATAAGCCACAAAAAAGAATAAAAAGAGGGATTATGTAAAATGAACCAAAATGAACCAATTTTTCTGAATCTTTATATAAGAGACACAGAATCTTACCGCAAAGATAAGAAAATTGTTGGAAACAAGCAAATTATGCGTGTTAAAAAATTAATATCATTCTACGAAATTCTACATTTTTTCAGCATTCTTCTCGTACACAATCTTCTAAGTCGTTGATTGAAAGAATGTTTTTCGGTTTTCTGTGTCTCTTATATAGAGATTCAGAAGAACGGGAGTGATTGAGGGAAGGATTTTGAGGACAAAGGAATCGGACAGCTAATCATTCCAAGGGTTGCAGACTATCATGCTCTTGGATCAGGAGTACGTCTGTGATTAGAGGTTTCCGTTATTGGAAATAGACTAACCAACCCTTTCTTGCCAAGTGTTTTGAAACATGATTTCACGACACGGGGGAATGAGAAGTACACCCTGGTCAAAATAGAAAAAAATAAACAATGATACAAGCAGACAACGAGGAGAGTTGGTACGCATTCAAGATATTTTTTGGGAAAGGAAAGCCTATCAAGGCATATTTCGTTGCCAAAGGGATAGAACATATTTATGATGTGAAACAAGCATATTGGGACAAGAATAAGAAAAAGAGACTGGTGAAGGAAGTTCCTATTATGCCATCTCTCATTCTTTTCCGTACTACGAGAACAGAAGCAGAAGAGATGGAGCGTATGTTTCTCAATAAAGTGATGCTCTATCGTGGCAAAAATTCTGAGAACTTGAAAGAACCTTCTAAAATTTCAGAACGTGAAGTGAAAATCTTCAATATTGTAGCAACTTCTGGTGTTGAAGGACTGGATTTTTACGATGAGTATAATCCCAAGTTTACCAAAGGCGACAAGTTCCGAGTCATTGAAGGTCCTTTGAAAGGAGCGGAAGGCTATGTCGTCCGTATCAAAAAAGATCATAAACTTTATGTGAGTATCAAGGGGTTGTGTGCTGTTACGACGGGATATATTCCTAAAGCATACTTGCAAAAAATCGAATAGAGTATATGGAAATGTCAGATATTAAGCAAGTGGTACTGACGAGGAAAAGTACCTCGCCAGTAACAGAGTATTAATCGAGATGATGATGAGCAGCCCAGCTGCCCGCATCCAAACACGGACACTCTTTGGGAGTAGTCCCCGGCAAATCCCGATGCCCCACAATCTTCGCTTTCGGAAAGAGAATCTTCAGATTCCTGAAAAGGTCAATGAGTCTCGTTTCCTGCTCAGTTGTCATGGTGTTGCAAGGCTTGCCTTGCTCATCGAGCCCTCCCTCATAGCAGATGCCGATAGAGCATCTATTATAAGGTCTGGCATGAGCCCCCACCTCCAGCAGCTTACGGTGCTGCGTCATCGTACCATCCTTACGGATGTAGAAGTGGTAGCCGATGTCATAAAACCCACGAGCCTTATGGTCACGGCGCAGCTGTTCCACACTATAGTCCTGATTGCATCGGGTAGCCGAGCAATGCAGTACCAGAAATCTCACAGAGTCGGCAGACATCATGTTCTTGCCGTTCTCCACTTTGGCGAGGAGCATGCGCTCAGAGCGTACCTTCCCCCCGCCAATGTTCATTGGAAATGTATCTTTCGTCATAGGAATAATTCAACATTCAACACTCAACATTCAACACTCAACACTCAACACTCAACATTCCTATAAGGCGCACGAGCTTACTCCCAGTGCCGTGAGAGCAGCAATCAGCGCCTGTACGATGGCATTCACGATTTGAGTCCAGGAAATCTTGTTTGGATTTGATTCAGAGTTAGAACGAAACATTTTCATAATCAATAAAATTTAAATGAAACAATAAGTTATCAGAGTTTAGCAGTGCCTCCCTTTCTGAGAGGTAAGGCACTGCCAGAGTTGGAGACTATTCCAATCCGTCACCATTGTCGGAACCAGTTCCGCCAGCCTCGGTGCCGGAACCGCCGCCAGTGGTTTCACCACCAGTACTCTCACCACCAGTAGTTTCACCGCCGGTGGTCTTATCCTTCTTCTCTTCACCGTACTTGACGAGTTCGATGGAATCAGGAATCAGGTTGTAGAGACGAGTACCATTCTGCAACTTGGTGAAAGAAGGACGGAAGGCAGGAACGAGACTCTTGACGAGTTTAGCGTTCGCCTTACTCTCATCTTCTACGGCTTTGCCGGTAATGAAGCGGATGAAGAGCTTGCCGAATCCAAGCAACTCGATGTCGTAACCCTTCTTCAGGTTCTCCTTCACGTAGTAAGCATAGCGGTCGAGTACCGCCTTTACGTCCGCAGGAGTAGCTGTAGACTCCACTGCGATTTGGTTAGCAACCTCCTCGGTGGTCAAGGTTCCGTAACTGTAAGGTCTAACAGAAAAGAGTGTCTGCCCCTTCTTCTCACCCATGTTAATGGTCTTCTTTGCAACTTTGTAGCTTTTACTCATAATTGAAACATTTAAAAGATTAATACTAAAGTTTTGTCATCGTCAGTTCAAAGAGATGAGCAATCCCGTTTGTTCTGATTGACGTTGCGAAGATACAACATTTCGGAGGCGAAAACAAATGCCTTCACTGACGTTCACCATCTGTTTACTGCTCATTCACGATACGTTCATTTTTAATAAAAATCATAGCAATGGAAGATACCAGCAAGGCAAATATCGTCTTTAACATCTCTGGCGGTAACAACCAGATTCTGCCCAATGCTATCAAGGCTGAGCAAAACTTTTATGGCGACAAGTACATAGAGGAGATGATGAAGGCGAAGACCACAAGTCAAGAGCCTGTTCTCTCACCCGAAACAACCCGTCTCTCCTTATATATTAATAATGTGGAAGCATTAGCAGAATATGTAGCCAAGCTCTCTGCATGCACCAATGCCAAGGAATTGGCTCAGGTGGTGATGGATATGGTGAATGATACAGATGTAAAGGTTGACCAAGATATTATGGTGAAGCAGGAATTCATCGAAGTCTTACAGCCCTTGGCTCCTCAGGTTACTACAGGCATCAGTAATATCCGCAAGTATATCAATGAAGCTTGGTATAAGTGGAAATGATCACCAATGAAGTAGCGTGAGGAAAAATACTGACAAAAGGCTCATTTAGGCCCTCCAAAATTTCAGAATTTTCAATGAATCCAAATTCAATTTGTAGAATTGAAATTATGTTGAGGCTTGGTAAGTTACTGATAATCAGCGGTGTGTAAAAATTGAAAAATATACTTGGTCTTTTGAAAATCTATAGTTGTACGACTATGACCCCTATAGTTGTACGACTATAACTCCAGAGTTGTACAACTATAGCATGTATAGTCGTACAACTGAAGCTTTACAGTCGTACAACTATAGAATTTTCAACTCGCAAAACTTGCGGATTATGGTCAATTGCTGCTGAAAATTGGCTTTTATTGATTCTAGATGGTTAATTTAGTATGGAGGATAAAAATTTGTACATGATACAGAAGGCACAGGAGTTCATGAATGAGAATCACTTTGCCGACGTCTCCCGTGTGCAATGTCTGCTACGCAAGATGATGTCCAAGGAGTATCATGGCCTCATCGATCAAATCAAGGAGTGTCAGGATCCCTATGCTATCTTCAATATTCATGGCGGAAACAATCTCATTGCGTCCACTGCCAGCCAGGCAGAGCAAAAATTGGTGGAGAAACCTGCTGACGAGATAAAAAAAGATAAGGAATAATCAAGAAAGAAGACCGAGATGCTGAACGATTTCGATTCACCATTCGATATCACCGTAGATCTCTATAAGTAATTGGGCGGAGTAGAAAAAACACCCCAAAAATTTGGTAGTTTCACAGAAAACCCTTATATTTGCAGTCAAAAAGGAGATACAATAATGAAGACAATAGAACAGATTTTGAAAATAAAGGCAGTAGTGCTTTATATACTGAAAGCATTCCCAGAAGGAGTTGATTATATTCATCTCTTTAAGGTAATGTATTTTGCGCAGCAAGATCAGTTGAAAGAGTATGGATTGCCAATCATGTACGATACCTTTGTTGCAAGAAAGCATGGTCCTGTACCTGCTTTAACCTATAAGGTGTTGCGTGGTATTGAAGGCAAGGCAGACCTTTCTACGCCAGAATTAAAGGATTTTGCAGATTCATTGAATATAGCCATCTCTCAGGATGGTCATCAACTTGTTCTAGCTTCCAAGAATGCGGAATGCGATATGGATGAACTATCTGTAGCTGATGTGAAGATGTTGGATAAATGGATTGAAAAGTGCAAGGATGTAGAATCCTTTGACCTATCCGATAAGTCACATGAAGACAGAGCTTGGAAACGTGCAAAACGTCAGGCTGACAAGACAGGTGAGGACTCCAAGATAACCATGTATGATATGGCAGCTGCGGCAGGAGCAAGCAAAGACATGCTATGCGTAATTCGTGACCGCCAATCAGTTCAAAAAGCATTATCATGGATTTAAGGGAGTTGCAGAAAACCTATCTTGATAATCTTCGTAAGGTTACCGAAGATAAATTAGAAATAGGTTCGTTGGTACGAACAGTTATTTCAATAGAAGAAGGCTTGGTCTTCAAGGATGGAAGAAAGCAGAAACCAAAGAAGTTAGTAATTATCGGAGTAGATAAAGTGAAAAAAGTATGTTACGGTTCAGTATTGGTTAATACAAAAATGAGTCCTAAGGCAGCTTATTCCGATTCTTTTCTTTCAGCCCAATATCTTCTTCATCAAACAGATTATCCTGAATTCTTGAAGTATGATAGTTTTGTTGATTGTGGCATGCTCTTTTCTATCCCATTAAAGAAATTGATGGAAGGAGAGTATTTTGGAACTTTGACCTCCCAAGATCTCCAAGGCATCTTTGAGGTACTTAAAACAACCGAAACTCTTACTAATAAGGAAAAGAAGAGATTTGGAATCATTTGAAGAAGTTAGTTCCATTTTGGAACATACTGCCTCTGATGGGCACCTCCCCTGAGGTAATCCTCTCAAAAGTAGTATAAAAACAATATTCCTCATTCGAGTGGCGACAAGTGCAGAGCGATACTGCAATGAGGAACAATTCTGGTGGGCTTAATCTGCAAGCCCCCTCCATGCACTCACTTTCAGCAATATAATTGCAAGCTGATCTCCATAACAGCTTGGCGGTCCCATCCCGCAAAAACCTGGCGAGGGCTTTGATGCCCCGCCAACCTTATAGCGTAGCGGTTCTGAGCACCGGAGGGCGGTTACATCCCTTGCCCTTTTGGAAAGGGCGAGGGCTTGGGAGTGGGTTAAGGACCCCCTCTTCGCAAGAGGGGGACAGGGGAGTCGAAAAATGTTATAGTGCTTAGCTGCTTATTACGAAGCATGCAATGCTGAAAGATTTCGCTTCACCATTCGATATCACCGTAGATCTCTACAAGTAATTGGTCAGAGTTGAAAAAACTCCCCCAAAATTTGGTGGTTTCACAGAAAACCCTTATCTTTGCTGCGAATTAAATATAGAAGTTATGGCACAGTTAACATTACAGATAGATAGTCCATCTTTGTTGGAGCAATTAAAGAATGTCCTCTCTCTTATGAGAGGCGTTAAAATAGTTTCAGACTCCCCAGTTTCAAGGAGTGCTGCTTTGGAAGATGTTCCAAACGCAGAAACTTTGGCAGCAATGAAAGAGGCTGAGAGTGGTCATGATGCGGGAGTAGTTCGAGTAGATAGCTTAGAAAGTTTCATGGCATCAATGGAGGAATAGGGTTTATGAAAGAAATTCGAAAGACCTCGCAGTTCAAGAAAGATTATAAGCGTTTTAAGAATGATAAAGAATTTGTAGAAAAGCTTATGGGGATAGTTAAGCTTTTGGCAGAAGGCAATCAGATACCGGAAGAATATAATCCTCATTCTTTGAAAGGCAACTGGAAGAACTATATGGAATTCCATATAGAAAATGATACACTTTTGATTTGGTTTGATAAGAACAATAATGCAATAGAATTAGTTCGTTTAGGTTCGCATTCTGAATTATTTGGTAAAGGACGTAAGCGCTGATCTCCATAACAGTCAGGCGGTCCCATCCCGCATAACATGGCGAAGACCGCTTTGGTCCGCCAACCTTAGAGCGTAGCGGTTCCGAGCACCGGAGGGCGGTTACATCCCTAATCCCTATGGTAGGGATTTAGGGCTTGGGTATAGGGTAAGGACCCCCTCTTCGCAAGAGGGGGACAGGGGAGTCGAAAAAATACAAGACTAAGATAATTATGAATAAAGAAGAAAGAAATACCTTTCGAAAGGAAATGTTAGGTAAGTTAGAAGAACAATGGGCTAAGAATAATCGCCCTGAAGACGATCTCTTCTATTACCACCCTTCTGAAGATAAAATAGTCTTATCTCATTCCCTATTCTGGGTAATGACCCAAAACATAAAAGGTAAGGTAGGAAAGGAAAAGTACTTATTGCTTCTCCGCCAATATCAGGAAGAGATGCTCGAAGCCTGGCTTACGGAATCGTCAGATTTCAAAGACCTCTTGCACTATTGCAATGTCATCTATTATAGTAGAATAATAGCATATGTCTAAAGATAATAACAACTTAACAATATTGTCAGGGCAATCAGTACTCTTGCCTTCTCAAAATGAAATTCAAAGGAGAATATATTCTATTCGTGGCGTGCAGATGATGCTTGATCGTGACCTCGCCCAGCTCTACCAAGTTGAGACAAAAGTTCTTAATCAGGCAGTAAAGCGTAACATGAAGCGCTTTCCTGATTATTATATGTTTCGTTTGACAGAAGAGGAATGGAATAATTGGAAGTCACAATTTGTGACCTCCAATTATATGAGTGAAGATGAAATTCAGGCTATAAAGATGGGAGTCAGACGTCCTCCTTTTGCTTTTACTGAACAAGGTGTAAGCCAATTGTCATCCGTATTGAAAAGTGACCGTGCTATTGAGACAAGCATTCGCATAATCGATGTTTTTGTTGCCATGCGCAAATTTATCTTCTCTAATGCAGGATTATTTCAGAGAATAGAGTCGCTTGAAGCATTTCGTATAGAAACTAAACGAGGCTTGAAAAATATAGATGCTCGTTTTGATCAGATTATGAGTCGTCTAGATGATGGTTCGCTTAAGCAAAAATTGGGGATTTTCTTTGATGGACAAATGTTTGATGCCTTTGTCTTGGTAGAGGAGCTAATCCAAAAGGCTAAACGTAGGATCGTTCTAATTGATGACTATATAACAGCTTCTCTCTTGGATCGTTTTCATAAGCGTAATACAGGCGTAACTTTAGATTGTTATGTGAAAAGTCGATTTGCAACACCTGCTTTATGTGATGCTATAGCAAATTATAACACCCAGTATCCTTTAGAGCCGACAAGACTTCATACCTTTGAGCGTTCACATGATCGTTGGCTTATTATAGACGATATCGTTTATCATTTTGGTGCATCTCTAAAAGATTTAGGAAAGCGTTGGTTTTCTGTCGATATTGTAACAGAACATACAGCAGATGATTTTATTTCGCGCCTGTAAAAGGCAGAATGTTAAAAAATATCCCCATTCGAGTGGCGACAAGCGCAGAGCGATACTGCGGTGGGGAACAAAAATGGTGGTCTCAACCAGTAAGCCGCCCCCCATGCACCCCCAATCAGCAAGCTATAGCAAATTATAGCAAGTTATACCCAGGCGGTCCCATCCCGCACAATTTGGCGAGGGCTTTGATGCCCCGTCAACCTTATAGCGTAGCGGTTCTGAGCACCGGAGGGCGGTTACATCCCCGCTTCCTGAGGTTTCTGTCCCCTACAAGGGGAACCGAAGGGGTCGTAAAGACTATTGAGAAGGCTTGGTTAGAGGTGGAGCTCCCTTTGGAAAGGGAGACGGAGAGGTAGAAAAAAGCCTTTATCAACAAGGAAGGACGGGATGATTTGCATGCAAAGCCATTTTGACAATCATGTGATGTAATCAGAATGAATACAACGAACAAAGGGGAACGACCAAAGACTGGTTGTTTCCCTTTGTTCGTTTAGAGGCAATTGTATCAGGTGTATCTGTCATCATCACAAAGGTTGCAACCAAACGAAAGATGGAGAAACCACCACATAAATCTATCTCAATTCTATCAAAAGCCCAGAAGTAGATGATGCCAACGCCAAGATACTGGCAGCCTTATAAGCCACAAAAAAGAATAAAAAGAGGGATTTTGTAAAATGAACCAAAATGAACCATTTTTCCTGAATCTTTACATGAGAGATACAGAAAAACCGAAAACTTTCGTTCAATCAACGACTTAGGAAATTATGTACGAAAAGAAGAGTAAAATAATGTTGATTTTCGTAGAATGATATTAATTTTTTAACACGCATAATTTGCTAGTTTCCAACAATTTTCGTATTTTTGCAAGGAGATTCTGTGTCTCTTATATCGAGATTCAGTTGAACGGCATCAAAAAACGAACTTGATTCGCATGATGAAAGAGACAAATATACACTCACAGGTTACGTCCACTATTGCAGGGGACGACGGCGAAGCCATGGCAAAAAGTGAAGGATATGTAGCTGAAAATGGTTTTGTAGCAACAGATCCGACGCACTTTGGAAAGACGTGTCATGATAAACAGACGAGGTAAACGTGTTGACCGTGAGGCTGTTTTCTTACCACCTTTGTCTTTGTGAGAGTTGAGGACAAAAATCTTAATGAAATCCGCTTCCGCTCCGATGTTTATAAGATGCTTTCGGAACCAGGCAAAAGTCCCCATATGCTATCCCTGATACCAAATTCGACAATTTCAGCGAGCGAGAGTTTGAAGAGAAGGTTGCAACTTCTATCATCCTGAGGCTGATGGAGGTATCAGCATCCTCGATGACACTCTCGGTATCGATTGGAAAATACCAACAGAACATGCCAATCTCTCTGAGAAAGATACGAAGCATGCAATGCTGAAGGATTTCGATTCACCATTCGACATCAATGTAGATTTATACAAATAGGGTCTTATGGCAGATAAAGAAGTTTTAGAGCGAATCCTCTCGATGATTCCAGAAGATTTTCAAAACTTTTACGATGCCCCGCAGAGGCAAAAGAGATGCGCAAGAAGATGGGGAAGAAGGTTTCTTCCATAAAGTCCTATTCCTGCGCTATGCCGATGTTTGAAGACATTCGTAAGTTCATAGACGCCTTACCCGCATGAAAGATGGGGATAAGGACTATAAGTCTATGCTTCAATGTTGCTATGTCGAAAAAAAAGATGAGGTGAAGGAGTGTGCTTAGCAATCCTTCATCCTAAAAACAACACAAAATAACTAAAATACAGATAAGTTTAACTGCTTATAATATAATGAGTACACTCTATATTAGTAATATGTAATAATTATGGATAAGATTAGATTGATTAATTTCAGAAATATCATAGATTCTGGAGAGATAAGACTCAAACCTCTTACTATTTTAGTTGGAACAAATGGGTCTGGAAAAAGTTCTTTTTTGCGTTTGTTTCCTTTGTTACAGCAAAGTTTCCTAAGTGCAAAGAAAGGACCATTATTGTGGTATCGCGATAAGGGAGTGGATTTTGGCGATTTTTTAACAACTGTGAGAAAAGGGTGTGATGAGATAAAAATCGGATTTGCTATTGAATGTAACAAAGGAGCAGGTCAGTCTTTTGAAGTGAAGTTTTTGATTACAATTATTCAAGATGAACAGGAAACAGGATATGATAGGATAGGACATGTTCAACTTTCTTTTTTGGGTAATGAAGTCTCTATAGCTTATAAACAAGGACATGAAGCTTTGGTTACGGTAAATAATAGTCTTACTCATAAAATGCAATATGGAGATATTACTTACAATTTGTTTCCATATTTGTCATTTGATTTGGAGTATAAAGTAACAGGTTTTAATGAATTGCGAGATATCCTCTCTGATAAGGGAAACTATAGTCGTTATTATGATTTCTCAGACTTTGTTGGAATCTCATTTAATGAATTCCAAACATTGTTAGCTAATAAGGAGTTTGCATATAATATCCAAAATACATATAATAGTATTATTTTAGGTTATTTGAGTGACTTTATTATGAGTGTTTCTATGCGATTAAGTTATGAGATTCAGAATGTCATATATCTTGGTCCATTCAGAGAAGCTCCTCAACGATATTACCGCTTGCAAAATTTAGCAACAAGTCAGATAAACATGGATGGAAGCAATATGGCTGCATTTATTAATGGTATGAAGGATAAGAGCAATTTTAATTTGCGTTTATCTAATAAATACAAAATAAAGATTGAATCAGAAAGCCATTTTGGACAAATATCTCTATTTATAAATAAAGATGGTAAACGTACTAATATTATAGATACTGGTTTCGGATATTCTCAATTGATGCCTGTTCTTTTGGCTTTATACATGTTTGATGTAAATAAAAAAGATTCGTCTTTTCCTTTTGGTCACATAACAGATTTATTGTGTGTAGAGCAACCTGAGCTTCATCTTCATCCTTCTATGCAATATACATTGGGTGAGTCTTTTGTTGATTCTACCATACAAATATTAAAAAATAAATTGCATAAGAAGATATTGTTAGAGACTCATAGTAAGTCAATAATAGATGCGGTTGGCACTGCTGTTGCAGAGAACAGATTAAAAGCAAATGATGTTGCTGTTTATATATTCGAGACGAATTGCGGTATAGCGGAGATTAAAGAGGCTTCATTTAATGAAGATGGCTATTTGACAAATTGGCCTTTAGGATTTTTAGATTAAGAGTATGCTTTTTTATTTAGATGAATCAGTAGTAGATGCTGCGGAGACAAACAAAGAGGTATATAACAAATTAAAAGAGTTATATTATTGTTGGTCTCATGGATTATGCATTGTTAGTAGTAGCAAGAAGAATTTTCTGAGATTAGTTAAAATACCAGGGTTGGAAGAGTATGGTTACATACAAAAAACAGTACAAGGAATTCAAGGGATTTATGCAACGCTCTCCTTCTTTGTTATTTTATACCATAACCAAAAGAAAAGTAACTCTTTAAGTTCTTATTCTAATCTTTCTCGTGACATTGATATATGTTCTTTGAAAAGTATGATGAGCTTTGCTGTTAATTTTTTAGTTTGTGAGAATGTGAAGGATTACGATTATTATGTTTGGCTTACCCGGCAGAATAATGAGTTCTTGCTTAATCAAAAATTTTCTATGAATACTATGCCGTTTAATGGAGGCGGTGATACTATTGGTGATTCAATCAATCATATAAAGCAGTTTTTTTTGTTAGTGATTACTGATAGCGACAAAAAATATGAAAAAGCTTCACTTGGAGGCACTGCAGCAAAAGTTGCTGAGTTGATTGAAAATCTGACTTATCAAGGTGTAAAAACTTGTTGGTCATATACAATGGAGGTACATGAAATTGAGAATTTAATACCGATACCATTACTGAAGTTAGTAGTAGGTGAAAAAAGAATGTCTATTTATGATAAGATACATAATATGGAATTTGGAGATACATTTTTAAAATATTTTGATTTTAAAAAAGGTTTTAGGGAGTCTTCGTTTCGTAAAATTAAAAAAAATAATTATATTCAGTATTCTAATTATTTTGACTTGTTGCTCCAAATTGGGAAAAATGAAAAAAATCTAAAGGCAATTTTGCGTAATAAATTTAAAAAAGGATATGATAACGAAATTGTTGTAGGGTTAGGAGATACTATACTAGGTGATGTTTTAAGTTACCTGAATACTCATAAAATCTCGAGCAAAGACATTATTGGATACACATATCAAATAAAAGAATGGAATGAAATCTCAAAAAGAATATGGTCAATAGGTTGTGCTGTAAAACCACAACGATTATAAAAATAAGTTTTATGTCTCAAGCTTCAGATAATAACTAGTTAATATGAGAATAGAAGATTTAAGAATTGGTAATTATGTAGATGTGGTACTTAAAGAAAATAATACCACAATACGATGCGAGGTTCAATGTATCAATCATGATGATAAATCTGCAGTCTTTAAAGACATGACTAATGGTTCTGAGTTTCTTGTTGACACTAAGGAAAAATGGGCTTTAGTTAAAGAAGTTGCTACGACAGAAATCGAACTGAAGAATTTAGAATTTACATATGATCCAGAATTGTACTTAGATATGTTTTCTATAAAAGGCGCATGGTTTAAATTTAAAGCTATTGTTGGAGAGCATGATGGTATCTATAAATTGTTCATTGAAAGTCGTGATGCTTTGCATGAATATATAGGTATTCCTGTCCCAAGCATCCACCTTTTACAAAACGCTGTTGCAGATAATTATGGATATAGATTGATTCGCCGTTCTTCTAAGCAAAAACTCTAATAATCAGGCGGTCCCATCCCGCATAACATGGCGAAGACCTTTGATGGTCCGCCAACCTTAGAGCGTAGCGGTTCCGAGCACCGAGTAGGGCGGTTTACATCCTTCCTTCTGAGGAGAAAGGCTTGGTTAGAGGTGGAGCTCTCCTTGCAGGAGAGACGGAGAGGTAGAAAAATCAGCACCATCATGTCCCATCAGTAGATGTAATCCCGAATTAGGTGTAGAAACTCAACAATAAGATTTCTCCAATCCAGGACGATTACATCGAAAAGTATTGTTATATCGCCGCAGCTTAGGCAAGGAAATCCGATTGTATGAATGCAAGAACTGCGTAGTTCATGCAGCCGATGAAAGGTAAGCATCCAACCCCTATTTTGGCGGTTTGAACAATAAGTGCTACCTTTGCGCCATGTTAAACA
>ENA-OPWH01000093-OPWH01000093.1-human-gut-metagenome-genome-assembly--contig:-NODE-93-length-80475-cov-3.156180_pt1 | contig 80475 bp, 89 predicted proteins | sample MGYA00241506_ERZ502004 | MGnify/ENA primary metagenome ERZ502004 (study PRJEB25962, sample SAMEA2043049) | human gut metagenome | biome: human gut; feature: human-associated habitat; material: faeces... | reverse complement strand
ATATATATATATATATATATATATATATATATATGAATTTACATTTTGGCATTCCACAAATTATTGCTACGATTTGGTTAATCATTTGTATCGTTAGTGCGTGGGCAAATAACGTGGGGAGAAAGTACAATACAATAACATTTATTATTGTATTTATGATTGAGTTTGGTGTATTGTATTGGGGCGGTTTTTATACAAACTAAAATAACGGAGTAGAATATGAACACGAAATTTGTTACAAAATCAAAATTTAAGACAGAAGAAAGTTACCGTGTTGCATGTAAAATTCAACAGCGTAGATTGCAGATTTTAGTGCATAGTTATATTTATTATAAACTTGATGATAACATTGTTAGTGATTCACAGTGGTCATCTTGGGCGAAAGAGCTATGTATTATTTCAAAAGCATATCCAGATATTGCTAAAAAAGTAATCTACGCTGACCAATTTGAAGATTTTGATGGTTCAACTGGTATGGACTTTACATACGACACGTGGATTGAAAACAAAGCAAAGTTGCTGTTAAACTGTCAGAGGAAATAAAAATGGAATTTGAAAAAGATAAAATTTTATATACACCAACTGAAACGACAAATGTATATTATTTGAGTAAAAATCCAATTCCAACAGCGTGTTATCGTACAGATGATGGTGCTTTGCATATGCTCGTACCTAATAGAGAAACTTATATCAATGGTAAACCGTGGTATGAAGTTAAGTCTGTGAGTGGTCGTAAGAAATGTAAAGAAGTGGATAAATCGCCGTATTGGTATTGGCATATACCATATGAAGTGGAAGATAAGTGGTTTTGTGATAAAACGTTGCCATATCCTCCACGAGATAAAGATAGTATTTATAAATATCTTTGTAACGAAGATTTGGTTCTAAAAGAACGTAAACATTGCTATCCGCATACAAATAACACCATGAAAAAGGATGGTAATGAATATATCATGACAACAGAGTTTAATTCTCATGATAATGATTATCTTAAAAATGAAGAACCGCTAACATATATTCGTTATGATTCTGAATGTTTTCAAACATGGGAAGAATGTCAAAAATATATTGCATTTAAAAGATTTAGTCTTGAATGCATAAATAATAAATCTGAACATGATTATTCATTACAAGAAGCGTGTGTATATCTTAAACGAAAAGGGTATGCACCAGAATGTAGAAAGCAATATCTCAAAGCATTCAACAAAATACTGCAAAATAATCCTATTAATGAATTGTCTGTGCGTGATGGTAAAGTATGGTATGGCTGTAAATCAGAACAGCCAGATGTAGAATATCCAGAGAAACCAGAAAATATTAATAGAAGTATGAAAGCTTTACGTGAATATAATGAACAGTGTTCATATATTACTAATTGTATAAATTGGTATAATCATCATAAAGAGTTGGTGCTCAACAATGGTTAAAGTAATTAAAGATGGACGTGTTAAACAAGTGACTTGTCCGAATTGTAACAGCGTTTTAGAATACATTGATGCTGATACAGTACGAAAGTATTGTCCACGCGAAGTTGGAGCATATGGAATTTATTATACGTATAGTGGATGGAAGAAAGCTATAACATGTCCAATATGTCAAAAGGATGTGATTGTTTCATGAGTGGTAGAGTATTCGTGACAGGAGATACACACGGCACTATTGACATTGATAAAGTCATTGAGTTTAGTAAAAGACCAGATTTAACCTCTGATGATGTATTGATTATCTGTGGTGATTTTGGTCTTGTATGGTCTGAATCTCAATCTGAAATGGAATGGCGTAGATGGTATTCAGAACGACCTTTTACAACGCTATTTATTGCAGGCAACCATGAAAATTATAATCTGTTGAACAAGCTCCCACATTACAATTGGAAGGGCATTACTGTACGTTATGTGTGTAATAAGGTTTATCATCTAATGAACGGAATTTACACTATTAATAATAAGAAAATTCTTGCAATAGGTGGAGCAGAAAGTCATGATAAAGAGTGGCGTGTTGAAAATGTAGATTGGTGGGAACAGGAACTACCATCTGCAACTCAACTTGGGAATCTTAACAATGCTATTAATAGTAGTAATAAGAAATTTGACGCTATTATCACACACTGCGCTCCTGATTGGGCACAAGATTTGTTTGGATATACTGATTATCCACAAAATAGATTAACACATTTCTTAGATGATGTATCTAATGAAGTGCAATATAGAAACTGGTACTGTGGGCATTATCATAACGACACTTATGCAATTGTTGACGGTGCTACAGCATTTACTTTGTTGTATAATGACGTTGAACAAATTATTTAAAAATTTTTCAAAAAACACTTGACATTTGACAAACAGTATGTTATAATATAAATATAGTTTGATTTTATATTTTTTCAAAAGGAGACAAAAATATGTCAGAAGAAACAAAAGTAGTAAGTTCAGCACCCGAAGTGCAAGAAGCAGAAAAGGATTTTAAGCCTGAATTTGCTCCGTATCGTCATGTAATGTACAAGATTTGCAAGAATTGTGGTAGAATTTTTATTGTACCAGATAACGATGTAGTATATTTTGTACAGAAGTTCGGCACTGTTCCACAGCGTTGTGCAACTTGTCGTAATAACAGACGTAAGCACTTTGAAGAAGTATCAGAAGTAACATCTGATTAATATTAGGAAGGAGAATATAAATAATGCCAAAGTATGATTTTAATTTTGAATCTGCTGTACGTGAAGATGTGTATGTTAAGATTTTTCTAACTGGTTCGAGTGGTTCTGGTAAGAGCTATTCAGCACTAAAGCTCGCAACAGGTATGGCAGACGAAATTGAGGAAATCAAGGGTAAGCGTCCACTAATTATTATGCTTAATACAGAGAGTTCTCGTGGTCGTTATTACGCAGATGAGTTTAAGTATAAGATTTCACCTCGTAAAGACCAGATGATGAAGCAGGAAGATTTTACCACTCAGTATTACATTGATTGGATTAATTACACTACCGAAAAGGCTATTAAGGACACTGGTGTAGAACCAATTCTTATCATTGATTCCGCTACTCCTGCTTGGGATTCTATGAAAGCTCAACAGCAGAAGATGGGCGGCACATTCAAGGATTGGGGTCGTGTACAGCCAATTTGGAATGAGTTTAAGCGTACTATTGTAAACAGCAAGGCACATATTATTTGCTGTGCTCGTGGTCGTACAGCTTGGGAAATTGATACTGATGACAAGGGCAAGAAAACTATTCGTAAGCTTGGCGTAGGCTCTGATATGCGTGAGGGTTTTGATTACGAGTTTACTTGCTGTTTCATGATTGATAACCAGACACACGCTGCTAATGCAGATAAGGATAACTCTCATCTATTTGAGGGTCGTACAGTTGATAAGCCACTAACTGAGCTTGATGGTGTAAATCTCATTAAGTGGGCAAACAGCGGTGCAGCAGTAAATACTAAGGTTGAGCCAGTGGCAGAAGTAGCAACTGTAGTAACGGAAGATGAAGAAGATTCTAATACTGACGTTAAGGAGCTTATTGAAGCCATCCGTGAAACTGTAGATGGAATGATTAATAATGCTACTGATGATAGTCGTGACGTAGTTCGTGGTCTAATTGCAGACACTATCAAGCAGTTTGTTATTAATAGTAAGGGTAAGCATGTAGCTGATTACCGTATTATTAAGGATGCTACTGTAGCACATGATGTCCTAAACGCACTAAACAATATTTAATTGGGGGTTAATACAAATGGTAAACAATTCTTTCACTTTTATTGGTCGTCTCGTTCGTGATATTGAAGTAAATAATATCAATGAGAGCACTAAGGTATGTAATTTCACTCTAGCTGGCGATGTTGGTTTTGGCGAGAATCGTCATGCTGTATTCCCGAATTTTGTAGCATGGAATCGTCAGGTTGACACTCTTGAGCAGTATGTTAAGAAGGGTCAGCAGATTGCTGTAGAAGCTACTTATGATGAACAGCATTGGGAGACTGAGGATGGCGAAAAGCGCACTGCTATCCGTTTCCGTGTAAACAATATCTTCCTGACTGGTAGTAAGGCAGAGAATGAGCGTGAGACTTCTGATGACGAAGCTCCACGTAATGTTAAGAGTTCTAAGGCAACTGTGTCTGTTGAGCCAGACGAGGACATGGATGAGATGGACTCAGTTCCATTTTAATCGTTAAATAATAAGGGTGGTGGTAAATCCACCACCCTTTTATCATAAAGGTTGTGATTAATATAGAAGAATATTCATATAGTAAATTAACCAGATTTGAAGATTGTCCTTTATCATATATGCGTAAATATCTTGATGAAGAAGTGCCAGATAGTCATGGCATTACAGAATGTGGATTGTTTATGCACCATATTTTAGAAGAACATGAAAAAGGCAATATGCAATTAGATGAACTTGTACCATATTATGAAGAAAATTTTGATAAGCAAGTAGTTTCTACTATGCGATTACAAATGTCTGAAACATTTTCTAAAGATATGTATGGATTATATTATAACGATTGTCTTGAGTATCTAAAGAATTTTACTGGCATTCCTAATTGTAAAACGATTGTAGATGTAGAAAAAGAGTTCCATCTACCGTATAATGATTATTCTATTACTGGTAAAATTGACTTGATTTTTCGAGACAATGATGATAAACTAATTGTATTAGACCATAAATCAAAAAAGAAGTTTAAAAGTAAGAAAGACCAAGCACATTATGCGCGACAATTATATTTGTATGCTTGGGCATGTAAAAGCTTATATGGTACATACCCAGATGTATTAATGTTTAATATGTTGCGTGGAGAACCAATTTATATTGAATTTGATGAAGATTCTATGCAAGAAGCGTTATGTTGGTTTGACGATACTGTTAATCAAATTAGAAATGCAATTACATTTGATGCAAATGTAGGAACATTTTATTGTAATGCGTTTTGCTTGCTTGGGCGTTGTGAATTGTGTGAGTAGTATTAATAAGGAGTGATTGCATTGCAAAAATATTTAGAAAACGATGAGTTTGTAGATAAAGTATATGAAGCTGTTAAGACTATAGGAGACGATGCAATCCCTTTAATTGAAGAACATCTTAATATTCATTTTAAAGATGGCAAATGCTGTTGCCCTTTTCATCAAGAAAATACACCATCGTTTGTATGGAATCCAAAGACTAAGACTTGTAGATGTTTTGGGTGTGGAAAACATTATAATATTGTAAATGTACTGGTAGATAAGACTGGTTCTCATAAAGAAGCATTAAACGAACTGTTCCGTATGGCTCATATGGAAGTAAATACTTACGGATATAAACCGTTTGATGGTGGTAGAACTGATTGGTTTGCTGATTATAAATATCCACATCCAGAACATGAACCTACAGAAGAACATTCTATTAAATATCTTAATATGCGTGGTATTAGTAAACAGACTATGGATTACGCAGAGGTCAAAGAAGATAGTCATGGTAATATTGCATTTGAATATCATGATTTGGATAATAAATTGTTATGTGTAAAATATCGAGCTTCACATAAATTGCATAAAGGCGAAGCCAAAATGTGGTTTCAAAAAGATGCGTCAACAGTTCCAATTCTTTATAATGTAAAAAAATTGGATTATCTTGAACCACTGGTTATTACTGAGGGTGAAATTGATACATTATCTGTTATTGAATCTGGATATACAAATGTATGTTCTGTTCCAAATGGAGCAGGAAGTTTGAACTGGGTAGAGTTTAATTACGATTTTTTACAAAATTTTAATACAATTATTTTATATTTTGATAATGACCCCGCAGGGCAGGAAGGATTGAATAAGATTATTCCTCGTCTTGGAGAATATAGATGTAAAATTGTGAAACCTACATCAGAAGATGAACAGATGGTAGAAGATTATTATGCACAATTTGGTCGTGAAGGAATTAGAAAGACTGATGCAAATAATATTTTACTTGCCTGTGGTAAACAAAGAGTTGTTGAACTTATTAATAGAGCAGAAGAAATTCCTGCAAAAAATTTAAAGTATTTGATGGATTGTGAAATTTCTGATGTTAAAGATATGGAAAAGGTATCAACTGGACTTAAAGGAATGGATGATATGCTTTTTGGTAATTTAATGTCGTGTTTTACAATTTATACAGGAAAACCTGGATGTGTTGACTGTGATACAGAATATTTCAACGGTACAGAGTGGAAACGTATTGCAGATTATATCGAAGGAGAGAAAGTGTTACAATACAATGCAGATGGTACTGCTAAACTGGTTATACCAGAACAATATCATAAATATGAAGCAGAAACATTATGGCATTTTAAAACACGATACGGATTAGACCAATGTCTATCTGATGAACACAATGTATATTATATTACATCAAAAAACAATATTTATCATAAAACATTTAAAGAGGTAAGAGAAAACCATGAACGTGCCGTATGTGGGTTTAAAGGTAAATTTATTACATCATTTGAATATTCTGGTAATGGTATTGATTTAACAGATGAACAAATTGAATTGATGTGTGCGGTAATTTGTGATGGTAATTTTTCTTGCGACAGTGTAAAATATGATACATCTCACAGACCTTTATATGACCAATGTTGTGTTACTGTTAAAAAAGAACGTAAGAAAAAACGTATGCGAGACATTTTAAATAGATGCCATATAGAATGGAAGGAAACGCTCCTACAAAGAGAAGGATATTCTACATTTACATTTTTTGCTCCAAGACATGAGAAAGTGTTTACAAAGTATTGGTACAATTGTAACCAACATCAATTACAAGTAATTTGTAATAATGTATTGTTTTGGGATGGATGCCTGTCACACGGGCAAAAGACTTTTTCTACTTCAATCAAAGAAAGCGCAGACTTTATTCAATTTGCATTTACATCCTGTGGATACAAAGCACATATTTGTACTTATGATACAAAAGGACAAATTAGAGAAATAAATAGGAAACAATATGTTAGAAAATCAATGACATATATTGTAAGTATTACAAACAAAAATACACCTACTATGTCAACTCCAAAAAAGAACGAGAAAGTAAGAATTGACCCATATCATACCAAAGACGGTTTTAAATACTGTTTTACAGTACCTTCTCATATGTGGGTAATGCGTAGAAATAATTGTATTTGTATTACAGGTAATAGTGGCAAAAGTTCGTTATGTAATCTAACTTCAATTATTTCACCAATTGAACAAGGGCATAAAGTGTTTGTATTTAGTGGTGAATTGGCAGAAGGTCAACTGCTTGATTGGATTATGTCACCACTAGCTGGGCTTAATCATTTAAGGGTGTGGGATAGCAATAGTAGCGCACGTAAAGCATTTACTGTTACTAATGAAGCAGAAATAGCGATTCGTAAATACTATCATGATAATATTATATTATATTCTGCGGAAAATGAATTAGCAACATCAGAAGATGCATTACTTGAAGCTATGGAAACCGCATTCCGTAAATATGGATGTGATACATTTGTTATTGATAATATGATGACGGTTGACTTTACATCAAATGGTGTAGATAATAAATACGAACAACAAAAAAAGTTTATTACAAGATTGATGAATTTTACTAATTCGCATACTGTCAATGTAAACTGTATTATACATCCAAAAAAAGTGGCTGCTGGCGAGGATTTAGACATTTACTCATTACATGGTTGTAGTGAGTATTCAAACCTTTGTCACAGATTGATTGCTGTAAAACGTTTGACAGATGATGAAGAAGGATATTCTATTGAATGTCAAATTATTAAAGATAGACCAACACAAGCGGCTGGTAAATCTTGTAAATTAATGTATGATACAGCAACACGTAGAATTTATTCTACTAATGAAGAATTGTCTCAAAAATTTTCTTGGGAGAAATCATCTAACATTACTTATCCAGATGCAATTAAAAAGAATTTGTTATGTAATAGAAAAGATGTTCTTGCAACTATTCCAAAAATTGTATCATATTCCGCTGAGTGCGACCAATACTAAAATTTAATATTATAAAAAGTCAATGGTAATGATAAACAAAATTACTATTGACTTTTTTATTAATATGTGATATAATATTAATATAAAATACGAAAGGAGATAAACATGAGCATTGATTTATATTGTGGCAATTGTTTAGAGATTATGCAGACATTACCAGAACATAGTGTCGATATGATTCTTACAGACTTACCTTATGCAACGACACCGCTACATTGGGATAAACTCATCCCACATGAACAAATGTGGGAATGTTATCACAGAGTTTGTAAACCAAATTCAGCAATTGTGTTGTTTGGTCAAGAACCATTTGCTTCACACTTACGTTTATCTAATGAAAAAGAATACAGATATGATTGGTATTGGGAAAAAGAAAGGCTGACAAATGTATTTCAAGTAAAACGTAGATGTGGAAAAACGATTGAAAATATCATGGTGTTTTATAAAGAGCAACCAATTTATAATCCGCAAAAACATGAACATGTAGGAAAATTAGTTACTAATAAAATTGGTGAAAATGCTCGTTTCTCAGAGACGCAATCAGGAGAAATCAAAGTAAAACCGTTAGAATATCATGATGATGGCACACGTTATCCTACACAATTGCTTAAATTTAATAGAGATAATCCACGCGAAAGACTTCATCCAACACAAAAACCTGTAGCACTTCTTGAATATCTTATTAATACATATACTAATGAGAATATGGTAGTACTTGATAGCTGTATGGGGTCAGGCAGTACAGGAATTGCCGCTATTAATACAAACAGAAGTTTTATTGGAATTGAATTAGATACGAATTATTATAATATTTCAAAACAAAGAATTACAGAAAGACAAAATGAGGTATAAATTATGAGTTACATTGCAAATATTAACAGTCTCGCACCAAAGAAGCTAAATTATCTGTCTCGCTCCATTATTCATTGTCTTGGCATTGACGAAGAAAATAATATGGTACAATCTGCTGTTATGAGAGAAAAAGGATGCAATATTGATATGACTATGCATGGAATCCTTACTAATGGTATTAATTGCAAATTTGTATCATATAGTAAAAGAATGTGTAGTGAATTTCTTTGTAATATTCAGCAGATTAAAGAAAAGTTCGATGGCGTTTATTTTGTAATGTATTATCGTAATTGCGCGGCAATTTATTATTTACCAAAGTGTAAATATCATACGTTTAAGAGCTATGCTAATTCGCAGCATTCTAACAACACTAATGAGAAGCAAATTTTTATTAATGCGTCTAATGTATATCAGTTAGAACCATATTTTCTTCATAAAGTAAAATATAGTGATTTGGTTCATTAAAAAGTAATGGCAGAGCACCAAAAGCGAAAGTATTTAACAAATTTAACTAAATATGTTTTTAATGACTTAATAGTATTATATTGAAACCATATATACATCAAATACTCATTGTAAGGGGGTGATTAAATGACTAACAATTATACGCTCATTCATTTGCATTCTGACTATTCATTGCTTGATTCAACTACAAAATTTGAACGATATGTAGATTGGGCAGTCGAGCATGGTCAACAGTCAATTTGCACGACTGAGCATGGTTAGTTATTTAAGGTGTTTTATATAATTGGACTTCTAAAAAAGAATATTGTGACAAAAAGGGTATTAAATATATTCACGGCGTTGAGCTTTATTTAACAGAAAAACTTTATCATACTCGTATGAAAGTTACAGAAAATAAAGATAAAACCTATCAATGGAATGAAGTAAAGCAAAAACAACGTGATAATTATCACATTATTCTTCTTGCAAAGAATTACGAAGGTATCAAAGAAATTAACTCATTAGTAAGTATGGCTAATGATGATAACCATATGTATTATAAGCCACGTATTTCTTTTGAAGAAGCATCTAAAATTACTGATAATGTTATTATATCGACTGCCTGTTTAGCCAGCCCCTTGTGGTCTTGGAAACGCACAGTAATGGACTATAAGGCAGAAATAGAATCAATTAAAGCGGAAATTCTACAGTGGCAAGCTAATAAAGAAAAGTTGATTGCAGAGCTTAATGGTGAAACAACTGTACGTAAGAAGAAGCGTAAACCAGAATTGATTGAAGCCGATATTCAAAAGTGTGATGATTATCTTCACAATCTTATTATTAATACAAAAAATATCTCTGCCGATATGGAAGATATTACATTTAATATTAATAATAAAGAAAAGTGGTTTACTAAACTTTTTTATCGTTATGATTATCTTGAAGTTCAGCCACATGTTAATTCTAATGACCAAAAAGAATTTAATAGATGGTTGTTGGATATGTCAAAGACATACAACAAACCTATTGTGTGCGGTACTGATACACATAGTTTTGATAGTTATGCCGCTGGATGTCGTACCATTATGCAGATTGCAAAAGGAATTGAATTTCTTGAAGAAGATACTTTTGACCTTACCTTAAAGACATATGATGAACTTGTTCAGATGTTTAGAGAACAGGGTGTTTTATCAGAAGAAGAAATCGCAATCGCACTCAATAACACGAATGTCATTGCTGACAGCGTAGAAGATTTTGAACTTGATAAAAGCTTTAAATATCCTATTTCTAAATCAAAAGAAGAAGATGAAAAAGAATTTGTAAATCGTTGTTGGGTACGACTTGACCAAAAAATTGAACAGGGAATTATTGATAAATCACGTAAACAAGAGTATGTTGATAGAATTAACGAAGAACTAACTGTATTTAAAAAGGTTGGTATGCTTGGATTTATGCTATCAATGAGTGACTTTATCGGTGACGCTCGTAATGACGGTATACCATTTGGTGCGGGGCGTGGTTCTGCTGTCGGTTCATGTTGTGCGTATATTACGGATATTACTGATGTTGACCCATTGGTATGGCATACTATCTTCTCGCGTTTCTGCAACGAAAATCGTGTAGAAGCTGGTGATATAGATATTGACGTGTATGAGGAAGATAGAGATGAAGTATTCAGACGTATTATTACACGTATTGGCATAACTAAAACGGCACATGTATTTGCTCTTGGTACTAATCAGGCGTTAGGTGCTATTGATGATATTGGTCGTGCTCTGGCTCGTAAATGGGTTAATGAGAATGGTAAAGATACTAAAGAACTAAAAATTCAAAAACGAAAAATTCAACATAGCGCATTGGCTAAAGAAGAACGTAAAGCACAAATTGATGCAATTAACGAGCAAATTAAAGAAATTGATAAGTTTAACGATAAGTTAAATAATCCGTATTCTTTAAAAATTGTTAGTGCAATTAAAAAATTATGGCAATCAGACGAACAGCAGTGTCGTGAAAAATATCCAGAGCTATGTTATTATATGGATGGTATTGTCGATGTAAAAATTAGTGCTTCTCAGCACCCTGCGGGTCTAGTTGCAAGTCCAATTACATTGTCTGATAGCTATGGTATTATGTATAATGATGGGAGCATTGTATTACAACTTGATATGGATGCCGCACATGAAGTTGGACTAATAAAATATGATGTGCTTGGTTTGAAAACAGTCGGTGTTATTAAAAAGGCTTATCAATCTATTGGTAAAAACTTCCCACGCATGCATGAAGTAGATTGGAACGACCAAGCTGTTTGGGATAGTATTAATAATGATAACACTGCAATATTCCAGTATGAATCTGCATACGCTGGTCAGCTTTTAAAAACTATGAACGCCCATAATTTGTTTGATATGTCATTGGTCAATGCTATGATTAGACCATCTGGTGCATCATATCGAGAAGATTTAAGTCATCGTATAATCAAACACAATCCTGACCCGCGTATTGACAAACTTCTTGAAAATAACCTTGGTTATCTTGTATATCAAGAAGATATTATCGCGTTTTTGCAACAAATATGTGGTCTAAGTGGTTCTGCTGCTGATACAGTAAGGCGTGCGATTGGTCAGAAAAGAAAAGAAGTTATTGACGAATGGATGCCAAAAATTCTTGAAGGATATTGCAATGGTTCTGATAAACCTCGTTCCGAAGCAGAAAAAGAAGCAAATGATTACTTGAAGGTTATTGAAGATGCAAGTTCATATTCATTTGGTTATAACCATAGTATTGCTTATTGTATGCTTGGTTATTTATGTGGGTATTTACGCTATCATTATCCAGAAGCCTTTATTTGTGCGTTTTTAAATTGTGCAAAGAATGATGATGATATTATAAATGGTACAAAATTAGCCAATGACCGTAATATTAAAATTGAAGAACCAATTTTTAGGTATGGTCATGCTGAATATTCGTTTAATAATAATCAACATATTGTATATAAGGGAATGTCAAGCATTAAATACATGAACGAGAAAGTATCTGAGCAACTATTTTTAATTGGCAAACAGCAATATGATAATTTCTTTGAAGTGCTACGTTCAATCAAAAATAAGACTTCCGTCAATGCTCGTCAACTTGATTTATTAATAAAGCTAAATTTCTTTAAAGAATTTGGTAATATTAAAAAACTCATGAAGTATGTAGAGCTATTTGATATGTTTAAACAGGGAGATATTTCTGTTATTAATAGAGCAAAAATCAATAGTGATACGATTTGGAAAGTAGTTACACGTATTGCAGAAGTTGATAACGATATTGAAAAAGTAAATATTAAAAAGACTAAAGCAAATGGCTGTGTAGAAATCTTTAAAGAACTATCAGAATTGTTAGATTGTATGGATATTAAAGAATTTTCTTTTAAAGACCGTATTGCATGGCAGAAAGAGTTTCTTGGATATATTAATTTAACAACTGGTTTGGACGAAGATAGAAAGAAGTTATTTATTACAAGTATGCGTCCTATTATTGCCAAGAAGGGTCGTAGTGCGGGTAAAGCATGGTGTCGTATTATTACAACACATTCTCTTGGTCGTGGTATTGATGGTGAATGGTGGGTTCTTGAAGGAACATACCAGAAATATTATCGTTTTAACGAAGGTGATATTATCATCGCTGGCAAAGTACGACCAGAAAAATACCAAGATAAAAAGCAATGGTGGCTTGACAGTTATGAATTATGTATTGATTAATATAGAAAGGTGATGTATAATATATGTTAGATGGAAAGAAAGTACTTATTAATGTAGACAAACTACTTAGCAATCACAACTCAGTAAAATTTAGAGAGTTTATTAATGCTAATAGAGATACAGTATTCACTGCTTCTCTTTATGGTAAATATACACAGATGTATATTCTTGATGAAGATATATCTTCTCCTAAGTGGATGTTTTTTGAAGATGATTTAATTGAGGTAGAATAAATATGGATAATCTCATGGGGAAAGCAATCTATATTACATGGAAAGAATTGGGTGTTGAATTTATTCATATTGCTGATGAGAACAGACCAGTAGTATTTTATATTACAGTGCCAAATGATGGTGAACAAATTGATATGCGAGAACCAAAAACATATGGTGCTAATCTTGCACAACTATTTAAAACTACTATGAGGAAGTTCCAGTCAGACTGTATTGTTAAATATAAAATTCGCAATGAATTTTGGACAAAAGCAAAGTCTGAACAAGCAAGAAATACTACTATGAGAAACATCCTCTAATATAAATATTTACTTGACATACAACTCCTTTTGTGGTATAATTATAATATACTATAAAAGGAGTTGTATTTTTTATACAAAAGAGGTGATATTAAATGGATGAATATATCGACCGTAAAGTTGCGTTTGATGCTATAACCGAACTTGCAGGGAAAGCCCTGACACGCTCTGCTTATGAAGCTGTATGGAAATCAGCGAGAGCGTTAAATAAAATTCCTACATCTGATGTTGCCCCAATAATTTATGGGAAGTGGGTGCATCCGCACTGGGGATATAGCGGCAACTTTTGTTATAATTGTTCTGTTTGTGGTAATGAAGCAATGCACAAAGAATATAAATGGACAGACAAAAAATTTTATCCTATCTGTCCGTGGTGCGGAGCGAGAATGTATGGAGATGTAGACAAATGAACGAATACATTACAAAAGAAGCCGCGATTGAAGCGGTAGAAGATACAAACATTGAATTATTTCTGAGCGAGTGGAAAGAAATTGAAGAAAAGATAAACGCTATTCCTACGGCTGATGTTGTATCAGTAGTGTATGGACACTGGATTTGGCACGAAGAAGAATTTGAGTACGAGTGCTCCGCGTGCCATTGCCGATTTGATTATAACCATACGTTTGAGATTTTCGACAATGGTTTTCAATATGCAAATTACTGCCCGAATTGTGGCGTGAAGATGAATGGAAGTAAATGGGAGGATGTACAACATAATGGCTAAATATATCGAAAAAGAAGTTGCAGTTAAGATTGCTGAAAAATATGGATTGACAGATGGTTCTGTGTTGGGTAGACATTCTGGTATTGCAGATTGTATAGCATCAGAGATTGCGACTTTGCCTATCGCTGATGTTGCACCAGTGGTGCATGGCAAGTGGGAAGTCATACATGTTAAAAACCGTTGGGATAAAGCACGATGCTCGGCGTGTAAGCGGGTTTTTGAAAGCTATGAATGGGGTTCAAATTATTGCCCTGTATGCGGTGCAAAGATGGACGGTGTAGATAATGGCTGAATATCATGTTGGCTGTGGTGCTTTTGGAATTTATGCAGGAACGCTTGAACCACGTAACAAAAGTTTGTGGAAGAATAAATCAGAAGTTACTGATGAAGCAATCGAAGCAGTTAGAGATTATATGGTTTTTGATTTACTTGGTGGATTTAGTTGTTCAAAAGCAACGTTAAGTGGTTAGGAATGGAAACTTAAAGATGGTAGATATGTTGAATTACGTGTAACTATTAAGGATGGTGAAGCTAATGATTCAAAATAAGGAACTATATAATTATATCATAAATTCAATTAAAGAAATCCGTAATGATATGGAAATTCTAAAAAATAGATTCAATCAAATTCAAAACGCTTTAATCCTTGCAAAGACAGATGAAGAATATTATGAATGGGTTGAAAAGAATTGTCCAGATGTAGAAGAAGGATTGAAATGGATTGAATTGTGTGAAAAGGGGGAATAATCGTTGAACGATACGTTATATTTAATTGTTGGTAAATCTGGCTCTGGCAAAGATACAGTTATTAATAAGGTCTGTGAATTATTTAATTATACAAAAGTGATTTCTTATACAACACGACCGATGCGTACACCAGATGAAAATACGCATATTTTTGTTACTGATAAAGATTTTAATATGGCAAAAGATATTGTAGCATATACACGATTTAATAATTATAGATATTGGGCTACACAAGAGCAGTGTGAAAATAATGATTTTTATATTATCGACCCTGCTGGCATTGATTATTTTAAGTCTCATTATCATGGGAAGAAACAGATTATTATTATTAATATTACAGCACCGCTACATACACGATTTTTTAGAATGTTAGGTCGTGGTGATGGTTTTACATCTGCTATTAATAGACTAATAAATGACCATAAAGCATTTAAAAATCTCGAAGCAGATTATGTAGTGAATAATATTAATAGTGTAATACGAGTTGCATTATATATTGTTGAAAATATTGTGAGGTACTCATAATGGTTTTTCTACCAGTAATTATTGTAACAAAGAATGATGGTACTGAATGTGTATGTACGATTATACAACATAAAGCTACTAAAAAATATTATTTTGTAAATATTACTAAAGGGCATATTTGCTCATGTGCATTTGATACACAAGAAGAAGCTCTTAAAGATTTACATAATAAATATGTTAATAAAGAAATTGCGACATATATTCTTTATGAAGATATTCCAATTGCAGACATCGTTCAGCATCGAGTTGAAGAAGTTATAGATTTGAAATATTACGACAAAACAAAAGGAGAATATATTGAATGAGTTACTGGACAAACAAAGAAAAAATGGCAGAACGTGCTGTGTTACATACACAGAAAATGGAAAATAAATATCAATCCGAAATTCAAGAATGTATTAATAATACAAAATGCTTCACAAATAAAGTGTATAATTATAAAAATAATAAACGTCTTGACAACGCGATTATTATAGAAGATACTGATACTGTAAGTTCTATTTTTAATCATTGTAGTGAAGGTATAGTAGCGGCATTAAACTTTGCAAGTTATAAAAATGCTGGTGGTTGTTTCCTTGGTGGTAGTACTGCACAAGAAGAATGTCTTTGTCATGCGTCATATCTATATAATGTTTTAAAAGAGTGCAATAGTTATTATGCATATAATAACGAACATAAGAATAATGCATTATATACAAACAGAGCATTATACACTAAAAACATTAGATTTTTCAAAAATCAAAAATCAGTTTGTTGTGATATAATTACTTGTGCTGCACCAAATTATTATGCTGCATATAAGTATCGTAGAATGGATAAAGAAAGCAATTCTACGGCACTTAAACAACGTATTAAGTTTGTACTTGATGTTTCGGAATATAATAATGTAGATACATTAATTCTTGGTGCATTCGGTTGTGGCGTATTTGGTCAAGACCCACGAGAAGTAGCAACTATTTTTAATAAAGAATTAGAAACTCATAATTTTAACAAAATTATTTTTGCTATTCCAAGTGGGCACAATGATAATTATTACTGGTTTAATGAGGTTTTGAAAGGGTAATATAAATGACTAAAACATTTTGTGATGTATGTGGTAAGGAATTAACTTCACTTGAAGAACTAAATGTATATTGTGTTTCAATTGTCAGACAACATAAAATGGGCTATGCCCCATTGACAAGAAAGTATCCAGAAGTATGCGAAGATTGTACAAAAAAGATTGCTAAGTTTATTGATGACATTGAAGCTGAAAATTAAAAAAGGCAAAAAATAGAGGATGTATCAATACATCCTCTATTTTCTTATTTAAGGAGCTTCTCTACCAGAGCATCTCCCCAAATATATTTATAAATATATTCGATAGTTTTATCTTCAATACCAAATTTCTCTTTTAGTTCTTTTGCAAGAGTATCATCAATTTTATCAACCACACGAGTATTTGGAGCTTGAATTTTCGGTAGATTATCTTCATATTTTACAGAATAACCAGCAAGACCAAAATCGCGTAGTTTTACATAATTGTAGCCATCTTTAGCAATGGCGTGAACTTTACACTTCTTGCCATCAATTACAATAGTCCTTTCAGTGACCATTTCTTCATCTTCTTTCTTTACTTCTGGTTTTGTAGGAGCAGTTGGTTTGGTAGATTCATATTTTGCATAAGGGGGTTGACCATATCCTAAAATTCTGCTATAATAAATACTATAAGATTTCTTAGCTACACAGCCACCATTAGCAACAACACCCTCTTGAGAAGAAGTGTTTCCTTCAATAGTTACGACCTTTTCAGAACTTGCACTTGATACAAGTCCAACATGACAAGCAAGACCATCAGAACCACGGAAGAAAATTACGTCACCTCGCTGTGGATTAGAAGTTTTCCATAGACCATTGCGCTTAAACCAGTTCACACCATCTGGACAATAAGCAAAATGTGGCACAACTTCTTTTTTGCCACATCCAATATAAATCATATCAGATACGAACATAGCACACCAAGGTTGAGCTTGGAAATCTTCACCAAAATACTCTTTGTACCATTTAGCAAAGATAGTGTAATTATTATATCCTGCATTTGCAGTTTTAGATTCGAGCTGAGAGTTAGATGCCTTTTCAAGATAACCAACCCACTTTTCAGCTTCTTCGATAACTTTATCTCGTAAAGCCATCTTATCACCTCATTAAATATATAATTAAATAAAATTAACCCATAACAACAATTTTAATAGAATTAGATGCAATTGCTGATGCAAATGTCAGTGTAATACTCTTTGTATTATTAATAGTGTACTGAATCCATACATTTTGGTTAGAAGATATTTGTACTGCACTTACACAAATATCAGAAGTACCAAGGTTATGAGTTACAGTGTATGAAGTAGAAGAACCATTACCAATAGTGGTAGAATACTTCTTAACTCCACCAGATTGCATAGTAGTTGCTACAGGATGACCATTGGCATCAAATGTAATTACTTGACCATGTGTGCCTGTGAGAGCTGTTAGCTTGCCATCTGTATTTGAAATAGCTACTGCATTTGCAGTAATGGTATGACCATTAGCAGTTTCAGCATAGTTGGTTAATTGACCCTCAAGTGTTTCAAAATGTGTAGCAGTATTAGATGATAGAGCTTGTAGTTCACTATCTCTTGCACATAGTACATATCCATCTGTTTCTGTAGTATCACCAATTGCTAACTTTTTCTTATCAGTAATATAGCAAGGTTCACCTGTTTTAAGAACGCCTTTACTAAGTTTAGTTAAAATAGCACGAAGAAATTGTAGATGATGTTTAATCGCCATAATTTCCTCCTTTCCAATGTATTATCTGTTATAATGCATTATTATAAAATCCGTAAAATTAATAAAAAATATGAGGGGCTTTATGCCCCTCATATCAAAAACACATTATTGTACTTGAGTAAAAATTAAAGCTCACCGCAATCAATATCACCAACAGATAGAGCACCGTCAGCACCAACGCCGATTTCGGTAGAACCCTTAACAGCACCAGCAACAGTAGCAGAAGCAACAGCCATCTTGATACCAGAAGCATCAACAGATAGACCGTTAGCTGCAACAACCTTTGCAGATACAGTGTTATCAGCAATAGAAATGCCGTTGCCAGCCTTCATAGAAGCAGGAGTAGCAACGAATAGACCATCAGTACCAAGAGTTAGAGCGTTACCCTCAGTAGCAGAGATACCAACCTTAACGGTAGGAGCGGTAGCAGTACCAGCTACAACGATGGACTTGTCAGCAGCAGCTACAGAAGCAACCTTCTTGTCAGCTTCTGCCTTTGCAGCAGCCGCATCGTCTACACCCTTTTGCGCAAGAGCACGAGCACCGTAAACGGTGATAGCGGTATTAGCGTCAGCGTCAGTGCCCTTAACAGCAGCAGCAGCGGTAGTCGCAGCATTATCTGCATGGTCGTTTAGAGACTTAACAGTTGCATAAGCAGCGTCTTGTAGACCATGTACAGCAACGTCAGTACCCTTAACAGCGATAGTACCATCGGTAGCACCCTCGGCAATATCAGCAGCTTGTACAGCAGAATCAGCCTTACCAAGAGAGGTCTGAACATCAACAGCAAGCTTTGCCTTGGTTACAGTACCATCAGTAATGGTAGCAGTTACCTTATGGTCGGCAGATACATCAATAACAACCATATCGCCAGTCTTAGAACCAGAAGTTACGTACTCGATTAGGTCAGCAACATTGATGTAAATCTTATCCTCAGTAGCGTTAGCAAGAGTTAGAACAAGGAAAGTGCCAGTGTGGGTCTCGTCTGGATTGGTAGCAACTTCACCAGACTTAACTACCATATCCTTTGGAATGTTGATAGACGCACCAACATTTTTGCCATCCTTAGTTAGATTGTAAACAGCAGCGTAATCGCCAGATTCAGCAGCCTTAACAATAGAGTACTCAGCAGCAGCAGGAACAACAACCTTTAGACCAGCTTCGCCAAGCTCGATAGCATTAGAAGCATCTGGGTCGAGCTTTACGCCAACAGTCTTAGCAGTATCAGTACCAGCTACAGTTACAGAGTTGTCAGCAGCTTCAAGAGTATTTACAACTGCGTCCTTAACAGCCTTTGCAGCATCGTCTGCATGCTTGTTAAGATTTGCAACGGTCTCATAAGCTGCATCCTTTAGACCATGAACATTAACGTCATTACCATCTACAGAGATAGTACCGTTAGCAGTGCCCTCAGTTACAGCCTGTACAGCAGTGCCAGCCTTAGCGATAGCACCCTTTAGGTCAGCATCAAGCTTGTCGTTGGTGATTGCACCATCATTGATGGTTACGTTTAGAGCAACATCACCAGTACCATCAAATGCTACAGCAGGAGCAGTGACTTCACCAGTTGCAGATACGTTATGCGCATTAGCAAGCTTTGTAGCGGCATCAGCACTTGCAGCGGTGTCAGCATGACCAGCACGTACAGCAACAGCAGTACCAGCCTGACCGTCAACACCTACAAATAGTTTGCCCTTTTCGTCCTCAGACAGTAGTACTGCAAGTTCGCCAGCCTTTATAGCAGCAGCCTTAATCTTAGCAAGTTCAGAAGCACGCTTTTGTTGAATAGTAGCCATAATACATTTCTCCTTTAAATAAATATAAGCTTATAATTAGTTAATATTTCCAACATCAATATTATCAGACCAACCGATAGAACCATCATCGTTTACAATAAGTACTTTGCCAGCTTCTGCTATAGTTGCGGTTGGCACACCATTTGCTTTCACAGAATCATCCACATACTTCTTTGTAGCTGCATGAGTGTCCTTTGTAGGTTCGCCTACATTGATGTTAGTTAGTGTAGTTTGTGAATCAGCCTTTGTAAAGCTAATTTCACTATTTGTATCACTGGTCATTGTGCCAGCATCCTTGATATGAACAGATTTAGTATGATTAATACTATTATCATTCATATCTAAATCACCATTCATGGTGTCGCCATTTTTATTAATAGCATTATCTAATTTTGTTTTATCTTCGTTGGTGAAACGTTTAGTATCAACACCATCTGGAATATCATCAGTAGTTAGCTGTACATCACCAGACTTTCCATTAACACTAATTACACCAGAAAAACTACCATTAATAGCAGAAAATGTATAAGTTCCACTGGAATCTACATTAATAATATATGGCATATAAATACCATTCTTAGAAATTGAAATAATTTCGCCAACTGGTTTATTTACCATTTGATTCAGCCATTCGGTAGCCTTTTGCTCTGTTTCAAACTTACGAACAGATGAAGATACTTTAACTTGTTGGCTATCTTTATTAATAACAACAAGATTACCATATGCGCCATCTGTACTGTCAAGAACAAGTATCATATCGCCAGAATCAATTTTGCCTTTTTGTAGAGCACTTTCAATTTTGGTTTCGTCAGTTGTATACGCAAGAGCAAACGTCATATTATTATTCATACCAATAACCACCTCCTTTTATTAATCTAAGTCCAAATCTTGAACTTCGTTTATCTGAATATCATCACCAATTGGTTTATTGTCAGAAATTAATTGAATTTTCTGGTCTTTGCTCAATGTGATGTTATCAGCTTTAGCATTAATTTTATCAATAAGTTTTTCAATTACAGAACCGTAATTAACAACTTGAATGCTTTCTAATATATCGAAGTAGCTATTAGAACTTCTCATAACATTGGCATCTTCATTTGTATAAAAAACAAGCCAAAATTTTAATCGTCCATATAATACAGTAATATCGTCAGTGATAATCCAGTGATATAAATTATAATCATCATAATCATTATCATCATCTAATGTAGGCTGTACATAGCTTGTTACTCCATTTGGTAACATATATTCAATACGTATATTAAAATTTGACATGTTTGTATTATTTAATACTTTTGGGATGAAAATATCAATGGTTGTAGTTTCATTTTCACCTTGATAAATCGGGGTGCTTTTTGTTGTGAGCAGTGTTTTATCTTCACAAAGTCGAAGTACATACATAAGTTTAACACCTCGTTAATAGATATTAACCAACACTGTCGTTTTTATTATTAACATTGATATTGGTAAGACCCAAAATTTTAATTAGATTTTGAATAGCTTTACCCATATATAGAATAATAGCAGAGTTCATAATCAAATCTGGTGTAACTCCAATTGAAGAAAGGTCTGTAGAATCAAATGCGTATGCAATACCCATAAACGCACAGGCAATAATTGCAGCCTTGACGATACCATTAATCAAAATCTTCCAATCAAAATTACATTTATCAATACTTAAATTATTATATAGTCCAAGTAGAACGTTAATAACAATAGCAACTGCAAGTGTTGGGAGTAGATGTGTAATATTTGTCAACATAATATCACTCCTTGCAAATTCTTTCGAGAATTACACATAGTTCTTCTCTGGTTATATTTGTTTTTGGATTTATTTTATTATTAGAACCCTTAATATAACCTTTTTCAATGCAGTAACGAACTGCATCAACAGCCCAAGCAGAGATTTCATTTTTGTCTGAAAACCCATCGAGAATATCCTTTTCTGGTTCTGGATTTGGTTTTGGTTCTGGTTCTGGACTGGGTGTAGGTGTTGGTTCTGGTTTAACAGGCGTAGTACTATTAATAGGTTCTACGTATTCAATATAGTCCGCAGAACAATAATAATAGTAAATCACTTCTCCGTTATTAAACCCAAAAGAGAATTTTGCCCATCCGTCAGAAATTTCATGTACAACAATAATATCACCATTTTTCATTGTTGTCAGGATTTGACCATTAGGTGTATCGCGTACATTGAGAGATGTTTTGACAACTACTTTATATTTAGCTGGTAGTGTTTGCTCCGTTTTAGCATTTTCTTTAAGACGAACCCAAACAAAATTATCAACAGGTCTGTTTTCGGAAGGATTATTTGCGACCTTACCATTAACCATTGTTCGTACAGAACCGCCACCATCAAGGTTGAATGCATATTTTACACCAAGTTCAAGTAGAAGTTTTTGAACAACATCAAACTTTACCTTGGCATCTACTGTCATAATATAAATATAGTTATCATCATATGCTACCACTTGACGTTTTGCACCATAATTAATAGATGTTGCATTGCCCCAAGTAGAACTATCTGTTTTCTTATAATTATCAATAAGCAATGGATATGCAGTCATAAAATCCCACCATTGACGTTCCTTATCAATGCCTTTAACAAAATGCGTTTTATCATCAGATGTAACACCAAAGCCTACAAAATTATTTTGATAATTTTGTTCTTTACCATTATCTACAAATGACATGATGTTCTTTCCATTAGACATATTGAACAAGCCACCATTGATTAAAATGTGTGGTTTTTTAGTTTGTCTATTGTAAAAAGACTGCATGGTTTCTGTTGGTTGATTACCTTGAGACATTCCAACCTCGTCAATATCATCATAACTAATTTTCTCAACTAATGCTGAATACTCTTTTGCATAGAGCTGAGAAAACTTGCTCTCATCTGTGCGAGGTTTAGATTGATTAAAATAAGTAAACATAGGGGTTTCTCCACCACCTTGAGCATAGTTTGAAATCGTAATTTTTTCTGGCGAGGGTAGTCTTACAGCACCCCAACCAGTTTTAGAATCAAAACCATCATCTTTAAGGTCTGTGGTGTTGTCTTTAAAGAATTGATACATGCCTTTTTGAGTTAGTGGCTTACCAGTTTTATCAATAAAGAAGTCATCAACAAGACAAGACATACCACACAACCACGGTGTAGAGAATGATGTGCCAGAATGCGAACAGCCATCATCAGTAGCCTTAGTTGCTTCTGGATAAGTATAAATCATAGAAGGAGCAGAGAAATCTACATATTCAGATACAGAAGAATACCCTGCTGGTACTACATCTCCGTTGACCATAAGAGTGTAAGCAGCTACGCCAAATACTTCATCAATTACCATAATAGGATTAAATGTATCTGTATCATCGTTACCAGCAGCCCAAAACTGTTTAAATTCTGGATGGTCTTGCAACCACTTCTTCATATCGTTCAGCCAGTTAGTATTATTATTAGTTGTAAGAGAAGTAAACATATTAGTAATATTCTCTTTCTCAATAATATCAGCAGACTTACTAAGGAACTTATTTTCATAAGAACCATTGCTATAATATCTGCCACCTGTAGATTCAAGCATATATAACTGTGCTTTCGGAGCTACTTGAAAGAATGTGCAACAAGTATGAACTGCATGAGTACCAGAATAACCTACATCAGCAATACCAAAAGGGTCATGTACCTGTCCTACTGGGTCATACTTCATATTCCAGCTTTCGCCAGATGCAGCTTTTACACGCTCTCCATAATAACCAGCAGCATGGAATTTATCAACGCCAGTGTATTTTCTATGTCTATTATTATCATTTAATAGAACATTGGTCATTATATCATTCCTTCCTTTGGGTGAATAAATAATAATGTGGCATTTGTTCGTTAAACATTAAATATCTTAGATAGTCATCAACAATAATACATACAATAGAAAGTAGTATCCATAATAGACTAAATGGTAAACATACTTGACCAAGAATATTAAGTGGCATATTAGAATAATCCCATACATTCCATCCAAGCCATATATTAATAATACAACCTGTAATAAATTCTAAGACAGTTACAATACATGCTCCAATAACACCTTGCTTTGCAAGTGACATTTCCCAAGGAAATAAGTTGTTAATTGAGCCTATGAGCAATCCACATAATCCCCCCAATAAAATCATGCTAAAATTGCTACGACCTCTAAAAATAATTTCCAACGAACAATATGTTGAACCAAAAATCCACCAAAGTATAAAATACTTTAGAATGGATTTTTTATACGTTGCCATAATTAACCTCTATTGCAAGAACAGCTTCTACAGTAGTACAACTCTTAATTTCAATTTCTTTTGCCTGCTGATAAGAAACAAGCGGCTTAACATAAGCTGCAATCTGTAGAGCAAGAGCAGTGATTTGCTCGATAGTCATCTCTACACATTCCTCACCAGTGGTATTCCAAGTTAGTTTATAATTCTGACCAGCAGATGTAGCAAGCTGATAAGTAGCAATCTCATTGGCAAGTAGTGACTGCTTCTCAAAAGTTACAGAATACTTTTTACCATCAGCGGTCTCATAAGGATGTGCAGATAGATAATCAGATAGACTAGTCTTAGTTTTCGCAATCTGTACAGTCTTAATACCATCAAGAGCATTATCTTCGCCAGCAAGTTCAATAAACTCATCAGTAGTAATGTAAGATTTGAGCAAAGCCTTGCAAAGCATATCAAGAGTTACAAAACCATTAGCCTGTAGTTCTTTGATATTATAGTAAAAATTGGTATCAGCCATAAAAAATTTACAACTCCTTTCGGAAACTATTGACTTTATTTGACGATGATAGTACAATAATACCACAGTCAAACAAGATTTACAAAATTAAATATGAAAGGTTGAAAAACAAAATGTCTAACAACACTAACAAAAGCAACAAAAATAAGCAGATTTACGGTTACTGCCGTGTATCGACTAAGGAACAAAATCTCGACCGTCAGCTCATTGCTATGAGAGAAGAAGGTGTTCCAGAAGAAAATATCTTCTCTGACAAGAAGTCTGGTAAAGACTTTAACAGAACAGAGTGGAAGAAGTTGTATAACAAACTTCGCGCTGGTGATACTCTGATTATTATGAGTATTGATAGACTTGGCAGAGATTATGATGCGATTGGTAGAACGTGGAAGCGTCTTACCAACACTAAGAAAGTAAATATTAAAGTATTAGACATGCCGATTCTAAACACTACTAATAATACCCTCGTAGATAAACTTCTGTCTGATATTATTTTACAGCTACTTGCATATGTAGCACAGACAGAACGTGATAATCTTCTCAAACGTCAGGCACAGGGCATTGCTGCTGCAAAGGCTCGTGGCGTACACTTTGGTAGACCAGAAGTAAATGTACCAAAGGACTTTAAAAAAATTGTAAGAGATTGGGAAGATAAAAAGATTAGTTATACCGAAGCAGTAGAACTGTCTGGTCTGAGTACCAGAACATTCTATCGTAAGGCAGAACAGTATAAGCGTAAAATTTGATAGATTATTAATAGATAATGCACTCGAAAGGGTGCATTATTTTTTTATTAATAGAAAAATAATTGTCAAAATTGTGATGATAAATCTTGCCTAACGGCAAGGGTATATGGGCAAATAATTTTAATCATTATTATATTGGTCATGTCAACAGTGGTCTTGTACCATTAGCAAATTTGGACGAGTTGCAACACTCTATTGTAAAAATCTCTGTACAAACTAAAGATATATCTTTGTCTACACCAGAAGTGTGGAATCATAACGGATATAATAGTGATGAAGTATATAGTGTACCAATCTCAATTACAGACTCAATTCCATTTGATAAAATACGAAGTATTACTATAAAGTGTAACAAATTAAGCATTTCTGGGTCTCAAGTAAAAAATAGTGGAAGTTCAGTAACCGTAGATTGTAGACCAACATTTGCATTTCCAGAAACAGTTAAAGATGGTGGTAGTAATATAGTATCTGCGGCTTCTATCACTACAACATCATATCCGCGAGATTTTAACACATCAGAAGATACAAACTTTGATGCATTTGGATTTTGGAATTACCCATATATTTATACATGGTGCGAAGCATCATATAATGGTATATATGCACAATATCAAAGACAATCTTCAATACCACAAGCATCATTGCAATTAGTAGGAGATTATTCAAAACCGTGGTCAATATATGGGGTATTAACAGTGACAGCAAACATCACAATTTATATAACATATGTTGCCTAACGGCAAAATTATTAAATTTCAAAATGCTTTATATCAATCTGAAAAAATAATCACTCAATCTGATATACCTTCATGGGGTTTTTGGACAGTAAATAGTAGCAGCGAACAACTACATTTAGGTTTTAAACCTTCGTTTGTAATCTTATCATCATTAACACATTTAAACGCAACACAGGGTGTATCATTTGGTTTAATTAGTTCAGATGATAATGCGTCATATATTGGTTGTGTCGAAACAGAATCATCAATAAATATCAATATGAAAATAAAATACATTCGTATAACATTTATGGATTATGGCATAAGGGCGAATAATTTAGGAATACGCTCTGCAACATTTCCTATCGTATATTGGTATTTAGCATTTAGATGATATTGATTAACGGCAAGATTATTATGTGTAATAATAATGGTCAATGTTATATTGGCGGTTCTAATAATTCTTTAGCGCAACTTTGTAACTATACCGATATGATAAACCAAATTAATAGCGTTAATGGCACAATAAACGCACTTCAATCATCAATGCCAAAATGTTATGCTGGTGTTTGGACTGTAAATAATCACAATGAACGTTTAGTATTCCCATCTGAACCAGTTGGTGTATTATACACAACTACACACAACGCACAAGATGTAAGCGCACAGGGTCGTTTCTTGTCTTTTAAAACACATACATATACATGGTTTATGACATATGATGGTACAATTGCTACTACAATTGGTGATAATCCATTATCAAATCTACGTTATAAAGATTATATTGATAATAGTAGTAAACTTTCAACTTATCCACAATCTATGGTATATATTGCATTCTTTGCCTGATGGCAAAATAATCTCTTATAGTAACAATACTTATATAGGATTTAATAATCTTGTACAATGGATTGCTGGAATAGATGCACCAATTATTGGTAAAGTTACGGCAGAGAGTACAACCAGAATATCTATGCCACGAACTATTTCTGCAATAGTGATGTTTTCTTTAACCGATAATACAGATGCGTCTACAAAAAACCCAGCGGTATTGGTTTGGGGCACATCTCATGTAAGATATAGATTCCAATGGGGCAATTCTACACCACAGCTGATTACTACACAACGCGATTTAAATACTTCTCGATGGAGAGATATATTTAATATGTCATCTGCATATTTCCCTATGGATATTTTATATATAGCAGTTTGATTGCCTAACGGCAAAATCACGCATTGTAATCATAATGGTTATACTTATATTGGTGATACTAATAACCATTTATCACAAATTGCAAACTATTCTGATATAACTTCTTTACAAACTGCAATTAACAATATTCAAAATACACTACCATATAAAATTGGTGTTTGGAATCCTGTTGACCAATATCAAGATTTTTATGAAGTCGATTTTGAACCTTCTGCAATTATATTCTTTTGTTGTGGTAGTTCAGATGGTACAGTATCAAGTAATGGTGGTGTAATGTCCTTTGCATCACATACTATGCGTATAATGTGGAGATTTACCTCTGCTCCAATAGGAATAACAGGAGGTGTATCTTCAATTAGAGGAAATACTTTAAAAAGGATAAGCAATATATCGACATGGAGTAGCAATCCATTATTGATATATATTGCAGTTAGATAATTAACTACTCTATTAATAGAAGGAGGTGTTGCACAATGAGTGCAATCGTAGAAAAACATCACAATTGGATGGAGTATCAATCGCACCGTGTTTATCCAGAAGTGTGGAACGAAGATGACACTGAACGAAATACTCACTGGGTAGCTGTTCCACCAGAATTTGAACAAGATATTGTTCAGAACGCTCCATATATTGAAATTACATATGATGAAAAAGATACTGACAGGATTGTAGGAGTAAAGATTCTACCTCGTCCAGAACCTACTCCACAACCTTATCAGCCCAATTATAACGATAAATTACTACTTGCTTCTATGAGTTGATTAAAATAAAATACATATCTCTCTATGTATTAATAAGTAAAATAGCATTCATGAAATATTACTTTTTGGCAAAAAGACTTGTTGCGTTTTATGCTCTTTTTGACTAACCAGTTTGTTTAAACGTCCAAAAAGTTGCAAAAACTTAAAATTTTTTGACATTATTTTCCAGCACCTTGTCAAAATGGGGTATTGCCATATTATTTTTGCCTGATTCGCCCGACCATTCATAGCATTTACAGTTATGTAATTTAATTACGCAACAATAAATACAGTCTATTAATAGTGTAAAAGTGACGCAGTAAGAGGTCGCTTTAGTGTGATAAAGTTTTGTCACTTGTCAAATACAAATATTGGTAAATATGTCAAATTATAGGTTAGGATTGCAGTAAATTATAAACCATACGGTTAGTGTCAGACATGACAAACTCTGGTTCTACTTCTGGTTCTTCTTCTGGTTCAGTATATACTTTAACCCATTCGTTATTGACATACTTATCACCAATACCAAAACTTGGTAAAAGCGGGACATTAAATCCAAGTGTTTCTGCCAACTTCGCATCGTCACATGCAATTGCATCAACACAAATATCATTTTCTATTTTTGCGTAGTTCATAAAAACACCTCTTAACCGTATATAATAATAAGTCCGCTGCCACCATTACCGCCAGCGTGCGGGTAGTTGCCGTTGTCTCCACCGCAACTACCGCCACCACCGCAAGTAATAGAACCATGAATGTAGTCATGGTCAGCATTTTCATATAATCTGTTATTAGCATACCCACCATGTAATTTACCAGACCAAGTTGCGTATCTATCGTCTGGATAAAACGCGCTTAAATGTGATGTAGCTCCACTGCCACCTATTCCATAATTAAAACCGTCATATGGATTAAAGCCACTATAATGCGTATATCCAGACATATCAGCTGCATCTTTACCTCGGACATTAAAGAAATGTGTTAAAAAGTGATTATATGTAAACGCAGAACTGCCTGACGACCCAATTGTACCGTCAACAGGAACTTTTGCATATGTAGGATAATCGGTACGATTATAACCTCCTGCAAGTCCACACAAGGCTGGACTCATCGTACCAGAACCCGATGTTGCAGTGCTGGTACAGCCTTGACCTCCCATTCCTGTGCCAGTAAAATTATCATCATTAGAATATGGGCTACCACCAGAACCACCTTTTGCTATATAAGTTTCATTCGCAAAATACGAATTACCACCGTTAGAACCGCGGTTGCCCTGATGCCCTGCTCCCACAGGAGCTACACCACCAGCACCACCAGCACCAACAACAATAGAATAAACTGTTTGTGGGAATACATCTATATTTCGATACATAATACATTCTCCGCCGCAGCCGCCGCAGCCGCAACGTCCATATCTCGCCGTATTTTCCCATGCACCAGATGCGCCGCCACCGCCAGCTCCACATACCCAAACGTCTACATTATATACACCATCAGGGCATGTCCAAGTTGTAGTAGATGTGAAGCGTGCAATTTCATTTTTAGAACCATTTGTAGCTACTAGTTGTGGACGGTTGTTTGCATCTGCAACATATAGCTGATTTTGGAATATAATACTTTTGCCATTAGGCAATCTTATACCAGTCTACAGTGTATAAGCTTGACATTCCAACACGAATACTTGCATTGGTGGGAAACTGTAATTCGTATGTCCAAGGTACATAAGAATCTATTAATACTATACCAGTTTGTTCTTCTGTTGGAACAGTAGCAATTGATGTGCTACCAGATACAGTATAAAAACAAATTGAACAATTAGCACCGATATATGTAGGAAATAATGGAATAGAACACATAGATAAGTGTATTTGACCATTCGTTCCTGTTGGAGTATAATTTAACCATAGTTCTGAATTTTGCAGAGTACCTAATTTTAATATAAACTTATATGAATCACCTACTGTGCAACCATACATTTGTACAGTAATAGCACGACAATAGAACGCTTGATATGTATAATAATCAGGAAATGTAGTAGAATTTAATGTTATAGTACTACCACCAGTGATTGATTGTAGCGGAATTTTATGTCTTGCTTGCTTATGTGTAACTGTTTTATTTGTTAGATAATTAATTTCATTAACTTGATTACTTGCATTTCCATAAAACAGCCTTCCTACTTGATTGATAAGTTTGCCATCAGGCAATCTTATCAATTATATACATTACCATATTGGACATTCTTTTTTATCAATACAATTAAGTAAATATTCAAGTCGTTCAATGGGTAAGTCAGACACAAAATCATCCCATACCCACATATACCCTGTATAAAATTCTTCAAGGTGTCCATATTGACACCAAATATTTCCATCATCAAGTAAATGTTCGGTAGTATCGGCAGGAGCTATGCTATTTAATTTAGCTGCAAGCTCCTGTCTATTAATTTCTTCATCTGGATTATCTTCATCATAACCCCAAAAATAATCAATGCAATTTTGACTTGTGATAGCACAAATAATCTCATGTTTATCTGTAACGAGGAAGTTATCAAAGTTTTCAAGAATAGTTCCGTATGGAATATTAACTTGACCACAAATTGCTTGACCCTGAAAACGCTTTTTACAAATATACTGTTTATAAACCATAGTTTAACCTCACATAATATTCGTTAGAATTAGTCTATTAATTTCATCTTTAGACTGGAATACCAGTTGACCATCATCTTCTTCAATCAACATAACGGTATCTTTATCTTCATCGTGAGCAAGACCAAGAATATTATATAGAGTATCTTTATAGTTAATATATGATGCATTCTTCTCATCAGTAAGAACATATACATCTCCTGCTTTGAGTACATAGACTGGATTTTTCACACATCCAATCATCTTAGAATCTTTATATATTTTATACATTAATTTTCCCTCTCTCTTAAAAATAATGCGTAATATAATCTTTTTATCTTTAATATGCGAATATGGTCATTATGAGGTTTAAAATATGCTACTTGACTTTGTACATAATCTTTTACTTGGCGTAGCGTCATTTCACCATTGTCATATTTAGTCTTGAATGCCTTTAATTTATGACGCGCACGCTTAACACTATCGCGTGTAGCATGAGTAACAATTTTACCATTTTCACATAATATATATTTAGTTTTACAATATTTAAATGATTTAGTTAAAGGAATAATCTTACTTTTATTTTTACTAATATTTAGACCTAATTCAGTTATCTTTTCTTCAAATTTATTTAATAGAAAATGTGCGCGTTCTTTAGTTTCGGTAATCATATAGAAATCGTCCATATAATGTGCATATCCTTTAACGCCTAATTGACACTTAAAATATGTATCAATCGCAGTTGGTAATGATACCATCTCTAATTGTGATGTTTCAATACCAAGTGGCATACCTGTATCAGTTGGTAGTATATCTATTAAATAATCAGCAAATTTAACTATTTCTTCATTAGTAAAATATATTTTATGTCTATCACGTATCTTTTCACGCGGAGCAGTAGGAAAGAATTGCTTTAAATCAATTAGAACAATATAACCACTACGACCATATTTTTTATAATGAGCACGTAAATGTTTCTTCAATCTTTTCTGTGAAAAGTGTAACCCTTTTCCACGTTGACTTGCCCCATTATCATGTATCATATATGGTGTATATATTGTATTGAAAACATTATTACTAAATGTTTTGTGAATTTGTCTATCTGAAATATGTGGTGCATCAATAGGTCTGATTTTACCTCTTTCAGCCAACATAAAATGTACACACTTTTTCTGTATCCATGTATCGTTTAATACTGCGCGTTTACGTGCAGCAGTACCAGATAATAAATGCAAGCGAAATGTTTGTACACTTTGTTTCCACATAACATTTTTACAACACTGTAATCCATAATAAAACATATCATGATAGCTAAAAATGTTTTCTAAATTACCAATTTGTTCATTGCGAAAGATTTTATTATTTAATCTTTTAATTTTCCTTCGCATATATCTACGTTGATGACGTTCAACACTTGTCATATAAAATTTTATTCTCCTTTAATATAGTGATTTTATGTGCAGATTAACTACATAATATCTGTACATGCAACAGAATAATGCACTCTTTTCTGCCATGCAAGAAGCGTCCGTACAGATATATTTAAAGGAACTTTTGTATATATTACTACGAATATATACTGGAAACTGTTCTCCTTTCACACAGGTCTGGTTCACTTACGCTACTACTTGTAACCCATCATTTTTGTTATAAAAACTTGTGAAATCACAGGCGAAACTCCATTAGAATTATTGGCATTGTTATTGTTGGAGTTGCCGTTGTTGTTGACATTACAGAAATTGTTGCTGTTGTTGTAATTAGGTGAACGTAACCACCAATTGACAAAACAACAGTCAACAACAACGCCGACAATTTAACAGAACAGCACCGATTTTTATATTACAAGAATTATTTTCGTTTCCTATCGCTTTCCATTACAGCAGTAATTAAATTCTTCTCTTTATCAATTAATACGCCTAATTTGTCAGCCATTTTCGATATTTTCTCTTTGGCTGTCGAAGCGGAGATTTCTTTCTCAAAGCATCCTTGCGGATTACGGTTCATAAGTTCATAACATGTTGTTAAGCGCACATCCAATGCCATCAACGATGCGCGTGCGTTCAATAGCATTTCCTTACGAATACGTTTATTATCTTCGCCAGATGGATAAATATGATTAGCCTTTTCGCATAGGTCTAATACCTCACCAGCCAACTCAGCAATTCTATTAGCAATTAGCCTGCTATATTTAGCTGATAACTTGGTTAAAAATGTCAAGGTTTCTATATAAATATCCTTTGCTGTGTTGATATACTCTGTGCGAGAAGTTGTTCTTTTACTCTGTAATACGGACATGATATACTCCTTTAAATTCATTAATAGTAATAGTCACACTCACCTTTCGGTGGTGTGGATTAATTGATTTGCTAAGTAAAATAAGTATAATTTAAGTATAATTTCGACCTCGATTAGACGAAAAGCACAGGCGAAACTCCACAAGAAGGATGGGCAATGTAATTGGAGGAGTCGCCGTCGTAGTTGACAAAACAGAAATAGTCGCTGTAGTAGTAATTAGGTGAACGTAACCACCAATTGACAGCGGAAGTTTGTGTACCAGCACCATTGAAAACCTTGGAATTACCCGCTTTATAATAGTCGTATTGGGTTTGCCAAGTTTGTTCATACGAATTAGCATACTGACGAGTTCCAAATACTTCAAATTCAGACAGCAGCGGAAGATATTCCGTGGTTGCAGTAACATTACTACCTATATTTGTGCCACCGCCTACATTGTCTGTGTACTTTGTACACGGCTTCATGACTGCACGCAAATCAGATGGTAACGCAGCCATAAATGTATTTGTTCCAGTATCAGATGGGGTATTACCACTATGTAAAATTGTATTTTTCATTTGTGTCGCATTCCATCCACCGCTATTTGTATTACTACTGTTCATTGAAAAATATCCAGTAGAACTTACATTATTGTTATATTGACTATCGCAAAATGCAATAGGATTCCCAGAAGTATTTTTGCCAATCTGAATATGAATACGATTTGTACCTTCGTTATCGCCATTATGATTGATACCAATGATGAATGCCTGTACATCTTGATTAATAGAAAGATGACCAACCGTACCACTTAAATGAATAGTTTTCGTTGCCCCAGTATTCCAAATATTCGCTGCCATACCGTTTTGAGATACAACAGAAATTTGATGCCATGTATTTGCATTGAAATTTGTACTATACGCTACAAAAGTTAATGTGGAATAACCATAGTACTGTGCAGACGTTAAATTATATGTAATACCATTACAAGTTAGATTAAATGTAGTCCCAAGCTCTGACACAGTAATTTCTGCATAATTATTTGATGGCACAACACCAGTTAGTGCAGTAGTGCCGCCTGTAAGTGTCCAAGTTTTACCTTGAAATACACTATCAAATGTAACCTTAAATGTAAAACCTACGGTACTACTTGCTTGACCACTTGTACTACCAGAATACATCATGCTATTATAGAAAACTATTTTGCCGTTAGGCAAACTATCTGGCAAGGATTCGCCCGTCCAAACTTCGGGTAGTCCGTTCTGTAAATATTTTTGAATGTTCGCAAATTTACCGTTTAGGTCATTTGCGACTTGACTGGCTGGCGCACCATTTGTGATATCCATGTTGTATGTACCGCCAGATGTAATATCAATGTTGCTTGTAAAAGCAGCCATTCTCATCATTCCTTTCTTAATGAGTCTTGATATTAAATAAAAGGGTGTACTTATGAATACACCCTACTTATTAAAACTAAATATTATTTATTATTAATTTCCTTCTAAAGCATTGACACGTTCTTCAAGTGTGGTATAATTATTATTGAGTATAGTATAGTTATCGTTGAGTGTAGTGTAATTGTCATTGAGCTGAGTAATGTTATTTTGCAGTGCAACTATCTGTTCTGCAATTTTGTCAATGAATGCAGACGGTTGTCCTTGAATAGCGATTACAAAACCGCCAGTAATATTATCACTACCAGTTGTAAGTACATAAGCACCTTGACCATGCACAGGAGTATACCCCGATACATTGCGAAATGTCATATACTTTTTACCCGAACCTACATCTTGCGGAAACTGCACTTTCACCTTTCCGTCAGATTCAACACTATCCACTACAACCGTATAGATATAGGGGATGTTATGCTTGACTTTTAAATTTCTATCTGATATAATACCTATAGCAGAATTAAGTTCATCTAACTCTTTGGGTGTCATATGCTCATCTCCTTACTTACCACCACTTGAACCACTTCCACCAGAACCTGAACTACCACCGCTTGAGCCACCGCCAGTTGAGCTACCACCAGAGCCAGAACCACTTGTCGTGTCTTTGATGCTACCTTCTTTAAACTCGTAATACGGTAAACTACTGATATTAGAAGCAGTAATAGTCATTTTGGAAGATGTGTCTAATGGGATTGTGAGTGATTGAATAATAAATCTTTGTTTATTAAATTTATAATAATCGTCTGTAACTGTAATTACTCTGTTTACATCAAGATGCGGAAGTAATGGACAACTAAAATCCATTGTTTCTTGCATTATAGATTTTTGATTGAGCGTATACTCCGCATAATCCTTTGCTCTATCATTGTTATATACAGACGAAGATTCTTCATAATAAGCCTTACGTCCAATATTCTCAATAGATACTTTAGAAATAGGATTATGATTTTCAGCAGTATATGTATAAGTTACAGTGTTATCACTATTATTACCAACAATTGTAACACTATTAATAATATCAACAGTGTTCAATGTTAGTTTTGGTTCAAGATATTCAGAAGAATTTTCGTGAAAGTCCCATATAGAATCAGCAGAGCCGTAACTCATATCCATAGTACCATTATCGAAACGCATATGACCATCAGTGTCATAATAAGTATCAGAACCCATAACATTACCCATTTCAATAAATACATCTGCAAGATATGAAGTTGGTGCTTTTTCCATCTCATAAGGGAATTTTTGGTCAAGCAAAGATACGTCAATTAGAGGTGGTATAGCATCAATTACCATACCATTACCAAGGTCAAGCATTAAAGTATCTTTAATTGCTTCTGGAATAGGAGTGTTTTCTTTGATTACGTGTGCAACAGTAATTTGGTTATATCCTGTTTCAGAACCTAAGAAACCATATTTATCAACACCTTCAAGTGTAATACTATTTGTTTCTCTGTCAATTGAAGGATTTGTAACACAAAATACTCCTTGCGAGAACCAATAAACATCTCCTGTATAAATATCTTGTAACCCAATATATAATTTAAATTTTCTATTTAACCAAATAGGAGCATCAACAGATGGAATAAATTCTCCTTCTGTATCAACAAGAGTAAATGAACAAGTTCGTCTAACACCTTGTTGATAATTCACTGAAATAGAACCGCTATTTTCAGAAGATAAATATCCTGTAATGTCGTTTAAAGTATTCTCGTAATGGTCAAGTAAATCTACTTTAAACATTGGATAAATTTCATCTCTTGACGCAATCTCGGCATACTTTGTATTGTATACATTATAGAACTCCATCTTTATTCGTCACTTCCTTGGTTAATTACAGAGACTCCATCTAACGTACCAACTTCTGTAAATGTCCATGTAATTGTTGTTGGATAAACTTGACTGTAATCATCAATTTTACCACTATTTGCATCGACCTGAGCACGCCACATATGACCCTTGAGGTCACGAATGAGCACTTCAACACCACTTGCAATCAGTGCGTTCCAATCATCGAACATTGACGCTGGTTCATTATAAATATATTTATTATTTCTATATGGTGAATATTCTGAAAAATTATTTACAATAACTTTATTGTTATATACTTTGTTTTCTTGCATAGTAGTTAAATACGTTGTTAAACCACCAGAAATATAATTTCGTTTTTGCACTGAGAATTTAGGATAACGTGATAATCCTTCAAACTTAGTTTTAAGAATATTTTGTGTTAAATCTTGTGCTTCAAGATTTAATCCAAATTTCCATGTCACATCAGAACTATATATATTTGTAGTACCATCTGTTAATTGCATTGGATTTACGCACCATTCATCAAAACGTACATATAAACGGTTTGTATCAATGGCAATACCAAGACGTTTCTCAAATACAGGAACGATAGACCAAGTATACTCCTGATTATTAGCAATCATAAAATCTTCAATGTATTCGTTGTTTAATGTTGCAAATCCAATATTATGTAATCTATCTTCAAAAGTAGACCTACGATAAATAGTATAGCCCAATAACTGACCAGTATCAGTCTTTAGGTTAGACGAAGCAAGAGAATTATTCTCAAATTTAACATTAACAACTGTATCGGCATAAGTGTCAAAATCTGGTTCAAAATTAAAATCTTTATTTAGATAATCATTAATTTCAGATTGCGACATACTTCTACGTAATAAAGTGGCATAATCAAAATATGTCTGTGCAGATAAGACTAATTTAGTATATGTCTCATTTGTATTTCGATTTGTTTTATGAACAACTACACCAGTCTCATCTTTGTAATAAATATCTGTAGGTGTAATAACGACTTTAACAACTTTTGAATTAGCAGTATTATCACCCATGATATAATATTGTGAAAAATCCCAATTTCTACTTGAAAACCAAAGATATTCTGTATCATTTTCTATAGTATTAGTTGGTTGAAGCATAGGTAATACATTATTGCTTACGCCACGCAGTTTAGTATCTTCAACAGAATCTCCTTCTGATATGCGGCGTACATACCAACGTCCAATAGGGTCTAAATTTTCAAACAATACACTTAACGCTACACCATTATAACTTTTAGCATCATTGGACAAACCAATAACTTTACCAGTTTTACCTGATTCTACATAAAATTGTGCTAAGATTGTATAATCTTTTACATTAATATTCCTACCACTAACTTTATCATATGTTAAATCACCAGTTTTAATATGTAATGTATTATTATTAATAAATTCATATGTGCCATTAATAGTAGGATAAGATACCTTAACAACATTATAATATAATTTTGCAGCATTGTGTTCTGAATTAAGTGTTACAAGCGGGCTGTCAATAACTTCTGGCGAACTATATAAAACATCAAATACTTTATCAACAGAAACTTGTACCCCATCTTGTGTTTCAACATTAAGTACAACCTTATATTTAATTCCTGTAACAAATCCGTCAAATGTATATTTAATATTTGAATTATAAATATCATCTGTTTGTTCTATTAATACATTAGTATTCGCATTATACAAACTCCAATTATGATATTTAATAGAAACATTTTGAGCTTGCGCATAATGTCCAACGAATGTATATTGCCTTTGATTTAAATTACCAGCTTCGTCTTGAGAATCACTTGTAATATCATCAATACTAACAACAGGCACATTTCTTGTTTTAAAATAAAAACCATTTAATGTTGTAATAAATGGAGAGTATACACTGTATGTTTGACCAGCTTCTGGCTTAGTTGTAAATGCAGATTCAATTGTACAATTACCATTTGTAGAGTTATATGCAATAATCTTTTTATATTGACTATTATAATATAAAAACATATCTTTTTGTACTGTAGTCATTTGTGTTGAGATAACAAATTCTGTATCGCTGGTAATAGTTACAAACTTACCATTGATAACAAACATGGTTGGATTTGCTCCAAATTCTGTAAGTTTCCAAATATAATCTTGTGCATTTTGTAAAGTATTTGCTGGTAATGTAAATGTTACTGTATCTCCACCGTATACGGTTGTACTTGGTGTTACAGTACTAGTATAAGAGGTTGTACTTTCATTTAATTTATACACATCAACTCTATATGATGCTAAATTGTCTCCATTGAACAACCAACTAAAGTTGTTATTAATAGAAGCGTCAACAACGTTATTATTTGGATATACGTTGACTGGTTGATATATCACATTATACAACCTCCTTTCATAATTTAATATAAAAGGAGGGTTTACACCCTCCTTTTTATCTATTCAAGCTAATCATTTTTAGCTGTTTAACAAAAGAATCTCTATCCTTAACAGACGGAAGTTCAAGATGTTCAATATGAATATCTGTGCTATTGTCTGTATTGGCAGTAGTGATTTTAGACATTAGTGATTTAGCGGCAGAACCAATATCTTCGATATTGCAGTTCTCATCCATGTTATGAATCCAGTTCCACAGCTTCTTAGCATCTTCTGCATTAAAGATAACTTCTGCTTTCTGGCGTTCACCGTGAAGTGCAAACATATCCGTATCTGTATTAACACCACCAGTAGCAAAACCAGATTGTTTCTTGGTTTTATTATCTACTTTAACTGATGTATACGAACCATCTTTATTAACACCAGTAATTTTAAATGTACCGCCATTAGTAGATACTTTATCTCCAACACTCAGACCAGATGGAGCTTTACCATTAACAGCAGCCACAGTTTTTCCACCAGAAGAACTACCAGAACCACTATTACCATTAGAGCTGCCACCACCAGAAGAAGCATTCTCCTTCGCTGCTTGTGAAATAGCACCCATACTAAAAGTATCGTTGCCACGTGTAATAGTAACAGAACCATCACTATTTTTTGTCCATGTAGAACCGTCACCACCAATTAATGTTTCGCCAGCCTTGGCGTTAGTAACAAAGTTCTTACCTTTATCAGAATTGATAGTATAAGTCTTACCGCCAGTACCAACAGCCTGATAACCATATTTTGCACCAGTAGCATAACTCTTATAATTTCTAATTGAATTAAGATTCTCGATTTGTTTATCAAGACTTGAATCGTGAGTACCTGTCTCTTTTTCTTGTCTTGCAATTTCCTTTTTCAGTGCATTAATTTCTGCTTGATAGTCAGTATTTTTGTTATATTTAAGACCACTATTCGGGTCAATTACAAGGTCATTAATATTAGAATTATCAAGATTATAGTCCTTGATAATGTCTGAATTTAATTTATTCTTCCATTCTGTTTGTTTTGTATAATATTCATCATATTTCTTGATAAGTTCGTCTAATTTACCACATGCCTGATATACTGTTTTGTCAATATTATCAACCATATCTTTGTTGATTTGCTCTTGCCAATTTTCGCCCCATTTAGCTTTTGCTACTTGAGCATTTATCTCACGTTCGTAAATATCTGAACTATCTTCAACCTTCTTGATGTAATCATTCCAATGGTTAATCTCTTTTTGTAGAGCATCAATTTTCTCTTGTTTAACAAAATCATCATATGCCTTTTGTGCTTCTTCAATTTTTTGCTGGTCAGCTTCCCATACCCAGCCCTTGTCAGCGTAATAAACGCGCTTATTCTTTTGTTTAGAACTATCAAGGGCTTCAAGGAGCTTTTTCTTTTCTTTTTGTTTATCAAGAGCATCATTTTCTTCTTCAAGTTTATCAATTTGGTCTTGAATTTTATCAACTTGGTCTTGTGCATATTGCTTTACAGCAGAACGTAGCTGTTCTTGATAATCAAGTTCACGTTGAATATTGTCCAGATTTTCCTGACGAATATTTTCTGCAACATCATGAATGTTATTTTTTAATTCTTCTGCCTGTTTTTCAAGCTTCTGAATATTTTCTTTATTCTTTTCGTAACCTTCTTTATACAGACGATTAAGTTCTGTATTAACTGCTACTAATTGAGCATTAATAGCCATAGCCTTTTGTTTATATAGAGAAATCTTATTATCTAAATAATTTCCTAAATCTTTTTCCAGCTCATCGAAGGTCATTGCAGAATCTTTTGTAACTCTAATAACATAATCATCAATTCTATCCATACGAGAATCTATTAGGTCAATTGTATGGTCAAAATCATTAATATAATTATCGAACATTTGTGTACGTAAATCATTGATTTTATCGTACATATCCCACCATTTCTTAGAGAGTTCTCTAATTTCTGGGCTATCGTCTGTGAAACCTTGTTTACGATATTGCTCTGCGCGGTCATGATAGAGCTTTTGCATTTGTTGATAATTAGCAATCTGCTGTTGTTCAGTACCAGTATTGCGTTGTAACCTGTCGTTTTCTTCGTCAAGCATAGAAATTCTATCTTCAAAGAAAGTCTTTTGTAGGTCGTGCAATTTTTCTTGCATTTCAAAGTCTTTATCTCGATATTCTGACTTTCCTTTATAATATTTCTTCCAGATTGCTTCATATTTTTTAGAATATTGCTTTTCAGTAATGTACTCCATCTTACGTTGATGTTCAAGTACTTTTAGTTCATTTTCTGCTGCATCATTAGTACCAGAAGTAGAACTTTTACCCGAACCAGAAGAAGATTTACTTGAAGATGAACCACCTGACGAACCACCAGATGAACCACCAGAAGATGTATGCGAAGATTTATGAGATTTATTAGAAGATGATGTACCATCATATTTACTTGTAAACCCTTGGACTGTATGTTTGCCAGCACCGCCGTGGAATGTACCAGACGAACCAGATGAACCAGTATATCTTAATCCAGAACTACCATCATGTTTCTCAAGTTTACCTTCATCAAGAAGTTTAGTAACATTAGCTGGCAATACTGTATCGCCTTTATGAAGATGAACAAGCTCTGCACCATTAACACCAACATCATATTGTTTGCCAGATGCAGTAATAACACGTTCTTTACCTTCCTCGCCAACAAGCGAATTAGCATTAGATACAGTACGAATAGGTGTGCCCATTTGTGGGTCTTTACCTTGTGCATATGCTGGCATATCACGACCATTAGCAGAGAAGCCGGGTAAAGATAACATTGGTGGTTTGCCATTTTCGTGATACGAATATGTTAGTGTTACAGTCTTATTTTTTGGTAAACTATTTAATGCTGTTGCAAGCATAGAAACAGAACCTTGTGCATCTGATGCAACATTACCACAATTTTGAATATTAGAGGATGTACCAGAAAGACTAATATTTGCAGCATCTTGCAATCTTTTCTTCATATCGTCAGCAGCATCACCAATAACACCTAGACCCTCAGAAGCATTATCCTCAATAGCGACTTTCATCTGAATTTCTTTACCAGATGTTGCATTTTTAATGCCGTCTGTAATACTATTTAATGAAGAATCGATAATTCCTTTAAAAGCATCAGCACCTGTATTACTGCCAGTAGTAAATGTTAATCCAGAAGCCATTGCATTATTAATAATAGATGCAACATTCAAATTGGAAAAAGTTTTCTGTAAAGATTCGGTAAAAGCTGTAGCAGCCTTTGTATTGTCGAATTTGATATTATCTCCATCAATTGTAACACTGCCCTTGCCAAGACTATTATTAATTTCTGATGCAATATTTTTGATTTTCTCAGTGTCAAAATTGAAATTATCATCAATTAATTGTTGCATTTGGTTACTGGTATTTTGAATAACAGAAGAAGCTTCTGACAATGCAGCAGAATCATTACTTTCTGGTTTCTCAAAATCAAGTTTTGGTTCAATTTTAATATCAATACCAGCTTGTTGCGCAACATTCTCTAATTCTTGTTTCTGTTTAGCAATTTCATTAGTTAAATTAACTCTAGCTTCTGTTGCTGACTTAGTGCCATTATCTAAACTTTCTTTAAGTGTATAAGTAATATTGCCAGCTTCGTCTATAGATGATTTATCTACGAGACCATGCAGCATATCATTTAAACTCTGTTTAGCTGCTTGTGCTTTAGTGGTTACGTCAGATAGAGCGTTCTGCAATGCAGTGAATTGTGTTTCTTCGCTAATATCATACATTGCTTTTGCGCTTTCCAATAGTGAATGGAACGCCTGTTCTGGAATACCCATAGCACTTGCAAGTGCTTTATAATTCTTGATAGAAATTTCGCCAGTTTGTGTATTAACAGTACCGAGCTTCTTACTTTCATCACCAAGTTTCTGGTCTGCATCTATAAGTTCAAAAATTTTATTTCTAAACTTATCTGTATCAACATACATACTACCATCAGATTCAAATCCTACATAATCTTTTAGGGATTTTTGTAGATTTAAAATATCTTGACGAGTAGCTTCGCTTGACAAACCAAGACCTTTAAGTGATGCTTTGTACGCCTCCCAGTTTTTAACACCCTTACTTGGGTCTGATGATTTGAGTGCATAATCAAGCATCTCACCATATTTAGTAACTTCTTCGTCATAATTTTTATTTACAGCAGTATTAAATTCATCATACGCTTCTGTACAATCTTGTAGTATACCATAAAAATCATTATAAACATCAACTAAATATGATGCAGCGTCAGCACCAGACATATTAGAAAGAATTGCAGATAATTCATCCGCATAATCTCCACAATTTAGTAATACATCTTGTACTTTGGTTAAATCAGTATTTGAAAGTGATGCTAACCATTCATCCATGCTATCAGCATCTTTAGGCTTAATTTCCATTCCAGAAATTTCTTTAAATTGTGAAGAAATATTTGAAGCCATTTCTTCTCCGCTATCTTCTGCACTACCAACACCATCAAGAATCTCACCAACGGTTTGTCCAGTAGTCGTACCCGCAGTTTCAAGAGTTGCAATCATATCATCTATCATCTTTAAATCTGCTGGGTCATCAAGCGTATCTTTAAATTCTTCTAAGTCTTGAATCATAGATTCAATTTCTTGTTCGTTATCATTTGCAGATGTTTCAAATGCTTCGGCTTGTTCTTTTGCTGCTTCATTACCAGTCTTAGAAAATTCTTCCATATTATCTTTATATGCTTTTAAATATATTTCTTGGTTAGCAACAAGTTGTTTAGCTCTTTCAACACCACTAAGGTCTTTACTATCATTTTGAGTTACAGTATAATAATCAGTAACTTCGTTTCCAGTATCATAATCTGTTTTTGTTTGTCTGGATTCTTCCGCTATGGGAGTATTTTTATTTTCTTTATATTCTTTATCAAATAATTTTTTATTTTCCTTGGCTAATTTTTCTTTTTCAATTTGTGCTTGACGTTCTTCCAAATCAATTTTACGCTCAAGCAACTCATTTTGTCTTTCAAGACTATCACTTTCATCTTCTAAATCACTACTCCATTTAGAAGTACCTTTTAATTGATTTATTTCATCAATACGAGCCTTATTAGATTCAAGTGTCTTATTATAACTATCAATAGTACTTTCAATATCTTTGATGTTATCTTCTGTATCTTGAATATTTTGACGCATCTCATCTTCACTCTCGTATAATGCATCAAATACTTTTGGCAAAATATAAATTGCTGCACCAATCGCTGCAATTGGGATTAATAGAGCCGCTAAAGAAGATGCTAATGCACCAAATCCAACCGCACCAGCGGCAGCTTCTGTACCAGCAGCAGCAGACGCTGCACCAGCAGCAGCAACTTCTGCACCAGCAGCAGTGGCAGCACTACCAGCACCTGTTAGAAATTCTTTTAATACATTAAACATTCCACCTATACCAGATGTAGCACCGCCCATTTCTGCGATAGAAGCAACAATTGAAGCAATCTGTGTACCTAATTTTGTAATTGAAATAGCTGCAAGTCTAACCAATACGGCAGCTAATGCTGTGAGTAGCATAGTACCAATTGGCGTTTTATTAATTAATAAATCTAAAACTGTAACTAATCCACTTAACATATCAATAGCACCATTAATTGTACCACTGTCTGCTAAATTCATTAAAAATTCTGACCATACAGTTTTTAATTCATTGATATGTGCTTGCATACTATTTAAATAAATATCATATTTTTGTTCAGAAGTACCAGCACTATCTGCTGCTACTTCTTGTGCTTTTGCTACCTTATCCCAATTTTCAAGAATTGACATTAAGGTATTTCGTTGATAAGTGCCGCCCAAAGCGGTTGCGATTGCTGACTTATCAATATCTGTAAGGTCTTTCCATTTTTTACCAACTTCATCTAGAACTTCCATAGGGTCTTTCCACGAAGTTGCACTATCTCTGAGGGCAATTCCCAAATGTTTTAGCACTTTTTCGGTATCATTAAGACTTTCTCCCTCGTCACTCAAATACTTACCTACCTTGATATTTTGTAGACGAGAGAATAGTGACTTCATACCGTTACCGATGGTCTCACCACTCAAACGAGTAGTACTTGAAACGACTGTCATAATTGAAGCTAAATCTTCAAAGCTCATACCAGCAGTTTTTGCTACGCTGGCAGAACGCTGTAGACCATCTGCTAATTCTTGTGTAGACGTAGCATATGCAAGGTCAAGTGCATCTAATGTATCAATGACATGGGTAGCTTGGTCAGTAGCCATATCAAAACCATTAATAATAGAAGTCAGTGCAGTAGAAGCTTCATCTGCACCCATATTACCTACAGTAGAAAGCATTGTAGATGCTTTTAGTAATGTAGCTGTATCTGCTTCGGAGAAACCTTGTCTCCAAATTATATTATATTTAGTATATCATTTATCTAAATATCATTTCTTGTGTGTCAATATTATATGTAGCAATATTATATTCTGTAGTATGTAACATATTACATACATTCTCTTTAATTTTCAATAATACATCATCAGTTGGTAATTTATCATCTTTAGAAATAATACGGAAAATTTTATATCCATGATGAATAATTTCTTGTTCTCTAATATGTTCTTTATAATTAAATTCATCAGCAGAAATATAATGTAATCGTACAGATAAATCATGACCTCTACCATCATATTCAACAACTATATCATCTAATACAATATCTGCAAAATATAATGATATTGGATAATTTAATACACCACCATATAAATCACAAAGATATTTCTGTTGTTTACTTACCATCACAGTATTATTATTATTTTTAATATAACTATCTCTACATTTTTGTAAAATATTTGGATTTTGGAATGGATATTGTACACCTAAATTTTTCATATTTGTTGCGGTAGATTTTGCTTGTACTTCTGGATTGCGTAAAGAACAAATATTACCATATTTTTCCAACGATGTTTCAATCATTTTTCGTTCCTTACAATCTTCACAACAACATTTTTCTTTTGTTTCTAAGTACTTTCTCCATGATTTTTTAAAAATTTTATGACAATAACAGCATTCAACATCTATTTTAATACCAGAACCTTTTGGTAAATCTTTTGCTGGAATTGTAATTACATCTCCATTTTTAACATCATACCCTAATGATTTAAAATGTTTTTCCGTAAAATTGATAACACGAACTGTAATTAGCTGATTGTCAATATCCATATTTTACTCCTTATCTCACACATAAATGTCTTATATTTTCATATAAGTTTAGACTATATCTTTATTTATAAAAATATTTTATAAATATCCTTTATTTCCATTTAAAGGGTTTTCACCTACTGTTGATAAAACAGCCGTACTCCTGTTGCTATATTTCAATAGCCTATGGGATAGTCGTTGAACCTTATTTTAATTATAACATAATTTTATATTATTGTCAATTATATAATTAAAATCTTGGCTGCTGATTGTCCATTTTTAATAACACTTAGGATTTAACCTTATGTCATATTTCTATTTGTTTTCGCTTTCGCAACTATATTAATATATTATTAATGTAGTATAGAAATCTTTAGGAGTTCCCAGCAATTAAAAGGATTTATAGTGACCAAGACGGTTTAGCCACTCTCCTGCACCTTCTGCTACGGTTTGCAATGTAACACCAAGGTCTTTAGCCATGTTTACATAACCAGCCATAGTCTTTTCAATAGACGCATCGGATGTTTCTGTTACAATCTGTAGTTCAGTCATTGCAGTATTAAGCTCTACAATTTCTTCTCTTGCATTACTTATAGCTGCTTGAATACCATCAAAGATACCTGTCATCGCTGCAAATTGTCCTATAGAACTAAATGCAGAATTAAAACCACTACTCATTTCGTTAGTACTTGTTCTAATTTTATTAATGTCAGCATCCATTTCGTTCAAAGCATTACTTTTGAAATTATCAAATTTGACACTTCGAGCAGCATTACCTAATTCTTTAAGTGATTGCTCTGCTTGGTCTGCTTCTGTCTTTAAACGTTCACAGTCTTGTCTCATATTTTCAAGACCAGAACCACTCATACCAGACTTTTCAGCTTGAGCAAGTTCCTTACGTTTAGCAATATATTTATTCAGTGCTTCTGTAGCTTGTTTATACACATTGTTCATACGTGTATCTGCTTGTGAAGCCTGAGTATTTTTAGAAGCTGTATCAAATTCTTTTACTTTTGTAATTAGCTTTTCAATGAACTGTTCAGTAGTCATAAGACCACTTAATTTACTGCTATCAAAATTAGTAGTAAAGCTATTACTTGCTTGGTCATAAGTAATGCCAAGTTGTTCTAATACAGGCAATAGACTTTGAATTGCAGCACGCGCTTGTTCAATGCGTTCTGTATTAAAATCATCTTTACCTTCTTTAGAAGCAATTAATGATTGTGCTTGTTGAGCTTCTTGTAATGCAGTTACATATTGCTTTAAAGCATCTGCATCTTTATTATATTGAGCAGCATCTTGTTGCTTTGCGTTTGTATAATTAGCTTTATATTGAAACTCGGTAACTGCTTCTGTTAATTCTTTATATTTTTCTGTTGTATTTACAAGACCAGCAACTAAATTCTTAGTATTCGCATGACTGAATTGGTTATCAGTTTTATCATATGTAATACCAAGTTCATTTAAAGTAGTCATCAAACGCTCTAAAGAACGTTGTGTATTTTCATATTCTTGAGTATTAGTCTTACCAGCAGAACGCATGTTTGCAATGTCTTTTTGATATTGCAATGCTTTTTGCATTGTAGACTGATACTTATTCATAGATTCAGTATCTTCTGCTAATTGCTTTACATCCGATTGATGAGCAGATTGTCTTGATAGACTTGCTGTATAATCATCTGTAAGTTTCTGAACTTTTTGTTTGTTATTAATAAGTGATTTAAGAGTAGTATTTTCCCTCTCAATAGCAGAAATAGTATTCTTAACATCAGCAGCTTCATTAACATAACCTTTAGAGTCAAGTTGTGCTAATTGCTTTTTAAGAGATAATAACTCCTTATAATTAGAAGCAAGTTTTTGTACAGCATTTGTCTGAGTATGGTCAGTAATACTTGCAGTACCAAAAGCAAGTCCACCTTGCTCATTAGTACCCATATTCCATGCCATAGTAATATCATTTACTGTGCCACTGACACTTGCACTAACAAGTTTACCTGTCTTATCAAAACGTGTTTGAACATTCTGTAAGAAAGAGCTTACGTCACCATCTAACTTATCAAGTTCAACACCAGCCTTTTTAAGCGATTCTGTAATAAAGTCAAGAACTTTATTATAATCCTCACCTTTCAAAGACTGTTTCAGAGCGTCAGCTCCATTACTAACTACATCAAATGCTTTTTCTACTCGTTTTGCAGAATCTTCCATATGCTCGAATGGATTAGCAGTATCATTTTTATTAATAGAAAAACTATTAATAGAATCAGATACATTATCCATTGCTCCAACAAATTCAATAGCATCTTGTCGTAGTGAAGTAAATTGTACTCCTGCTTCTTTACCAAAATCAGTTAGTAACTGTTGTGCTCTTTCAAATCCTGTTGAAAAATCAGTCCAATCAATGGTGTCCATACCTTGTTTAAGTTTCTTGAAAGCATCCGTGTTACCATAGCTTTTTTCAAGATTCTCCATGACACCATCTTGAATCATTGACTTACTTTTTTCTTGTAGTTTATGTATATTCTTATATGCATCTGTTACAGATTTTTCCAGCTTATCTGTATTAATAGATGGCATAGGAATATTCATATCAGCATATTGCTTTTGCAGATTGCTGATTAAATCAGCAGACTGGGTTTTAAACGCATTAGATAATTGTCTATTAATAGAAGTCAAATTACCACTACTAATATCAATATTATCTAAATTCATTCCAGTAGAAATAGCTGTCTGTAAATGCTTAAACAGCGTACTTATTTCAGAAGCATAACGTTTAATATCTTTATTGCTTTTAAAATCAAGATTTAAAGGAATGTTAAACATTCCCTTGATTTTGTTTGCAATACTCTTTGCTTCATTCAGTGCTGTAACATGATTAAAATTTAAATCTATTGTGCCTTTATGTAATGCTTTAATACGTTGTTCTATTTCATCCAGCGCGGAAGTATCAGATTTTAAAGCTACTGAAATATCAATATCTGCCATTCAAACCACCTACCTTTCTTATACTGGAAAACATTGTTTAACAGCCTTATATACGTATGACAATAACCATGCACGAAGTCTCTGTAGACCGTGAGTACCATAACCTTTACGCGGGTTAGCATCAGAGCCACCACCGCTACCAAATTCTACAGTTTCAATAAAACTTTCCCCGCCAAAAGGAGAACCATCAAAACTTGCGTGAATATTCCAATATCCATCACCAGAAAAAGATGAACTAATAGCGGCTGTATCATAGTATATTTCAACTTCATCATCATTAATAAATCGTGCTTTTACACAATTTAAAAATTCATAAGTACGGTCATAATATGATGGAGAATAAGCATCATACCAATATGCCTTAACATATTTCTGTAATTCTTTTCTACCATTCTCCATGATAAGATTCAGTGCCTTTTGTTTGTCAAATTCTATTTCTTTAGCAATTTGATTAAGTTTTGCTATCGAGTATAGTTTTCTCGCCACCGTCAATCACCTTAAAACCTTTCTGCTCGGTAAGTTTATCTCTTGCTTCTTTGGCAGAAGATTCTTTAATAGCGTCAACTACAGCTTTTGTGGCTGGGTCATTCATTGCAATAATATCATTGATTTTACTTAGTCTTTCCGTATCAAGACTTTCAATAATATCACGCATTTCTTGTAGTTTTTCAACTGTCGGAATATTACCAACCATACCATTAAATGTATTAATAATAGAAATATCACGAATACCAGTTACAGTATCAAGGTCTTTACATAGCTTTTCGTAATCATCATGAGCATAATTATTTACAAAATCATAAAATCCAGACTGCATAATAAGGTCATATTCCATGCAATTATAATACTTATAATCAAAATGTACGTCTGTATACTGGAAGAAAATATCAAACATCTTCTTCATTTCGTATTCCATTAATACATCAGAAAAATTAAAATCTTTTACTGTTAGCATCTGTTCAATGGTAAAAGAAAATCCCGCATTAAAAATATCAATAATAGCATATTTTCTACCCATTGTAATATATGAATAAATTTCTACATTATCTGCTACATACTGTAAAAATGTATCTGTATCATCATGAATCATATGATGACGGAAATCTGCATATTCAATCATATATAACTCCTTTACATATCATCAAACAAATCATCCAACTCGTCATCAAAACTATAATTTGTTGGATGACTTATTTTCGTTTTTAACATTTGATATAATTGGTCGTAATTCTTATATATAATATCTTCTGGGAAAATAGATATTAATTTAATATTATTTTTCTTACAAGCCAATTGTTTCTTTTTAATTTTAATATCATAGCTCGGTGTCTGTGTAACTCCAAATATCTCTACAAAATAATTTTCATTTTGATATACAATCTCAAAGTCACATTTCCACCATTCTTTTAAATTTGGTATGTATTTACGATAAGGTACTTCTTTTTTAAATTGAATATTGTGTGTTTCTAACATACGAGCAAATAGATATTCATATCTTGATAAACATACTGTACCATTCGGTGTAATTTGCTTATTATTACCAATTTCATCTTCTGATAAACCAATCTCTTTCAACGCATTAGTTAGGCTATCAAAATAATGTGCAATAGTATGCATACTTGGTAAATACTCACAGTCAATTATATCTTGTTGTGTTGGTTTTCTATCTAATTCAATATATAAATTATGTAAATTTTGTAATAATTCATTTTTATCAAATTTTGGTTTACCGTGTGAATTAATATCTAACTCACAAATATTTTGAAATTCTAAAAATCCACCAAAAATTCTTGATACGCTTGCAGCCTTACGTATTTTACAATACTTATCATATTCATATATTGTTGGAGTTTTACCTAATTTAATTGCTATTTCTTTATATTCATCAATTAAATTTTGTTTTAATATATCTTGTTCTAATTCTCTTGTATATCCAAGCATATTTAAAACATTGTCAATACCACCAAAACGCCTTGTATATACATCCATACTTGGCAATTCGGTGTTTGCATCAATTTCTTTTGCAGTGATATATCTACCATACAATTTAATACATTCTTCATTAGCTTCGCGTAATACAGATAAACACTCATCATCTGATAAAACTTTATGCTTTTTTGAAGAAGGTATTTTTACATCCAATTTACAATATTGTATAATATCTTCTATATTGCCTAAATAATTTTTAAATGTATCTTTACAAAATTTAGATAATTTACCTAACTCACGAGTAGTTGGTAAACGACCTAATTCATTATATATTCTAATATATTCTTGTGCTACTTCATCTTTGGTTAATTTACGTTTTGTATTTTTAACCATAAATAACATCCTTTACATATCATCGAATAAATCATCCAGCTCGTCATCGAAACTACGTAAATCATAATATGACGAGGTTGTGTTAATCACTTAATAAAATAACGAATATTTACATATCCTATTAGACCATATCTTCACCATATTATTAATATAACTTAGGTGTCTCCCACTTCGGATTACTCCTACTTCCTTACGGAATGGTCGTTGAACTTTACCTTACGGTCTTAGCTGCTGATTATCTATTTTTAACAACATTTAGGATTTAACCTTATGTCATCTACTCAATTTTTTCTGCTTTCGCAACTATCACATTTATATCTATTAATAGATATTATGTTGTAGTTTGAGTAGCTTTAAGAGTTTCCAGCAATTCAAGAGATACTATATATACTGTTTCCAATATATCGGACTTAACACTTAATCATTATGATGAGCAATAAATTTACTTACTAACTTCATATCCTTACCTTGTTCAAGCATATATGTAATACAGCTTGCTTTAAATAAGTGTGGATTAATACGTCTACCAAGAATAGGAGAAAGAACTTCGGTGCAAAAATGATTAGCCCAGCCCTTAGTCATCTGCTGTGGCTTCTGTTTGCCAACTTGTGTAGTAAATATATATTCATGGTCATATCCACGCTTCTCAATCCATAAACGCCAATAATCCAGCACTTCAATAGGAATCATATACTTGAGTGGCTTACCTTCTGCACCAGCACCTTTACCTCTTACAACATGACTAACAACATAATTCTTACCTTCCTTGATAGGATAATTAAGAATCTCTGTCTTAAACTGAACAATCTCCGCTCGTCTGCCACCAATATGGAATGCTGTTGCAACCCAAGCAAGACCAAGATAATTCTTTCTTTCTTCAAGATAATTCATAATTTTATCATATTCTTCTTTACTAATAGGAATCTTGTCATATACCTGTGTTTTATTTACTTTAGGCATACCGCGTGTAAAATTACGGAAATTCCTACATTCTTCCATATCATCAGCAACAATATTTTCAATATAATTACAGAAACTTGATACGGCAGATTTACGTAGGTTGATTGCACTGGAAGATAAACCTCGGTCTTGCATATAGCCAAGATAGTTTACAAAATCACGTTTGCTGATTTTATAAAACGGCTTATCTCTCAGATTAGTATGCACAAACCAGAAAAACTGTCTTAAACAAGTCTGATATTGTCCTTGTGACTGTGGAGAAAGCTGTCTATTGTTACGGAAATATTCATAAAACATATCTACATTCTCTTGATTACACTGTTCAAATTCTGCTGGTGTAATCTCTGGTAGACGTTCTGCCATTTCACGTAACATATGCTTATCAATCTTAGCTTGCTGCTTTTTACTATGCTTTTTACGACTCTTTGGTTTTCTTAAAGAATCATAACGATGTTCCAATTCCACTAAAATCAACCCCTTATTAATTCATTTAGGAGTTTCTCAACATTATATCTATATCTTACTTTTAATAGTTTACTTTCAATTAAAACTCCTTCATATTCAATAATATTCTTTTCGTTAATAGAGAATTTAGAAGTATTATTATAGAAGCTCATAAAATTAACAATATCTAAATAATATGTTCTATGTACATCTCTAAAATTAAAAATAAACCCAGCTTTTGCATTTTTAAACTGGCTTACTTCATTAAGTCCATGAATCTGACTTAGTTTTATTAATTTATTACCATTACCAGCACCTTCTTTTTCAAAACTAAAAGAAGTACCTTTTGTGGATTTTAACTCCATCGGCAGAAAAAATCCATCATATAACACAAAACAGTCATAAGGATTATTTCTAGTGAACGAAGTATTTCCCCCGCTAAATGAAGCAGCAGAATCTTTAATTCTAAAATAATAAGCATTAAGTTTGGCAAAAGATTTTTTCCAATCTTCTTCAAATTTTTTACCTTCATTCTGTGCCATATTATACCTTCCAAAAAATAAAAATAGAAAGAAATTGGGAATGTCCTACTGTCAACAGCACTACATTCCCTTTAAGAAATAATTTTCTTTCAATACGCTAAAACATATTATTTTAATAACATAAAGTACAATATCCTTTATATCAAAAGAAATTGTGATTTCAACAACAATATTGCACAAAAATTTAAAACAAGGTCATACACGCATTCAGATGCGCTGTACTGCATTTAAATTTATTATTTAGATACCTTGTCGAGTGCAATCTTCTCAGAAGCTACAGGCTTCTCTGCGACTGTATCGACCTTTGTAATAACCTCATTTTTCTTAATATTTGCTTTAATCTTTGTTTCGGTCTGTACCTTAACAGTACCAACCATATCTTTGAGAACTTCGGGAGTAATATAGAAGAACTTAACTTCATCATAAGTTAAAGTGCGTCCACCGTCACAGTCAAAACGACCAAGGTCTACGTCATAACCGATAATGTCGTAAGTTTTTCCGTCCTTTAGTTCTGCGCGTAGAATAGTCTTAGTCATATTCTTGTCTCCGTTCTCTAAAATGATAGGACGAACACCATCTAAAGATTGCATATTGATAAAACATTCTTGTGAACAACAAACATTCTTCCAAGAATTAATACCAATACACGCTCTACAGATGTAATATTCATTACCGCAATAATTGCATTTTCTATTTAGTAGCATAATAAATACCACCTAAATTAATATAAAAAGAGGGATATGATTATATCCCTCTTTACTATACGTTTAAACTATATTATTCTTCTTCCTCGGTATAAACCTTGAAGTCATATAGCTTCTTAGAACCACAGCCACGTACAAATTCCATATTAAATGCCTGTACTGCTGGGTCTCCGTCTGCGGAAAGGTCGAAGTTCCAGTTACCGTCAACCTGTGCAAGACCATCAAGCTGGCAGGGGAATAGCTCGCCAGTGCAAGTATCCTTTGCAAGACCATAAGCAGTTGCAAGAACAGTTGCTGGGATACCATCACCAGAAACAGTGATAACCTGTGCGTTATCAGCAGACTTAAAGGTATAAGCTACTGCAAACATATCGCCAGATACTGGCGTATCTGCTGCGTTAAATGCAAGAGTCTTAGTACCAGAAGTATAAGTAACCTCGCCAGCCTGTGGCTCAGTAGCTACCTGTTTAAAGGACTTCTCATATTCGCCAGACTGTGGATTTACCTTGTAAACAAATAGTAGTTCTGCACCCGCAGTGCCGATAGCAGTTAGCTTAGTCTTAACAGTACCGTCTGTGCCTGCGGTCATTACTTCGTAATACTGAATATCAGAAGAACCTTCATATAGTTCAGTACCAGCCTGTAGTGCCATTACATTGGTGTTGAAAGTAGCTACTTCTACATTTAGAGTAGCGCGGCGAGAGTGGGAGAAGCCACCGCCGATATATACGTTACCACGACCACCTGTCGGGTAAACCATTTCTACTGTATTCTCTAGACCAGAAGTCTTGGTATTAGTCAGATAGAATAGAATAGACTTGTCGATTGGCTTACGACCAAGAATTTCAAAAACCTGCTGGATAGCAAAGTTTCTTGGAGTAGCAAGTGCCATATCTGTCAACTCCTTTATATTTTATTTTAATTTATTAATTTAAAACCCTTGACCAATTTATCTTATTCCAATTAATAGGATGTTTTTTGGTGTCAAGGTTTCCGCTTGATAAAGTACGCATCGTATTATCCCATTGATTAAGTTGTACATGACGCTGATATTGGTCATATATCATATAAATAGGCATATCCCATATTTCTTTATAAGATAGCCCTTTAGCAATCAACGAAGAAACAATACTATCAAGTGTTATTGTTTCACGATGCCGTTTTGCGTCATCTATACGCGCTTTATATTCCATTTCAAGTATATATTTTTTCGCACGTTTTGTACCACCATGTACAACATTATAATCTTTCTTTGCAGTCCAATTTATCTCAGATAAAAACTGCTGGATTAAATGATACGACATTTCTGTAAGTACAAAACTTTTTTCTGTATAAAAATATAAAAATTTTGAAACTTCTGTAACATTTACTAACGACATATTACCATCATTAATTTTTACTGCATACTGATTAGACGTTCCTAAAAAGAATGCGAGTGCATCACCAACAACTTCATCTATTAATAGAGTAGGCTCTGGTAATGTTTTTTCACCATCAGAAGTTTCTTTATACATTTCTATTGCTTTTTGCGAAGTTAATCCCTTTTCTATAAAAAACTGCCATTCGTTTTTTATGTCCTCATACCATATATTACATTCCTTCCATAATATATCTGCAATATCCAAAGAGGTTGAAGTTAATGTATTAACATATTGTAGATATAAATTACCATTAGAAGTTTGTAATTGTTCTATGTCTAATAATGTCGGGTGTTTACAAGAATACAGTTGAGATAATTTTAAGTTATCTCCATGCTGCAAGACAAGTCTATTAGTCAATATTAATATTACCTTTAAACTTAACGTCTTGATACATAGGAACTGTAGTAATACATCCTACATTACTATCCACATATAATTCATAAATCAATTGGATACCATAGAAATAAGATGAATAATCTTTTGTTCTGAATCCATAATATTGCGAACGATTAATAATAGGCAAAGTAAGGGATTTATTGTTAAACATTTTGTCAATTTCACTGGCAACAAAATATGGTCTAAAACCACCTTTAATTGTCCACGCTTTTAAGTGATAAATAATGTCAAATTGTATATTTACTCTACGGAATCCAGTATTCTTATCAACATCATTGCCACCAGTCAAAGTACAAGTAAGATAACCTTTCTGGTCTAAAACTGCGTCTGGCAATTTTGGGACTGGAAATACATGAGTAAACATCAGTTGAGATGTATCTTCAATATCTGGCTGAATAAATGGGTCATAATTCGGTCGTTGGTCATCTGGATAATAATATAATAGTTTACAAAGTCTTTGATTTTTTAATATATATTCACCAAGAGTGCCCATGACAATGCCATTTAATTCTTCAAAAAATGCCATTACCAAACACCTCCAAGTTCAATATAAAAATCAGTCTTTTCACCATTATCCAAATTTTCACACACAATCTTCAAAAGACCATCTGTACATAATCTGTTGTATTTAATAGTAAATTCATTATCTGTACTATTAATAGTAAAACAATTTTCTGGTACATTATATGCCTTAATATTGAATTTTGTATTTGTTTTTTCGCCATTGATATAGTGATAAATGGAATATGTTAAAGTTTGATTTAATTTAATATAATGAATATCAGGTAGAATAGTGTCTGTAATTACATCTTCTTTTTTATCTACAACCTTAATTTTAGTTTTACTTAAAATTGCAGGATTGTGATATAGTGTGCATGTAATTATACATTCACCAATACCAACACATTGATATTTGCCATTATATTGATTAATTTTACATACATCAACATTACTTGATTCATATAATACAGGCTCATCAAATACTTCGTCATCAACAAATGTTACTGACTTAATCATTTTCCCCTGAGTACCAATTTCACATGTAATTTCTTCTGGTGTATGTACTTTATATGCTGGTTCAAAATAGTCTGCAACTTCAATATCAAATCTATCAGCAGAGTTTCTTTCGTCAACATCTGCGTAAAATGATATAACAGGCACGCTATTTTTACTAAACGTTTGTTGTCTATCAAATTTACTACGCTCACGGACTTTATAAACATTATCATTAAAAATATAACGCTTATTAATATCAACGTCTTGTGTATGTTGATTTAATTGACAGGTTACATAAATACGTCCTTGAGGGACATCCAATGTCCATTCCTTAAACAATTGCGATTCTGTAATCTTATAATCAATATAACAAGGCTCTTGATGTATATTACCATATTTATCTTCCATTGTTAATACATTATTACAACGTCTTAAATATGCACTGGATGTATCAGTCTTAATATTATCAGTCGAAAATACCATCCATATATTATTATCAAATCTATAACGTGTACCAAGCTCTGGTATCTTTGTTAAATCTTTAAAAATAATACGCTTATAGTCATCATTAACACGCTGACCTGTTTTTGCATCAACAAGTGTTGTAATACGACATTCACTTAACGTTTTAAATTCAAGTGTACCAAACGCAATTTCTTCTTCAATATCATATTGTACTGTAGAAGCATTATCAAATTCTTGATTGACCATTTCTTGTAACTGTTCCTGCCAATATTGTTTTGGTCGAGCATGGTTACAAGCCATAAAACCATCATAATATGCCATATTACACCTCCATTTTTTGCACAATAGAGATAATGTGAAATACCAGCGACTTCACATCTTTATGACATAACCTTTCTACATCTTGCATACCAGTAAGAATATTTACAATAGACACAAGATGAATGTTATTAGTATTAGTGCTAAAACCGACAAACTCAATTTTAACTCTATCTATATATGTTAAATAAGGCGTATATGATTTATTTTTATCGCAATCTTCATATATGCCTAAGATTGCAAAACATTTATTGATAAGTTTAGATTTATATTGTTGAATTTCTTTTTCTGAAAAAGATACCTGAGAATTATCAAAGTGCATAATTACCAGAAGCCCAATCTGTCCAAGGAACATTTTTGAAATCATAATCCCACATTTGCTGTGCGTTAATCTCTCTTTGTCTATCCCTTGTTTCAATTTTCTTTTCGAGGTTCTTTTCCTCGGCAAAATGCTTAAAATCATTATCATTCAGCGTAAGATTCATCTGAGTAATGTCTAAACATACTCGATTAAGCCACGCTTCAACCATAAGATTTGTAAGAATATCTTTCTCAGTTAAAGTTAGTTCAACATTAAATACACATAAATCTAAATTAGGATTTTGAATATCCTTTTTACAATTTGTAAACTTGGCAATAGCTGTTTTTAGAAAAGACAGGCATAAATTAGTTGCGACTTTTTCATCTCTAAGATATAGATTTCGTTGCTGATAATCTTGTACCTTAAATAAAAAATCAGAATATAATTCTTCAAAAGTGGTGGTTGCCAAGCATATCACCTCTTAATTGTCTTTCTTAGCTGCTTTGGCTCGTTCATCAAAGTCCTTCTTCTCCTGTACCATTTGTTCAATGCCTACAGGCAGATGCTTACTAATAACAGCAATCTTATTAAGGTCAAGTTCTTCTCCATGATAAAGCTTGTCAGCAAATAGGTTTGCAATAGATTCCTTTTGAGCATCAGTCATTACAGATACAATACTCTCAAGTTCATTAGCTGAATAATCCATCATATGATTAACAATATCGCCATCTACAAGATGAGAATATTCATTTGTTAGACCAAGATGATATACAGCAGCCTTGTCAAGAATATAAAAATATCCTTCTTCTGCAAATCTACGTTCATTATTTACATAATCAACAAGGTCATGATAAAGTACAGACTTAATTTCTCCAAACTTATGAAAAGTTAGGATACGACCAGCAGAGCGGTTGCTATTATTATTGAGGTTTAGAGAACCATAAAACATAGACATAATTTTAATCTGCTTATTTGCATCTGGCTCTGGATATTCAGAAATATCTTCAACTTCATCTGTTGCAACCTTTTCTCCACAAGCTTCTTTAGCCTTATCCATTTCATCAAGACGCGCAGATAGCTTTGCAATCATAGCTTGTAGAGCTGCATTTTCAGCAGCAAGCTGCTCCATCTTTGCATCCTGTTCCTTGTTATTAATAGTAGTAGTATCTGTAGTCTTTGTTGCAGACTTCTGAGCACGAGTAGTATTCGCCATTATATAAAACCCCTTTTAATTCTTAATATTTATTATAAAATAGGGGTTGACAAGTCAACCCCTATTAATATATAATAATAATATAATTTATATTATAGAGTAATTACACCAACAGTAGCGTTAGTAGCAATACCGATACCGTAGGACTTCATGATGGTGGTCTGCTCAGTTAGATTTGCAGACTGCTGTGCATTCATGGTGTTGGTCATGGTGTTGCCCTCGTAAACTACCTTAACGATAGACTGAGAAGCAGGAGACATAACATAAATGCGGTCATCACGTAGACCAAGAGTATATGGCTTATCCCATACAGCAATCTGAGGTAGAACGATGCAGTCATAACCGAATGCGTTCTTAACGTAACCAAGAGTTGCATAGGTATCGTCAAGAGTATAACGATAGTTAGCGTTGTCTGGTAGAACGTTCTGTAGAGCTGCCTGAGTACCTACAAATACAGCCTTTGCGCCGTTATTGTAAGCAGTAACAGTCTGTGCAAGCTTAACAGCAGAAGCCTGAGACCAGCCAGCAATCTTTAGGGAAGAACCAGCAGGAGTAGCTGGTAGGCTCTCCATAGCAGTATCAAATGCCTTGTATACATCGTTGGTCATCTGTAGCTCAATAGACATAATAGCCTTCATTACAAACTTAGCCAGAGAATCATAGCCGCAAAGTACACGATAGAAGTTTACATCTACAGTGATTTCACGGTTCTCAGGTACTACAGATACCTGAGTGTTCCATTGACGCTGGAACTCAACGGTACGCTGATTGCGACCAGCCTTAGATACGTAGAATAGGTCGTTTGGCTCTACAGTAAATAGAGCAGAATCGCCCCAACCAATATAACGAGTCTCAGAATACATACCGATGGTCTTATTTAGAACGTCTGGTAGAATCATATCAATTAGGCTATTTACAACTGCAAATACTGCCCACTTGTACTGTGGATTCTGAGCCATCATCTCAGTAGAGATAGCAGAGTTTTCAGAGAAAGAGATACCAGAAAGCTTCTTAACCTCATTCATCATTAGTGCGTTCATGTCCTTTTCCTTCTCTGCAAAGGACTTGTTCTTGCTATATGGTAGACCAGTAACTACGCCGTTGTCATCCATGTACTGAGCCATGTAATCGCGGAATGCGGTCTGTACAGTAGCAAGGTTATCAGAGAAACAAATGCTCTTATTCATTCTTAAATTCACCTTAACTTTCCTTTTGTACTATAATTAGTTATTTACTACTTCGTATACATAAGTAGTTGGATGAGACTGCATTAGAGCCGCACCACCAATATGTAGAATACCAGTATCTACCTTATGTAGAGCAAAACCAGTACCTGCTGCATCATCAGCCTTTAGCTTCATAGAAGCTGTATCAGGTACAAGATATTCCTTAGTAGCAACATCTGCAATACCTTCACCAGTCATTTCAATAAGGTCGCCCTTCTGTAGTAGAACTGCATCAAATACACGACCCTTGGTGTTAGTATATGCACGTGGGTCAACGTTTAGACCACGATACTCAACGCCCATTGCGTCAACAACAGTAACAATCTCAGGGGTCATAGCCATCCATAGACCAACATCGGTAGCAGCAGCCTGTTCAGCTTTCCATACTACCTTTTCGCCCTCAACGCCAGTCTTAGAAACTAGCTTAAATACAGAACCGTTCTCTACATCAACATCAGCCTTAACGGAACGATTGTAACTGTCTACATTATAAGCAGCAATCTGCTTCTGCATTACAACATTATATGCCATTGTATTTTCCCTCCAATTTATTTTAAATTAGTCCGTCTGCACGAATCTTATCCCAAATATCTTCAATCTTTGCAGAAGTGTTTGGATAAGCCATACGTACTTCCTTGTCGGTATCCATAGCGTCAAATGCAAATGCCTTTGCATAATTGCTAAATCCGTCAAGTGTTTTATATTCGTCATACTTTTTGCTTAGTTCTGTCTTTTGTTCGTCAGACATAACAAAGCCTTTATCAGCAAGTTCAGAAAATACCTGATTGATTTCAGCCATCTTCTTTTCCTGCTCTGCCTTTGCTTCTGCATCACACTTAAATTGCTTTAGTGCTTCGTAATCTGACATAGCTTCACAACGAGCCATGTATGCCTTATTATTTTCTTCGAGTTCAGCGCACTTCTTTTCAAGCTCTGCACACTTGCATTCAAGTTCAGCACACTTCTTCTCACAGTCAGCAAACTTCTTGCCCTCATCGTCATCATCATCAGACTTGTCGTCAGACTTATCGTCTTTATCTTCATCGGGCTTTTCGTCCTTATTATCATCGGACATTTCTGACTTCTTTTCGTCAGTAGATTCTTCCTTCTCAGAACCTTCTTCGTCCTTCTTAGAAGTAGTATCTTCTGCCATCTTTTCATCAGTTTCGTCCGGCTTCTTCTCGTCACCATTGGCAGTGGCAGCATTCTTTACTTCCTTCTCGTCCTCTGGATGTTCGATATTAGCAACATTCTTCTTATCTTCCATGTCTTTATCACCTTCTCTTTCGTCACTAAAATATAGACTAAATTCCTCTTGACTAAAACCAAATTCGGCAAAGTTTTCAGTATTTAGTCCTAACGCATGATAGTGCTTTAGTAGATGTGACTTTACTTTACCTTTAACAATTCCTTGCTGTGCTGCACGCGAAAACGCAGCTTTAAGTCCAGCAATATGAATAACCAACTGACCATTTCGCACAACATGGTGTGGATATTTACAGTTAGAAGTTGTTGGGTTCTCTAAGTCAGGAATTAGATATGCTTCATTAAGCAACGCCTTTTTATTAGAAGCTTCTGTAATTGGCTTGAGCAATTTTCTACGTGGATTTGACCAAGCACCATTAACCGCCGCTTCTTTTGTATTATTAATAGTAATACTATCTTCTGCGAAAGTTAGCATATTATTATATGCATCTTGAGCTTCTGCAAATTCAATCATTTCAGCCTTACAGCCTTTTACTGCTGGATTTACATATTCACCAAGAATAGTAATTCCAGTAATATAATAATCATTAATAATATCACCATCATCTGTCTCATAACATTTACAATCCATCTCGATAGATACATCTTTTTCAAATCCATCTCGTTCAAAAATATGAATTAAACGTCCGGTATACTTCGTCCACAATAAAGCATTGACTACAAGATATACCTTTCCATCTTCTTCAACAAACTCAATGGGATTATCAATTTCTGGCACAAATCCAACAATTGTTTGATTAGGTGTATGTGTACTACTATCATCTAAATATGGATTATAGTCCCAAATTACTGGTGCATTATAAATTGTTTTTGCACCGCGTTTTAGAACAGCTACATCAACAGGCAGTGTATGAGCGTTTTCACCAGATGCAAATGCTTTAATTCGTACCTTCCTAAATAACTCTTTACGCTTTAAATCGAGTTCGGATTCTGAATACTCATCAGAAAATTGCATATCAACAATTTTGTATTTATTATTTTGATTCACTCATTGTCACCACCTTTCTTTCTATTTTGTAGATAATCAAGCAATTCTTTTGTTTCTACAAAAACATAAGAACTATCATCAATAGATAAAAGTGAAAAACCATTATGTTCCAATTCATCACTTAATTGCTTATCACAATAGAATAGTTTGGTGTGTGCCAATGTTTCAATATTATTAATAAACATTGTAAACTACCTCTTTATTATGCAGTGACAGAACCATCAATAATACTATTCAGTAAAGTGCCAGCCTGTACATTTTGGAAAGCTACATTCATATTATTAAGTTTTGCAACTGTGTCATCGTCAAGTACTACACCTGACTGCTCAATAATATCGTTTAATAGTTTTCCAAGGTTTGCGTCTTGTGCAGCAACATTCATATGAGTTAAATCATACACTTGTTTATCAGTAAGTTTTGTACCAGCTTTTGCAATGATATCATTAATAAGCTGACCAAGATTTGCTCTCTGTGCTGCAACATTCATGTTAGTAATGTCATAAGCTTGTTTATTTGTCAGAGCCATTAACATCACCTTCCTCATTCTGCATGGCTTTCATGATACGTCTACGAGTATCTTCATCGAGGTTCTGCCAGTCAATATCAGCAGCTCCACCGCCACCAGCAATTAGCTTATTAATAAGAGTGCCAAGCTGTACGTTTTGTGCAGCAACATTCATATTATTTAAATCATAAATTTCTTTTGCTGTTAAAGCCATAATATCTCACCTCAATTATTAATTTATATATTTATCAATGCTTGCATCCATCAGAGCGATACCCATAGTATCCGAACCAAAATTTTCAGCAAGGTCTATTAATAATTGAGCAATATCTGTATATTTTACAAGATTTTTAATAATTCCACTAATTACTGCTTTAGTAGTGTAATCACTAATATCATTTGCTGCTTCATATGTATCATACAACATATCTTGTAGAGAAAGAAATTCTTTAAGCATATCATTGAAAAAATCAATTGGCTTATCATATTCTCTATCTCCAATCGGAGTTGCTGGATAAACAGTCTCATTAGAACGCTGTGCTTGATAATCACTTAGACCATCAGCAAATTCAGCAGATGGAAATGCGTGCGCAACCCTTGGATGTAGAATTTGTGCGGTCTTTACCATCTTCCAACGTACATTTAATAGTGACATACCTCTGTCCAGCATACGATTTACAGCAAAACATTGACCAATCAATTCATTGATTTGGTTATTTAACTTTTTATCAATAAGTCCTTTTGACATACAAATTCACCACCCATCATAATTCCTTTATTTCATTAGAACTACGCTCATATGAAGCAATAGTATTTTCATTATCACTATTTGGTTTACTTGGTCTACCTACTTTTCCATTATTAATAGAAGAAGAACCAGTATTACCACCGAGTTTTTGTTGACCAAAGTTTAAGTTTGGAATTAACAAATCAGAAATCTCTTTATCAAATCCCATTGATTTACTCAAATGCAATCTACGTTTAAGTTGAAAGATATTCATATCACACATACGTGCAACATCTTGAAAATCAACAATGCCAATAGAAGCATTATCTTTAACCATTGCTTTACGTGCTTCTTTATCATCAGGAATATCTACATCGTGGAACTCAAACTTAAATTTATAATGTTTAGTTCTACGATTAATAAAATATTCAATAAAATTAGCAAACATAGGATACATAGTTTTGACAATGTTTGCATCCACTGCTGCCGCTAATTTCGATTCATGAACGCTTAATTTATCTTGATGGAATAATACAGAAGATTCAGCAACAGATTGTTTTGCGATAGTTTCAGTCTGTGCAGTCTCAAGATTTTGCTGGTCAGTATCAAATTCTACTTTTTCTACCTTATCAACAGGCAATGCTGTTAAACCAATTTGTCTGCTTAAACCTTGTCGTGCAACACCAAGAAATTTACCAAGTACTTCTGGTGTAATATTTATTTGGTTAGCAGTCTGACCAGATTTAGTATCTTTATTAAAGCCAAGAATACCAACCAACATCTTAGATGCTGCAATAAAATATTTGTCCTCTTGTAACTTTCTTACAACAGGAACTAATGCAACCTCTGGAAACAAAGGTGCAAAATAGGGGAGTAATGTAGCAAGTTCTGGATTTGTTTTAAAAGCCCAAAATCCATCAGCAGGGTTACACTGTCTCCAATAAATAAAAGAACTATGACGCTTGTCAACTTTCTGTGCTGGGTCATAGTCTTTTTCATTTTGACGATATACACTTCTTAACATTCTTTTGAATACGTTAGGGAACATATTAATATCTACGCCAGCTTGACTAATGAAATACTGCATATCGAAATCGAATAAAACACCATAAGCATGTCTACCAGTAATTTTACAAAAATTAGCTGGCAATTCTTGCAATGTATATTTTATACCGTCATCTCGAAATACACAATAATATACGCCCTGTCGAAGAATTTGTCTTAAAACAGTTTTAAATTCTTCTTTTGCATCGAATCTATTAAGAAAATCATCAATAACTTTTAAATCATTTTTAAAATTTTTGGAAGTATATTCACTGTCTTTCTCAATATTAACACAATCAAAAGTAATATTAAAACATGGCATATCAGACAAATAATGAAGAAGTCTCTTATAATACATATTCTGTAGCTCTAAAGCCATTGAATATTCTCTAATGATTTCTTCATTTGTTTTGGGATTCTTTAACGCATTAATAATATTATCCACTGTGGTTTCTATTGGATTCATATTAATGTTTTGCATTTGCTGATTGATTAAATCAGGTGTAAAGTATCCTGTAGCATTTGGATTATAACCATAATATGTATCTCGATAACCACTTGAGAACGATAAGAAGTCAAATGCGTTAAGTACATTATTTACTTCTTGTTCTGTAAGTCTTTCTTCTGACAAGCATATACCTCCTTTCTCGTTATATAATTATGCCCAACAAACCCAATCTATAATAGAATCGTTTTGTTGGTTTAGTTGATTTTCTAATACGGTAGCATACCATAAACCATAAATCAAAGCCATTACACGGTCTTTACGTCTGCCTGACTTTTCTTTTAGTTTAATATAACCACCAGAAATATATTGTTGTAAGTTAATAGCTTCATTAATAAACACCTTTGTTTGCGCATATGGATTAAGAATACGTGCTCTATCTTCGGAATTTTCAATATTATAAAATTCATAATGAGCATTTAAATATTCCACGGCATCATCGGTATCCATTAAGAAACTAATATCTTGTTTATCAAAAATATTTTTTGCATTGATTATCATATTATATAACAAGTCCGCTGGTGTTTTTACGGAATAAACAACAGGAACAGAATTATTTGAAATCTGTCCTGCACGATTAGACATTTTAACATCTTCTGGATTTACAACAGTCCATGATGGATATGTTGTGCCACGACTATCATCATATGTAGAATCTGTTAAAACATCATATACGCCCGCACCAACACCGTTGGTATCTATAATAGCATAATCACATTGCATTTCATAAAACAATTGTTTAAATCGTTTTGCTTGTATAATTGCATTAGCACCATGCATTGATTCACAATATGCAGCAATCTTTTTATATTTTCCACCATCTGGTATTAATCTCAATACCCACATAGCAGTATTGTCGTTTGCTGCTGATTCAATTAATGCAATATCAATACATAGTAATCTAATCTCGTTTGGAAGTTTTTCTTGATAAAATTTCCATTTAGTAAAATCATTCTTATAATATATGTATTCTTCGTCAGACATAGCATATAATGCTTTAATATTGTCTTGACATTTTAACAGTGAGACATATTTAAAGAAGTTATTTTCAGAACCTCTCTCTGGTCTACACAAATACTCTGCCATAACCATATCAAGGTTTTCAGTGTTAGATTTAAAAGACTGTTCAATAACGCTTTTATTAATAAATCCATTCTTGACACCAAATTCATATGGAGCAATATGCACATAATATCTCATATCATTCTGCGACATATATTTTAAATAACTTTCTAATTCTTTATAAGACCATTCGTCTGCACCTCTAATAGAGGATAGATAAAGTTGCTTGTTTTGTTCTTTAGGTAACGCTGCTCTTTCAGCAGGAGTTAATTGTGTATAACGTGGGGTTCTTAACGATGTTAAGAAAGGTACAAATACACGGTTTACTACATCCTTTTCAGTACGAACAAACTCATCAACAATTAGAATATGGCATCGTATACCGAGTGCATTTTCTCCATATGGAACAGCGAATATTTTTGAACCGTTTTGAAACTCAATAGACGAGTTTTGCGCTGACAAGTGAAGTTCTTTTATCTCGGCACGTAAGTTAGGAGAATCTCTCATAAATTCACGAACTTTACCAATAAAACGTCCAGATTGTTCTCTTGTTGGAGCAACAATAACTATTTGTTGATGAGGATATAATGTTGCACGTTCGATAGCAAACAATAAAGTAAGAGTTGACTTAGCAATACCACGGCTACCAACAAAAATTTCTGCTTCATGTATATCCATCTCATATAAAACAATTTTCTGGAAATCGTATAATTCAAGACCATAATAGTCAGTGATTAAACGATGTGGATTAAATCTGAAAAAATCAATCCATTCTAAAAGATTCTCTTGATATTGTTCGTTAAGACTTTTCTTCTTCTTACGCTTGATGACAATTTTATTCTGCTCCATTGTTACCACCAGAAGATATCTTTTCGAGTTCTTTTTCTTCTGCTTGTTTGTTTGCAAGCATCTCATTAACAATATCAACTTGATAATCTTTCATCCATTCATCGTAGAATCTTGTATATTCATTTTCAATACCCATTGCTTTAAAATAACAACCAGCAGAACCTTTAATATAGTTCTGTACACCATCTACATCATCAAAAATTGGCTTACCTGATGTAGCAGGCTTCATATACTCAATTCTTTCAATTTCCATACCTAAAGTTTGATGTTTTTCATTAGCTTTATCTTGTTTATCAATCAAACCTGAGTTATTCATAAGGTCAGTTAATGTCTTTAGCTTTTTATCTACTGCTGCACCAGACTGCCTGTCTTTATAAATATCAAGTAATTGATAACAAATTTGTTTAACGAGAATATCTAATGTCTTATCATTAATACCATTTAATTTCTCATTCCAATCAAGATACTCACTCTCAAGATAAGCAAGTTCCCAATTTTCAAAAGTCATACCCCACTTAGACTGTAAAAATTCAGTATCATATTCAATAGTTTCATATTCATCTGAATCGTCTGTGTTGTGTTGTGTTGGATTATTTATTCGATTGCGTTTGATTTCTGTAACTGCATCAAACGTATTTAGTTTTTCGATTTGGTTTTCCCCTTGACTATCATCAAAAGAAGTTCCCCATCCATTTTGTTCTGCAAAACTAAAACCCTTCATATATGCTTGCATAATTGCACCTTCGCCCTGTATCTTAGAGTTTGGGTTTTTAATGTTTTCCACAGCACCAAGATAATTAGAGTGTATATAAGGCACATCAATTTTGCGACAAGTATAATAAACAGCAAGGTTTTGGTCATCATACAGACCTAAATAGTAAGTATATATACGTTTAATACATTCCTTACAATAAGGTACTTTACCAAAAAATTGTTTATGTTTATCCCTGCTCATATAAAAGTTTGTCATTGTAGAATTACCACAACGCAAACAATGGATTTTTGCAACTTCTTCTTTTTTAGGAGTGTCATTAATAGGAGTAACCTTCTTTGGTCTACCTCTTGGCATACCATCACCCCTTTTAATTCAAAATAATTGTATGTAAATCTACAAGACCTTTGTCTTTTTCAAATACACCAATATTAGCTGTAGCATCAGCACATTTACGCACTTTCATAGAAAAAGAATCTACACCAATAATACTACCAACTCTGATAGCACCTTTACGATAACCACTTTGCATAATCTCATTATGATGTAAATGTCCAGCTACAATATAATCAATATCAATATTATATGCTTCTTGATAATCTTTACGTGCTTCATCAAGATTTTTAACTTCTCCATGAATACCAAGAATTTTAGTACCACAATTTAGTTCTGTATAAATCATATCAGCGTAATTTTCAACAATAGTAATTCTGTCATTATTAGTCAATTCTACACCGTTTTTAATAATAGACATAATTACTTTGTCTAAATTTTCACGTTCATGTTCGCCTTTCTTAGTACCAAGTAAATCAAGTCGAGTGTGATTGCCAGCAACATTATAAATAGTGATATCAATATATTTAGAGATTTCTGTAAACCATTTAAACATATAATTTGCATATTTGACTGCACAATCAATAACTCCCCAACGTAGTTTAATTAGCTGAGATTGACGAATCAATCCGTCTAAAGAATCACCAAGACACATAATATCGAGATGTTTAATCTCGTTTTTATTAATATAATCCACAGTTTCCCAAAGAATAGTGTTCATTCTTTCTTCAAAAATCTCTGGACTATATTGATTAATAACAGAACCATCGAGACCATTAATAGTAAATGATACTCCATAGTGTTGGTCTGCTAAAAACAGCACAGCAGATTGATTATTATTAATAATATGTTCTGCTGGTCTCTCAAAAACAGGATTATATGATAAGCATTCAGCCATACACTCCTGTACTTTATCATAAAACATTTCTGAACGAGCTTGTTCTCGAATCCATTTATTAGTTTCAATACGTTCAGTTTGAGCTTTCTTTTTAGCCTTTTCTGCTTCAATACGTTGCTCAGTTAATTTATTAAGGATAGCGGAGTTATCTGTCGAATATTGTGTACCATCATTGTATCCTTCTTCGTAAGCAGCGAACCACTTCCGATATGAACTTTCATCTCTATTGAGGTTACTCGCATTATTAATTAACTCCGCTATATCCTTATTTGATAGTTTATAACTATCTTTATTTCGGAATAGTCTAATTTTATATTCTTTTAATGTTTCTCCATTTTGTTTTAAAATGTTCATTAAAAATACCCCTTTAAATTCAAATAGAAATTATTTTCTGTTAGCCATTAGATGAGAAATATTGTCTGCATCATCCATTTCTATGACTTCCAATGATTGCATTGAAGGTTGTACAACACTATGCACATACCCATTACCACCAATTGCTTCATAATCATCAAATAAAGACCAAAATGCAGTAGCTTCCATTTTTGTCCATTGCTGTAATGGGTTATGTTGACTACTTGTATAATATCTATAGCTTTGTAAAATTCTATCTCTTAATTTATTACGCTCTCTATTATTGATATTTGTTTCTAATTGCGTAAGTCTTTCGGAATTAGCCTGTTGTGCAGAATACAATTGTACAAGCTGTGTTTGCATTGCTTTTTGATTTTCAAGCATTTCAGTCCTGTCTTTTGTTAATTCTTTTACTGCATCTATCATATCTGCAATATCTTGTTTATGATGTATATCATCCTCTGCTTTATTTGCAAAAAAGTCTCTAATTTTAGTATAAACTTTATATACAAATCCACAGGCAAGAGTTAAATAAATGATATTACTAACAGTTATATGTCCGAAAAGATTTATAAACTCATCCATGCCAGACACATTATCACCCCTATAATTCTAAATAGGGAGAATTACACTAAAAGACATATAAATATAGACTTATATATCCTTTACTATAGTTCTATTAATATAGAAAAGCAGACAGGTATTTACCTGTCTGCTTGTAAATTATTTAATTGTTATCCCAAATGTCAATTAGCATCTTAGCAAACATTGCTTCTTTGCCAGTCCAACCACTCATCATAGAAGTACGATAAGCATATTCGGGAAGTACAGAATTATCATACCCTGCTGTTTGTACAGAAAACATATTAACATTTTTGTTGACTTGTCTACGATAATTCAATAGACACTGAAAAACATTAATATACATTCCACAAGAGCAACCAGCATTTCTGTATTCTTGCTGTTGGGTAGATGTACCATATAGTTCACCATGCCCAGCTTGCATATCAGAATAAATAAAGATATTATCAAACTTATCTTTATTTTTAACGGCTTTCTGGAAGAACGTCCAAATACCACCTTCTGTATTCATGCCAATTTCTTTGCCAATCTTATTAATTTCTGATAGTTTTCTAAGCACTTTATCATTCTTAGAAATAGGAATAATTTTAAGTCTATCTCCAAATACACCTACATATCCTTCGTCAGAACATTTTGCAGTCAAAATAGAAGATAGATTATCAATTTCTGCTATTGTTACCGAACCATATTCAGTAGGAATTGTACCCCACGCACTACCAGAATTATCAGTTAAACAAATAGTTTTACCAGATAACTGTGGCATATTTGCAATCGAAATGTCAACACAATCTTCAAGAGCATCAAGCAAAATATCTTTATGATGCACATTAGAATCTCTAATTGCTTTATACGCTGAATAATATCTAAATGGGAACTGCTTTCCATGTAATACTCCACGTTTTAGCTCTGCAATGACAGCATCAGCAATCGTAACATTATTAATTTCTGAAAAGATATTTCTCAGATTACGAATTAATGCCATATGTGAAATATTACAATTTTCAAGAATATACATCCAGTCCTTACCAGAAGAACGCATTTGTTCCCAAGTAGTTTCAGAATTAGAAACTTGAATATCACCAGTTGACATTAGCTCATTGATATTTTCTGAATTAGCATGACAAATACGTACAGCATTAATCATACCAATTTCTGCATTCTTATACTTATTAATAGCATAAGGCTTTAGAGATGATAGCTTATCAGACCAAGAACGTTTGAGGATATTAGGAATATTATTCTTTTTACCGTTATTAATAAAAAGATAATATGCTATCTGAACCATAGGTTCATCTGCACGTTGCATTACTTGGCAATTAATAAATCTAAAATTAACTTTATTATTTGCAGTAAATTCTTTACGCTTTGGATGAATTGCTGCACGTACCATAATAATCTGTGGATTCAGTCGAATATTATATACAGTACGTAGCTCAACAGCCCAATTCAGTGTTCCTTCATAGTCATAGTCTAAAGAAGCATCAATTGCTTCTGTCATAATCTCTGTGGTGCTTTTACCATTATATTCTTTTGGAATAATAATGTAATCAAGTAGCTTTGACCAAATTTCATTACCACGAGCAGAATACCTCGTAGAACGTTTGCCAATACCACCATCACGATAATAAGATGGTTCACCAAAAATACTTGATGCACTAATCATTTTAAGTGTAGCAAGTGGAGAATATGCATAGGATTCTCCATCCATAAAATTCTTAACTACCTTATCCTTTTGGAATACGGTAGCTTCACGTTGTTCCTTTACAACTTTAGATAATCTCGACATAATTATGCTCCTTTCATTAATAGAAAGAGAACAATGTGTTATTAATAAACACAAAATTCCTTATAATTCATGGAGTGTCTAACGAGAATCGGACTCGTGCTATCAATTTGGAAAATTGAAGTTCTACCATTAAACTATAGACACATATAAAGTAATAGCCTACAAGTATTACCAATTCAGTATAATACTCGCACTATTCTTGATAGTTGGCTGATTATTCAAATATATCTCAGCAGACTTCGCTTGTCTTTGCTATTACTTCGTTTTGATTATTAGATGTTTCCATTTGAACACCTCTTGCATATGCGATACCAGCATATTTATTATATCGCGCTCATATAATAAAAAGAATTTTCAATATATCCTAATTCAATATTGAAATAAGAACATTTAACTGGTTATTGTTCTTATATGTGTATTATTAATAGATAACAATACTTGATTGGCGACGACCAATGGTTCTGGGGGACAGGATTGAACTGTCGAGCTTTAGCTTATGAAACTAACGAGATACCACTTCTCCACCCCAGTATATCAGACCAATATGTATTAATATATTAGTCTGCTCTGTGAACGTGTTTCTTCTTTAGCTTACGTTCTCGTCTTACTCGACATGCAACATCCATAGATTCAAGGTCAATCATACGACATGCAACCATTTCTTGAAAAACATTCATCATTATCACCTCTTTTACAGCAGTGTGTAAGAATAAGTAGAACCTTTAGCTTCTACAGAAGTGTCAAGTTCCTCAACGTTACAAATAACTTCGCCACTCTTATCAAATAGCTGATTGTTCTTTACTTTCTTGATAATGTAAGAAGATGTTGAAACAATTCCGTCAGAACCTACAACTCTAAACTCTACAATCTTACCAATATAATCCTTTGATTTCATAATTAACACCTTTTCAAATTATTAATAACGAGAATAATGAATACGGCATAATAATTCTGATTTGAGTCAAAATTCCTATTCTTGTTTTCTTTTTAGAAGTAACCGTATTTGCTGCTTCGTTATTCATAAGTACTCTAAGTACAATGACCAGCTTACGAATGAATGATATTCTAACCGTCATTCACGAATATAAATTTAGATTGAGTATATTAACACACAGTATAAATATATAATATATTATCCAAAAATATTATTATGTTGTATATGTAGAAAAGCAAATAGCATTTGAAGTAACTGTATGTTCTGCTTCAATCCAATGTCGAAATTATTGATACAAACAAGAATAATATATACAGTATACGTGTAATATGTACAAATATTAACAAACAAATACTGCCATTTGAAGTAACTGTATATTCTGCTTTGTTGTATCTTTGGAAAGAATAATAAGATTTGAACTTATATTGCCGCATTATTGTTTGCGGTGTTTTGCTAATTAAACTATATTCTTATGTATAACAACGAGTATAAAGATAACAGGTAACGAATCACTTTACCACAATGAAGTAACTGTTATGACTGCTTCGTTGCTATAATCTTGGTCGGAGAAGTTGGAATTGAACCAACCGAGGTTAAACCAGAAGTTTTACAGACTTCGCCGCTCCCATGTACGGTATATTCTCCGATATACGTGTGCCACAGTGCAGTGGCACACTTTATATCAAATCTTAATTATAGTACAGATTCCTTGATAGAAGGAGATACATAAGGACGTACAGTGTTGTGTGCTGGCTTAGTCCATGCACCAGTGCCACGTAGATGGTCAACACCAGAACGCTCTGGAACTTCTACTACCTTATAAGTAACGTCTGCAACCTTTACAGAATCGCCAACCTCCATCTCTGCGAGATAGGATACAGTAGCTGCTTCAAGAGCCTTTAGGAACTCCTTAGCCTTTACCTGAGAAATATCAGCGGTCTCTGCGAAATGCTTTACAAACTTAGAACTAGTCATAATAATAAACTCCTTTAATTTCTATTTGATGGTTTACCATCATTTTTTTTAATTTATATAATATGATAAAGAGTGAAGGTCTGAGTAACTCTTATATCTGAAAGTTCGGCTTACTGTCTCTTGCCACTCTCTATCATATATTTATTATATCATACTCGGAAGTATTTGTCAAGTCTTTTTTTTATTTTTTTGTATTTTTTTTACTTGATGTTTTACTTCCTTCTTGACTATATAAGTATTATATCATACTTTATGTATTTTGTCAAGAGCTTTTTATAAAATATTTTTAAAATTGTTGCTTCATAGCCGTCTCGCCAGAAATCTTAGCAACTGCAATACTTGTATCATTGCTTTCCTTGCTAAGTGCGGTCTGTAGCTTATATGTCATGCTATTAGCTTCTGTAGCACCAATATATTCAATTGCTTCTGACGGGGATAGACCAGCATTAACCAGAGCGGTAATTTTGCCAGCAATTTCTGACATTTCGGCAACACCCTTTTCAAAGTTATGGCGGTTATACTTTACAGTATTAATGTTAGAAGTATCCATAAGATTGATTAAAAGATTACGCTCAAACTCATGTTCTGGAATCTCACAATGACCACACATACACGTATCTTCATCTGGTTCAGTATCCATAGGTTGCTTATTTACTACAATTTCTTCATCATCTACTGGTTTATTTAATTTAAGAGACAATAGTATCAACTCCTTTAATTTCTAACATATCTTCTGCTGTAAAGTACTTATCAGCCTTACGAGCATTAATATCTAAGAAGAAATCTTCGGAAAGGTCAGTATACTTTGTAGCTATACTAATCATATCCTTTTGGATTTTTTCTGTAAATTCAACTTGTTCCAGAATATTACCATGCTTACCATATACACCATACGATACATCGTGATACATATATTTAGCATATTTGTAAGCTCTACGTTCTGTGCCACAAATTGATAGAAAGAATCCCATACTATATCCTCTACCAATATTAGTAGTAATAATTCGATAACCATCTGATTTCATATTCTCAATTAGTGATAATAGAGATAGTCCATCTTCAACAGCACCACCACACGTATTGATTTGAATTTCAATTGGCTTTTTGTCATCACAAAATTTTTCATCCATATACTTTAATTTATTTAAATAATAAATAGATTCCATCATTGAATTATCATCAACATCATCATATAACATAATAATGCGTTGATTCATAGCCATTGAAAATCTCATCTGTTGTGAAAAGCCATTCATAAACTTTGGCATTTCACTATGATTAAAATGAGTATTCAATACATAAACTCCTTTAAATTCAATTAGTTACATTTTATCTGCAATAGTTGTAACCGTACTACGATAACTGTTCTTTAGTTTAATACAACCAAAGCAATCGTTATCCTTAAAAACATCAATCATGCGTTCCATGCCTGATTGAGAAATATTTACATCAGTCTGTTCAAGAATGTCTCCTTCATAAACCTGTTTACAACCTTGTTCACATCTTTGAAGAACAGTTTTTAGAGTATAAATATCCATATTTTGTCCTTCTGTAATAAAGATTGAATCTGTTGAAGAAACATTAATACCTCGTATATTGGCAGTAGGAACAATCTCTAATTGACCATTCATCATAAGTGATTTAACCATGTTAATATCACCGAACTTAGTAGCAAGGATATTACCAATAGAGCCAGTCATTAGAATTTTTTCTTCATGGTCTCCCTTTTCATATCCAAGAGTTGGAGCACCTTTCAGTGTGTTGTAAGAAAAAATAACATAAATTTTTCTAATATCACCGCACTCAAGCAACTTCATAAGATATGCAAGCGCAAGATGAGTTTTACCAGAACCAGCACGACCATAAATAGCCGTAATGTCATTATTGCACATGCTGTCTAATGCACATAACTGATATTCATCTTTTGCTTTGACATTACCAAACATACGAGTTTTAAGATTTTTATGACCAACTTTGACATGCCCTTGAGCAGTCCATTTTAAAACATCAAGACAAACTTGTTCGTCATTATAAATAATTAAATATTCATTGATATTAAGGTTATAAATATTTTCCATAGTATGTTCATACAAATAAGCAAGTTGTTCATCTGTAAGTATTACACGTTTATAGCCTTTATACAAAATCTCTGATGGTACGTCAACAAGAGGTACACCAACAGACTTTGCTTTAATTTGTAAATTTAAATCACCAGTACATAGATAAGCCATATTATGATATGCCGATGTAACAATAATATCATCATTCATATTGTAAACATTAGCAACAATATTATTAGCTTCAAATTCTTTTGCAACTCTACGTACAAGGTCAAATTCAACATATTGAGCATTGTCTCTAATATGTCTAATTGCATTACGAGCTTTTGATGAACGTTCATAATCTCTATTTGTTTTAAGATTATCAAGTTCTTCAATAACTGTAATAGGAATAATAATATTATATTCAGACTTTAGTCTTTCAATAATATTACAACAGCTCATTAGTGCGCTTGTATCAAGTACACATTTCTCCATTAGAACACATCCTTAAACATTCATAGACTTTAGCTTTGCCATAATCTGTCGGGTCTCAACAACTGCATACTTATGTCTACGCGACTTCTTTTGTCTATTAATAGTAGTAAAGTTCTTATTATACTTATCAAACTTAATAAGACCTTCTTTAATGAGTTCATTGAACTGCTGCTTTGTAATAATTACCATAAAAGTAATTCCCCTTTTAATTCAATTTTGTATAATTATTATATCATACAAGTAAATATTTGTCAAGAGTTTTAGAAAAATTTGTTTTTCTTTTCTTCTCTTTCCATACTATTGGTTTCTTCTCTCAGTAGTCGTTATCCCTTACTAAAACAATGTATTTTTTAGGGTATATAAGTTGCGACATTTTTTACAGCTTCTTGACGCTTGGTTTTCACACGTTTTTTATCAGCATGACGTTTGTGCTCTTTTCTGCATTTTGCACAGTAATGTGTATTACCTTTTTGTTTACGCATGTGAATATACGGCTCTCCACATTCTTCACAAAATTCAACATTACAAATATTATAATATAGATAATAAAATAATACAGGTGTATTTGTATCATGAATAGTAAAAGCAATCTGTTGTTCGTCAAATTGTGGAAAATCTTTTCCAAACTCATATACTAATTCGTAAATGGTCTTATCTTGCTCTTTGCGTTTATTCTCTTTACAAATAATATATCCACGTTGATATAGTTCATAATAACAATCATCAAAATAACCAGTATATGACTTCATGAGAGCCATACGTAAAAATGTATCTTTCTTAATTCGTGGCGGATGTCCAAATGACTTATATAGAACTAAAAATGTAAACATAAACTTTTCAAGCTCAATGTTGTCAAGCTGATGAATATATTCTAATTCATTTACAGAGATGGGAATTAACCCATCTCTGAATTTTCCATGCTTATTCATTGTATGACTTACTACAGAATGGACATAATTACCAATTAGTCCATCTGTGTCGTTTTTAATTTTAATTTTTTGTTGCAATAATTGGTCAATTTCGGTGTTGGTTTTACCAATATGTTTATAATATTTTACCAAAACTCTGGCTAATTTAATTGGATGTTGATTAGTTGTAATTCCATTTTTATCCAATTCTTTACCAATAAGTTCTTCATTAATTATCATCATTGAGTAAATCAACTCTTTCTAAAATGTAATGTTTTCCCATATATTCCTCGCCATCATCACATTCTTTTGGAATAAATGCTACAGACGCTTTAGCTTTCACATTATTAATAATAGTGTTACCAGCAATATCCCACATCCAAGACTTTGATTTGTTATTAAAATAATTATAATAACAATAGATGACATAATTTGCAATATCTTCGCCATTAGAATCCAACTGATTTAGTTTGTCTTTTAATAACTGCTCGATATTTAAATAAACATTCTGCTCTACTTCATCCATATCATCTGTACTATTTGTAGCATCACAGCGAATAGCATTGATTTGATATGTATATAATTTAAAGCATTCTGCAATACATTTTCTCACTGCACCTAATAAATTTTTATTAATAGGTTGCCAATACTCAGAAAGTAAAATAGTATAATCAAACTGATTATGTTTATTATTATGCCATTTATTATCAAACTCAATATCTTCAATATAATAAGCAAGTAAATTCATTGTACAATTATTTTTAATAACTGGCATATATTTATAATAATTATGAATAAATTGTACTTCTTCCTTACTTTTATTTTCTTTTTTTAGCAACTGTGAGATAGTACATCTAAATTGTGACATACATAGTTGTTTATATAATTTACAATGGGTGTCATATTCTGTCTTTAACTTTGGATATACATAACTAAAGAAATATGCCTTTCTATCAACTGCAATCTTATTATTAAATGCAATTTGATTATTTTGTTCTTGAATTTGTTGACGTTCTTCATCTGTGCAATTTTCTGGGAATTGAATAAATTTTTGTTTTTTAGACCAGAGCTTTGGGGGTGGTACAAATACATCACCCTTCGCTGAATCAATTGCTGTACCTTGATGGTATCTCATCTGTTTAATACGTTTATCTAACTCTTTATATTCGTCAGTATCTGGACTATATATAGATTGCATACTAATCATATTAGATACTATATTTGTAATAACGCCAATTTTCGTATTAAATGACTTAACATCCATCGAAGCGAAAGCATTCATATTCAATACTTGAGATTTTGCTTTTGTCTTTTCATAAGTGATAACCTTTTTATTATGACCAACGGCTTCTACCATATAACGGTTATCCGTTGTTATACTAAGGTCTCCATCGTAATCCGCATCAGATTGACTTATAGCTGTCATATCCCAAATATTATACATATTACCACTTTTAATATGTTGATACCATTCCATACAATCATCGTTACTATATACATTTAGTAAACAGTTTTCAGACGGAGCAACCAATGGGCTTCGATGTGTAGAAACTACTTTACTTCCTTTTTCTACCCATCGCCTATTCCAAATAGTACCGGATGGCAAGAGTCCTTTTATTTCCATGCCAAAAGCATGTTCTGCCATTGCGTATAAATCTGGAATTAGAAATTCATAAGCACCTTCCACCAATACTTTACCAATTTTCATTTTATCAATTTTAGTTTGGATTTGACGTAAAATTTTAGTATTTACATAATTATCATTAATAAGATTTGGACAATATGTCAGTACTTTGGCTATTTTATCATTATTTGTATCAACTTGTGCATCATCAGATAGAATTGATTTTGATGGCTTTAGAAATAACATTGTTGTCATATAATCTTTTGACATTAGTTTCTTAGCCCAATTCACACTATATGATGCTAATTCTTTAATACTATCTTTTGTAAAATTATTCGTTTGAATATATTGATAATTTAAAGTTGTATATTTATTATCTTCTTTTTTATTAATACGAGTAACAGAAAAAATATGTTTAAACTTTTTAAAATAATATAAATATTGTTCCCAAGAATCATAATATTTTGCAAGTTTAAACTGTGATTTAGTTAAGATAACATCAATCTCATCAATATTATGTTCGTTACCATATAAATCTGTAATTGTATTTGTCTTTGCTTTTTCTTTAGCAAATTTATGGAAATCAAATACACTTACACATCCCTTAACCCACGGACTTCTTACAATAAATGAACTTGGTACATAATTATCACAGTGTAAATCATCAGCCCATTGAGCAGCCATTTCTGGTGAAATCATACCAGCACCATCAAAAGCATTAATATCAAAATTGATTAATCTTTCTTCAATGTCTTTTTCGCCCTGTTCATTATCATAAACCCAATCAACCAATTGGTCTTTAAGTACATATTCATAATCTGGAATAACACAAATTCTTGGTGTTGTTACTTGACGAGAAGCAGAAGTATATAATGCAAAATATGCACTAAATTTAGCAAGATTCATTTTGCCAATATGTCGTGGAGTTAAACCACACATCATAATGGTTTCTAATTCATTATACATATCTTTATTAACAAAGATTGCTGAATTACGTCTAAGCTGTCCTGCACCAGCACATAATCTTTTATATGTTCTTTCAAATTTAATACCAAACATATCAAAGGTTACTGAAAACATATTTTTGCAAATATATTTATATTCTTTTTTAGTTGTGTCTGCTTTTACTGAAATAATATCTGGAACAAAAGATAAGAGTTTGAACCTTTGTTGTAATTGAGATAATGTTCCAATATTTTGTTTGCTGTTCTTTTGTTTTTGGATTACTTTAATAATTTTTTTTGTTTCATAAATTTCGTCAATTAAATTCTCTTGGTCATTAAGCCTTCTTATAAATTTAAATAACTGATTGTCTCCTAAAGCTACAATGTAATTATTCAACATTGCTTCTTCATAAGACAACTTCACATTTAAATCACTTTTCGTAATATAAGAAGTGTTTAATTTAAGAATGTAAAATAAATTCATGTTAGCCAATAGGCATCACTCCTATTTTTAAGATACTTATATTATACCATATTTACA